>Ga0247810_10000384_pt1 | contig 54468 bp, 56 predicted proteins | sample UWRJL119311C1_FD_179918 | JGI IMG/M metagenome (GOLD analysis project Ga0247810, IMG submission 179918) | Plant litter microbial communities from Arlington Agricultural Research Station in Wisconsin, United States - UWRJ-L119-311C-1 | ecosystem: Environmental > Terrestrial > Plant litter >...
CCTCCCCCCCCCCCCTACCACCCTACCTAAACAAAACTCACCCGCTATCCACAAGCTCTATCTATTATCTGTCTGCTAGGACTGACCGCTCCTTTCCTTCCTACTGTCGCTCCAACTCCTCACGTTCACTTTTCCCAATATAAAGAATTATATCTGCTCCGTCCCTGTCTCGCAACTCCGTGCCACGCCCAGCCCAAAAAAAAGTCCCCCCTTGAGAAAAAGAATCCCCGTACGCGCATTCGCATTGCAGCTGCCCCCGGCCAAAGAGTGGACTGAGGCCTGCAGAAACAAACCACCGCTCTGCAACTTGTGGTCGCCTGCTGCATATCGACCGCATATCGACCGCATGCAGCACTGATCGTGGACCTTCAGCCATTATTGGCTAGCACCTGCAATCTCCCACTGGAGTTTGGTCCGTGATAGACCTCCAGTTGCCTCAGTTGTGTTTTTATCACGCTGTCGCCCCGTTGATCATCGTGCTGCTCTGCTTCGCTGTGCGAGTGCCTTTGAGCGTGTTGCTCTTGGTGCCCAGCACTTCAGGAGAAAGAGAAAGAGACAGAAAGGTGAAGGATAGAGGAGACTTTGGCGAAGATTCCGTGGTGCGTACTGCTTTCCTCTTGTCCCTCCACTTGGTCTCGCGTTCTGCAGAGGCCGTTGCTATATCATATGCAGCTCTCCGGCCTCATACCTCGTTGTCTGGCAGTGAACGACCTTCGCTGCATCGTTAGAAGTATCGAGGGCAGGCAGCATGCAGGCCGTCCAGTTCTGCTATTCAATGCACCGTAGTCCATTCACACGGCTCACCACTTGAAAAGGTTGGAATTCTCAAAACCGCATCTAACATTGTGCTCCCAGGAAAGCCACTACCCACTCGGCTTCTTTTCGCTCCTTCAGTGCTATACGCGTAGGCTCAACGAGCAGGATACTTCCTCTATTCGGAGAGCAGGCGCCGGCAAACCACTTTTGAGACGATTCTAATACGGCCGAAACACTTCCTGACTACCTACAACCCATATGCATTCTCACTTTCCATAATGGATACCGAGGATGGGCAGTTCTTTATCAAGGTAAGGCTCCACCTAACGTTGGTATCTGCAAGTTGTCCGCTAAATAACCTACAGAACCTCGCCCACTTTGTTCGGACACACGAGAAAGCGCTGGCAAATGCTTTGCAACTAAAGCGACAGCAGGCTCCTAAGAATGGCACAGCTCGACCTGGTGTGGTCGGGGCATCTCCTACATCGCCCACGATTACCAACCAACCCTCTACCCCTTCGAATACCACCTCCAGTACTCTGGCTTCTGCCCTTTCCCTCCCCAACCTACTCTTCGCATCCCAGAATATAAAGCCTGCCAAACTAGCCCTGACCCCCCACCATCTATTCTACCTGTTATCTCGTTTTGAAGATCTTGGTATTCCAGTAGGCCCTATGAATGTACGCTTAGAAAATCTACACGCAGATACCTCTGCGGCAAACTACGTCTCATTCTTGAGTCAATCACAGCGGCCGAAAGGCCGTGGTTCCGACAGCGCATCTATTCGTTCGGTTTCCAGTGTGCGCAGTGTTATGTCAGGCATGTCAAGTTTATGGGCAAATTTCGGTCTAGGGGCTGGAGGAGCCACCGCAAGGACCGAGAAGCAAAAGGCTGCTATCGAAACCGATTTGAAGTATTTATACTCGGCCTTTACCAAGATTCCATGTCTGAGACTTGCACCCGATCGACGTGCAAGACTGATTGAAGGCTATGAAGAGTTCCCTTTCGACACTGCAGTTCCCCTGCTCGCCTTCAAGAATATCAGTGCTCTAGAGATTAGTGATATCGATATCCGGCAATTCTATGGCTGGGATAAAATGGCAGAGCAGCTGAGATCTTTGACCGTTAAGCGTGCGGGAGTTGATGATCCTGCCGACCTGCTGATTAACATCGTGCTGGACGACATGGACAAACGCCGACGTCGATCCTCAAAAGCACAAATGTCCCCAACATCAACTTGGATCGCCCCTAGTCCAAAGCGAAGCCCAACAATTCCCCATGCAGAACTGGTTCACTCCAATTCCGCACCGGGATCTCCTGATGGACGAGACCACCAAGACGATGACCATCGAAGTATCTCCCTAGTAAGATCAGGTTCCGATGGAGCGAAGTCTCCTAAGAAAGGAAGACCTAGAAGCAATTCGCCGATCCGGCCACCCAGCTCAAGAACAGGATCGATACATGGCCACTTCAGAAGCACACACAAAGTCAAGCGATCTGGATCTAGTAGTTCTCATTCGAGCTTATCAGAAAATTGGCACAATCCCCGCCACAGCTCGTCAAATTTGCTATCGATGGGTGCTTTACCTACGTCCAAGTGGAGATTTCTCAAGCATCTCTCCCTCGCTGATAACGGTCTCACTTCGATATCGGCGAGTAGTCTTGTGCCGTTGGCAAACACACTCCACTCGTTGGATCTGTCCTCGAATTTGTTCGTCCAGATTCCTGACTGCTTAGCCTCATTGACGGCCCTCCGGGCACTAAACTTGTCGAATTGCATGATTGATTCGCTTCATTCGTTGACTCGAAATCCTCTCCCAGCTATTAGCGCTCTGAATCTACGATCAAATCGTCTTATCTCTATTGCTGGTGTGGAAAGGCTTTATCCTCTGGAGAGACTGGATTTGAGAGATAATAAAATCAATGACCCTACAGAGATGGCGAGATTAACTGGGATACCTGATCTTCGAGAGATATGGGTTCAAGGTAATCCGTTTACCAGGACACACGGCGGCTACAGAGTGACCATTTTCAACCTCTTCAGGAAGACCCCAGGATATACGGAAGACATCATCATTGATACATACTCGCCTGGATACACAGAGCGTCGCCAACTAGTCGAGCGTGTTGCAGAGAGACCAAATGTCCCGGTAGTGAGGCCACCACCTCCGAATTATGGCATGTCTGCTGTGGAAATCAACAAGCCAGTCATTGAATACCCATCAACCCGCGAACCATCGGTACTACGTAAAGAAAGACCGGTGCGCTCATCCACCGTGAGCGAAATACATACAAGCTCATCTAGGCAGAAACGAAGAACTCCTAAGCGGAGGATAGTTGATTTGTCGACATCTGATACTTCTCCGAGTAAATTGCAACCTACTGTGAGATTCTCTTCCGAGGACTCCGCTGCATCCACGGGTGGCTCACTTGACTCTGGAACCAGTCTTGACCCATCTCCCAGAACTGTTCCTTCTTACATACCATCAGAACCTCGAGATTCATACACACAGTCCGATATGCCCCGAATTGATACTTCAATGGTCCCAAGGCTGCCTCCCATCGAGACTTTGAATTATGAGCCGCATATAGTCAAAGCCCAATCTGGACAAGACCCTCAAGACTGGAGCACTAGTGGTGATATGTATCGAAAAAAAATCGAGGCCCTTCGCACCGAGGTGGGCAACGGATGGCTGAGTGTGCTTAGCGAAGAAGCTTGGGATACGCAGAAGAACTCTCACCCGAGTACGGATTTTAGTCCAGCAAGCACTATACGACCGAGTCCTGCCACCCCTCGATCTAACAGCATACGCAGCAGCCAAACTTGAGCTACTACTGTGTAAGGCTGCATCTCCAAAATTTATCACATCGAACTCTGTTAAGATTGACATGGTCAATCAACAGTTACCCATGGATTTAAAGCCATGAAACACCCAAGCAAGAAGGAAGGGTGGAACTGGGAGTGGTTGTTCTTCATCCCCTGGATGTCCAAAAGTCGCATATCTGGGTTGGCAGGCATGAATTATTTGCTCTTTCATGAGGGCTACGTTTTGGCCCTTTTTCCTTTTTCCTTTTGCATCATTGGCCTCTCGATAAGGTCTCGACCTATATCGCGAGGTAATCTGAATTCTGCATAGCGAACTGCGTTGGACGGTGCATTTGTGTTTTTGATTTTATCGGTCTCAATCTCAAGGAAGAGGATATACATTTTGGCTCTACGAAATGCACATGTTCACTGTCAAAGAAAGACATTTTTGAGCATTGTTTTGGGTGGGCAGCGAAGAAAGGAAGTTAGATCTTCGTCATTTTTGCAAGCGAGCGAGCGAGTGGGATTTTTTGACATTTTGTTTGCGGGTTTTGAAGTGGGCATAATGAAGGGTTAAGCATCAATGCCAGGTTCTGTACAATTACGGAACACACCTAGGGGATTAGCTAGGCGTACTAATGACGACGACGCCTGGATTTCATTAGGATGAGGTGCGAGAACGGAGAGACAAGAATAACGAACCACATTACGCTACTCTCAATAGATGTTTTTGCGCCAATTTGCAGTGATACTGATGTATGTGATATCAAACATGATGATTGCAGCTTCGCCTTAACAGGCTCATGCGGAAGGAGAGTGTTAAGGTTCCCTCCATCTTTAGAGACCATGAATAGAAGATTATATATTTGTCTCTATGAATAACGCACCACGTGTAGCTAAGCTCACGCAAATTCAAAATTGTCTTGCCTGAATGAAGTCTTGAAACCAGACGTGTGTCATCTAATGCTTTGTCTATTCAATATTGTCACAAAAACACCAAGGAATCATCGTTATAATAGAAGAAATAAAATAGATCGGTATATCATAGAATTAACAACGCGGCTCTGATGATACACAGCATTGGTGTTCCGATCTGCAAACTCGTTGAGTAAATTGAAAACCTTAAAATCGGCCCTCGTGCAGGAGCACAGGCACAGATGCATAAATAGCTATATACATGAGGTTCTAGAGCAGCGCGGTTACACCATGACTATGGGGAGGTTCAGGCGGCGTTCGATCTCACAGCTTTGGTGGTGGTAAGCGCCCCTTGACATCGCTGCTTCAAATTGCTTCGGTTTTGGGAGTGGGGTGCGGCGGGCGGCTGTTTTGAAATCTTTGGTGACAGACCGGGCAGACCAGGCAACCCTATTTGGTATCATATCGATCCAAGCTCTGCACCGCCTCTTCACCACGACTTTCCGCTCAACCACCGCTTTGTAGTCAACACCACATCTTCTCTAACCGTGTCTGCTATCGTGCTACTTGTCGTGATTATTTACCGCGGAACTCTTGCCAATTTGACCCAGGTTGCTACCGCATTCCAGCAAAGCCTCTTGCGTCCTACCCACCAGAGCAGGCCAAAACTTCCAAACCCCATTGCCCCCTTTTCAAAACCAACAACGTATTGCCCGAACAAGCCATCGTGCTCCCTGAATTGATTCTGTGCTGTGCAATTGTTTCAACGAAGACTTATTCCTCCGGGGTGCAGTCTATTTGGGTCTCAACAAACATAAAAGCTTCTCGAAGTTCTAGGGCAGGCCAGGCCATAAACGAGAAAGCGCGCTTGCGAAAGAAAACATCGCCAGGAACGCCGACCAAGCCGTGCAAACAACAGAACCACTTCAACCACTCGACCGCACCACCTTCTAACGCTCCCACCAAGCTCATTCTACATCGACGACGCAGATTCTGCATCCCAGCGAAACAAGTCTCCAGCGGCAAATCTCCACGCACGCCAGAATACCCCTCCGGACGAACTCACCCTTGGCATATTGAAATCTCGTACTTCAATCACCAACCCTCACATCTCTATCACCAGACCGCGTATCTAGCCAGGTCTAGAGCCAAAGCGGCTTTCGGAGATATCTTCATTGAGGCTGGTACCACTTCATTGTAAGTGATGCAAGCTCTGCAGCTCTTTTTTGGGCCTTTCTTTTACGCGATGTTGAGTGCAGCTCTTTATCAGTAGGCAATCTTGACTAACATTTTATTTGCGGAGCAGATCTAGAAGTGAATCACAGACCTCCTAACAGCGAAAAACTCACCTCCCCCATCCCGACGTCTCTGCCTGCGGCCTACTGCAGAAAGCGAAGCCCCCCACACCCCGTCACCTGCTCTTCAAGAGCGGACACCAGCAATGGCGGACCAAAATGATGTAGACCTCGATTCTATCATCGATAGACTATTGGAAGTTAGAGGAAGCCGACCGGGCAAGCAAGTGCAGCTGTTGGAGGCAGAAATTCGCTATCTATGCACCAAGGCTCGCGAAATTTTTATTTCTCAACCTATCCTCCTGGAGTTGGAGGCACCAATCAAGGTACGTAGAGCTTGACGCAGATGCGCCTGGTTTGGCTTGACATGCTAACTGCGATTCCAGATCTGCGGAGATATTCACGGTCAATATTACGATCTCCTGCGTCTCTTCGAGTACGGAGGATTTCCTCCTGAGGCCAACTACCTCTTCTTAGGTGATTACGTCGATCGTGGCAAGCAATCTCTCGAGACCATTTGCCTCCTCCTTGCCTACAAGATCAAGTATCCCGAGAACTTTTTCATCCTCCGTGGTAACCACGAATGCGCCTCTATCAATCGGATTTACGGCTTCTACGATGAGTGCAAGAGAAGATACAATATCAAGCTATGGAAGACCTTCACCGACTGCTTCAACTGCTTGCCAATTGCAGCTATTATTGATGAGAAGATATTCACAATGCACGGTGGTTTGAGCCCCGATCTGAACTCCATGGAGCAGATCCGCCGCGTCATGCGCCCAACTGATGTATGTTTTCTGTATTTTGCTAACGATTTGTGGTCCTTCATAGGGATTGCATGTGCTGATGCTAATTTTCTGACTAGATCCCCGACTGCGGTCTTCTCTGCGATCTCCTCTGGTCTGACCCAGATAAAGATATCACAGGTTGGAGCGAGAACGACCGAGGTGTCTCCTTCACCTTTGGGCCCGATGTCGTTTCCCGATTCTTGCAAAAGCATGATATGGATTTGATATGCCGCGCTCATCAGGTCGTCGAAGACGGTTACGAGTTCTTCTCCAAGCGACAATTGGTCACCCTTTTCAGCGCCCCCAACTACTGTGGTGAGTTCGACAATGCCGGAGCCATGATGAGTGTAGACGAGAGCTTGTTGTGCTCGTTCCAGGTAAGCTATTGCAAGTCACTCTTGGAGGAGTCTCATCTAACAGTGATTTCTTGCAGATTCTTAAGCCGGCGGAGAAGAAACAAAAGTATGTTAATCGTGGCCGTGGTGGTGGTCGTCCTTTTGGTGGCAATCCTTTGAGCAAGAAATCCTGAGATATTTAAAAATGACCCTTACGAACATCATTGTGTATAGCAGGTTCGGACGCAGATAAGCACACTGGTGCGATTCCCACTACGAGTCATCTAATGACATAAATCGCCGTCGCCGACTACCACAACCAACCTTCCTCTTTTTGCGGCTCCCCGTCTACCTTTCCACCACGACTACGAAAACAACCGCTCTCGATCTCCTCATCAATAAACATATGCTATCGGCGCATAAGCGTAGCGCATTGGATCCTTTAAACGACAATCTTCGACACTTTGTACACATATTTGCACTTTCCTCCTCATATCAACAACGCAATACGATACCAACGAATCCCAAAAATGGCACACAAGCCAGGTCAAGGTTTGACGGAATCCTAGTTGCTGTTAATTATGAGAGATGACTGGAGAAGGTTTATTATGTGCTTATGAGCGGTCTTGGAATATTCGTATGATGGATTCTTCAAACGTTCTTATGCCTCGTTTTGTCAACTTAAATCACCCCCCTATATTTGTTTGTTTGTGCATGATTGGCTTGGCTCTTTTCGTGGGATGTTGGGCAGGAACGGTAGATTGGGAGCGAATGAATGTGCTATGAGTTCATGAGCGAACTACCTGAACGTGTCGCGGTTGAATGAAATTAATTTCCTAAACATGCTGGCTTTTGTGAATTCTCTACATGCTTGCCGTGCCATGTCGTAGTATAGTAGAATCCATCTCAAGTGAAGCAAGCTCAATCCGGCTCTGGAAATGGCTTGGATGTACACAGCAAGCTTCGTCGAGTACCAGGCTATCTTGTGGTACGTCAACTACCACGCATTTAGCCTTGCATATATATACTAACTTCAATAACTTCAACTATCCTCATGCTCTCTTCTCACCCTATAAACCCCCTTTCTTCCACCATCACATCACCTCACGTACGTATGGCACGCGTGTCCAACCCGTGGATAATCCCAGTCATCACCAAATCACCTACGCGTGAGCCTCTTCCCAAACCCCTCCCCCCCCAAGATGGAAGCTTATACACTCCTTCCTATCAAGCTCTCCGAGGTGGGACGGAGTAGGCATCGCGGTCACTGATCGCATATCATGTAGGAGGGAGGTCAGAAGTAAAGAACTCGCGAGGATGGGTCGAGATTGTTAATATATATATATAAGCCATTGAGTTTTTGGCTGTATTCGATCTATGTTCAGGTATAGAATAGGATAGGGTAGGAGGAAGATAGCTTTCATGGTTTGGTTCTTGAGAGGTGGGCTGCGGGTTCATGAAAGAGTGGACTTGGTTAGATAGATAGATAGATGAAGCTGGTCTTGGAGATAGAGGTGAGATATTTTATATGTATATATTTTTGGGATATTTTGGAGAGGCCTTTTCGTACTGGCTGAGTGAGGGTCATGGAAGTGTGGAACTGGAGACTTATATGCGGTGGGGATTGAAGAAAGAGGAGTTGTTGTGGTTTGAGAATGGAAGGGGGAGCTTGAGGGAGGGAGAGAGACAAAGAGGAGGGAAGTGGGCCTCACGAATATGCAAGGTAGGGAAAGAGATGCTGCTGTATTATTGAGCTTCGTCTTGTTGTGTATATCTTTAGGATTGGAGTAGTAGGTAGATCAGAGGCAAATGGAATAGGTTTGCTGATTCCGTTAGATTGCCTAATTCGTATAGAGAATGGCGGCTTTCCATGTTTCTTATATGCCTATTTGGTGGTGCTCCAAGCTTCACATTTCCCCATCTGTCTATTTCAAATGATCAAGCTTTGAACCACTATTCTCAAATAGGAGAAACGTTACTCAAGCATTATGAGAAAACCGCCAAGTACTTTCAAGAAGCTCAGTTAATCAGAACTCAAAATATTTAACGAACGGCAAGCATAGATTCACAAATCTCCCCTACTAGTAACACCTTCCACGTTCCCTCTTCAATAACTCATACTAGCCACAATCTTCATCCCCAGGTCTGCAAAACCCGAATCCTTCCATATCTCCACCATCCCCACCACCAATAACAATTTTTCCCCTTGAATTCAACACCTCTTTTTCTTTTTCTTTTTCTTTTCCTTCTCCTTCATTCCTGCCACCAGTACCAGGGCTAACAGGGCGACTTCTAACATCAACATCCATGGGAGTGAAATTTCGCTCCCCACTGGCATTACGTGTTTCCGTGCTATCGCTCAAAAGACGATTGATAGCTCGTGGGATAGGCGGTTGTGATGCGTGAGTGGTTGGTGTGGAGGATGACGTGGAGTTGGGCTCCGGCTCTGGCTCTGAGGCAGCAGTTGTAGCGGACGAATGGCCGTCTACATGGCCAAGGTTGCGGGATGGCTCAATAATCTAGTATTGTGAGTGGAATTTGAGGTTGAGAAGGAGAGTGAAGGGATGGAGAAGGGGGCCTACATCACGGACTAAGCGTTTGAGTTGTTTGGTCTCTGTGGTGTGTCAGCGATGTTAAAGAGAAGGAGAAAGTTATGATATTTGGTCTGGAGATTGTGGAGTTGGAGCAGCAGAAGGTAACTTTTGGATGATAAAGCGGGTGAGGCGGTATAGGATCTATGTTCTGTGTTCTTACCAGGGAAGCCACCCTCTGCTTTTCGATCCCATAGGAGATGCTGTTGGATCTTTGCTGGCTCATCTGCAGTAGCTGGCACTGCTGTATAAAGGTGAACTATGAAAGTCCCACCTAAGGTGTCATTAGTACATGTATTTCCTCAACCTGAACACATGAAAGGAAATCCAGGCACATGCCCAAAAGGGATGTTACTCTATTTTGTAAGTTCAGATTGGAAAGAAATTACATACCAGTGGAAGGCTGCAGAGCCACTTCACCAATAGAGGTTTGAAAGGTAGAAAGAAGCTCCTGGGCGAACTATTTCTCAATCAGCCCAGTCAAAATTTGTCGTTACTCCTCTCATCCCATCTTGTCTCATCCGGTCTCATCTCGCCTATCAAACAACACCAATAAAGCGTTAATTACTCTAACATCACGTGTATACTTGTCATCCCAACATTCAGATGTCAGGTCCGTGAAGCAAGTGAAACTGGAGATCTGGGGAAGTTCTCAAGGCATTGCGGCTTTCGGGTGGCACCTGCGTCAGGTATTTGGCATTGAGGGGCAACTTCATGATTTGAGGATAGAAAAGGTACTTGCATAGGCGGCTCTTAGCATCCTTTTAGATTTATTAGCTGAAGTCCTTGCTAAAGGAGGAGTGGTGAAGGAGCTTGAGGTGTACAAACCATTTACATTGGGTGCAGAATTGGATCTGTCAATGGATATTAGACTTAGGTTTTGTGGGAGAGGATGACAGATATGCATACAGTCACCCGTGGAAGTGCGGTTGTGGTGTTGATATCCATAGCTGTGCGATTTATCTACTAGTGCTTCATGTATTGCTTTTGAAGTACTAGAATGTAGTGCGCGTGACGTTATAGTTTCGCAATAGGGGTATTGATAGATGTTGAGATTAGAAGTTAGAAAGTATAAAGATGGAAATAAGTGTTAGTGGCAATCCAGGGATAGTCATGAATCCGTGATCAATGTTTGGATCATAAAAGCAATCACTTCAAGCATCGTAAAGCACTCGAAAATCCATGGGAATATTGTGAACTTTTTACTAGGTTGCTATGGAAGTGTGCTTGCTTTTATCACGTAGTTTGGATGATCGATTGGGTTTGCACCAAATTCCGCTGCTTAGAAACGGCTCAAATTTTGAAAATCTCACTCAGGTTTGTATTTTAGGCGCATTGGTTCAAAAATCGTTGACATCCTCAATTGTATGAAATAGCTCGTAATGCTGTGTCTCGGTCATACTGCAGCATCAAGCACACGCTTTTGCAATTGACTCTGCATTCTTCATCCTCCCTTGCCATCACCCGTTTATCATCTCAATACATCCCTCCAATCTTATGCACAGAGAAATAAAGGTAATAGACAATTAGCCGCCAGTATTACATGCTCTTCTCAATCATGCCCAGTGTAGCTTTAATAGTACCAGCTCGTAGTACCAGCTCGGCACATATGCTACGCTGGGTGAGGTATTAACGAAATCCCATACGCCATAGAACGCCCTGTATCTGTCCACATGCTCGATCCTCTACATGACAACACAGCATCCTCCTGATTGTTGCGGTGCCTAATATATTCGGGTTAGTATGGTGATAATTAAGGGGAATAAGAGGCTCCCTTACGTATGGGTCATCTTTCTTGTCAACTGTACCCCATGCAGATGGTACCATGAAATCTTTTGTACTGTTTGTGTACGAGATGATACTTTGTAGTCTGTCAGCGAAAAGTGACCTGAGTTTAATGCTACTTATGTTCATACCTCTTTGAGGCTTGGGAGACCGGGATCCGTTCACGCTCCAAATCCTCCCTCAGACGATTATTTAGCTCTGTAAGGCGTCGCAGTTTAAGATCAGCCATTGACTGCTTGTTCTTCTTAACCTGCGAAGGGTCGCCGACATCACGAGAAGAGTATCCGGGAGCCATGGTGATGAGTTGCTAAGAGGCTGACTCCTGACAACGTAAACAGTCAGCTAGCAATGAGGGAGAAACGGACGTCGCGGGGCACTTCGTGTACAAATTGGGCAGATCTGTCACAGAGAATCAAGCTGCAGCACGGTGAAAGGCCGCAAGAATCTGGGAACGAATGAGGGGAGATGCACACAAGAGAGGTGCGGAGTTGCGACAACAATTTGGGGGAGGATCACTTTGGAGATGAGAGCAGCTTCATTTGGTATAGCGCCCTGCCAGTTCCTTAGCCATCGCTTAGTTCTTAGCGCTATTATGACTAAGTTTTTATATCACGTGCTCACTAAGCCCACCACAAACTTGCAGTGAAGTTCGAAAACAATTCAACCGTAGAAGAATACAGCACGTTAGTTGTAGCTGCCAATAATCACGGCCTTCGATAATCCACCAACCCTTCACACAGCTACCGTCTGCGTATAGGAAACAAGCCAACTTAGAAACCCTCGCCCACCAAGGCGTCGTCAACCATCGCCATTTGCGCGCGAAAACAACTCTCTCAACGCACAACCCGCAGAGGAGCTGCCCACTATGCCTCCTCCTCAGCACGCGAAGCCGGAGAACGTGCTAAAGCGCGCCCATGAACTTAAGGGTGTTGGACAGGCACAAGCGGCTCTGGTTCTCCTACACGAGCACATCACCTCAAAGCGATCTCGAAATGTTCCCATCACTTCCCTGGAGCCCGTTATGCTCCTATTGGTTGAGATGGCTGTGGAGCAGAAGAAGGGAAAGCTGGCAAAGGATGCTTTATATCAGTATAAAAATATCAGCCAGAACACAAATGTTGGAACCATCGAGCTGGCTCTGAAGCACTTCATTGAGTTGGCCAACGAGAAAGTCGTAACTGCACAAGCACAAGCGGACGATGTTCAATCCGGACTCGATACCACCGCAGGTGTTGACGATCTCGAAGCTACTGAAACCCCAGAGTCAATCCTCCTCTCTACTGTGTCCGGCGAACAATCCAGAGATCGTACAGATCGTGCAATCGTCACACCATGGCTCAAGTTTCTTTGGGAGACTTATCGTACCGTTCTCGATATCTTACGAAACAACGCACGATTGGAGTTGATGTACAAGAGTACAGCTATGCAGGCTTTTGAGTTCTGCAAGAAATACGCGCGAAAGACAGAGTTCCGCAGACTTTGTGAGCTGCTCCGGAACCATGTCCAGACTGCTGCAAAGTACTCGGCTCAGATGCACGCTATCAACCTCAGTGACCCTGACACGCTTCAACGTCATCTTGAGACCCGTTTTGAACAGCTGAATGTCGCAGTCGAATTGGAACTATGGCAGGAGGCTTTCAGAAGTGTTGAGGATATCCACACTTTGCTGAATCTCAGCAAACGTCCTCCAAAGAACATAATGATGGCCAACTACTACGAAAAGTTGACCCGGATCTTCTTGGTTGGCGAAAACTATTTGTTCCATGCTGCTGCATGGTCTAGATACTACAATCTGCTACGCCAATCAGCATCTCTTGTAGCTTCTGGCCAAAGCAAGAAAGCTGACAATCCACCTACCAATGATGAGGATCTTTCTAAGGCAGCTTCTTTCGTTCTTCTATCTGCTCTTGCCATCCCTGTCATCAGCACTACAAGATCTCGTGGTGCATTGGTAGACACTGATGAGGCGAAAAAGAACAAGAACTCAAGGCTCACACATCTTCTTGGTATGGCACAGGCTCCCACACGTGCAGTCCTTTTCAAAGATGCGATGAGCAAGAACCTTTTGAAACTTGCCCGCCCAGAGATTCGCCAACTTTACAACATTCTCGAAGTGGACTTCCACCCCTTGTCCATCTGCCAAAAGATTTCTCCGATTCTCACCCAGATTGGAGATGACAAGGACATGGCCAAGTATATCCCCCCTCTTCAGCAGGTCATTTTGACCAGACTCTTCCAGCAACTTTCTCAGGTCTATGAGACTGTTGACGTTCAATTTGTTGAGAACCTTGCCAAATTCCCCGAGCCATTCCAGGTCACCAGGGATACTATCGAGAAATTCATTATGAACGGCAACAAGAAGGGCGATCTTGCTATCAGAATGGACCATGCCACAGGTGTCTTGAGCTTCGATACTGATGTTTTCTCATCTACCAAAGCCATTCATGCAGGTTCCGGTGCTGGCTCAGCCGAGAGCGAGACATCATCTGTTCAGCGATTGCAAAATACTCCGTCTGAAATTGTCCGAACGCAATTGACACGCCTAGCAAAGTCGCTCTTCGTCACCTGTCAATACATCGATCCGTCATTCAATGCTGCGCGTGTCAAAGCTCGTGATGCCGCCTATGCCAAGGCCCGACAAGGTGCAGAGCAAGAGCACCACGAGACTCTCACCCGTAAGCAAATTATCACAAAGCGAAAGGAAGAGGCTTCCGAGATCCAATCACGCAAAGAAAAGGAAGAGGCTACCCGAAAACGTATCAGAGCCGCAGAAATCCAGCAGGCTGAAGACAAACGTCTTCAGCAAGAGCAGAAAGACCGCGAGGAGAAGCGTATGAAGGCCGATCTTGACCGTGTGCGGAAAGAAGAGCTGAAGAAGCAAATCGCGGATCTCAAGATTGGGTCTGGTAAACTTGATATCGATGTCGAAGACCTGGACAACCTCAATAGCAATGATATCCGTGCCATGAAGCTAGCTCAATTAGAACGCGAGAAGCATGACATGAACGAGAAGCTACGTGTTACGGGTAAACGCATTGATCACCTTGAGCGAGCGTTCCGAAAGGAAGAGGCAAAGAAATTGCCAGAAGATTATGCCAGCCAACGTGAACGTGATTTTGCCGCACATGAAAAGACAACGGCTCAGACACTGAAAGATGCCGAGGCTAAGCACAAGGAGAATGTCGAACTCAAGCACCGATTGAGCCGTCTTCATCCTTTCTTCGAATCATTCAAGGATTCTGTCGTTGAGCGGAGACACGATGAATTTGAGAAGCGCCGCCGAGACGCTGAGCGTGAGCTCGAAAAGCAAAAGGCACTCCGCATTAAAGAGCACAAGGAGAAGAAGGTCCGTGAAAAGCGAGAGCGTGAGGAGCAAGATAGGATTTTGCGTGAGGAGGAGGAGCGTGCTGCCAGAGAGGCAGAGGAGAAGGCTGCAAGAGATGAGAAGAAGAGAGAGGAGTTCCAAGCTCTGAAGGCCATCCGTGAGAAGGAAAGGCAAGAGGCCCTTGAAATGGCTGCTCTCCAGGAACGAAGAGCAGAGGAGGCGTCTAAGCGTAGGGCAGAGGCAAAGGCAGCTGGTGTTCCTATTCGGGGTGCCCCTATGGACCGTAGTGATTCCAACCCACGGTCCGCACCCGCACCTCTGCCACTTGCTGGAGTTAAGGCTGGTGGTTGGAGAGAAAAGGAAAGGTTGAGGGCGGAAGGAAAGGAGGTTCCATCTACTCGAACAGAATCCCCAATGGCACGAGCTTCACCAATGGGTCGTGCTGCCCCAATGGAACGCAGTGACTCCAACGATCGTCCACTTGCCTCATCTGGGAGACCAGTTATTGCCCTAGCTGGAGCTAAGCCATCTTGGAGAGAAAGAGAAGCCGCGAAGGGTGCAGCAGGTGGTGATGCTCCACCTGCTCGTGTGCCATCCACCTCAGGTGCTCCCTCTTCCGGTGGTGTTCCTCTCTCGCGTGGTCGCTCTGGCCGCGAAGATGAGCCTGAGGAAGCCCCAAAACCGGCTCCATCAAGCGAATCTCTGAGACCGTCAGCTGCACCTGGGAAGTTCGTACCTCCTCATTTGCGTAACAAGTCATAGGGAAAACATTTTCTGGCGTCTTGGGGTCTTTCAATTGTAATTAGTATCATGAGCTTAGAGAAGCATAGCTAGTTTATCACTAGCCTACTCAAAATCAAACTTTTGTTGTTATGAAAATCTTCCAAACTGTGACAGATGCGCGCAAATCGTAACAAATGAAATAGCATTATCGGCAGAAGAGATAAAGCAGTCGCGAAGAGTTACAAGCTCCAATATACATATATCTAAGCTCACCTTTCGGGAATATCTAGCATGCACATCTATGAATGGAAATTTTAACAATTCTACATTCCAGCTATAGGATGATGAAATGGAATTTCAGCACTTCTTACTTGATATACTATGAAAGCAGTGCCGTTTACTCTGATCAAGATTTTAGGTTATAGTACCACCTCTAACCTCTAGAGTTGCCTATGAATAGTAACGTTACTCAATACTCTGAGATTTGAACAAACCCGCTGTTACGACAATACCCACATTCCTACTTTATCCAAAGGTTAACAATTGTGTTGTGAGAAGTATTCCTTCCGAGGTATTGACCTGATCATCAACTCCGGAACCGTCCAGGTCGCCCATGCTCGATTGTCTCCCAACCATTTTCTGAAATCGGTGCAAAGCTCAAAGTCGAAGTGAAAAATTAGTTTGCATATTATGATACGCAACATTTTGTTCCCCAAGCTTATAATTAATCAGTACAACAAACAATTCCGGTGCTGTTTTGCAAACTTACTTCTGTCCAATGCAATCCCTTTTCCCCGTAGAGAAAGGATGAAACACATCCTTATTGTCGGCAGCAAAACCGCTATCCGAAATCTTGCTCCATCGTTTGGGAAGATACGAACTCGCTTCACAAAAGTTTGACGATGAGTGATACGCTGCATACGGAGAAATGTATACTCGAGTACCTTCTGGGACCCATCGGCCTGAGATCTCTGCACCAGGCTGAGGTACTAGTCGAGGAGGCCCATTAGGAGGGTTTGGGTAAATTCTCAGAGTCTCCCTAACGCATGAATCAAGCCACTTTAATTGCTCTACGGAATTGACCGTTATATCTGAGCTCTGTTTAAACGCAGAACGAATTTCTGATTTTAATAGAGCAAGGGATTCTGGTGTACTAAGAATGTATGCCATAAATCCACTCAGCAAACCAGCGGTAGTATCACTACCTGCCTGCATTAATGCTGGAGCGTTAGCACAAATTTCTCCCTCTGAGAGTTTTACTTTTGCACTCGCTTGTGACACCAGCTGTACAAAATTGGGAAAATCAGCCTCATGGGAGAGTCGATGTTTAACTTTGTCATTCGTAAACTCGTAAAACTTGTCTTTTTTCTTGACTGCGGTGGTCTTAAACAGCATTATCACCATTTTAACGAAGAGAAGATCAGCCAGAGCCCAGAGGATCATGGAAGCTCGTGTATAGTCACGGATTTTCGTGAGCCACGGACTATAAGCGATGTCGTCAAGTAAGTGAAGTGACTCCCCAAATTGAAGATTTCCTATTATGTCAAAGGATGTAAAGATAAACATATTTGTCATGTTTGTAGGTTCTTCTTTAGTTTCGTAAAGCTTTTGAATCAGGAGGTCCACATTTTCAACAATCATCGTCTCTTGCTCAAGTAATGTCCGCTTTGAGAATGCCTCAGCATACGCGCGACGAAGTCTTGCATGTTGGGTGTTGTTGGCAGAAAGCATCGTCGGTATACAGCTTTCATCCTCTACAGCGGAGAAAAAGCTCGGATCTCTAGGCATTCCCCCAGGTCTGGTTGGGTGGTTTCCAAAGATATCTGACCATGCCTGCGAGTTTATATAACTGATCTCATCAGGAGCGACGCGCACAACTGGTCCGTACTCATCGTGAAGACTTTTTATCCAAAATGTGGCTTTACCTGTGAAATAGGCATAGGCAATTGGGAGTTTGCTGGCAGCAAGATGGCTCGGACCAGGATGGTGTCTTAGTGGATGAGCGTATATATTGTATAGTGCGGATGCGATATAGTGCTATTTTAAGTCTGTCAGAATATTCTCAAATTGGAGGGACATCTCAAAGGTTACGTGCCAGAAGAAAACCTCCAAATAAATATTTTACATTCAGCCATTGAATGAGTCCAAATGTTGAAGACATAACTTCTAACGCATCAATTTAGTAACATTCTCCTTTTAAACAAAACTACACTCAATCTTGAAAGGAATACGAAAAAGAAGACCAGATTTGAATCTGATACAAGAAATTTGCTTGCCTGAGGTCAGATTCGATGTTTCGAGAAAGCTGATCAGTGATCGATCAGTAACTGACCCCACGATAGGCAAAGTATGGTCACTCAGTATTACGACCTGGTTTATGAACAATGCTGTAGATCTATGGGAATTCCTGGAGCTTTCTACGTACGTTATCGTAGATTCCGATGGGTGAAGCCAGATTAAGAACCGATTGAAGAGTTGCTGTTTGAGTTGAATCTTCGAAAGGGTAAGAGGCCAGCTACACGGTTAGTTTGCTAACGCAACAGTTGATATAATGAAGACCTCGAGACGAAATCTCATCAGGCGTGGAGTTTATCTAGAGCGGACTAGTGTTACTCTAGCTTTCTGTAGCAGGTGATACAACTTTCAATTGCGTTACAACGATTAACTTCTGCGATGGGCTTAATATGGCACAATGTAGCAATGGATATATGGATATTTGGGCAACTTCAGAAGTAAAGCTTCTTTCGTGCTTAAAACTGTTAGATTACTCCGATAATGTAAGGATAGGTGATATGTATATTTAGAATCAGTTCATAGCATAGTAAATGCTGTGAGAAAGTGCCGATTGTCAAAAGTATATGTGGAGTAGTACAGGCAATATTTCGCTACACATGTGCTACTATTAATCAAATCACAAACCCAGGAGATGTTACATCAAATGTTAAGTGTTCAAACGATCAATCCCTTCACATCTTCAGCAAAGAATATCAGCCCTCAAGAAATCGAGATATCTTCTACGTAAACTTCACTGCATCACCTAGATACTTGTTACAATACACATCGATGTACATCCAGTCATATAGTGTCAAAGTCTAAAAGTATACGTTGTCGACTATTTGAGTGAAGAAGAAAAGGATATCTCTCTTGACCTGTGCGATCATGTAAATGGCTCGATAAAATTGTGAAGTTTTATTAGTCTCTGTTAACCAGCATTATTCCTGCTGCTCCAACCATTAAATTTACTCTCCTGTCAACAATTCCACTAAGGACACCTCTAGAAGTATAGTGTATTACGGCTTTCGAAACCATGTGGACTTATAACCCGTGCACATATTCCAGGCATTTTTACGTCTGGTTGAGACTCCTCAAATGCTATAGACCAATGCAATCACAAATGTAATAACCAAGAAGTGCTTCAGCCAAGCTGGAAAATCCCAAGCGTCAAGGCACCGTATTTGCAGCGATACGTCAATGGAAAAGGTGAAGCAAAAAGAATAGGACCTAAGGCAACTTATTACAAGAAACCTGGCGTCCACTGGCAAAGTAAAATTTCAATTGATCCCATACTTTGGAAGACCTCTCAACCTTCTCGCTAAAGTGAAAGGGGGAGCCCTACATAGGCAAGGCTGGCGAGGCTGACGCTGCGATATTGCCAAGAGATTCCAGCAACCCGCCCATCAGCTCTGATGTTACATCTTCTCCCTTTGTCAACTACAACATACCTTAGAACAGACAAAACTCAGGAAAATGGCTCCGGCACAGACAGACCACGATGCAATCGAAGGTATTATTATCTTCAAAGTTGAGCTAAGGCGAAACTGACAACTGTCAAGGTCAACTCCAAAATGTGATCCAAGACCTCTATGCCATAATGGTTCAAACCAATGGCTATGACACCAACCTCCCAAACCACCCCAGCAAGGTTACTCTCGAGCGCGAAATGTACGCTTTCCTCAACAATACCAACCGCTATTCCTGACACTATAACTGACAATCGAGTAGTAACCGTCTTTCGGCGTCCCTACGCACGATTCATGCCACTTCCACAGCACCCAACTCCCTCCCAGACATCCCACCCGAACTGATACAATACGTTGACAATGGGCGTAATCCTGATATCTACACACGAGAGTTTGTGGAGCTGGCTAGACGAGGTAATCAAATGATGAAGGGGAAGATGGAGGCCTTTGTGAGCTTTCGGGATGTATTGGCGCAGGAAATGGAGAAGGCGATGCCAGAACTGAAGGAGGATATTGATAGGGTTTTGGAAGAGACTGGGGGGAGGACTGAAAAAAATGAAGATGGTACTGCGAAGGCGTGATGAATGGTATTTTCTGTCTGGGCTTGTAGGTTCATGGGGCATGTTATGGCGTTTGGTATACCCACTGGATAAATTGATGGAGCAATTATACAACAATAGTTGACACCACACAGGAAAGTAATTCTTGATTATGTAAGAAGCCTAGTAAGCACAGTTTGGTTGAAACTTCACTACAGTCGTTGCTTCTGGGACATTGCCTATGCACTGGGACACAATGCAATGCACTCCATTTCAACAATAGCCTCAAAGGGCAACCCTAATACCGCAACACAAGTCCTTGCCTTCTCAAGGTTAGCCTATACTTCTTTCATCATATTATAATTTCTTTCGCGTAGAGAAAGAAGCTCACCGGTTTGACCTCCCCAAACCATTTCATATAAGCATCATTCATGGCTCCGAAATCCTCGTAGGTCTTCAGGTAGACATTCAGCTTGACAATATTCGAGAAATTCGTCCCTGCAGCTTCAAGGACTGCTGTGATGTTTTTCAACGTCTGATTCTACCCATTTTCAAAACGTATGAGTTATTCTGTATGAAGGGCTGTATGATATGTGAAAGGGGGGACGGGGGGTAGAAAGGAAGAGGGGGGAAGGATACGGTTTGAGCTACAATTCCACCTTCAACCAATTTCCAAGTTATGGGGTCGAGACCAATATTTCCGGATACGAATACCATTCCGTTTGCTTTTACAGCTTGGGAGAAGACCGGGAGGGGTGCTGGAGCATTAGGTGTTTTGACTTCGGTTATTGTTTGATCGGCCATGTTTTCTGGAAAAAATATGTTATTTAGAGTGAATAAGGACGTTTCTTGATAGATGAAGAAGAAAGCGAAGGCTTATGGTAAGCAATCTAAAAATATATCGATATATGCAGCTTCATCACATCACGCTTCGTTCAAAGGGGAAGGTGCTTATGCTTGAATCTCATTAAAACATAGACGTGCAATCTACATTCTAGAATACCAAAGGCTATATGGGAATAGTATTATATCAGTGAATTTGAATTTCAAGCCCTTAAAATATAAGACATCCATGTGTGGAGCCTTTCATCCACAGAGAACTCCCAACCTGTGCAAGCTTCCAAGACGCCATATTCGCACCAACTCCTGGACAAAGTGGTATATAATCATACAAGTACCAACTATTACAATTGCACTCATCTCCTCCTCTTCTTTGCTTTGCCTTTCTTGCTCTTCACAGCAGGAGCTTTCGTATTCGAAACAGCTGCAGCAACCACTTCTTCCACATCCAATATGCCTTGTTGGAGACCATTAACCAGGTCGTCGTCCATATCACTGAGAACATCGCTGAGACTCTCCTCTGCTTTACGCTTGGAGCTTTCCTTTTCTGATATTTGCGTGCCATCAATTTCAAAATCTTCGAGTAGGAAGGGAGGAACCCCACCGTCAATTAGAATATTCCTAGTCTGATCCGCATTTGTGTCGCCATTTGATACGGGTGGTGTTGGTGGACCTCCTGCTTCTTCTTCAGCACCTGCACCTGCCTCTGTGTTTGTCTCTGCTTCTGCTTCATGCTCACGATCTGGGGCAGAAGCGTATCCAACAGTGTCGGGAGGTGTGATTGAGTTCTTAACACCATTGGACTGGCTGGACTTCATAGGTGATACATTGCCAGTCACCTCAGCGAGTGCAGCAGTTGTTATGGAATCGCCACCGGTGGAATCCTTAAGAGGTTCTGAGTCAACAATCATTACATCACCAACTTCGCTAGAGGCTTTTGGATCCTTAACAATTTGGCTCTCATCAGCCATGTCAACATCGATTGTAGTATCCTGATTTGACCCATAATTATCCACTTGTCGCCTAGATATTTGAACAGATCCGTTCTGGTTGAAATATCCTACATCGCTCTCACCGATGCTGAATGAACCTGACCCAACCAATGACATTATGGTTGGTTCAGCTCGTAATGGGAAGTTACCCTCTAACAAGGCGGTCAACTCGTCCCGAGCCCCTTGTACAGGTTTAGCGGTATAATTAGCATCTTGATCAATGGCATCATTAAGTAGCTTCTGGGCCGATCGTATTATTCGCTTAGCAAGTTGTTTGCGCTCCTTCAACCCAAAGACGGGCTTCTTGACTGGCGATGGCTTTTCGATATCTAAAGATTCAACTCTGACCATTGGCTCAGTACTGATCACGTCGCCAATCAATGTCCTCAGGTCTTTGAGGAATGGTTCGGCTGTTGTATAATAGCGCATGTCGACTTTTTCTCGAAACTTGGAAAGTGGACCTTTGAAGAGTGCCATACCTTGTCCACCGTAGCTGCACTGTGGTTAGAATTATTCCTTCATCAGTAAAGAAGCCAAACTCACCTTTCAAGTTTCAGAACAACCTTCGACAATGAGCGTACAACCGGGAAGTAGACTTGGTTGACGATGTCCTGATCCACCTGAACTTTCGCCAATTTGTCTGACTCCTGCTTCTCTTTCTCATATGAGAGATCTCTCAATTGTTCCAATTCCAGAATTAAATTCTTGGCAAATTCTATCCGACGAGCAAGTCGCGGTCTTCCTGCAGGCCCCATTCCCGCAAAGTTCCTACGAGTTATCTCCATAGAAGAGAAGGTTTCCATTTGGAGTTGTAGTCGTTTGAGAAGCGCAGCACCTCTTCGTGCCTCACGCTTCAAGGTCCAGTAGCGACATGCATCTGCAGCATACTCTTTTCGCTTGAGAATATTGAAACGCTGCAGAGAGCTTTCTACAGAATGGAAGACTACCTGAGGAATCACTGGCGCACCCGATGGGAGCTTCCATATCTGCTTGACAGATTGGTTTCCCTTTTTCTTATTTTCGCTTAGTGTCATCGCCAGTTTTGCACCGGTCAACTGAGACTCGTCCGGCTGATGTTCTGTGACTGCATGTCGGTGCGTGGCTGCCATTGCTAGTGCAGACGCTTGGCTATCTGCCCATAGTCGACCTCGCATCGTTCTCTTGTAGAAGCTTCTTGCCTCTCGAGTAGCCCCAGCAACATCGTTTTCTTTCGAGTAATCCAAAGGACAGTGCTTGTCACAGAAGGCTTTCAGTACCGTACTACCATCAAGCACTGCGAGAGTACCATGATTGTTCTTCATCTTCAGAAACAGATGGGCTCGTCTTGCACATGTGACATGAAATGCCTGGTAGCACGACTTGTTGCCACATTGAATGCAGGCTCCCATACGTTGATTACATAAGTAGCAGCTTAATTTCCATCGTGTTTTCGGCACTTTTTCGACCTCCATCACGGGTTCCATGAAAGTGTGGTTCCCTAGTGATACCTCAGGTATCCACATTGCACATAGCAAGTGAGCCCATTTTGAGGAATTAGTTTGTTTGAATGCACCATCTGTATTGGGACAAAATATGCAGGTCTAGTTTGAGAATTAGTTTCCCCTTTGACGTAACTGTAGAACAGGAAGAACTCACAGGAACCCCACGGCCGATTAATTGACACTTTCGACAGAGCCATTGTCCTTCAGGAATGAATGGAACACCATAACACTCCTGGTGCACGGCTAAATCGCACCCATCACAGAACACAATTGCATTCGTATTTTCGCAATCACCATCATCACATATGGCACACTTGCTATCCTGTTCCTCTCCTGCTTGCGGTTCCCCATTTACAGCGACAGCAGAGCTAGACCTGGGCCGCTGTGTCTGAGGTGGTTTTGGATTAGGCTTAGGTATACGCCTTTCCAGTGAATGCCACTCTTTCTCGATCTTGGTGATAGTAATCTCGAATACCTCACGTGTAATCTTGTCAGAGCCAGATGCCACACGTCCTTCGTTGTATTGTATCAGCCAGTTATCATCCTGTTCATCCATATCGTATTCAACACGTCCAACTCCACCAGTCCCAATAGTAGGGAATGTTTCCCCTCCACTTTTGTACCCAGCGACATCCAAGTCTTGTTCCAGGTTTGGATCAATTTTGATGAGAAGATTGTCGTATCGAGAAAATGTGTCGGTCGTTTGGTAACCAACATTTATCATAGACTGATCAACAAATGTGGCAAACGGCTTCTTCTCGAAGCGAGCAAGGGTATCGGATTTGCGGTAAGATGGTTGAGGTAGTGTTAATCTTTCCTTGGAGGTAGTATTTTGAACAGGTGGTATAACCTTGGGTGTCCTTGGTGAGCTAATGTTCAAGGTTAAGCCAAGTTTTCGCGCCTTCTCTGTAAAGAATGCCACGGGATCCTTTGGAGGCCGTCCTGGTCGTCTTCTACCTCCACCCGGCGTTCCAGGTATACCCATAAGCCCGGCGTACTCCCCGTTTACAGATGCTGCAGGTGTTATGATACCTTCTTTCTTTACCCCTGACCCATTAACGCTACCAGGGGTTCCGTCCACGGCCTTTGTTAATCCTCCAGCCGACGGCGGTGCGCCTGCGGGGGTAGCAGGATCCGATTTAACTCCTTCTACCTCGTCAGAGCTGAAAGCTCGAAGCGAGGCGTCGATGTCTAGGTTGGGGTGGAACTCCTCCCACGCTCGTTCCTCCCTCGGCTTGTATCCATCGTTCTGCACGACGGCAGCAGCCTGAGAGCTACTAGAGAAACGCATGGGGGGCTGTTGCGATCGCGGTAGGACTGTTCGGGTTCGTTGACTTCTATCTCTTCTTTCGTATACCACGGGGGTCACGCCGTTTGCTAAGTTCTCCCGGCCGATGCGCCCTCTGGGTCCTATATAGTTATATCCACCAGGCCCAGTCCCGCCTACTGGTATCTCGTTTCCGTCCTCGTCAACGTATCTTCCACCTCCACCGGGTCCTCCTGGAATGTATCGAAGCCTTTTGCGGGGTGGTTCGGATGCTCTCTTTCTAGGAATAGGGGTGTCGACTGGTGTCGCTCCGAGCGACTTAGGACGAGTTGGTCTGGTGCTGGTGCGTGGTCGCGGAGGCACTGAACGACGGGGTACTGATTCGGGGATCGGGGCCATTGTTCTCCCAGATTCACCACCGGTATTTAACCTGCAGATTATGTTTAATCAGCGCGTCGAGAGGTGGGCGCAAACGTGAACTCTAACAGGGGGTGATGAGGGCGGCCGCATTGGGAAGAGGAGGAAATCGATCGGATTCTGGCGCGTCGCGACTATCAGCAGACCGACCTGCGTAGTATAGAGGGTTAAACGCGTAAAAGAGACGACTTTGTCCCGACAAAACGTGTGTGCCCGCAAGTTGCAATGGCCTCAAAACATGTGGAGGTTTGTGAAGTCGTTAATAAAAGTGGGGAACCGGGGCGGATTAACTTAATGTACGGTGGCCAAGAAAGCTTGGCACATATCCACCTGCCTTCGGGATGCCCAAGCACAGAAAGTCCATACAGACTGTAGGCGGTGATTAAGATGTGAGCAGCGACTTTTGTGAATTTGGGCCATTGTTGAGTGTCCTCAATTTATCCAAATAATTTTTTTACTGTGGCTGATTTAGACTCCACTTTAGTATATCAAAACTTGCGTATCGAAGCGGAAATTGATGCTCGGGGTAGCACTCGTACATCATAGAGCTACATCGGATAGATGCGAAATCAAATTGACTGAATTAGGTTATGCGAAGAGACTCGGTCGATTTCTAACCATAGCCGAGACTGTTTCTACCTACAATAAAACATGGCCAGAAAAAAATCTTGGTCACTCGAAGTACGGTTCCGATTATACATTTTCAAACTCGAATTAGTATCTTAGAGCATGAGGTTCATCGAAATCGAAGTTGTATCTGGGAACTGGTGCTAGAATATACCCTTAGCAATGCACTTGCGGTATCAAGGATTGGATCAGAGGAGGTTTACTGGACATAAGTAGGTTTATAATTTATTAGACTAGAATCGAGTATTAAATACATGTGAGGTTGCTGGTGCTGTAGAGCTGCAGAGCTGTAGCAAGAAGATAACAGCAAACTCAAAATTCGCCAATCAAGTACCACACTATAGCTTACAGCCAGGATGGGTCCTATGTGTTGAAATAAATGATAAGCTGAAAGGCAGAATTTATGCTAAAGCCAGTTTTGAGGTATTGAAGTTTTGAAGGGGCAGTTTCTTCAGTGCATCCATCTTGTCGCAACGCTTCTTGACCTTCTACAATTTGTTCTCTCATATACCTGGGTCTCATCTCTCAGTCTTGCAAAACAGGTTCCCAAATAATCCAGTTACTATCGTCTTTCAAGGTACTATTCAAGCTTCCTCTTCATTGGCAAAGAATTCTTCTCTAAATAACGCACGGGTTCTCTTACGTCTCTGCTTGCATAATCTGACCATACACTCCTTCTATTTTTCATTTTAACAGCTCTGTCAAGCACTTCCACCAAGACCTATCCGCCTCGCCACCTGCACCTTCACCCATGATACGCTATTCCGTGGTTTGGAAAGTAGATTTAGATCCTTTATAAACGTACTCCACAGCGCCTATCTAACTTTTCTTGCTGTACACTTATCATTTGCTTCACATACTTCTTGCTTCCAAGAGCACGCAGCGATTCATGGTACCATCAGCATGCAAGTGAGGAATGATACAGGGCTTGAATTGTCTGGATTTTGCACTAGGCTTTATTTGAGAGTATTCCGTGTCCTTCAACGATGGCAAAAACACTACAGATTCGTTGATGAATATTATTCTCGGATCAATTGCAACAACTGATGATCATTTGTGACAGTCGAGCCAATCGTTGTAATTGGGCGATGGCGCATCACTTTGCTCGGTAGATCAATAGAATTATGAGAGCTCAAGAAGCTTAAGCTTCAATGAAGTCATAGCACCGTGCCCAGCACATCTCACAATCCTAGAAACAAGCGTGACAAAGCACAAACTCATGACGATGATAGCTTCAGATGAAAGTTCTTGGAGTGGTCGGCATTGAAGCTCTCCGGTTATAAGTTTAGTTGGCAACCAACCACATCTGGCTACCAAGCCGCACTGCCGGTCTCCATCCCCCGTCCGCTTTATTAAGCATCTGTACGATCGTGCCGAGCAAAGATCAACAGATCAAACCAAACTCTGTTGGCATTCTTGTTCGCTTCACCAATTACCGATGGGTCGGTCGTCTGGACTGTGTTCGAGTTGCTTCACGCTCCCCCGACAAACTTTGAGTCTATCCTTCAGCTGGGAACGGGAAGAGCCTCGAACTCTACAGCTCATTCATGGCTGCAGATGAGCTTTGGTAAAGCATAAAGCCCTAATCAGTTCCGGCCTGTCGGAGGAGGAACCAATGACGGGGAGATCTGCATGCCATGACAATGTATCCCGGCGCACATCCAGCGAACCGAGAACCGAGAAGCTGGCTGTCGATCTGTTATCTTGTGTTGCGTCGCGTTGTGCTGTGGGAAACTTGCTTGGTTGCTTTTGTTTGGCTGTATCTGTTTCGGAGGTGAACTGCTTCCCCTAGAGCGCTGATACATCAGAGCCTCAGATTCCCCAAAAATTGACTTTCTTAGATCCTTTTCTTACAGCTCCTAGGACGGATGTCATGGTGGAGCCTGTCTTCAAAACTTACAGCGGGATCGCCAGAACTATGCTTGGCCAGACAAAGTATGCGAATCTCCTTGAGCATAGAGAGTTTTCCGAGTCTCGATGCATCGCTCCGCCAAATCCCAGGTGAAAAGAAGCACGAACAAGCGGCTTGATCTGTATTCCTGATATTCCCAGATGGAGAGACCAGCTTCTCGACTCTCCACCGGTCACATTTTCAATAATTGATACTGAGCTTGAACCCGTCCCTCGTCCCAAAGCAAGCTTGGTTTTGCGGTGTGGCGTGGCTAAAAACTCGGCTCAGCTCAAGCCACCAAACCCGAAACACTTTATAGTTGCGGTGATTGGCCTTGCCAAAGCTTATTCTAGTCATAATCTCCAATCGAGACTGCGCTAGCAGAGCTGTCTGCGAGAGCAGGGATCCATGGTATTGGTACGGTACACAATGCAGGGAGGAACCAGATAGTTGCTTTTTGCTTCTTTCTCCCCCCTAGTCAACAGACTTTCCGATTTTCTTGTCTTTGGTTCTTGTGATTTAATGCTGCAATATAATCTAGTCTTGTAGCGAGCATTTACAGTTTCACAGTTCTCAGACACGAATCATGAAACATCTCTCTAGCTAAATAATAAGGCCTCATTTTCCCCAATTCAGCCTTGTAGCATAGTCAACCCAACACTCCAGCCAATATGGATTTCAGCAACACAAAACCGTACACAAGGACGATAGAAATCCCCGCCCGAAAATCGAGCATAAGGAACAAAATCCAGTGGGGAGTTGCGACATTTTCGAAAAATAACTCTGGTAACAAAACCGCCTCAAATAGGCCAATGACTTTGAAAACGCAGCGATACTCGAGTTTCACAGAGTATGAACCGGCGATGCAAGAATTGGGCTGTAAAACATGGGATGGACAATCTAGGATTGCTGTGGGTTGGAATGGTTTGAGAAAGGTATAATAGAATTGCCTATTTAATGCAACAAAAGCTAATGACCTACAACAGGATCCGGAGCTTTGGTTTCCTAATGGGAATTGTCTTGTACATCTGTATGAATACGGTCAGTCGCGACGTGGCCCATCATTTCGAGTGCATTTGGACACACTTATGTCCTACAACTGCTGGCCACTTCTTAACCATTATATGCACCGACATGGAACGGAATCTCCCATATCCGAAAGCGATACTAGCGAAGATGGAAATTACTTCCAGAAATCCGATCATGGAGACTATGAGCTTTATATCCCAGCTCCCAAAGCTACAGATCGATCGCAAGCATTCCTCTATCACTGTGCAACAAGAAACTTCTTTGCTTGGCTATTCGGAAAGCCACTAGTTGGCACACATTTGGGAGAGGCTCTCGTCGGACTATTAAATTGCCTAAACGACTTTCGGTCAGCCGGAATGGATAACGTGCAAGCCATAATGGATTTCATGGACGATGAATGTTATGCAGATATGAGGAATTCACCGGATCATGCCCTTGCCATACTATTTTTTGCAGAACATTTCCAGTTTAAGGACCTATGGATAGATGCGTTCGCTCATTGTACTGGCATGCATGAGAAGCTGATATTTAGCGCTGGGTTTGAGGCAAGTAACATCTCAATTTCACTGAACCACAGCTAACCGCGAGAAGCGTATGTCTAGGATATCTCGTGCATTCATCACACGCTCTAGGATGGAGATGAACATTCGCCTAGATTTTGCTGGTAAACACCTGACCAACTTCTTGTCAGACGACTTATCTGATGCTCATCTCGGCCTCTCCTCTGCTGGTCGGGATCATCTCGACAAGTTCAGAACATTCTTGAATACCTACTATGTAGCAAAACTTGGATACTACCCGCCAGCTTCTGCCAACGGTGCTGATACTGCCTATCCTAAAAATATCTATGCAACAATGTGTGCTGAGTTCCAGAAGCTTTATGGATATCTCGTTGACTTCAACCACACATTGACAAGCAGTGTTCTCCCAAGATCTCAACAAGGTGGCATTTGCATTCTGCAAACCTTACAAGCATTCGATTCCCGCCACAGATATACATCTTTGCCAAATCAGCTGCCTCTACTACCAGAGCCCGAAGAAATCCATGTGCCAAAAGCGCATCGGAGTAAACGGATGACCTGGTACAAATCAGATAAAGTGAAACCAGATGCTCGCCTCAAAACTCTCTCTTCAATGATGAAAGCCACGAACCAATCTCCAGATCTCGACTGCAGCCTCACAAGAGCCTATCAAGGTTTCGAAAAGGACTGCATCCTGCCACGGACTACCGTTGAAAAGTCTGAAAAGCTTTCTCCTACTGATGCACGAAAAATTCGGTGGATCTTAATCTATTCCATCCTTCAGACTTTGATATCTGTCACAACTGTGCCATCCGAGGTTCGAGACACCCAGAATATACCATACAATCTCTGCGTACTTACAGCCGGAACACCGCCTTGGATAGATAAGCAGCCGATCCAAATGCTCGAGAAAACACAAACCGAGAAAACGCAGGAAGATTTCGTAGCCGTCCTCGTAAAGGCAGCAGAAACAAGTCTTCCACCATCACCTCCGGAAATCAAACCAGACATTGATTACTTTGCCATTACCCACCGCCCCGCACCCTATCGTCACAGTGTATCAGCACCCACAACCTTGTCATCAAAGAAAAGCACCATCAAGAAAGCTCTCAGTACCTTAGGCAACATGCCAGAATTACGCCACCCAACACCAACACGACCAATGTTTCATGATATCCTAGCCCATGGTTACGGTACCGAGATAAACAAGGTCTCATTAGTACCTACGCTTCCCCCTTCAGCCGTCCAAGGACAAGAATTGTTAAATATTTCAAGCAAGCAAAAGGCATCTTCAGAAGCCGATGTTTCATCTTGCTGGTCCCATTCCTCCGTCGATGCTTTGGATCTTTCTTCATCTAGTCGACGGGGATCCGATGACAGTTCTTACAAATCGAATTACAATATTGAGGATTTCCTTGATAGCCCAGATAGTAAGAGTATGACAGATGTGTCGACACCTACAGTTGAGGATCAGGAATTGCAACCACATCCTTTGCGATGGAGCAAAGCCCCAGTTCTGAATGAGATCATTGATGATTATGCTGATGTCAACCCAGAGTTGGAGCTTTATCTCACTACCCCTTGATCTGCGAAAATTTATTTCTTTTGTTCCTTCTTGCTGGTATATTGGGGACAGCGTTGTATTATTGGATACCCACAATTACTTGTAAACTCTCAAGTTTGATCTTTGACTGTAATGTTAAATTGTATAGCTATTAAATGTATAATGAGAAGAATGATTAGATCAATGCATTTCTTAGTCACACGCTTTATTTCCAAGTCTTCCACATTGGGCACCACTCTTCATTCCGTTGGTACTGCGGAAGAACCTAGAGAAATATTAGATGTGAATGAACGTTTCCCTATTCACAGAATAAAATATAAGAAACGTTCGAGCTCTATGTTGGAACTTAGATAATACCAAACTTTCAGGGTAGCATTTAACAGCCGAAATACAGTGGGGCGCCTTGGCAGGAGCTGTCATCTAAGTACGCTACTGCCAATAAAAAGCTTTACAATACGGATATAGTTCAACCGACGGGATTCATCGAAAAGAAAGGAGAGAATTGGATTGAGATTTTGAACGAAATTAGAGGAAATCACATCCGTAAAATTGGCCAATCATGTCTGTGCATTGAAGAGGGTCATGAGTCAACCCCTCTTAAAAATTAAGGTTAACATTACTCGACTGTCAAACTATAATTCTTTTTTTGTCTGTCAACAGTATCACAAAGCACGCCCGACGCCCGCTCTGCAATATAGAGAAGCAATTGAGATTAAGTGACACTTGTTTTGCCATTGTCGGGATTTAGACCCCTTACTAGTGATCCGACCTTGGGATTACGCTGCCTGCCCTTTGAGCACTCTCAACAACATGGTCGCCAGCAGCGACGCTGCTCCCTCGGTGGCAACCTCGAGCGATGCATTGCCTCCCCTCATAGCCACAAAAGGCACCACCAAAGTGCGTTCTCGAAGGAGGTCCAGTGGCCTTGGTGGAGAAATCAGAGCTGGGGACACTGGACCTGCGTTTGCGACCGTGGATGTGCCATTGCCATCACCGAATACCCTGAAGGTCCGTCTCAAACACCAGTACCCAAGTTTTGAGGGCTTAACTAATTGTTATAGGCCCAAGATGAATCCGAACATAAGAAGCTCTCTTCAAGGAAGCGCAAGGCCAGGACTTTATTTCAACAATACAAGAGATATGCGCTTAAACATACGTGGGTGACACCTCTTGTGATGTTAGGAGTGTTCTTTGTCTTATACGCTTTAAACCCAACGGAATCGAACCCAATCCATGCCTTTATCTTCCTATCTTACCCAATACCACCAGCCGCAGATGCAGCACCAGGAACACCGATCATGTATGGGAAAGGGCTGAAAGATATCACCTTTGTAATCTTTTATATGGTCGTTCTCTCTTTTACTCGAGAATTTATAATGCAACAGATTCTTCGACCGTTAGCACGCCGGAATATTAAACTTAAGAGCCGCGCCAAACAATCTCGTTTTATGGAACAAGTTTACACAGCCATCTACTTTGGATTCCTCGGCCCATACGGTCTATATGTCATGAGTCTCACGCCAATTTGGTATTTCAATATCAAAGGGATGTATGAAGGCCACCCGCACAGAACTCATATTCCAGAATTCAAGTTTTACTATCTATTTCAAGCAGCATATTGGGGCCAACAGTTTGTAGTTCTCTGTCTAGGATTGGAAAAACCGAGAAAAGACTTCAAGGAGCTTGTGGCGCACCATCTGATCACGCTGGCTTTGGTAGCTGGTAGCTACCGGTTCCACTTCACATATATGGGATTAGGTGTCTTCATCACGCACGATATCAGTGATTTTTTTTTCGCCGTAAGCATAAAGTTCATTGATTGGAGTTTTATCATACTAACTTTCCCGATATAGACTTCTAAGACACTGAACTATCTAGACCACCCGCTCGTTGGTCCTTATTTTGGAATGTTTATACTCATTTGGATCTACTTACGCCATTATCTCAATTTGCGCATCCTCTACTCCGAATTTTTCGAGTTCAAAACAATTGGTCCATATGTCCTCGATTGGCAAGGCGAGCAGTTCAAATCACCACTTTCGCATGTGTTATCGACCTTACTATTAGGAGGATTGCAGGCATTGAACCTGTTTTGGTTGTTCTGGATCCTCAGAATTGCGTATAGATTCGTTTTTATGGATGAGCTGAGTGATGACAGGAGTGATGACGACGAAGTCGAATTTGCAGAAGAACAGAGGCTTGATGCCATCGATAACCAAAATAGTGGCGGTGACGCTGACCGAAAGGTACTTTCGGAAGAGAAAAGCTCTACAGATTTGTTGGAGACGGTAGCAAGTGCGAAGCGGAAGGACCTATGAAATACATAAGCCTTTGAGCAAACCCTGAGTTTGCGGCGAATCATATTAATGTACACATGCGCATGAAAGATCACCAAACATCTGGGCTACGGGAACTCAAGGATGAGAGCTTAGCCGACATACAGGCTGAAGACGTGGCTTGGAACTGAATTTGCTTGTCAAATTTTGACTTTCGCCTAGTGATTGTTGAAATCTTACTTCTGTTCAGGATGTCAGGTTTGTAAATGTGAGACTGTCGTGCTTCGTTCTCAACGTTGCTGTACGGCCTCGCTAGCAAAAGTGCAAAAGTTAGCAGACTGGGACTACAGATACCATCTAGGACCAATAGTCTCTGGGGCCGAATTCTCCTAGTGAAAGAGAGAGCATTATAAGATTAACAGTTTGTAAACTAGACAGTCAGTTGTATACAATTAATGATAATGTTAATAATATCATAGCTCAAGTTTACCGAGTACTTTCACACATTCTGGCGCATCTTTGGATATCTATAGTCCCTTCTCGTTACCGGGAACGAGGTAAGAGACCAGACAAGTATTCTGCTCCAAAACTAGATAAAATGAAATTCTTTTTGCTGGCATGTACCTGTATTATTTAAGCTTTTAATTCAGGTGGAAAATCTCTGGACTATTCTATTGTGTTTGTGTTTACGGACTTGCTTTCTGTGTGACCTTGTTTCCTGATCTCAAAAGTCCAGCAAAATTATATGTCAAGCTTGAAGTTTTTGACACCAATTACATGACCACCGGGTTGCGTATGATATTCAAACTAGTTGAACTAAATTGCCTATACATTAGTCACACCACCTCAAGTTCCTTTACAACTAAGAAATGAGTTCTTACGCGGCAAATTGGAGTGACATGAATGAAGGGCTTGTGTAAAGAAAGGGGTATAATTCAGGTGGGTCGCGGTTCGCTACTTTCCAGATTACCAAAGAATGGATAAGAGACCGATGATATCAAGGGAGCACTATTGGACTTAGTGACTGGCGATTGTTTCAAGGGCGATCAAGTATAGCGGGACATACACATCCAAGGGTAGGGAATATCTTGCTTTGTATGGCTGGATATAGATACCGTTGATTCAATACTAAGTCTCGGAGAAGAAAAGTGTGTTAATCAGAGGGTGTAGAAGAGAGAATGCGCTTTAGGTATCCAGAAGCATGAACCGCAGCTGAAATGTGAAGCAAGGAGGCAAAAATGCCATCAACTATCTACGAAGAAGTAAGAATGCAGTCTCCTCCAGCAGCCTCAACGATACACCACTAAAAGTAACAATGCTAGATACATCAGCTAGGTTTAGCGTCACCGTTATGTTAGTAAGATTGCCGTGTGTGGCAGTTAAGACACATAAATAGGGGCAAATCTCGACTATAGACTGGCAAGTTTTGAATCAAATTATTATAAGTCTTGAACGCCTTGACTTAGCTGTTTTGAAACTACATAATGCTAAATACATTGGTCTCTCTAAGTCTGAAGATACATTTGTATAGCAGTGGACTTTGAATACAAGGTAAAAGTCTTGTAGTTCGAGACTGTGTATATTCTCGGAACTATGTTTTGGGCTGTGGTAGTCGCTGATGTAGCCCCTGAGCATCTTGCTTACATCGTGCACATATCTCTGACTGTGCAAGACTCAAATATTCAAACTTTTTGATGGAAATTCTATTCCTTGCGGTTTTCTGGATATATTTCGCGTAATTATATAACCTCAAGTTGATCTACTAGCAAACTACAAGCAAACACAATCACCATGCGAACCTTTCATTGACGGGCACAATATACTTTACGTTTGTGGCCACGGCTAACGAGGTAAATAGTCGGGTGAGAGATTGCCTGGTACGGAAAGGGGAGCTTTAAAATTGTGTGAGCCAAGATTACAATTGTAATTGACAAAGTGCTATGTTTGGCGTTTAGTCATCTGCAGCTTTTCAACTCAGAGAGCTGAAGACTAGTGGTCATATCCAGGTTGTTCCGTTATAAAGAAGTCTTATGATGGTAATTAAAGGAAACTCTAATATCAATACCGAAATGGTCAAGAAATTTCATTCCTATTTTGCGTTATTGTTTTTTGTTTTATAAACACTGTAATCTAACAGATTCTATGCCAAAGTTTTCTTCATAACTTCAAAACTCTCTCCGTCTCTTGAATCCACTCCCTCCTTGATTACCTTCTGGACCGCCTCCTTCACACCATCCTTGCCTTCCACCAGATCAAACCACCCATTTGCCTCCCCGTCCAATAACTCCGCCGCAACGCCCGCGACATCCGCCCTGGAAACGCTTGTTCTCGGCTCTGCCTTACCAAGGCTAACTTTGCCTGTCTCCTCACCGTCCGTTAACGCACCAGGTCTCAAAACGATGTACTGAAACTTCCCGTCTTTCTCTCTTCGCTGCTCCCCAAGCACCGTCAACGCGTCGTCGGCGGCCAACTTTGCTTTATAGTAATCGGGCATTACCTCTTCGTTGATTTTTCTTACAGATGCATACGCTTCGTCGCTCCACCAGTCCGCTTTGTGTCGTCGGCCATTCAGAGCTGACACCAATAAGAACTTGGAAACTGAGGGAGTGTTCACGGCCGCCTTGATGAAGCATGTAGCGGCATCCCGATCAATAGCATAGGTCATTTCTTTACCTCCCTTCCCGCCGGCACCAGCACTCCATACGATCCAATCCGGTTTCGTATCGTCGATAATTTTCTGGGCGTCGGAGGGGGATTTCACATCCCCGATTGAAGATATAAGTACGGAGAGGTTGCCAGCCTTTGGGACGGAGGGAGCGGTGGAGAGAATGGCGGGCTTCTGGTCCGGATTGCGGATTACGGAAATCACATCCCAGGAACGAGAGAGCAGTTTGGGAGTTAGGAGGAGGGAAACTTTCCCGTGGCCGCCAAGTAGGAGAATACGTGGTGCTGTCATGGTTGGTGGTAGATTGGCGCTGAGAGGCTTTTGAGAGGATTGTTTTAAAGGTTCAAATTCCAGCTTTACTCGATTCGTTTAATTTAAATTAAACCAAAGTAAGGAGGAGCCGGAAGCAGTTGGTTGACATTCACTCCTATAAGTAGGCAGGTAGAATTGGGTACTGCGTCAGAATAATGCATTGTGTCATCCCACGTTTCCCGAAGAGACATGGATTACGGATCTGCAAACTCAAAAGTCAAACAAGATATTTTTGAAACCGAGTCATGAACCATTGCATTTAAAAAGCTGTAATGAGATTTATTTTGTATTCTATGCCCCGCAACAGAATGAAACTTGAGTGATTGAAGTGTAGGTCAAACCTCTCCGGTTTGCTGAATGAAGAGTGATAGTCACATATAATAGATCCGGATTTTGTTTGGTAAAAGTGCAATTCCTATGTTACGAGATAAATACCTTCTTAGCCTTATCGACTGGAAAGACTTCACCATTTCGCAAATCCTTGAACATATCTGCATCTAATCCCGCCTTGCGTCTATATTCTTCTAGGCGTTGTTTCCCATATACACATCCATTCGGCAACAGCAATAAATCTGATTCGACATGGCTCGTGGTGTGATGCGCATATGGTACATTTCGTGCCAGATCGTTGAGTTCTGTACTACATATGGGACAGACTGAGGTGGTTATTGAGGATGAAGAGGTTGGTGAGATAGAAGAGATATGAGAGGAGTGACATGATGGCGTTTTGAGAGCTGAGAGACCCGCAGAAAGCGCAATGTGTAGTAGTGGAACGGAGGGAAGCCCAAGGAGGTTATTATGTGTCTGCATGAAGAGATCTGCGAGGGTGTTCCAACGGGAATGGCTATAGAGTTCCTATAACTGTCAAACGAGGTGGGTGGGCTATTAGAGGGGGACTTACGGAATATACATTACTGCGTGGATTGCTGGGAGGAAACGCTAGGAGACCGCAAGCTTGCTGGACTTCTTTAGGATACATATCTTTGTATGGTGTGAGAAATCGTTTGGCATGTGCTATCGACTCCAAGAGCTTTCCCTGATCTTCTGTCCGCACAAGTTCAATGTATTGCTGATATCGCAGCATGAATTCGAGGTTGCTCTAAATGGTCCGTCAGCCGGGGTCCTTCAATAGTGAGCTGGACATACCTCCGCCTTCCTGAGTTCTTTCTTGTTCTCGTTGCACCATATCAACGCTTCATTGACTCGACCCTTGAGGAGATTTCCCCGGATTTTGTCCATCTGCACGAATGTATCCACATCTACAAGCTCTTCGATGTTTTTCTCCTTTGCCAGGGCCGTTGCACTCTCCTTGTAACCATGTCTCAGTAGGTAGTCTACCAACAACCGGTCGAGCCGTGTCCGACTCCATGCCTCGTATTTCACATCATCCAAACTCTGCATGTTGTAAAGCTCATTTAAGTGCTGTATCCTACTATTGGTCTGTTGCTGTAGCCTAGTCTCCTCGTCTGCAAGTGCGTTGAGTTTTCGTTTGAGACCCCGCATCTTCGCTATCATGGAATCAACGTTCCTAAGCACCTCATCAGGCGTCGCGTTAGCGTTGAGTGAGCCATTTGTTGTATCCTTTAAGGCGCCCTTCACCGTTGTACCTTCTTTCTCAACTTGGAAATGGGCAGTCTTGAAGTTCTTCCGTAAGAGCTCGAAAGGGAGGCGAATGAGAGGTTGATCCTAGATTCTGTTTAGCTCGGTCTTGCCGGGAACAATGACTTTCATACGAGAATCAGGTGCGTATCAGGGTCCAGCTTTGAGTTTATATGGTCGGCCATTTTATTATGCGTTCTGTGTGAATGAAAAAGAGTATGAATGAGGTTCTCTTGTTGTCCTACCCGCCGGAGAGGTACAGAGCATCAGATCCCTCGATCATGTACACCAGAGAGGGGCTAAGATAGTTGTGAATCCTTATCTAACAACGGTATTGCACACCGAGAATACTTGGAATAGTTTGGAGAAATATTTATTCTCATGTAGACATCTATATCATAAAATGTACGCCTTGGACATGCTTGTCTGCAGCTTGGGTATATCAAGTTTGACTTTGACGTGAGAAGTGACGGGCATATGCAAGCTGTCTAGGGGGTGTCGTTATCCGATCACGGGCGTTGGTTTTAGTAGGCTGTCTTATATAATCGTCGCGCCAGCCTTTCCGTATTGGGCAAGGCGTACTTGGACCAATTCTCTCACCTGATCTTCTTCACGTGCAGCTCAACTTGACCTTCCACCTCACATCCCCCTCGACACTCAAATCCAGCTCAGATAAACGACCAAAAGTAAACTGTATACCGTGTGTCTCAATTTCTCTCTCCGATCGCTCACTTTTCGAGCGCATTTTCGTTGCACTTTGTCATCTCCGCAACCCCAGGTCACCACTATCGACTCGGTCCTCTTATATTCAACTCCTCGTGATCACGGTCACGCCGTCACATCACGTTTTGCATCAGCAGACTTGCGACCATCCACCCCCTCAGTCAACAAATCGACCATTTGAGCGCCTTATCGACCCCAATTCATCAAATCAATCAAGAGATCTATTCCTCCTCTCCCATCCCCTTCTCCTCGTCTTTACGCGACCACAAACGCTTCGGTGGTTGACGATATACATCGTGATCTCTGTTCATCGCGTCGCAATCCGGCCCCCTCCCATAACATCGGCACCGGCAATCAGCTCGCCAGAAGCTAAAGCTTAACCACACCACAGGTATGTCTTGAGCCTGATTTCGTTGCGTCACTGCCTCCTCTACTTTGTCCTTGCTCTACGTGTTATTATTTTGAGCCTCAAGGCTGTTGAGTCTATTGTTCTCCGGGCCGCCGGTTTACTGTCGCATCCCACTTTGCGCAATAAACTTGCGGGCATACAGCACAGGCCGATGGTTCCCACGCGACCGAGCTTCTAGGTCACGATCTCGCGTTAGGTGCTCCAATGCCCAACGCTCACCCCGGATATGACCGCTCTTCAACGCACCACACCATACCATACTCACCACACCTCGCCGTTGGTCAAATACCAACATATACAATACTCAGAACGCTGTCACCGGATCGCAAACATAGACCTGCTTCTTCCCTTCCTTGTCACATTATGCTGTTTAGCTACTTTCAATTTGAATTATCCTCAGTGATGATCCACCCCATGTCTTTGTTTGCGCCAGTGCCATTGTATCGCGCCAGCGCGTTGCTACAATGACCTGTCTTGTTGCGCGGGCAGTGTTCCAAGCACCGAACATCTCATTATCTGTCAGCGAATGAGCAACAAGATTGCTATGTCGTACATTGCCTGCAATGACACGTGCTGACCTGGTAGGTACTACTTTAAAGGGCACAGAAACGTTCATTTCGAGCGCACCTGAACGAACTACTGCAGCAACGCGCTTCGAGAACTTTCAATCGACACCAACAGTGGGAGTTTGAAGAACCCCAACTTCTCAAGACATCGTCTAGTTGTACCTGTGCCAGCCTCGGTAGAACACGTCACTTTCACCTTGGAAACCACAGGTTGATTCTTAAATCGACCTACCAACCCTCGAGGTCATCTGCGTCTTTTGGACTAGATCACCCTCCTTATCTACGAATCATTCTTCTGCCGCATCACGAGCTTTGCGTGCCCAGTAAATATGGATCTTGAGCACTCGGGTCTACAAGAGGTTGCGAATGCTATGCGTGAGGACATTGCGTCGGAATCTCGAGCACCAAAGCGGAAGTATGAGCAAGAGTCAGCTGATGACGCGAGACGTGGAGTTCATAAACGCATGAACAACAAGGTTGCTGACATGTCTGGGCACCATGACCCAGAAGCCCTGCAAGATTACAAGCCTTACGGAGACCAGAACGGCTTGGGCGAGCATGCTTCAACTGCTGCTGCTGCTCTTGGTGTTTATCCAGGCATGACCGTCCCACAGCCAACAGATATCTCATTCGCTACCCAACCCTCTGACGGTGATAGAAATCAGGACTCATTTCTAGACAATAGCCATCAGGGTGGGGATAGCTTCATGGAAGGCTCAACGCCATCGGGCAGAGGATCAAAGCCAGCCGTTGGGTCTGATGAGTGGCACAAAGTCCGAAAGGACAATCACAAGGAGGGTACGTCTAACTATCTACCGTTCTGTTGAATAGCACACTAATCATGAATAGTTGAAAGACGCCGCCGTGAGACTATTAACGAGGGTATCAATGAACTTGCCAAAATTGTTCCTGGCTGCGAAAAGAACAAGGGTTCCATCCTCCAGCGCGCCGTTGCCTTCATTACTCAACTTAAAGAGAACGAGACCCAGAATATTGAGAAGTGGACTTTGGAAAAGCTCCTCACGGAACAGGCTATCGCTGAACTTAGTGCTAGCAACGATAAGTTGAAGGCAGAGAACGAGCGGGCCTGGCGCGAGGTTGAGACCTGGAAGAAAACTTGTCAAAGTGCTGGTTTGAATCCCAAGAAGGATGACGGCAATTAGACATAATCATAATCGACTGGCGGCCTTTTGACAGCAGGGATCGTGGTGTTCACGACTTTATACCCACACGAATGACGACTTTCGTCTTTCGCTACTTTTTCATGTACGGATGTTTTTAACGGGTTTCCCTTTATTTCTGATGAAGGAAGAGAAAGAGACAATAAGGCACAGTAATGATGATGCATACGTCGACTTTCTTTTCACTCATTAGGCATGTGAGCGCGCTGACATTTTGGTCTGGAAGAAGCTCCTCAGGAAGCTTAGACTAAAAGTATTGAGTGCTATACCTATGCTACTGCGCGGTTTGGGCTGGGTTATTGGCAATCCATTTGATGTCCGATAGTAACAATCAAAGATATTTTCAGGACAGTATATTGATGAGCTGTGATATAGAAACATCCTACATCCACTTAAATATAGCTGACTATCATCCCTATTATGGATAAGAAAATTGTGTTTTAAGTGTTATGAGTCTTAAAAACTCATCATCGACAAAACAAGGGATCTTTACAAAAAGTACTAGCATAATTTTTGTATGTTGACTCTGAAGCTTCTTTTGCGTCTAGCCAATCATCAGGCTCATTCTCTACCAGGATATTGTTGATAGTGAAGAGGGGTTTGCATCCAAGGGGGAAAAAAGGACTCGCCTATATTAGCACCCTGTTCCCTCCATATCCTATGTTACCAATTGGTATTTTAGCTCACCTGTCATTGGCGTTTGCATTTGACATATGCACTTTGCATATTAGTGAATAACCATACTTTGTGAAGCCGTGAAAACTTAATATAGCGCATTTCTAGAGTGGGGTTCTACGATGAGGTGTAGCATTGACCAAAACATTTCTCCTATAGAGAGAAGATCATAATTGTTTTTAATGAAAAAATCTGCAACTCTTAGAATCGTCCTAGCTCAATAATTATAGTAAATTTAAGATCAAATTTCAATATTATACAAGAGAGTAAAAGCAAATTTAATTAGGCTACAAAATAAGCAAGTTAAAGAACAGGAAAAACAACTCGAAATAATTATCTTTAATCTTAAACTTTGAGTAATTCTGGTCCAGGAGATGTTCCGAGGCACATAGGTTTTAGCTTGCCCAGTGTCAAGCATTCATTCAATACGCTAAGTAGGATTAGTCGCGGAGCACTTTCTTTCTGTCAACAGCTTAGCCTTGCTTTGTCATTCAGAGCCTAGCTGTAAAGTCCGATCGTCATTAGCCCAACAACATACTTACCAACACCGCAGCTCGATTATCTCTCTGTAAACAAAGCGGAGAGAAAATCCAAGCTCCGGATATTTCTTCCTTCGCAGCATCGGATATGAGAGTCGAAAGCCCAGCACAGAGCATCCTCAAAACAGGCTCCTTCTCAGGCCTAAGAGCTCTGGAAGAGCTTGGGCATGGATACCTTACGGCGGACAAATCGAAACATCAAGCGCTATGTGGCAATTCCGAGGGCTGGGGCCCGTTAAGCAAGTTCAGATATGACTTCACGCCTTGCTTTATGGATGTGTGGGTTAGTTCGGTGGCGGTCTTCGGAATATTATTTGGAGCAATAGCCGTTTGGTGGTTGATCAAGAGGAAGCAGACGACGAGGGTAGAGAAAGATTGGCATTTCTGGACTAAGCAGGTATGGAAATTACGATTGCAAATGCAACAACGCTGCTATTACTATTGTATGCGTTCTGGACTATGGCTAATCCCGTCAACAGGCAATCATTGGGGCAATCGCAATAGCTACCATCGCCCAACTAGTCATTCAAATCCTAAACTACCGCGATATCTGGGCTGGGGACTTTCGATTTTGGACTTCAGTTCTTACTATCCTTTCCCTAGGCGTTATATTCACAATTCAATGGCTCGAGCACGACAGACTCCGAAACCCAAACGGAGTCGTACTTTTCTATTGGCTCTTCACCTTGATTGCCTTTTCAGTAAAACTTCGCTCTCTGATCTCACAGCAAGTTTACGCCGATCACCTGCCTTACTTTATTGCATACTGTATTGGATATGGGCTGTCGTGGGTAGAGTTTGGATTGGAATGGTTGGTGCCGAAAAAGACGAATTCATATCATGCCATTGGAGACGAAGATGAATGCCCTGTAGAGTACGCTACAGTTTTCTCAATTCTCACATTCAGTTGGATGACACCAATGATGAGATATGGGTATAAGAAGTTTTTAACTGAGGACGACTTATGGAACTTGGCAAAGAGAGACACGACAAAATCAACAGGGACTGTCTTTCAAGAAGCTTGGGAGCATGAACTTGAAAATAGGAAAAATCCATCCTTATGGATGGCTTTGTTTAGAGGCTTCAGTGGGCCATATTTCCGGGGAGCTTGTTTCAAGACAGTCAGTGACACATTAGCCTTTGTTCAACCTCAACTGCTTAGACTCTTGATCCAATTTGTCGCTTCACACAAGACAGCCAACCCAGAGCCAATTGTGAGAGGAGCTGCTATTGCACTAGCAATGTTTGCAGTGTCAATTGGTCAGACTTTGGCACTACATCAATACTTCCAGAGAGCATTTGAAACTGGGATGAGAATCAAAACTGCCTTGACATCCGCCATCTATTCCAAGTCCTTGAAACTCTCCAACGAGGGACGGGCATCGAAATCCACTGGAGACATCGTCAACTATATGGCAGTTGACACTCAACGGTTGCAAGATTTGACTCAATACGGACAACAACTTTGGTCAGCGCCATATCAGATAACGCTTTGCATGATCTCACTGTACAACCTTGTTGGCTTATCAATGTTGGCTGGTGTGGGAGCTATGATTCTTATGATTCCTATCAATGGACTTATAGCTCGTCTCATGAAGAAGTTGCAAAAGGAGCAGATGAAGAACAAGGTATTTACATACAATAGTTTTCTTGACTCTGCCCCCACCCCTTTCCTCCCCTAATTAAATTTGAACCCCGTGTCTCCGAATGTTGTTGCTCAATACAGCCGTCATCATATTTGACTACACGGTGGTCACATTTGAAGGTTCTGAATACAGCCGGCGAAACTAGATTCTGTGACGCATGAACAATGCTGCGTAACATTTAAAGACCTAACCGAGATCTCAACTTCGATCTGATATTTGGGATGTATCACAGAGTTGCATGATGAACTTGGCCTATGGACATACTACTCTTATATTCCTGATTATTCAGTGCCGCGATTAACCTAAAGCATGTTATTTACGAGCGAAGCTAATCGTATATAGGACTCTCGAACGAGACTCATTGCAGAAATAATCAACAACATGAAAAGCATTAAGCTCTACGCCTGGGGCAGTGCGTTCATGGGAAAGCTCAACTACGTTCGAAATGATCAAGAATTGAAAACACTTCGAAAGATAGGAGCCGCTCAATCTGTGGCTAATTTTACCTGGTCTACTACGCCCTTCCTGGTGTCATGCTCTACATTTACGGTGTTCGTTTTGACCAAGGATATTCCATTGACCACAGATATCGTTTTCCCGGCTTTGACACTTTTTAACTTGTTAACATTTCCCTTGGCAATCTTGCCCATGGTCATAACTTCGATCATTGAGGCTTCTGTTGCTGTGGGGCGGTTAACCTCTTTTTTCACTGCGGAAGAGCTGCAACCAGATGCGGTCATCCTCAAAGGACCTGTCGAAGAGAATGGTGACGAATCCTTGACCATTCGTGATGCAACCTTCTCTTGGGATAGGCATACTGGAAAGACCGCTCTCGAGGACATCACATTCTCCGCATCAAAAGGTGAACTTACTTGTGTTGTCGGGCGAGTGGGGGCTGGTAAGTCCTCATTCCTTCAGGCTATTCTTGGAGATCTTTGGAAAGTCAAGGGACAGGTCATTGTTCACGGCTCAACGGCATATGTTGCTCAACAAGCGTGGGTCATGAATGCCAGTGTAAAGGAAAATATTTTATTTGGTCACCGATTTGATCCCGTGTTCTACGATAAAACCGTAAAGGCTTGTGCCTTAACAGAGGACTTCGCTCAACTTCCTGATGGCGACGAGACTGAAGTGGGTGAGCGCGGCATTTCACTCAGTGGAGGTCAGAAGGCTCGATTGACACTTGCAAGAGCTGTTTATGCAAGAGCGGATGTTTATCTATTGGACGATTGCTTGTCAGCAGTCGACCAGCACGTCGGAAGGCATCTCATTGACAATGTCTTCGGGCCTAATGGGCTGCTGAGTGGTAAAACCAGGGTTTTGGCAACAAACTCAATTCCAGTTTTGATGGAAGCAGATTACATTTGCCTGATTCGAGATGGAAAGATCCTTGAACGTGGTACATATGATCAGCTTATTGCAATGAGGGGCGAGATCTCAAACCTTATCAAGACAATAAGTAAGCAAGAAGAGGCTAAAGTCGAAGATGCTGAGACCACTGAATCAAGCAGCTCGTCGTCAACCATTGATGTCGATAGAGCTGGCGAGGATGAGGAGGGAGACGAAAAGGAGGAGGCTCAAGAACATCTTACTCAGCTACAACCGATCAAAAGCAGTGCTTCGAGGGTAAAGGCGAAACGACAAGGTAGTGTAGGAACTCTCAGACGGGCAAGTGCTGCAAGTTTCAAAGGCCTTCGGGGTAAGCTACGGGATGAAGAGGAGCCTACTGGCAAAACAAAGCAAAACAAGGAGTTTTCGGAACAAGGAAAAGTGAAGTGGAATGGTACGATCCGGTCCCCAAGTTGCCTGACTATTGACTGACGTTCCATTAGTTTATGCAGAGTATGCTAAGACTAGCAATGTAGTTGCGGTGGCTATTTATCTATTCATGTTGATCGGCGCACAAACAGCACAAATAGGTAAGCGGCGGGAACAACGCGTTCATTTTTCTTTTTCCTATGCACAACTTAGAGTGTTCTGCTAACTTCTTGCAGGAGGAAGCGTGTGGCTGAAGCAGTGGTCTGAAGTCAATGGTAACTCAGGCAAGAACCCACGAGTTGGCTTTTACATAGGGATATACTTCGCGCTGGGCATTGGTTCCGCCGGTCTTGTTGTAGTACAAACTCTGATTTTGTGGATATTCTGTTCGATCGAGGTATGTTCCCTTGCCGCCCTTAGCATCTTGCAACAAATTTGTAGCTAATACAACAGAAACCAGGCATCCAGAAAGTTACACGAGAGAATGGCATTTGCGATATTCCGATCGCCTATGAGTTTCTTTGAGACGTGAGCCTCATTCTCATATGTTTGCAAGGTATTTTGCTAATTGAAATCTAGCACCCCAGCCGGACGTATATTAAATCGATTTTCAAGGTTAGTGATCCTAAATATCTAAGTTTTCAACCAATCCACATCTGGGAGTAAGAATTGAACTATGTGGCATTTTGCCACACGCAATTCGAGTCCCAGTGTTGGATGCTCGAGCGTGCAGCATGTTTCTTTTCTTTTTCGTTGGGAGTGAAGCCTGGATTGTGTCCTAGTCAAGCTCATTGCATAGACTTTTCGGCAGCCCTGGCCGCCTTGTCACATCCATGACGTGTGACCGCTAGCTCCCGAAACATCCTTGACACCAATTCAATATGTTGTGGCTGTTCTAACCAACTGTACCTTGTAATACTATGCTAACCTGAAACGTGAATAGTGATATTTACCGCGTTGATGAGGTGAGTTTACTGCCCCTAGCTCAGGTACTAAAGGATATGTGCTGACTAAACAGGTGCTTGCGAGAACCTTCAATATGCTCTTTGTCAATAGTGCAAGGGCGATATTTACCCTAGTAGTTATTTCTATCTCGACTCCTGCTTTTATAGCTTTGATCATTCCGCTTGCAGCTATCTACTACTGGGTCCAGCGCTACTATTTACGAACTTCACGCGAGCTTAAAAGACTTGATAGCGTTAGCCGCAGTCCCATATATGCACATTTCCAAGAGTCATTGGGTGGTATTACCACGATTCGGGCATATCGGCAACAGTCACGTTTCGCTCAGGAAAATGAGTGGCGAGTGGATGCTAATCTCCGGGCATATTTCCCCTCAATCAACGCCAATAGGTGCGTAATAACTAATCCCCAAATATCCATCTGCTGCTAATGGCACATAGGTGGTTGGCAGTACGACTTGAATTTTTAGGTTCGGTCATCATCCTAAGTTCAGCTGGATTCTCCATTGTCTCAGTAGCAAGCGGTAGTAACTTGAGTGCCGGCTTTGTCGGCCTGGCAATGTCGTATGCTCTCCAAATTACCCAATCCCTGAACTGGATTGTACGCCAGACAGTTGAAGTTGAGACCAATATCGTTTCTGTAGAACGCGTATTGGAGTACTCTCGTCTGCCAAGTGAGGCACCTGAGGTCATTCACCGAAACAGGCCACCAATAAGCTGGCCTGCAAGTGGTGCCGTCAATTTCAACAACTACAGCACTCGTTATCGCGAGGGATTGGACCTTGTGCTGAAAGGTGTTACTCTCGATATCAAAGAGCACGAGAAAATCGGCGTGGTAGGTCGTACTGGAGCGGGGAAGAGCTCTTTAACCCTCGCCCTATTTAGAATTATTGAACCCAGCGAAGGTAATATCAGCATTGATGCATTAAACACGTCAACAATAGGGCTGTTGGATTTGAGGAGACGTCTGGCAATTATTCCGCAGGATGCGGCTCTTTTCGAGGGAACAGTCAGAGATAATCTCGACCCTGGTAACGTCCATGATGATACTGAGCTTTGGAGTGTGCTTGGTACGTGATTTCCTTGGATAAAATTCCATTTCGTCGAGCTGTGGTACCCGACATATCGGTTTCTGAAGCGGCGCTCCCTTACACCAAACTATTGACTGACGAATTACAAACAGAACATGCCAGGTTAAAGGATCACGTCGCCAGCATGACTGGTGGTCTGGAGGCCAAAATCAATGAAGGGTTCGTTTTCTTTCTAAATCTTGATTCTCAAATTCCCCCGCCTTTCTCGTGCTACTTCATTGTGAAATACTGCCCAACTGAACGCAGATGTTATCACATGTTCACTTCTCACCTTCTTGCGCTGCCATATTGCTTTGTACCCCATCTTCACACTTTACCCTATACTTACACCGACTATAGTGGATCCAACCTTTCGCAAGGCCAGCGTCAACTCGTGTCTCTCGCACGAGCGCTATTGGCACCCTCCAATATCCTCGTCCTAGACGAGGCAACTGCAGCTGTAGACGTTGAGACCGACGCCCTGCTCCAAACCACACTTCGCTCACCACTGTTCTCCAAGCGAACCATCATCACCATCGCCCATCGTATCAATACTATTCTAGACAGCGACCGTATCGTTGTCCTAGAGCAGGGCACGGTCAAAGAATTTGACACCCCCAGGAAACTGATGGAACAGAAAGGATTGTTCTATAAGCTAGTCAAGGAAGCGGGATTGGTGGAAAGCATTAGATGATATCACCATGCCGTGATTAGCGAGAGGTGTAACTGTTCGATTAAAAGGGTAGAGTGTAAAATTGGAAACCAGCGGAGGTGTTCCACAAGAGTGGAATCAGGCAGCTGAAGGATCAACATGGCATGATTCGGGTGATAGAGTTCGGTGCCAATGTATCTGCATACTCACCCAGGGTGGTGCAAATCCCTCAAGCGTAGAAATAAAATAAAAAAAGCAAATCAAAGAAAGAATTTGTAAGAGATAGTTAGCCTTCTTTGCCGTGCCAGCCGTATCGCTGGCTGTAGAAATCAATATGCACAGCACACGTTGATGATCATTAGCCTTCCAGTAAATAGGGTGCATCAAACTAGCGGTGGATCCACTGGGGGTGTTATACTTCCAACCTACATGCAGAAAATTTCGTTGAGAAAAAACATGAAATAGGAAATAGATAATGGGAAATGAACAGATGCGGTGTCAGCGACGTGAGGCTGTTTGGGGCGAGAGCGAGGGCTAGGACCCTTCGTGCATGAAGTGGCACAATTGGCACTTCGGTTAGAGCCAGGCGCTCTGGTGATATGGACTGGGAAGGGGAGGCTTGGCTCTTTTAGGGGTTGTGGTGTAGGGGTGGTTGAAGGAAGAGTGGAGAGGAGGTTGACAGCTGGAGGCTTGCAAGACAGATCTCGCCCAAGGTCGCACGTAAAGAGGGGCTGGACGCTGCGGGGCTGAGGGTCGCCAGGCTAGTAGCTTTTTCTCTGCCTGTGTTTTGTTTTCTTTTTCGTAGTGCTGGATAGAGTTTTCAGAATTCGGTGCACTGATTGAGCAGATAGACCGGTGTTATGGATCTGGAATATTGAATAGAGGTGGAGATGTACTCGAATATGGATCTGAACCTGCTGAATATGGATGTAACAATGGAGGGGGACCATCGGCATGGAACATGGACATCAACACGATTACGGACAGGGCTGCTGGATCTGAATCGCGATGCCGTTTCCCTGATGCATTGGGAGGCGAACGAGCGTCGCACGCTCTGCTAACCTCAACCCCGCCCACTGTGTCAAACTGGACGAGAACATGGAATTCAATTTCCGGGCGAGACTTTCCGGACGTGGTCCTCCGGCACATTCTCGAGCATGGAGTACTTATTCTGTCCGAAGAAGAGCAGAACTCAAATTGTGCGATGGCCAGTATAACGTACCATTCTTGACTTAACGGGATAGCTGAAACACCAGATAACCCCGCTAGCATTTTAACTCCCGAATCTGGTAACCAATATTGGCTATAGAGAGCGCGAGTCAAATCAAATCGCCATAGCATTATAGGGGATTGTGATGCAGTGCACATCTATGATGTAATGCAATTGATGATATACGGCATAGAAAGTATGATTTCGTATTGACTTTGATAAGGCGTTTTCTTGACGCACCAAGGGTATATGTGCAGCTGTGTTAACGTCTCCAGCTTTGGCCAGGCACGAATGGAAAAGCGAGATGGTGCTGTGATATATCTTGCAGATGAATGCTGAGCTAGAGGATTGTTTAGCTTCCGTGATTCGCAGTCTGGGGTAAGCCGTGGCTGGATGGTAAACCCTATATAACACAATTTTATGCGGTTGATGTACAACAAGGCATAGTCGCTCGTGTACTATGCCTATTCGCGGCTTGCAATCTTAGACGGACACATATCGATAGTTGAACTTGCCCGCTCATCGTCACTGTACAGGCGTAGATCGACTGTTGCATCTGCTTCACGCTGGCGGAGCGGGGCATTTACCAGAAAAAGCTGCTGGGGCGGCATGCGAAATGCACATGGCGAGTTGCTCTCGGGGAGAGCGGATCGAGTTGCTGCGCAAAGATGCCACTAACCGTGTGGAGGGTGTGAACGATATTTCGGGACCTTGCAATCGGACAGCCTAGCTCGAAATATGGGAGTGTTGTACTGTAGCATGCTCCGGAGGATCGGGCATGTCCCCGTTATCCCGAAATCGATGCTGGTGATGGGGTTGAGACGGGGAGTCGGAGAGTCGGGGCAAGGAGGTTGTGTTAAGTGTTATATGTGTGCTACGTGTGGGAGATGTTGTGAGCAAGAAAAAATCACGGCTGAAGGTGTATTTTGATATTTTGAGAACAAAAGCAAGGGTGCGTGTTGGGACGAGGGCGTGATGTGATGCTCGAGCAACGCTCATATTAGCGGAGGCGGGCATCGTGTGTAACATGCGGTTGCTGGCTGTGCAATGAGATGTATGGACGTATCAGAGATGCTTGATCGGCCGGTTGATCTGCGAAGCTGTCCTTGCTGTAGATTTCTTGGTGGATTCTGCTTAGTCACGGCCAGGACTACCAAAGCTACTTGGTACAATGCGGCCGAATCGTGTATCGTAGGGTATAGTATGGTACGTACACGATACTTTGTACATATGCACAGCACCGTACCTGCCGCGTATCATGGGAGGCCGTTCGTCAATAATGCTGATTCTTGTTCTTGGGGAGCGGGTTGCCCTCGCACTCGTTCTCTCATAAATCTAATAGAGTTTTGCTTTCTCGGCCTCTGCAGTAGCAGACAGAGAAGCGGGTCCGCCTTTGTTGATTGCCCCTTTTTGGTCCCAGTGAGGCGAGAAGTCGTCCAATTTAGGGTTTGCTGAGAAAACTATCTTCAGCTGACAGAGACACGCGTAAGGCATTTGCGGACTGCAGATTGGGCCCTGGATGCATTGGACGGGGTGTGCTCATCCACGGCTAAGAGCAAGTATCGCCAAACTGATTCATGTGATTCAAACCTCATGTGGGTGAGATCTCAAAGGCCAGGGGGGCATCATCAGAACCAGCATCAAGCAACAAGCATCAAGCAGCAGCACCAGAATAACTCTGCCCAGCAGCCACCCCTTCAGTCAGTGCCTCTCGGGACGGCCGCGGTGAATTCTTTCTTTGGCGCGTTTGCCGTAGCCGCATGTTTTCGGCTCGCTCTCGCCGGGCCGGCCTTTGCAGCTGTTGTTGGTTGCAGGAACCGCACGTGTAGAGAGGATGGGCATCTCTGATGCGGAGCCTCTCGTAATCCAAGGGCATTCTCTCCGCACCAATCGAACCATCATGACTCGACCGACGCATGGCGGAACGGGTACGTGGATCGCCAAGATCTGAGAAGTGATTTGCGCTGCGAGGAAGAGGGTGAAACACAGGAAGGCCGGCATGCTTATTTTCCGTCCCGGGCATTCGTTCTTACTGGTATTTACCACCAACCGCATCTCGGAATCGAGCAAACGCGTGCTTGTTTGCGCGGAAAAGAAGAGGCATTGGTATGGCTGCTTGAGTATGCTCGAGTATGCTTCTGCTAATTGTGCAACGCCAGCGTAGAGGGGTGTGGTGAGGGTGAAGGAGGAGGAGTAGTCTTTTCCCTTCAGTTTGTCCGTGGCTCGTGCCATTCTCAAGTATTATGGAGACCGTGCTCGTTACGGCGGTTATGATGGCTTGTAATGTCATGTAGCTACTATGACTATGAATAGTAGTCTACTTGGTAGGCTGCATAGGACTATTACCAGAAGCACTTGGATTCCCATACCAGTGACAAGCTAATTGCTGACATGACTGGAGTCAGGATCCTTGCCAAAGCCTGGATTCGAGCCAATTTTGCTCCTGATGAACCTCTATTAGGAGATTGGACTATCCCATCTGGGTTGCATTGCCCCTTCAGCAATTCCTAATTCCTGGTCCACTGTTTGTGCCTTGAGAAATAGGTCCTGAGACCCAGCAACAGAACCCCTAAACTTTCAACGGCAATAGTTGCAACATTCCTGTCTAACCGAGCTCCAAGTTATGACGGTACCCAGAGCAAAGCAAAGCCACTACACGACCCTACGACAATACACTACCCTTAATGCACTACTGTAGTTCCCGAACCGGAGAGCCATCACCACGGCTAGCTCTATCCTGGCTTGGTGCCGGCTGGATCGTGTTTGCTTTCACGATGCCACCAATGGCTCAGCGTAGTTGCTTCCCGTAGCTGTTTTCCTTCCCTTTCCCTTTCCCTCCCTTTCTCTCCAAGTAGCCAAGTAGCCAAGTAGCCAAGTAGCCATGTAGCCATGTAGCCATGTAGCCATGTAGCCATGTAGCCATGTAGCCATGTAGCCATATCCTCTCAGCCACAGTCTTCTTCGAAACCAACACGGCAAACCCCCCACTCCTCCGGAGGCTCTGACTTCCCTTGCTGAGTCGTTGTGGTAAAGCGGATGTTCGATAGCACGGGACAGTGCGTTCAAGCCCCGTAGTAAAGCAAACGTTGGCCCGTCCGTCTCGCCATCTCCCGTTCGAGCTCCACTCTCCACTATTGAACGACGACGACACGCGAACTACAAGCCAAAACTTTTGCTACATTTTACTGCGAGCATGCAAGCGAGCTCTTTCATTGATTCAATGTCTATCTGTTCTCAGTAAAGAATTCTCTGCAAAGAAGCACCGTTCCCCCCACAATCCCCCACATTTGCTCTGTCTAGTTGTGTACGTAGGGGTCAAGCTCATCCTAATATGGCATCGATGCTACGTTGATCGTACGAGCGTAAATCTACTCCTAAAAACGTCATAGTACGTAGGCATTCTGGGCACACATCTGAGGGCGCAAAACTGCAGATTGGTATTTTGCCGATATTATTACCGGCTGCAAAAGTAAGCATCTCATAGGCACGCCGTTTCAAGTACCTTCATGTATATTGCAGGCCGGCACGAGACAGTACCGGAGAGCACTTCGAGCCAGCCCCTCACTGGGTACAGCTTCGGAAGACAAGCCCAGGCATCAACAGACTTGTCACATCAGCAGTGGGATGTTTGGCTCGAGTCTCTTGCAGTCACGGGTATGTGCTCCTTCGTGCCCGTGAGCGAAGTCACGATTTCAGATGGCACCGAACAGCTCTTACCAAAAGTCCAAGTCGTCCAAGACAACGACACCGGTGGCGCTGATCGCTGCTCGCTGGTCGCCCCCAGCCTGATAAACGAGAGGTAGGTGGCAGCATCCCAGAAGCCCGGCGGGGGATGGGATGGTCGCGCTAAAGTAACACAATCCAGCGTGGCTGCACATAACTCTGTACCACTGCAGCCGGCTACCCATCTCTCGTGGTACAAATTCACACAGATATCCACGGGAGAGACTGGCTGGTGCTGGCTTGCTGCACACCTGGGTTGCGGGGAGAGGACGCGGTGACGGGGAAGGCACAACATCAACGTGGTAGGGAGCCATACAAGAGACGGAGGGATACAGAGAAGGGGAAGCCATCGCGGCCCTATCTATCTCATCTCCTGAGGCCGTGCTGCAGCCATTCATGGCCTTTGCCCACGATAGGCCGACTCCCACACTTTTTGTTGGGAGATCGCGCGCGCGCAAGAGCAGAATGCGTGTCGCTATAGAGCATCGTCTCCTCCTTCCCCCCTTCCCAACAGCGCTGCCGGCGTAGAATCGAGTGAAGCGCAAAGCATATCGTAGATGACATTCGCCGTAGGTGCTGCGTAGAGGGCAGAGATCTGTCATTTGTCTTGTGCAGTGCACCAAGATCGATCGCTTGCCGCCACCCGAGCTGGTTTGAGCCCTAAGCAAATAAGCGAAAACTCGGTACGATTCCCGTTCGTATTCTCTGCGATGAAAATGCTCGACAGTGATTTTCTATGTGTCTGCTTTGGACGCGAGCACAGACGGCACCCCGAGACCTGGATATACCGTACGGGAGGGACCGGACGGTGCTCTACTCTCTCTACCTTGCTCTACTTTACTCTACTTTACTCTACTTTACTCCTACTCATCCAACGCCCAGTTCATGTACCTGCTACTACCATACCCACCCGCTACTGCACGCCCGTATATACTTGCAATGCACGCGTTCCTAGCCTAGCACAGGGTGAAGGTTCGATAGCGGCGGAGAGCATGTCTCTATTCGCTTTGCTCTGCACCGCAACCAGCCTTCCAGACTCGTCGAGGGCGACGCGCTGAAGCTCCCAGACGACGGGCCACTCGCTGATTCCTGCGAACACGTCGTTCATGATACCGCTGCTGGCTCCCGGTTTGCTCCCAGGTGCAAGCCCCCTCCCCCCCAGCTCGCAGTAAGAGCGGCGAGTGTCTTGTTCCCTCTTCTGGTGTGGAGTGCGTGTGTGGTGGTGGGAGGGGTAGGGTAAAACCAGCAATAAATTACAACCAGCAGCCAAACACCCCAATCAAACAATTGCATTTGCATCGCCGCACCACCTCACTCAGGCTTTGTTGGGACCACCTCACCTCTCACTTTACCTTTGCCTTAACCTGTCGTCCTCTCCTCAGGCCAGGGCTCCATCACATCACGTCGAGCGCTTCGTTCAAATCGACCTGCTCCACGCACCACAGCGTTGAACGTCGTCGGCCCGCGCAGTTCTCTCTTCACTATCTCCTCACCTATTCCCCCCTCTGGCTTTGCTACATCTATATGGCACGCTGAGTTTCTCTCCCCCCGGACGTGATATCAAGAGCGAGTGAGTAAGCAGCACGTAGGATCCCGACTCGGCCCAGATGCGTTTCGTCTCGGGAGAATATTCAAGACATCGGCCGGCTTTTATCATCGCCAGATTGCTGACTCGGAGTTCACCACAACCAACCATCTCGCTTTTGCGCTGCTTGGTTTTTGGTGTATAATCTCAAACTCAAAACTCAAACTCAAACGTCCTTCCTTACCTCCCCTCGCGAACCCTGGGCCATCCGGTTTTATCTCCACCGCGATACCTGCCGCCCACAGAAATCGGCATCAGCTTTGCTCTGCTCCTGCGCACCCCTGACTGAGTTGCTTAGTTTGTGCAACCACTGTTGTATTTCCCACGAAAGACGCTAGGCGCCACCAATTCCACGGATCTTACACACTATATTCCACAAGGAGACCAGCCGACCTGCTCTTGTCTAGGCCTGTTCACTGTGATTTGTGGTCTGGCTTAGACAGATACTGGAGGTGACTTTTTAAAGTTCGTGGCCCGTTATTCTCCTGATTTGCTTGGTTTGCTTCCATGTTCTATTTAGGAACCCTCGACCTTTTTTACTTTTTCCTATTTCTCTTGCCCGTAGCCCTTGCTCCTGCTCCCATACCCGTCCTGCTCGCATCTTCCTTGCATGTCTTGGCCTTTCTATGTTTCTCAACCCCCCCCCCCCCCCCCCCCCCCCCCCCCCCCCCACCCCATCTCTTGTTAATA
>Ga0247810_10000386_pt1 | contig 54240 bp, 50 predicted proteins | sample UWRJL119311C1_FD_179918 | JGI IMG/M metagenome (GOLD analysis project Ga0247810, IMG submission 179918) | Plant litter microbial communities from Arlington Agricultural Research Station in Wisconsin, United States - UWRJ-L119-311C-1 | ecosystem: Environmental > Terrestrial > Plant litter >...
GTTATTGCTCAACTGCTTTCACCTGTTCACGACGTTACCAATGCGCTTTCGGGCAACTTGCACGCGCTGTTGGATGGTGTTGAAGCTAAAGCAACCAGTTAATTTTTGAACAAACCCGGGCCTCAAAACCCAATTATTACCAATAACCCGATAGGAGGCCATTATGGCTGATTTAAAGAAATTCGCTGAGACTCTCGTTAGTCTTACTGTTCTTGAAGTAAACGAACTCAAGACAATCCTAAAAGATGAATACAACATCGAACCAGCTGCTGCTGCAGTAGCTGTTGCCGGACCTGCTGCTGAAGCTGCTCCTGCAGAAGACGCTAAGTCTGACTGGACCATCACCCTTAAGGATGCTGGTGCACAAAAAGTTGCTGTTATTAAGGCTGTTAAAGACATTACTGGTCTTGGTCTTGGTGAAGCAAAAGCAATCGTTGACGGCGTACCTTCAACTGTTAAGGAAAAAGTTCCTACAGAAGAAGCTGAAGCTGCAAAGAAACAACTCGAAGAAGCTGGTGCTTCAGTAGAGCTTAACTAATTTATATTCGACCGTTTTGTGAGTTATGAATGCCACCTCTTTACGAGGTGGCATTTTGTTTTACCGTTCTAGCGCGTATTGATACTGATTTTATACTGATTATGTTCTATACTAAATAATAATGAAAAATCATGAAAAAAATACAACGTCTCACGGGTTTACTATTGTTGAAATTTTAATCGTAGTGGCAGTGATTGGCATTTTAGCAGCCATCACCATCATCTCATACAACGGAATCATTGCGCGCGGCCACCAATCTAAACTTATTGCCGATGTCGGCTCTGCCGGTCTATTAATGAGTTCGAGCAAATCATCAAACGGCGTCTATCCAACCGATCGCCAATCGCTCAATAACGGCCAAGGCCTCCAAAATGGCGAGAAGGTTTTATATAATTTTTACAGTACCGAGTCGACTTTTTGCATCAGTGCAAATTCGGTGTATGGCAATGTAGATAGCTACTATGTATCGAACACTAACACCAACCCGATAAAGGGCAGCTGTCCGCAAGACCTTGGTGCGGAAGTCGCAACATTGGCCGGCAGCGGCGCGGCGGGCTTCGCTAATGGCATCGGTACCGCCGCAGTATTGTACGCACCGGTGGGCATTACTGCCAACCCAACAGGCAATCTGTATTTTACCGATGGCGCAAGCTCACGAATCCGAATGGTGACGACAAGTGGCACTGTTTCAACTATTGCCGGCGCAGGCGGTTCAAGCTACGCAGAGGGCACAGGCAGCGCCGCATTATTCAACTGGCCACAGTCACTGACTATCGGCGCAGGCGGATTGCTATACGTAACCGACACTAACAACCATAAAATTCGTAGCGTCACAACAGGCGGAACGACAGCCCTTGTTGCGGGAGGAAGCTCAGCAGGGGACATTCCTCTAACGACAGGCTCAGCGACAGGTACCGCCGCCTTGTTCAGGGTTGCTCGTGGCATCGTCTATAGCCCAACCGCCAACTTGCTTTACGTTTCCGATTCAGAGAATAACAAAATCCGTAGCGTAAGTGCCGCCGGCGTATCGACGACCTTCGCCGGCCAAGTCAGTGGTGGTTTAGTGAACGGAACTGGTGCCGCCGCTAAATTCAACTATCCTCAAGGGCTCGCGGTTGATTTAGCAGGTAACATTATCGTGGCCGACACTCGTGCACACACAATCCGCAAAATCACCCCAGCGGGTGTCGTCAGCCAAATTGCAGGTGGCGGTACGACAACATTCGGACAATCGGGCTACGTCGACGCTAACGGCACGACTGCTCGTTTCAATGGCCCTATGGCAGTAACTGTCGACTCATCAGGTGTCATTTACGTTGCAGACACTAGTAACCACCGTATTCGTAAAATAGCCACCAACGGCGACGTAACGACAGTTGCCGGTAACGGCACCGCTGGATACCAAGATGGCTACGGAACCGCTTCAATGTTCAATAGCCCACAGGGTATTGCAATCGGTAGTGACGGACGTTTGTACGTTACCGACACGGCTAACAACCGTTTGCGCGTTATTACCGTCTACTAATTCTTAAAATAGTCTAAACATTTTTAACAACGCTTTTACATTCTTATCTGTTATCTATGTGGAAAACATATAAAAAAGGCTCCTATATTGGAGCCTTTTTTATATACGTCGTAACAAAATAGGTTAGGGGAGCATAAGCTCCGAGCTTTATGTATGGTTACGGTGTAGCGTACTTCACCAGTGAGGCGTTGCGAGTCACACGAATAGTACCTTGCTGGGTTACATCGCGCCCAGCATAGGTCTGCTTAGCCCTAAGCGTGACTTGAATGGTCGATGCGCCATCGATTGCCGTTTGACGGACATCAGGGTCGGCATCTTCCGTACCTGCGGCAGCAGTAGTGTCCGTTGGTGATAGGAAATAATCAACTTTAAACTCGGTAGGCAATACACCGGTCAATAACTTCTCGTCCTCGGCCTTACAAAGGCTTGTGTTGACCGACATACTGGCGGCTGCACAATTTGGCTGCTGCCATATCGCAACACTAGGGCAGGCCTTAGAAGCGTACGTACCGAGTGCAACAGTTCGACGCCATAGCGTTGAATCTTTTACAAAGTAGACGACGTTCATCGTCATAACCTGGTTTTGCACCACGTTCGCATCAGCGCAGGCGTACGGCATATTTGGTAGATACACCAAACTACGAGTTGAAACCGCTGGATTTGCAGTCGTCACGAATGTATTGAGGATGATAGTGTCATAATCGGCCGGCGATATACTGACAAACTTCTGGGTGCCGTTATCTGCGCCCTGTGGCGAAGTAATAGTGAAATTGTTAGTAGAAAGATACGCACCACTAACCTGGACATCAGCTTCAATGCGACCAAGCGAATCTTGAACGTCGTTCAAAAGTTGAGCTCGACCACCTTCGGCGAGTGATTCACCGGTCAGGGTCACGATTGATACGATAATAGTTCCGATAATAATAATCAGCATTGGGGCTACGACCATCATCTCAACAAGAGTGAAGCCGCGTTTCTTATTGTGCTGAAGCAAAGACTTCATGGTAAACATTCTGCTGACTTCCTCCTTCTTTATATGTGACCGTTACTTTAACCAGTGCCAATGACGTTACCGTGCTGTTCGGGCAGGTGACATTCACCGTAACCTTCGGACTCGCCAAGTCTACCGCCGACGAACTAGTAACCGTAACGCCGTTAACAGGAGTGGCGACGACACAAGGGTTGGTTACGGTTGCCTCGTAGCGACGAAGGTACTCGAAAGCGATATTATCTGCTTGGGCACGGTGACGATTTTGCGAGCTACTTGCCACAATCGTACCATACAAGGTATATCCCATGGACAAAAAAAGCATGGCTATAAATAGTGTCACCAGTAGCTCAATTGCACTAAAGCCCTTGGTTGAGTTTTGCATTTTTTTCTGTAGTTTTCTATATTTATACATATCCATTTACCTTAATACAGCACTATCGGCCGTGTGTTTACATATTTTCGCGCGAGCGGCGTTGAACTGTTCGTCGTCGTTCCGTCACCTAGCTGCCCGCTTGCGTTGTTTCCGACAGTATATATCCTACCCTCATCGGTAAGAACAATTGTCGTACCGAGCCCATATTGTACGGTTTGCGCCCGTATGCCTGCAGGGAGGGTCATTTTAATAGGCGTCGCGACTGGGCTAGGGGACGTAGACCCGTTTCCAAGTTGTCCAAACACGTTACTACCAGAGCCGTAAACACTGCCGTCGTCCAGGACTGCAAATGTATTGGTGTATTGGACAGAAGAATCGATGCCAATCTTAGCGGTATAGAAATTAACCGCCGCCCTACCGGCAGGCAGAATATATTGTTGAATTTTCGGATTATATTTAAATAGGTTGCCAGAGCCAAGTTGCCCACCAGGGTTCAGCCCATACCCCCAAATTGTACCGTCGGTCATCAAGAATAGAACTGTCCACTGGTCGGTAGTAATACGCTTAGCCGTCCCATGGCCAGCCGGTAGTACAACCTTTGTAGGTGTTAAGACCGGCTGAAATAGCCACGATTGCGGCGCATAGCCGGCCGCCGCATTACAACTATAGAGCGTGAGCCCCGACCCATTTGTAGTAGAGTTCCCCTCGTTCTGGAGACATTTGCCAGTTGCTGGATTCATAATTTTCACATCGTCATTCATGACCCATTTTTGAGCACTCGAAGCGCCGTTACAAGTAGCAATTCTAATCAGATTACCATTTGTCGAGCTTCCGCCGGCATTTTCAATACACTTGACTGTCGAGCCATTCGGCCGAAACTTCAGCGAACCGTCTTCGGCCCATTCCACTAGCTGGCTAGCAGAGTTATTGCAGTCATTTATACTTACTTGAGTTCCGTCTGTCGTGCTATTGCCTGTATTAGTAATACATTTATTGGAAACTGAACTTAGTGGGCTTGCGGTACCGACCTCTCCATATGAATTAATACCCGTGGCCCAAACTGCACCATTGCTATCGAGAATGTATGTAGAAATGCCATCAGAAGCCACCTGAGTTGCCTTCGGCTGGCCAGAATTACCCAGCGTTGTAATCTGTACTGGCGTAGAACTGTCATTTACATTACCAGTACCAAGCTGACCGTATGGGTTTGCGCCCCAGCCATATACACGACCGCCTTGCATGCGAACAAAACCACTCTCGCTATCAGTAACGAGGTTCGTTGATTGCACCCAATCACTCGATGCAACCGGTAGCGTATTTAAGTCAGCCGTATTCACCGCCGGAAGTGCAACGCGCTTGTACGTCGACTGTGAAGTACAGCCGCTCATAGTGTATCCATACCCCAGGGCCCCTGAAATGCAGTTGCCGGCTGAATACACGTTATTATCATCACCAATAACAAAGGTAAAGTGCAAACCTGGCGTAACATATACCGCTTTGACGCCGGCTGGAAGTTGAAATTTAACCGGGGCCGTTTGAGGGCTTGTCGTTGTGCCGTTTCCGAGTTGCCCGGAGCTATTAAAGCCAGTGCCGTACAATTGCCCGTCGGAGGTTACCGCAAAAAGACTCGCCCCGAGTGACAAAAAGCTCGTAAATAGCTGAGTTGCGCGCAAACCCGCAGGCAACCTGAACACTTGAGGCGTGGTGGAATCGGTAGTTGATGCGTTGCCCAACTGTCCATCCCCATTATAACCAACAGTACTAACACTTCCTTGCGCGTCGATAATACCAAAAAATGCACCTAGTTCGTGGTGATACCCGAAGGCAACATTACTGAAGGTGCTCTGCGCTGAAACCGTGGCATAGCTCGACTCGACATACGTTCGAACAACTTCGCCCGTGGATTGACGCAGGCGTTCGGTATTTGCAGTAACGGTTAATTTCTGAACTCCGTTAGCGAGAGTAGTCGGAGGTTCAACAGTGAAAGTTGACCGAACTCCGTTAGCGTTGTCATCGTGAAGATAGGCGGAAAGCCCGCTCTGTACAGTACCTGTACAGCTGGTATTTGGCTTCAATGGGTTAGTGGGCCAAGTCGAAACATAGTCACTTGCCTTCAGGCATGCCTTTGCCATAACCAGGCCACTTTGCGCCGCCGATTTTGCATAACGGCTGTAGTGTGAATTCTCTAGGGCTACAGCAACGCCAGCTTGCACAGAAGCTAAGGTGACAGTCAGTACCGCAAGCATCACAGTAGAAGCGATGAGCACCGTGGGGAGCGCAAACGCTTTGTCAGATCCTCCATAAGGCCATCGTCGAAGTATGTTTATCTTCATAATAGTTATCCTTATCTTACCGAATTTACAGTAAAAACACTAGTGTAATGCGCGCCAAAAGCTTTTAATTAATACAGTACGATTGGTCGATTATTGATATATTGTCGCGCCTGCGGTGTCGAGCTATTATTCGTAGTTCCGTCGCCTAGTTGGCCGTAAGTATTACTGCCGACGGTGTAAATCCTACCTTGATCAGTAAGGACCATTGTCGTCCCGTAGCCAGCTTGGACAGTTTGAGCCCTCACTCCCGTAGGAAGCGTCATCTTGACGGGAGTAGATATAGGTACCGCCGATGTACTACTATTGCCTAGCTGTCCAAACGAATTAGCACCAGAACCATATACGCTACCATCGTCCAAAACAGCAAACGTATTCCCGTAGTATATGTCTGTGATGTCACCGGTTTTTGTTGTATAGAAGTTTGTCGCCGTTCTGCCCGCTGGAAGAATAAACTGCTGAATTTTTGGATTGTATATATTCAAGACTCCGTTGCCCATCTGCCCGGTCATATTCGCACCATAGCCCCATATTGTCCCGTCAGTCATAAGAAACGAGACCGATGCGTAGTCTGTCGAGATACGCGCCACCTTACCGTGACCAGCAGGGAGTATAACCTTACCAGGCGTAAGAAGGTTATTGAGCGACCACACGGTGCTTGCCCCCGCACTACAATCGTACAGCTGCAGCGCCGTTCCACTTGTCGCGGTATTGCCTGGATTGTCGATACATTTGCCAACCGCTGCGTTCACAATTTGCCCAGCATTGTTCATCGTCCATTTTTGAGCAATCGAGCCGTTGCACACCCATAGCCGAATCGGGTTACCGTTAGATGTACTTCCGTTGGCATTGTCCACACACAGACTAGTAGAGGTGTTTGGTCGAAAAATTATTGAACCATCTTCGGCCCATTCAAGCTTTTGGGCGACCGTATTATTGCAGTCCCATATCTGCAAAGACATACCTTGAGCTGTCGAATTATTAAAGTTATCGATACATTTTCCAGCGGGTGTACTGACAGGGGAGGGGGCACCTAATTGCCCAGCGGTGTTATAGCCGGCAGTCCATACGTCACCGTTGTTGTCGAGTACCCACGCGCTTTCCCCGTCATAAGCTACCTGGGTTGCTTTCGGCTGACCACTATTGCCAAGGGTAGTGAATTGCATAGGAGTAGAAGAGTTAACGTACGTGCCATCTCCCAGCTGCCCGCGATCGTTCACGCCCCAGCCGTATACTTTTCCACCCTGCATTCGAACATATGTATTCCAGCGATCTGTCGCAATATTAGTAGCCTGTACATAATCACTGGTAGCGACAGGTAGCGTGTTCAAATCGGATACATTTACCGTTGGAAGCGCTACTCGCTTATACGTCGACTGGTCTGTACAGCCAGCTATCGTATATGTGTACCCCAAGGTTCCATACGCACATGCACCAGCCGCATAAATATTGTTGTCGCTGCCAATGACCTGGGTAAAGCCGAGACCTGGAGCGACAAATTTAGCCGAGACGCCCGCCGGTAATTGAAACTTTACGGGCGTTGACTGTGTGGTGGCGATAGCTCCGTTGCCCAACTGGCCAGAACTGTTCATACCAGACCCGTACAGCTGTCCGTCACTGGTAATCGCAAACATGTCATATCCTACGGACAAAAAGTTCGTGTATAGCTGAGTAGCCGTCAAACCAGCTGGCAGCTGAAAAGGTGACGGTGTGAGCGTATTGCTAGTAGTGCCGTTGCCGAGCTGTCCGTTGCCGTTATACCCAGCAGCTGTCACTTTTCCTTGAGCATCAATAACACCAAAGAAGGCGCCTGAGGCACTATAGCCAAAAGCAACACTCGTAAAGGTCGTTTGCGCCGAGATAGTAGCAAAGCTTGATTCCATATATGTTCGAACCACCTCGCCAGTCGATTGACGAATTCGTTCAGTTGTCGAAGCGACAGTTAGTTTTTGAACGCCGTTCGCCAACGTCGTCGGCGCTGAAACAGCGAAAGTAGACCGAACGCCATCGGCCACGTCGTCGTGGACATAAGCAGAAAGGCCGGATTGCACAACACCCGCACAGTTCGTATTAGGCCTAAGAGGGTTAGTTGACCAGCTGGGAATATAATTATTGGCTTTTAAGCAGGCTTTTGCCATAACAATTCCACTTTGCGCAGCTGATTTAGCGTAACGAGCGTAGTGTGCATTTTCTAATGCCACGCCAACACCAGACTGAACAGACGCTAAGGTAACAGTAAGAACTGCGAGCATAACAGTAGAAGCGATAAGAACGGTGGGGAGCGCGAATGCCTTTTCGAATACTCCCTTAGACCGTCGACGGGTGTGGTTTGTCTTCATATATAGGTACGTCTATCTTACCGAATTTGCGTTAAAAACACTAGCATGATACCGGCTGAGAGCTTGGCTAATACAGCACAACTGGCCGAGTATTTACATATTGTCGAGCCTGCGGAGTGTAGCTATTGGTCGTAGTTCCATCACCCAATTGTCCGTTATAGTTATTGCCAACAGTGTAGATTTTTCCATCTTGTGCAAGCACAACGGCCGTTCCAAAGCCCGATTGAACCGTCCTCGCCCTTGCCCCAGGTGGGAGGATCATCTTAACTGCCGTTGTGACTGGCGAAAAAGGCGCCGTTCCATCGCCAAGTTGGCCGAATAAGTTACTGCCAGCCCCATACACACTGCCGTCATCAAGAACGACATACGTGTTGGCATAGAACCATTGGTCATCGGTGCCGGTTTTTACGGTCGAGAGGTCTACTGCAGTTCTACCTGCAGGCAGGATGAACTGTTGAATTTTCGGATTATATTTAAATAGATTCCCCGAACCTAACTGCCCGCCCAGGTTCGAACCGTAGCCCCAAACCGTACCATCGGTCATTAAGATAAGCACCGTCACCTGATCTGTCGAAATACGCTTTACAGTTCCATGACCAGCCGGGAGCATCATTTTTGTAAATGTTGTTAAGTGCCGGAGTTGCCAGTTTTGAGCCGGGTATGCTCCGAAAGTATAACAACTCTTAAGAACCTGCCCAGTACCGTTAGTCATAGTGTTGCCCGGGTTCTCCATACATTTTCCAGTCGCAGGGTTCACTATTGTTGTATTGTCGGCGAATACCCACTGCTGGGCAGCCGATGAACTGCTACAGGTGTTAATTCTAATTGGGTTACCATCGGTTGCAACGCCGCCAGCATTTTCAAGACACTTGACCGTCGATCCGTTCGGCCTCACCCTTAGAGTGCCGTCCTCGGCCCATTCAATCGCTTGACTTGCAGAATTGTTGCAATCAAATATCGTTACTTGAGTACCGTTTGTGGTGCTATTGCCCGTATTTGTAATACATTTGCCAGTAGCCGATGTGGCAATCGGGGCGGGCGCACCAAGCGACCCGAATAAGTTTGAGCCTGCCACCCACACCGTACCTGTGTCGTCAAGAATATACGTATCAACCCCATCGAAAGCGATCTGAGTTGCTTTAGGCTGGCCGCTATTACCCAGCGTAGTCAGCTGTATTGGCGTCGAAGTTGGGTTTAGTGTTCCATTGCCCAACTGACCCCGGTCGTTAATACCCCAACCGTACACACGACCGCCCTGCATACGGATAATGCCGTTCTCTCGGTCAGTAGTAAGGTTTGACGACTGAACGTAGTCACTTGTGGCGACCGGTAACGTGTTTGGATCGGATAGGTTGACCGTTGGTAGTGCAACGCGCCTGTACGTGGATTGGTTGGCGCAGCCACTGATAGTATACGTATATCCTAATGCGCCCGAAACGCAGGCTCCAGCGGAATAGACGTTGTTGTTATCGCCAATTACATATACAAAGTCTTGGCCGGGCGCCACAAAGACAGGCTTCACTCCTGCTGGTAACTGAAACTTAACCGGCGTAGATTGAGCAGTCGCAGTGGCGCCATTCCCAAGTTGGCCGGAACTATTTTTACCGGCACCATATAGCTGACCATCGGTCGTAATTGCAAACATATTAAAGCCCATCGACAAGAAGTTAGTGAACAGCTGCGAGGCTCGGAGGGTGCCTGGTAGCGCAAATGTTTGCGGCGTTGTTGCATCCCCAGTTGTCCCATTGCCTAGTTGGCCGTCGGTATTAAGGCCAACTGTTTTCACGTCACCATCGGGTCCAATTACTCCAAAAAAACCGCCGTCATACTGTCGATAGCCGTACGCTACGTTGCGAAAGTCGGCCTGAGCATAAAGAGATACGTACTCCGACTCGATGTACGTGCGAACAACCTCACCAGTCGATTGGCGAATTCGTTCAGTAGTGGCGTTAACAGTTAGCCTTTGAACCCCATTGGCGAGTGGTGTCGGGGGATCGACGGTGAAGGTTGAACGAACGCCATCAGCGGTGTCATCGTGGAGATAGACCGAAAGCCCACCCTGAACCACGCCGGCGCAGTTTGTATTTGGCTTCAAAGGATTAGTCGTCCATGTTGGACTGTAATTATTAGTGTTGAGACAAGCTTTTGCCATGACTATTCCACTTTGCGCTGCCGATTTAGCGTAGCGGCTGTAATGTGCATTTTCCAATGCCACACCAACACCGGACTGAACGGACGCTAGTGTGACTGTAAGAACCGCAAGCATGACAGTCGAAGCGATTAAAACCGTTGGTAGCGCAAACGCTTTTTGAGATCCGCTGAAAGACCATTGCCGCAGTATTTGTATCCTCATAATAGGTACGCTTATTTTAGCGAATTACACTGCGAAACACTAGCATAATACCCAATATTTTACTTATTTTTGATTGACATTAAAGCCGTCTGAAACGAGCCTTAATTGTACAAACTAGGCTTTATATTATATAATTAATTTAGTGTACTTTCCAGCATCCAATGTTCCATTAACGGAAGTGAGCCGAATGGCCTATCGTAATGACAAGAACTACCCCGAACCCACAGGTGAGGAATGCACATATTGTGATGGCCTCGGCCGTCACAAGAAGAATAGGGCAGGCGCTATTATCTGTGACGGCGAACCGCCTTACTGCATATTGTGCAAGCTCGTGAACGGCGACTGTCCAGAATGCCACGGCACAGGCAAAGACCGAACACACTAACACCCACCCATGTAATAAGTTGAACCCAGAGGTTTTTCCTCACCCAAACGGTTCCTTTTACAGGGTGGGTTTAACTTTACAAAAAAACACTGGAATAATATCAGCCCAAAGAGGCCGTTTGTTGACATTGCTTCTTCGAATTGGTATAAGTAAACTAATACTATTTTCAAAACACATACAGATAAGGAACTGCGAGCCAATGTCTGAATTACCAGAAAAACAAGCCAAGCGACTACATGCGCTTATTCAAGAGGCTGAAACCAATCTGGCAGCCGCAAAAGAACTGCTTATTAGCATCATCGGCGACGATGGTACTGTCATTACACCTCGAAGTGGCACCAACGAAGAAGTTGGTGGCAAAATTGTCGAAGGTATCTTTGATGGTCAAAAAATGGCCGGCCCAGATGGCAAAGAATATCCTATTCCAGCTAACTACGCTAGTAAATCTAAGCTCGTTGAAGGCGATATTCTAAAACTGACTATCGCAGATGACGGTAGCTTTATTTACAAGCAAATTAACCCAGTCGAGCGACACCAAGTTATTGGTACACTCGTACTTCACGATGGCGCATACTACGTTGAAGCAAACGGCCGCGAATACCGCATCCTACTTGCAAGCGTTACATACTTCCGCATTAATGTTGGTGACCAAGTTACTATCATTATTCCTGCTGATAACCCAGAAGCAACCTGGGCAGCTGTCGAAGCCGCGCTTTAGTCTTTCTTATATTTTAAAACACAAGCCCTATGGACATATAGGGTTTTTTGTGCTATAATGTCCGTATCCTGTTACTCGCAGACCCAAACTTTCAAGTTTAAGTCCGCTATCATCCATTGATGTATGAGAAGGGAAGTACACTTAATGTCTGTTAAGCAAAAATCGCTTCACGTCACGATTCTCGTCGCCAACAGAGAGTTCGTCGTCCAGGTGCGGGATTCGGTTGCAAAGGCCAAATCCCACCCCGCCGGAAATGGGTACTTCTTCCTCGAAGCACCCATCGCCTTTCGCCTTCCCGACGACTCGCACTGGTACCTGCGCAAGATCAAATCTGTCGAGGCCTACGTGGCCACCGACGGCATGAAGATCGTCGGCGCCGGAACACGCGACCTCAGCAGCAACCACGACGACGAGGTCAAGATCGACCTCGACCTGCGGAACCTGCGAAGCTACGGAGACATCGAGTTCACCTCCTAACGGGATTCATATCCCACCAGGACCCCAACCCCACAGCAGCCAGCTGTGGGGTTTTCATTTGCTTGCGATTTCAAAACACAAGCGCTACACTACATACATCACAGAGGGTGAAATAAACAAAGTTTAAAAAGTGTAAAAAGTACGGCAGTATCGCGCGCCAAACGCGGGTATAATTGCATACAGAAATAGGGGAATTAGGTGTCACAAGCATTGTATCGAAAATATCGAAGTAAGTCGTTGGCCGAGGTTGTTGGCCAAGATCATATTACTGATATCCTTTCTCGTGCCTTAAAAAGCGACCGAGTTGCTCACGCGTATTTATTAACTGGTCCACGCGGTGTCGGTAAAACCAGCATTGCCCGCATTTTGGCTCACGAAATTAATGGCCTTCCTTACAGTGACGATACGACTCATTTAGATATTATCGAAATTGACGCTGCTAGTAATAACGGCGTTGAAGATGTTCGCTCATTACGCGAAAAGGTCCAAATTGCACCGACCTCGGCCGCTAAAAAAATCTATATCATTGACGAAGTGCACATGCTCACTAAGCCAGCCTTTAACGCGCTGCTGAAAACCCTCGAAGAACCGCCAGCGCACGTAGTATTCATCCTTGCGACAACCGACGTTGAAAAGATCCCAGCGACTATCGTCAGTCGTACCCAACGGTTTGGCTTCCGTGCGATTAGCCCAGTTGATGCCGTAAAGCACTTAAAGCACATCGCCAATGAAGAAAAAATTAAAGTTGACGACGAAGCGTTGCAACTTATTGCCGAGCGCGGCGATGGTTCGTTTCGTGACAGCATCAGCTTACTTGACCAACTTTCCAGCTTAGCCGACGAAGAACAAGGGATTACCGTTGAACTTATCGAACTCTCACTTGGCCTCGCGCCAATTAAGATCGTCAACGAGTTATTAACTTCTGTTGAAAAACACGACGTTACCTCAATCGCTAAACTCCTCGACCAAACTGCCGCAAGCGGTATTAGCGCCACAACCGTTACCGACCAACTCATTCACACACTCCGCAACTACGCCGTCGAAAAGCCACAGCTATTACCATTACTCGACGCACTATTGGATGTTTCAAAATCGAGCCAACCCTCAATGAAACTCCTCAGCGTTCTCGGTACCTTTGCCATCCAAACCAAACCACCAAAAACCGCTGCCCTAGCAGCACCCGTTTTAGAAGTCACCGCAACCATTGAAGAACTCTCCCGCCAAGCAACTAAAAAACACCCACACATCGAACCCGTCGCCAAGCCCGTTGATATCGTCTCCGAAGTCGAAACCCTCGAAGCGAACGTAATTTCCGCCCCTGCAATTGAGACCGTCGCCGAAAGTAGCGATGCTATTAGTACTGCGAACAAACATCTGCAGCCCGAGCTTCCTGCTGGTGGAACCCAACAGGAACCCGGCGCGAAGCCGTTTGAGAGCGGTACTAATAGTAGCGCGACTTTCGATTGGGACGCCTTAGTAGCAGAGGCGCGAAAAACCAACATCGCCCTCTACTCAGTCCTCAACAAATGCTCCCATGAACTCAACAACAACGAGCTCACCATCTACACCGTCAACGCCTTCTACAAAAAGAAACTCGACGATCCAAAATACAGCGCCCACCTCTATGAATCTCTTAAAATCGCCGGAGGTTTTCAACTAACCGTCCACACCATACCCACACGTGCCCCCCTTCAAGATTCGCAGGCTGCCTCAATAGCTGATATTATGGGCGGAGGAATAGAGGTGTCGCTGGAATAAAGCGACGAAGCCTCATAAATTGAGGAAAATAGGGAAGTAATGGCCAACAAAAACGTCCCAGCTGGGAAAATACCACCGCAAAATATCGACGCCGAGAAAAGTCTCCTCGGTGCTGTTTTGATTGACGAAGAAACCTTGGCAGATATTACCGAGCACGTTACTCTTCGAGACTTCTACGAAAAACGCCACTCAATGATCTACGACGCCATGATGCGTTTATACGAAAAGCGAAAACCCGTCGACCTTCTTACGCTAACTGACGAACTGAAGCGCAAAAAAGAACTTGAAGAAGTCGGTGGCTCTGCCTATCTAACCGAACTGACAAACTACGTGCCAACTTCTGCGCACGCCGAATCGTATGCGGAAATTGTTGCCCAAAAAGCCGTGCGTCGTCGCCTTATTAAAGCCAGCGGCGAAATTTCTGAAATGGGCTTCGACGAAGAAAGTACTACCCAAGAGCTGCTTCAACAGGCCGAAGCTGAGCTTTTCGCCGTCAGCGACCAATCGCTTAAACAAGACCTTGTGAGTATCGAAACAATTCTTACCGATAGCTTCGACCGCATGGAAGAGCTACACCGAAACAAGGGCCAACTACGTGGCGTTCGAACCGGCTATCGCGACCTCGATAACATGACCGCGGGTTTGCAGCGAAGTGACCTTATTATCTTGGCCGCTCGTCCTGCCATGGGTAAGACAACCCTGGTGACAAACCTCGCTTATAACGTTGCGACTATCGCCAAGCAACCAGTGCTATTCTTCAGTCTTGAGATGAGTAAGGAACAGCTGGTCGACCGTATGTTGGCCGACGCTTCTGGTGTTGATGCTTGGAATATTCGTACTGGTAACCTAAGTGAAGACGACTTCAGCAAACTATCTGACGCCATGGGCGAAATGGCCGAAGCACCTATTTATATTGATGACACCCCTGGTGTGAGCGTGCTAGAAATGCGTACCAAAGCTCGTCGCGCAGCCCATGAACAACCGCTTGGCCTCATCATCATTGACTACTTGCAGCTTATGCAAGGTAGTGGCCGCGACAAGGGAAACCGTGTACAAGAGGTGTCTGAAATCTCACGTGGATTGAAGCTTCTGGCCCGTGAACTGAACGTACCGGTTATCGCCCTAAGTCAGTTATCACGTTCCGTAGAATCTCGAACCCCACAAATTCCACAGCTATCTGACCTTCGTGAATCAGGGTCAATCGAGCAAGATGCAGACATCGTGATGTTCATTTATCGTGAAGCATATTACAACCCGGACACGGACCGGGAAAACATCACCGACCTAATTATCGCCAAGCACCGTAACGGACCAACTGGTAAGGTTGAGCTTTACTTCCACCCAGAGCGATTGCGATTTATGTCTCTGGATAAGAAGCACGGCGAGTAGGCGAACAGTCACAAAGCGCCCTCTTGTGGAAACAATAACTCACACGGCTGACCTCCTTGTCATGGTATAATCAATAAGACTCATGGCTACACTTGATTTTTCAAAATACTTCCTCTATCGCTGGCGCTATATCCTCGGATATACCTTAGTCGGCTTGCTTCTTGCCGGTTTGCTCGTGTTCGTTGGTTTGTATCTCCCAGGGAGCTTATCTGCCGCTGAAATGACTTCGGTCGTGCGTAGCGCTTCTTTGTCATTTAGCGACCCGGCCACTTTAGCGATACCTAATTTGCCATACTATGCATTGCAATCATTCATATTTAGCATTTTGGGCGTTACTATTTTCACCATTAAATTGCCGTCACTTATACTTGCGTTGCTATCAGCTATCGGCTTCATCTTACTGCTTCGACGCTGGTTTAAACCAAATATTGCCGTATTGGCGTCACTTATTGCAATCACCACTGGCCAGTTCTTGTTTATCGCCCAACAGGGAGCGCCTGGTATCTTGTACGTCTTCTGGCCGATTGTCCTACTGTTGCTTGGAACGCAAATCACTCGTGGCAAAAAGTTCAGGTTTTTATGGAAAATTCTTTTCGCAATTTCTGCCGCACTCAGCCTCTACACACCACTCAGTATCTATCCATTAGCAGCAATCGGGCTTGCCATAATACTTCACCCTCATTTAAGAAATGCCGTTCGTAAGCTTTCAAAGCCACGCCTCGTTGCAGTATCGATACTATTCTTTGCAGTCATCACGCCACTAATCTACGGTATTATCATCAACCCGCAACTCGGCTTAACGCTTGTTGGTGTTCCCGAGGTCTGGCCACCGGACCTTATGGCAAATGCGATGATCGTATTGAGGCAATACTTCTTATTCTGGGAACTCGGTACGAGTACACTCATGACCCCGGTCTTCGGGCTTGGTTCGGTTATCTTAATTACACTCGGCCTTTACCGAATGATCCGCACCCGCGAAACAACACGCAGCTACTTAGTTATTATCTGGATCATCTGTTTGTCACCAGTGCTGCTACTAAACCCAGCGTTTACGAGTGTTACATTCGTTCCATCAATGCTGATGTTGGCCGCTGGTTTAACAAGCCTTATTGGCTACTGGTATCGTCTATTTCCACTTAACCCGTATGCGCGCATTACAGGCCTCATCCCAATTGTCATTCTCGTATTCGCCTTGAGTGTATCCGGCCTCGCCCGATATGTGTACGGCTACCACTACAGCGCCCAACAAGTTGCCTTGTTCAATAAAGACATCGCATTATTGCCAAATGACACAAAGGAACTGGTTGTTTCAGATACCGAGCGCGACTTCTACGGCGCCGTTGCCCAATACCGAGATGATATTTCAATCGTCACCGCACCAACCGGCAATAGTTTTGTTGTTACGCGCGATGCCCGCCAGTCATTTGAAGGCTTCAAGATCGACCGGATCATTACAAATGGCCACAGCAAAGACGCTGACCGATTGTACATCTATAAAAAGACCACCAATTAACGTATAATTTAAAGAGAAGTTTATAATAAAAGTTTGAGACGGAGAATAGACCATGGCTTTTGACCAAGTGAAAATGTTGAACAAGTTGCGTAAAGCACAAAGTGATTTGAAAAAAGAAATTATTGAAGTTGAAGCTGGTGATGGTGCTGTAGTAGTACAAATTACTGGTGAACTTAAAATCAAGAAAATTAACATCGACCCAAAGCAAGTCGACCTTGATGACATCGCCGAGCTTGAACACTGGATCGAAATTGCCGTTCGTGATGGACTGGCTAAAGCCCAAGAAGTTGCTGCTGAAAAAATGAAGCCACTTATGGGAAGCCTTGGCAACCTAGGACTATAATTCCGTGCCACGCCTGCTACCGGTAGCACTCGAAAAGCTGATTGACGAATTAGGACGTTTGCCTGGAGTAGGCCAACGTACCGCTGAGCGCTATGCGTATTATTTGTTGCGCGCCGACCAGCGTATTAACGACAGCCTCGCAACTGCGGTACATGATATTCATAACCTAGTAAAAACCTGCCCAATTACTTTCGCTTTGATTGATGCCGACGAAGAGGTGTCAGCTTTATATACTGATAGCGACCGTGACAAAAAGCTTATCGCTGTGGTTGAAGAACCGTTAGATATCGTCTCTCTTGAACGTACGGGACTATTTAAAGGCACCTACCACGTACTTGGCGGCGCAATGAGCCCGATTGACGGCATTGGCCCAGAGCAGCTACATATTCCTGAATTACTGAAAAGAATTCGAGAAGATGAAGTTGCTGAACTTATCATCGCTACCAACGCCAGTGTCGAAGGTGAGTCTACGGCGTTGTTCTTACAAAAGCACATTCGAGATGCTGGCATGGACGTAAAGATGAGCCGCTTAGCCCGCGGAATCCCAGTCGGTGTTGACCTTGAATACGCTGACCAAATTACTTTGGGCCACGCACTTGAAGGCCGACGCAACTTCTAGATACTATTTTTGGGCATGAAAGAGCCCCGGCCCTCAGCTGCATTACTGCAGGGGAGGGACGGGGCTAGGACGGAATTAATCCGTCGAGGTCTTCGGAAGTTCAACGTACTTATCTTTGGCATAGACACCATCGTACCAATCGCCGGCGTTCACCGATACCGTATAGGTACGCAGCTGATTCAGACGGTTGTTGCCCTCAATGAGGACGGTGTAATTGCCATTCGAAATGTCGCGGCTGAGCACCTTACCCTGCGGCACTTCTTGGTAGAAATGAAGCAGTTGCTTTTCGTACTTCTCTTCCGAAGTGACTTGCACAGGCGAGGCTATGGCCGCGCAAACAGCAAGAGTGAGCCAGATCAGACCCGACACACCGTTGGCGTCGAGTCCGAAGATGTAGACGAGGCAATTCGCCAAGCCTAGGACAAACAGGACGGCACTAACCCAGAAAAACAATTCGCCCAGGAAGGACGCTCGCTCCTGGCGCCGAGTCATCACGGCCTCGTCGAGCGGAAGCTCTTCGGGCAGGACGTAGGTGACAAGCTTGGGATCAAGTGCAGTGATCATTAGTGCTCCATTCGTAGAATTGGACAGATTTTCAAAGACCTCACAAACCACAATTGATTCGTGGTTAGATTATAGCATAAACGCAATGAAAAGTCAATGTACGCAGACTGCGACAAATAAAAAACCCGCCCCCTCAACTACGCCATTGTAGAAGAGGGGACGGGGGTCTAGCTCTTAAAAAGAACTACATTGTTACAAGCTGCTTTCTGCCTTTATGCTTTGCACACCGTATTGCTTTTGAATCAGCAAACTGCCAAAAACGGTGTTCATCACAGCTTCCGACGAGCCTTTGTCGGATGCGAAGAAGCTGCTGGTGGCTCTGAAAACGGTAGTTTCCGTAGTCGGCACACCGGCTGTGTCTCTGCGGGTGGATTTCAACTTGTAGTCGTGGCCACCTAAGGAGGCGATTTCGGTCGTCGCCGAACCGTAGCCGCCTCGAAAGGTGTAGCTGACGAAACCGCCTGGCACCGATAGCGATGAAATCTCGTCAATGACGCGGTTCATGCCGTCAAGCAGCAGCTTTCGGTCTTCGTAATCCAGCAGTAGCCTAATCGAACAGTACCACAGAGCTACCAAGCAGACGATCAAAAAACCAAACAGTTCGAGAGGCCACACGATGCGGACTTTCTCCTCGAGGTTTTCGGACATCTGCCAGTACAGGACACTCGCAATTGGCTTAATCAACCGAAGCGCGAGGACTGCCATCCAAAAAAGCACACCGAAAAGCAAGTACGCGAACAGGATAAACCATCCAGCCGTTAGCCCAACCAAGGTGTTAAAGCGCTTTATATTAACAACGAACATCTCGCCACTTCCTTTCTTCGAATAGAGGGCTAAGAGTTGCTATACTATACCATTTTTATAAAACGTGTTCAAATTTAAGAGCCCCGCACCTCAACTACGTTTCCGTAGGAGGAGCGGGGCTATCGCGGAACTGTTCCGCTGACCTCTGCTAGAGTTTGAGCTGTTGACCGATAAAATACTTGCGAGCGCGCCACTGTTTGGCGCTGATGGCAACGATTTGGTGCCTGGTTTCGCCCATGCGGTTCTCGCCCTTAACGAAAACTCGCACTACGTGAGCGTACTTGGTCTCGTCATCAAAAATTTGTCCTTCGATTACTCCCTTCTGAAGCTCTTGATACAAGAAGCGACGCTCTTTCGAGCACTTGTTGCTGTAGGCAATTCCGCCCCACAAACCGACACTGATGACGAGAATTGCCGGGGCGAAGAAACTCCACGGAACGATAGTCGACGGGCGAAAGAAGCTCGCGTCGACGCTTTGCACGACGAAGACTAGGATCAACAGAGCGCCGATGAGCACCAGCGCCACGTTGAAGGTGTCGACGATGCGTTGCTTCAGCACCAACTTTTTTTCGCTAGGCGGGTGGTCGAGTAGTACATCCTGTTTAGGCACGGTAGCCTGTTTGGTAGTTTGCACGGCATTCTCCATCTGTTGGGTTCGAAGAGTTCGAGAGGTCAAAGTTCACACAAATCGCAGAGATCTGTATTGCTTTTTATAGCATAAATACAATAAATGGTCAACGTCAGGCATCCATACTACTGTTGATGTGGTAAAATAAGACCTAATGTTTACCTCTGTCCTCGAACTCATAAAAGATGCGCAACATATTGTCGTAGTCCAAGCCGAAAACCCTGATGGCGATAGCCTTGGGAGCTCTTTGGCGTTAGAAGAGTTATTATCCGATGCCGGCAAAGACGTAACGCTGTACTGTGCGATTGATATCCCGAAATATATGCAATATATACAAGGTTGGGACAGGGTAGTGAAAGATTGGCCTAAAAAGGCTGACATGGCGATCATCGTCGATACCTCAAGCCAAGCACTTCTAGTCAAGGCGCTCAAAACTCCTGGCGTTCGCCACTTCTTTGAATCGCACCCAACGGTTATTCTTGACCACCACCAAAGCGAAGACGGCGACTTGCCATTCGACACCACAAAACTCATTATTCCAACCGCCGTTGCAACAGGTGAGATTATCTACAACATGGCCATCGAAGCTGGCTGGACAATTAACCCACAGGCTGCCGAAGTTATGTTCATTTCCATTCAAGCCGATAGCCTTGGCCTGACTACTCAAAATACCAGCGCCGAAAGTTACCGGGTTGCTGCTGAATTAGTTGCCCTCGGAGCTGTCCCTTCAGTTATCGAAGGTCGACGCCGCGAGTACATGAAGAAGCCGGCCGATATTTTGGCATACAAAGGCCGTTTAATCGAACGAGTCGAATACTTCCTTGATGGTAAACTCGCTACCGTTCACATTCCATGGGCTGAGATTGAAGAATTCAGCGACCGCTACAACCCGAGCGTCCTAGTACTTGATGAAATGCGCTTGGTTGATACCGTGCAGATCGCCATCGCCCTTAAAACCTATCCTGACGGTAAAATTACCGGCAAGATCCGTGCCAACATACCAATTGGCAACACCGTTGCCGGTTTCTTTGGCGGCGGAGGCCACGAATACGCTTCTGGCTTTAAAATCTACGAAAACTATGACACACTTATGTCAGAATTAGTTAATGCTACAGATAAGGCGCTTATCGATTATGAGTCTTCAATTTCATAACCAACTGACAAAAACAGTTGACCCATTTACACCCATCGAACCAGGCTACGTCCGTCTTTATACGTGCGGCCCGACCGTTTATAACTACTTAACAGTGGGGAACTGGACGGCGTATATTTATTGGGATACGTTAGTTCGTGTATTGCAGGCAAATGGTAACGAAGTTACCCGCGTCATGAACATCACTGATGTTGGCCACCTTGTCAGCGACGCCGACGACGGTGAAGATAAGCTTGAAAAAGGCGCTAAACGCGAAGGCAAAACCGCTTGGGAAGTTGCAAAATTCTACGCTGATGATTTTAAAGAAGGAATGAAAGCGCTGAACTTAATCGCTCCAACCCACATGCCACATGCAACTGACTATATTCCTCAGCAATTAGAACTTATCCGCATCCTAAAAGAAAAAGGCTTTACGTACCAAATTGATGATGGTATTTATTTTGACACCCTCAAGTTCCCAACCTATGCTGACTTTGCAGGCCTCGATTTAGAAGCTCAAAAAGCTGGAGCACGAGTAGAATTTAATCCCGAAAAGCACCACCCTAGCGACTTCGCACTATGGAAATTCTCGCCAAAAGACGAAGCACGGGATATGGAATGGGAAACACCGACGGACTTGCTAGAGAAGCCTGCCAAGATGGGCTTTCCTGGCTGGCATCTCGAATGTTCGGCCATGGCTATGAGTTTGCTAGGTGAGACTATTGATATTCATACCGGCGGAATTGACCACATTCCTGTGCACCACACTAACGAGATTGCACAATCCGAGGCTGCAACTGGTAAAATATTCTCAAATTTCTGGCTTCACAACAATCACCTTAAGGTTAATGGTACAAAAATTAGCAAGTCACTAGGAAACGGCTACACACTGAGCGACCTAGAAGAGAAGGGCTATTCGCCATTAGATCTGCGCTTATTTGTATTGCAAAGTCATTATCGTACCGAAGGTAATTTCACCTTCGAGAATTTAACAGGCGCTGCGAACCGTCGTCGCAACTGGCGCAACATTGCGGCGCTTCGTCATCAAATTCACGACACTATCAAAGAAGATGGCGCTACTGAAGATGACAGTAAGACAGTCTCGCTATACGCTGCATCCAAGCAGGTGGTTGATGCTATTTCCGACGATCTAAACACTCCAGAAGCACTTGCTATCATCGATGATGCCTTTGATACTGTTCTAAGCAGCAAGCTTACTACACTGCATCAGCACGCTCTTGTAAGCTTCCTTGAAACCATCGATGAACTACTCGGCCTCGACCTGCTTAAAACCACACCAGACGTTACTGACGACGAGAAGCGTATCATTATTGAACGTACTCGCGCGCGCGAGCAAAAAGACTACACAAAGTCTGACGAACTACGCAGCGAGCTAGAAAAAAGCGGCATCACCGTTCGTGATACCGCTTCTGGCCCAATTTGGGAATATACGACTACTTCTTAGTCGTTAACACTACAGCTGGCTTTTTAGCCTCTGCTTTATGACGACTCGCAAGATATTCATCAATCAAGATGCGAGCACTGCCGGCAATAGGAATGGCAATAATACCACCAACAATTCCGAACATGTACAAACCAACCGTTACCGCCGCCAAAATCATCAGCGCAGATAAGTTAATTCGCTTCGATTGAATGTGTGGTGAAACGAAGTTATTCTCGATTTGCTGGTAAACGATAAAGAAGATAACGTAGGTAATTGCAGCCGGAACACTATTAAGTGCGAGGAGCAAGGTAATAATTGCCCCACCGATAGTTGCACCAAACATAGGGATGAGTGAGAGCAAGAAGGTAATCGCGGCGGTTGGAATAGCCAGGCCAGCTTCGACGCTAGGGAAGATGAAGCTTAGTATGAACACTGCCAAACCGGCAATTGTACCACCGATAGTCGATACCGTGAGCTGACCAACGACGTAACCCGTTACAACGGTGTACATCTTACCAGCTACGCGTTTGTGCTTTTCCATTCTTTCTTTATCGCGGTACAGTTTCCAGACGCGGTTAATCCACTCTGGACCTTCAATAAGCATCAGGAAGGTAAGTACTAATACCAAGATAAGCGCGGCAAAGAAGCTAAATATAGAACCGATGCCTGTTACGACGCCTTGGCCAACATTACTCGCCCAGCTAGCAGCGCTGTTTTTGATTGACTCTACAGCACCATCGACTTGAGGTTGTAGATGGTATTGATCAACAAGGTCGTTCAAACCCTTCCACTGCGAAGTAGCCGAATCAACCAGGCCGGGAGCGCTTTGTACGAAACCAGCAGTTTGCTGGACGATAGGTGGGATAAGCAATAAGACGACTGCACTAATAACGGTAACTACCATGACGTAGGCGATAGCAGTTGCGCCAACACGGCTTCGGCCAGGAAGGCGTCGAGAAATGCGGGAAACTGGACCGTTCAAGGCAAGCGCCAAGAAAATAGAAACTCCCAATATAATTAAGGCAACTTGCGCTTTATATAATAGAAATGCTACAAGGGCGATGCCAAAAATGACAAGCCAAAAACGAACAAATGTACGGGTATCGATTTCAATTTTAGTACTCATAGGCCGTATTATACATGCTTTTGGTCATCCGAGCTAACGGGAGTGAGGGAATGGGTTATAGCATTCTGCTTATGCCTCACGTATAGTAGAGCCATATGGATGATATTATTCCGAAACTCCGGAAACTTATTAAAGGTGAAATTAGTACCGAGCCTGCAGCACGCCAAGCAGTAAGCCGCGACGCCAGTGTCTACGAGCTGATCCCTGAAGCTGTTGTAAGCCCTGTCGATAGCACCGATATCGAAAAACTTGTGCGCTTTATCCTTAAAAACAAAGCAGCCTATCCTAAACTTGCGATAACCCCGCGCAGCGCTGGCACTTGCATGTCCGGTGGTTCAATTGGTAGCTCGATCGTGCTTGATATGACCACGCACTTTAATAAGATCGGCTCGTTAAAAGGTACACTTCTGAATACTCAACCAGGTGTTTATATGCGCGACATCGACCCGCTGCTATATGATCAGAACCTCCACCTAGGCTGTGTACCTGCCAGCCGGGCTATTAATACTATCGGCGGCATGGTTGGCAATAACTCTGGTGGCGAACGGTCACTACAATACGGAAATACCGAGCGCTGGGTGCGTGAGCTTAAGGTAGTTTTCGGTGATGGCAATGAATATGTCGTCAAGCCTTTAAACCGCAAACAGTTAGCTCTTAAGCTAAAAGAAGATACGTACGAAGCCAGTCTCTATCGTCAAACCTATGAGCTTATTGAAAAACACTACGACCGTGTCAAAAACGCTCGGCCGCACGTCAACAAGAACTCGATGGGCTACAACCTGTGGAGCGTCTGGGACCGCGATACCGGCATTTTTGACATGACTCGACTTATTAGCGGTAGCCAAGGAACATTAGGTATTATTACTGACATCACTATGGAAGCCGTTCCAAAGGCGCCGCATTCTGGCCTACTTCTGGTGTACCTGCCATCGATCAAAAACCTAGGTGATGTCATTGCGACCGTTATGCACCACGAACCGGCGACATTCGAAGGCTTCGATAACATCACTTTCAACCTGGGGTTGCGCTACTTCAACACCTTCCGAAAACAACTTGGTACAAAAGAGTACCTTCGCCAGCAAAGTATTTTACTAAAATCAGTCGCCCAGTTTAAGGGTCATATTCCAAGTATGTTTTTGATGATTGAGTTCGACGGCCAAGCTAGGGGAGAAGTGTTAGATAAAATCTCAATTCTTCACGATGACTTGAAATCATTCAAACTAAAGATGGACGTTCAAGCCGACGAAGGCGCGAGTGCACCTTTTTGGAAAATTCGCCGTGCGGCACTTTCGCTATTACAAAACCAAGTTCATGGTCGCTACGCATCACCGTTTATTGATGATATGGCCGTTCCGCCGCGCCATTTACCCGAATTCGTTCCGCAACTGCGTAAAGTGATTCGAAAATACAAGCTTCCCGCAACGATTCAAGGTCACTTTGGTGATGGAAATTTCCATGTCATCCCTCTTATGGACATCGCTGGCGCAAAAGACCAAGCAAAACTCGAGCCTGTTATGCGCGAGCTCATTCCAATTGTATTGAAGTACGGCGGCACTATGGCCGGCGAGCATAACGACGGTATGGTTCGTGGCCCATGGCTTCCGGCTGTATTTGGCCAAGACATGTACGAAATCTTTAAACAAACCAAAGAAATCTTTGACCCTCAGTACATATTCAACCCTCACAAGAAGACGGACGCTTCTTGGGAATACAGCATGAGCCACATTCGGTCACATAATGACGCCGGATTGATCAAAAAATAGACTTATTTCGCTAGATATTGTATAGTGTAAGTATATATGACAACGACTCAAACCATCGGTTGCGTAAAAGCGGCTACCAAAATTCTTGGAGATAAATGGACTCCACAATTATTGCGCTTTTTCGTGAACGAAGAGACGGTTCGTTTTTGCCAAATCCAAGACCTCGTAGAGGGTATTAACCCCCGTACATTGTCATCTCGCCTTGATAGCCTAGAGGCCGAAGGTATTATCGAGAAAATCACCGCCCCCGAGAAGAGTCGATGTGAGTACCGTCTTACCAAAAAAGGCAAAGAACTAACCCCAATCTTGCGCGACATGCAGGCTTGGAGCGAAAACTACGCATAGAATAAACAGTAGTTCAGGCATCTTTAAGCCCTGTCACTGTATAATAAGGGTATGAGAGTATTAATTGTTGAAGACGAACACAAAATTGCTAGGGCCCTCGCGAAGGCCTTAGAACAAGAAACCTATGCCGTGGACGTCGCATATGATGGAGATGAGGGTCACGCTATGGCTACGACCGAACCCTACGACATCGCCATCATTGACCGAATGCTCCCAGGTGAATATGACGGTATTGGCATTGTAAAAGCAATGCGTGATGCCAAAATCCACACACCTGTACTATTCCTAAGTGCACTTGATAGTGTCAAAGAACGAACCGCTGGCCTTGACGCCGGTGCTGACGATTACCTAATTAAGCCATTTGCGCTTGAAGAACTGCTTGCTCGAGTACGCGCCTTGTTGCGACGTCCAACTGAACAACAGTCCGACATTCTGAGCGCCGGTGACCTGACTATGGACACCGTAACCTACACCGTTCAAAGGGGTGGTAAGACTATTCAATTAACAAGTAAGGAATTTGCCCTTCTTGAATACTTACTTCGTAACCAAAACCGACCAATCAGTAAAGATGTAATCATCAGCCACGTCTGGGATTACGATGCCGATGTACTACCAAATACTGTTGAAGTATATGTCAAATACCTACGTGCCAAAATTGATGTGCCGTTTAATAAACCACTCATCCACACCGTTCGTGGGTTTGGATACAAACTCGAAGCCTAAACTACTATGCAAATGTTTCAATCTGCAACCCTGAAACTAACTGCCTGGTATCTCGCTATCCTGTTAACAATTAGCATTACTTTTAGTATTGTTATCTACCAACTCAACTTTCGTGAAATCAGCTTTCGGCTGGAAAATCTTCAACATAGCCTAATGGAAAATTCCTCGTACCCTATGTTGTACCAGGATAATTCCTCGCGATTTTCATACGGACCCAACAGTCCTTTGTCGGTTCAAGCCAGCGAAGCAGCTGGGCAGATGATCATGTCTTTGTTCTATATCAATATTGTCATTTTGGTTGCCGGCGGCCTAGGAAGCTACTTCCTGGCGCGCCGAACCTTACGACCGATTGAAGAGGCGCACGAAGCTCAAAGTCGATTTACGAGCGACGCTAGCCACGAGCTACGCACACCTCTCGCGGCTATGAAGGCTGAACTTGAAGTGAATCTGCGCGACAGCCATTTAAGTGAAGTTGAGTCGCGAGAATTGCTCGAAAGCAACCTTGAAGAAGTAAATAAACTCATCGGCCTGACACAGATGCTTCTGCAATTATCTCGACTTGATTTCAATAAACTCGAACGCGAACCTGTCGATATCGTTCAGCTGGTTAACGAAAAGATGAAACTCTACAAGACAGAAAGCAAGCGCTTCGATATTACTTCCCGCAAAAAAGCAGTCGTAAGCGCGAATGAACCGGCTATTAGTGAGCTTATTGGCATCCTGATTGATAATGCTTTGAAATACAGCCCTAAAGATTCTAAAATCAGCATCCGTGTATTCGTCAAACGCCTCATGGTTGGGTTTGAGATTCACAATACCGGCGAGGCTATCCCTGAAGATAAATTAACCAAAATATTCGACAGGTTTTATCGCCTTGACTCTTCTCGAACCAACGGCAGCCAAAACGGATACGGCCTCGGCCTTTCGATTGCTAAAAAAATTATTGACGTCCACCACGGTGACCTACAAGTCAGCAGCGACGAAGACGGTACAACTTTCACTTTTTATCTGCCAATTATCAGGAACCCTCAAGCGTAATCTCATAATTTCAGCGTACAGTTCACCTTGTTATAACAATTAAAACAAGGAGTCACTAAATGAATGTACTGACTCGAGGTGTTAAAAATGCCCTCCGTAGTCCGCTAAGATCAGGGGCCATCGTATTGATGTTCGCCATCAGCATTGCACTGATTTTGAGCATGCTCGTCGCCCGCAGCAGCGTTCAGGCAAAAATAAACGAAGTTAAAGCCACCGCAGGTACGAATATTACCATTCGACCAGCCGGAGTAATGGGAGGCATGGGCGGGGGAGACCCATTAACTGCCGCGCAGCTAACGACAATCAAGAGCACGGCTAACGTCTCGTCAACAACCCTTACATTGACCGACCAATTAGGCACCGACGATACCGAGCTAGAATCTTCACAAGAACTTGGCGCCTTTGGCCAACGACAAATGCGGTTCGAATCTTCAGGAACAACCAGCGCGACCCAAGGAACGGGCACGACGACAACCGAAGATACTGACCGCCCAGCACCGACCCCTCGTATTACCGTCACAGGTACCAACGACGTCAACTCGGTTTCAACTAACGGAAGCAACTTAAACATCACCAGTGGCAAAACCATTGATGCCAGTAGTAATGGTCTAGTTGCCCTAGTTGGATCCACCCTTGCGACAAAAAACAGCTTAGAAGTTGGCGATACCTTTACAGCCTACGGTTCAACCGTTACGGTCAGCGGTATTTATACAACCGATAATGCATTCCAAGATAGCGGCATCATTATGCCCCTTACAACCCTACAAACCTTAACCGAACAAACCGATGTTGTTAATACGGTTATTGCAACAGTGAATAGTAGCGATAACGTAGCAGCCGCAGTTAGCAGCCTCGAAACTGGACTCGGTGATGACGCAGATATCACAAGCGAATCAGAAACTGCCGCCGCAAGTGTCGAGTCGCTTGAGAGCATCTCGTCACTTGCCCTAGCTGGTGTTATTGGCGCAGCCATTGCCGGAGCCGCGATTGTACTACTCGCCATGGTTATGGTCGTCCGAGAACGTCGCCGTGAAATCGGTGTCATGAAAGCCGTTGGTGGAACCGATGGTAAAGTCGTTGGCCAATTCACAATTGAAGGCCTGACCCTCACCGTAATTGGAACAGTTATCGGTATCGGCCTTGGCGTTGTCGTAAGCGGCCCTATGACCACTTCACTGGTTAGTAGCCAAAACAGTACATCAAGCATCGCAACTGCTGCTACAGAAACAAATGGACGCCCAGGTGGCTTCGGAGAGGGCTTCCCAGGCAGCGTTGAACAAATCAATACTAACATCACCCAAGTTTCAGCGAGCCTTACTCCACAAGTATTTGCAACCGCCCTTGGTTTAACCTTCTTAATTGCTATCATCGGAAGCGCCGTGCCAGCTTGGCTTACCGCACGTGTACGACCAGCTGAAGTATTAAGGACAGAATAGGAGTCTCTATGTTACAAGTTACCAATGTATCCAAAACGTTCAATACCCCAGGCGGCCCAGTGCACGCTTTAAAGGATGTGACACTGACAGTACAAACCGGCGAGTTCGTCAGCATTATTGGAAAGTCAGGCAGCGGCAAGAGCACCTTACTGAGTATCCTGGGGGCCCTCGACACTCCAAGTGAGGGAACCATTACCGTTGATGAAACATCGATCGAAAAACTCAGTGGCCACGCCCAAACGAAATACCGAGGTAAAAAAATTGGATTCGTATTTCAACAGTACAACCTAATTCCAAACCTCACGGCTATCGAAAATGTCATGCTCGCCTTGGAATTCGGCGGCTATCCAGGCAGCAGCCGTGAAGACCGGGCTGCGAAGCTGCTTGAATCGGTTGGGCTAGACGCCGAACAGCAAAAACGACGCCCGACACGCCTGAGTGGCGGCCAACAGCAACGGGTGAGTATCGCCCGAGCACTTGCTAACGACCCCGCCTATATTCTGGCAGACGAACCAACGGGCAACCTTGATTCAGCGACAGGTAAAAAGGTATTTGACCTGTTACACGACCTTTCAAGGAACCAAAATACTACCGTAATCGTTGTCACGCATGATTTAGAAATTGCCGGCAAAACTGACAGAACATTCACACTGGTTGACGGTAAAATTACAACAAAATAGTCAATGTACTTAAGAGTCTTCTCAGATTTCATTGTCATACTACAACCAGTAGCCTAGCTACAGCAAAAAATGCGAGAAATCGTTATAAAAGGAGGAAGTGAGCTTTATGAACACAACCATCACCACAGAACCAACTGAAACAAAACCAACCATACTTCTCAGCAAGAAAGGTATGAAAGAACTTCGAAAATCCGTCGCCCAACTAGAACATGACCGATTGGCGGTAATTAGAGGTTTACGCGAAAGTGATAAGACAACTGGCCACGACGATCGTTTCGAACGAATCGAAAGGTTGGCCCGGCTTGAATCAATTGAAGCCGAACTATTTGAAAAACAACACACTCTGTCCCAGGCAAAACTCATTCCGTCGCGTCGCGCTCGAATGAAGGTTGCCGTAGGGTCAGTCGTCGATCTCATCGACCAACAGGGGCAACTATTTCGTTACACCTTGGTCGAGAGCATCGAAGCTAACCCAAGTGATGGTCGCATTTCCGCGAAAAGTCCACTTGGTAGCAGTCTGGTCGGCAAAACCGTAAAGGACGTTATTGAATGGGGCAACGGTACTGCGCACGGTACTCTGAAGCTCGTACGAATCATGTAGCTATATCAAATTTAAATACGAAGAACCCTAAATTGAAGGGTTCTTCTTATGTTAAGGGCTTGGCGGTCATGCTAAAATAGTACTAATGCTTTTTTACCAACAATCCGTTAACGACACATACAAACACCTATCCTCAAGCCTTGACGGCATCTCTCGCTACGAAGCCAGTGAGCGATTAAAAAGGTTCGGGCCAAATGAAATCAAATTGAAGGGTGAACCCCTTTGGAAAAAGATTGTCGAACCGTTTGCGAACGTTTTCATGGCGGTGCTTTTTGTCGCCGTCATTATTAGCCTGACGCACCATGCGTATTTCGATGCCATCATTATCTCAGTCATCATGCTTACCAGCGCCGGTATTTACTACGTGCAACGGTTTTCAACTGATCGGATTTTACGGTCGCTACAAAAACATAACGCCCAAAAAGTTTCGGTAATTCGTGGCGGCGAGACGATCGAAATTGATTCGAGCCTGTTGGTATCAGGCGATATCATTGAACTCCACGAAGGCGATAAAGTGCCGGCCGACATTCGAATTATTACAGCAGACTCACTTCGAGCTGACGAAGCTGTATTGACTGGCGAATCGGTCCCAGTCTCGAAAAACAACGAAGTCCTGAGTTCTAAAAAAGAAGTCTACGAACAAAAGAATATCCTTTTCCAGGGTTCATTTATTACATCCGGGCAAGCGGTCGGAATTGTCGTTGCGACTGGTAATAAAACCGAATTTGGGCAAATTGCCGAACTCGCCGGTAGTTCACCAGATGAAATCTCGAGCCCGGTGCAGAAAAAAATCGACAAACTGATTGCGTACATTATTGCCGTGGTGGCCACAGTCGCGATTGTCGCCTTCCTGCTCGCACTCAGTAGAGGAATGGAGCTCAGTGAAGCCCTCCGTTTCGTCATCGCTGTCTCAGTATCAGCTGTGCCTGAAAGCCTACCGGTCGCTATCTCGGTCATCTTGGTACTTGGAATGCGCCGCATGGCCGCTAAAAAGGCTCTGGTGCGCAGCATGAGTGCCATTGAAACAATTGGCGTTATTACCACTATCGCGACCGATAAAACCGGTACCCTGACCGAGAACAAGCTATCTGTTCAAGAAACTTGGCAGCCAGCTTGGGTAGCACATCACCTTCCGACAGTGATTCATAAAACTATTATTAGCCATAATAAACACAGCAGTGACCCACTTGATGTTGCCCTAATTAGCTATGGTGCCGCCGAGGCAGCTATAAAACTTAAGGGTGAATCGGTTGTTATGCTGCCTTTCGACCAAGCCTTCGCAATGAGCGGCAATGTATGGCACCACAAGGGCGAACATGAATTAGTCGTAAAGGGTGCGCCCGAAAGCATCATGGACCGCAGCCACCTGACAAAACTTGAGCGTGAAGAAGTTGAAGCTGCCCTTACGCAGCTTACAAGCCAAGGCTACCGTGTTATAGCCCTTGCCACCACACCATTACCGTCACCAGTTGCCGGCTTCCACGAGCTGCATCCAAAACTCAATTTAAGCTTCGCTGGCCTTATAGCTGTGGCAGATACTATTCGCCCAGCTGCACGGCGCGCCATAGCGACCGCCCAAAAGGCCGGTGTATCAGTTCGTATGATTACAGGCGACCACTACGAGACTGCCTATAGCATCGGCTTGAAGCTTGGCTTAGTTACCTCACGTGACCAGGTGTTTGATAGCCGAAAAATGAGCGAATTATCCGACAAAGACCTGGCTATCGAAGCGCACCGTGCCCGCATCTTCTCACGCGTTACACCTGAAAATAAGTTCCGCATTCTACAAGTGCTGAAGCTCAAGGAAGTTACCGCCATGACGGGTGACGGGGTGAACGACGTTCCAGCCCTCACCAATGCTCACGTCGGCGTAGCGATGGGAAGCGGCTCGCAAATTGCTAAAGATGCCGGTGATATCATCCTGCTCGATGATAACTTTGCCAGTATCGTTCGCGCAATGCGCGAGGGGCGTATTGTTTTTGCAAACATTCGAAGAATGTTGTTTTACCTCCTTTCAACCAATATTGGTGAGGTGATTACCTCGGTTGGTGCGCTAGTCATTGGCATGCCGCCACCCCTCGCACCAGTGCAAATCTTATGGATCAACCTGGTTACAGATACTACTATGGTCATCCCGCTTGGCCTTGAGCCGGGTGGAAAAAGCGCTATGAGGCAGAAGCCAGTCAAGCCAGATGCTCCAATTTTAAATAAGTACATGATTAGTCGTATCATCCTGATAGCTCTTTCAATGGCCGGTATTGCCCTTGGAATATACGCCTACTTCATCCAAACACACGGCGCTGCTTATGCCCAAACAGTTGTGTTCGTTGCCTTAGTTGCGATTCAGTGGGCTAATGCCATTAACGCACGAAGCACCTACCAATCGGCATTTACGCGAATATTCGTTCAACACCGCATATTCTGGGTTGGGTTAGCCATCTCGATATCACTGCAATGGTTTGCACTCTTTGGCCCACTACAGGAAATGTTGCACGTACATCCAATTGCTATCACTGACATGCTACTAGTGAGCGCTGGGGCGTTTATAGCGATTATCTTAATTGCCGAGGCTCATAAGCTCGTTGGCCGTCACCTGGTGCTTACAAAGGTGCTTGCTGAATAGGAGTAACGAAGAATCGAGCAAGGGCTTCGCCCTCATCCTGAAAGTAGCTCGTAGGCTCAGATAGCTATTTCAATGCGTTCAGTAGCGATTGAGTTGTGATGCGGTTGTATAGGGCGCCTTGGATGGTATCGTTTTTCATTTCAGGGTTGGCGTGTTGAAGTTTTTCGATTGATTCTGAGATGTGTTGTAGGGCGTTGGTTTTTGACATCCATCTATGTACGAAGGCCGCTTCACCTTCATCTTGAGGGGTGGGTGGGGTAGTGAAGGCTTCGAACTGGGCGGTGTAGCCATAGATTTTGTACTCCTTAGCAAGGAAGTTTCGATATTGGGTCACTTGGCCTAGCTCTTGAATATCACCTACTGTCGCTCCAAGCTCCTCGAGTAGCTCGCGGGATATTGCTCGTTCATTTGTTTCGCCATCATCAACACCGCCGCCAGGTAGTAGTCCGTCATTGAGAATCAGAATCTCGTCGCCTTTTTGGATGATTACTTTAACAGTCGGCCGTTCGACGTACGTAACAGCCTCGTCCTTTTTACCAATAACGGTTAATAGTTTCATTGCTCGTAGTATATCAAACCAATAAAAAAGCACCGCAAGTAACTGCGATGCTGGATAATTTTTGATTTGTTACAAACAGTCCGATAGGGGGGGTTAGTGCTAGGGTGGCCGGTTAGGGCCACCCTAGCGTTACGACTAGTCGCGCGGGCCAGTGAAGGGGTTGAAACCACCAGGGGCGCTACGCGGGTCTCGATCCAGGAACGAGAACATGTCGAGCAGGGAGGGCTGACGATCCTTTTCGAGGGGAGCTCCGAAGAGTCCCCCGAGGAGACGGGTAGCCTCCAGGTTCACACGACGCTCCTCGTTCATCAGCGAGATGGCGATGACCTCCTCGATGGCGTTGTCGACGTCGACGATCTTGGCCTGGATCTGCATCCTGTTCAGGTCGATGGTCGCTATCCCTGTCGCCAAGCGAGCTCGAAGCCGACGAGATTCGGGCGTCTGGCCGTCCTCTGCATTTAACTGCTGGACGAGACGCACCGTTCCCTTGTCGAGGTTGAGCATCTCAATCTGGTGCCTCATCTTCTCGATCTCAAGATTCTTGCACTGCAGGATGGACTCGTAGTCATTCGTGTCAACAAAATTGGGCATTGCTGCCTCACTCTCTCGTAGATGGACTGTTTGTAACGTACTGAATTGAAATGGTCAAACCAGATTCAGAACAGCCTGTATTATGTCACGAAATACATAGTAAGTCAATATTAGTATTATTGAAAACACCGCAGGTAACTGCGGTGTTTTGACGAGCCGGCTGAGACTAGAGAGAACTTCTTCGCGGTTACTCGTACGACATCTGCAGCCTGAGTGAGGTAAGGCGTAGAGACCCTTACCGAACCCAGCGCGAAGCCGTCTACGAGTTGCCGCGAAGAAGTTCTCTCCTCCTATTAAGATACAATACTCAACAAAGTCCAATTACCCCCATGGTTGTCAGTTCGCAAACGGAACTGCGAATTACCGTCAGTAAGTGTAATAATCTCCGCAACACGGCCACCGGTTGTTACAAGGCAACGAAGCCCAGCGTCCAAGAAGTCATACATAGTTCCACGAAATTCCATGCGGCGGGGGAAAGCGGTGAGGTTCTTTTTAAAGCCCATTTGTGTGATTGCTACTTGTTCATTTACATTGACACGATTCATATTAATTCTCCAAAAGTTAAGATTTTATTGACGCTGCATTACATCTCGCATGTGTAACGCAAAAAGGCCGAACAAAAAGTTGATCAGCAACGGGTTTTGGAGGAGTGATTTAGAGAGGGTAGTGCGAACCGTATAACCGCAGAACCTTTTTACTAAATATCACGATAGAATTGTGTCGATTACCAGGGGCGCTTTTACGTTTCGTAAAGTGTGCGTAGCATCGTTTGGTGGCTTCATATATAAGCCTGTAAGTAAAAATCCTTATGCCCTCGCAGGACGGAAGTACTCACATGACTGTATGTATTATACTCTGCCAGGTAGGTAGGTCGTCAAGTATTGATTAATGAGAATATGATGTCGGAATACTATTCGTTTGCATTCAACCAACAGGTTTATCTCAGTAAAATAGTTGCATTTTTTCAATTTTGTGCTATAATTTTCCACTGGCTATAAGCTCCGTCTATCTGATGTGAACTTGCAAGTACATCAATAATTCGGCTCAGACAGTCATGCAGTACAGCGCCTAGCAGATTGCTAACGTTATCCACCGCCCCAAGAAAACGGTAGGTATTCGCTTTGAAAATCAAAAACCCGAAAAAGGGCATTAAGAGGTTCATTCCTCTGATGCTCGTGGCCACCCTCGCAGCCGCGCCCCTAGCGCTGGCAGCAACAGGAGTTACACCCGCCACATCGGCGTCTGCAACTGTCCCGTCCGTAAAGGGCGAGGCAAAGTGCAACACCGAGACAGGCAAGTACGACGTCACGTGGAGCGTTAGTGGCGACACTAGCTACCCCAACGAGACCGCGACGATCGTGTCACAGAGCCGGGCAACCAGCCCGACCCTCGTGAACGCGACCGTCAAGAACACCTCCACCGTCACCGGATCCGAAAGCGTCTCGACCGCCGGCACCTACACCCTTGAGGTAAAGGTGCAGTGGACGAACCACCGCAAGGGCGACCTGGTGACCCAACAGGGTTCAGTCGTGGTCAGTGGCGACTGTGTCGTTCCGCCGGTACCCCCGGCGGCACCGACGCAGACCGTCAACTGCGCCGACATCTCCGCGAACTACAACCGCCCGTTGACCAACGGCGACCACATCAACGCCACGATTACCCCTCCGGGTTCTCAGGTGAACATGTATGTCGACCAGAACATCGCGGGCGGGGCTAGCTACAACGGCCAGAACAACCTCGGACTGAGGTGGAAGATTCTCGGTGTCGAACAGACGCCGATTCCACTGACGCTCGAGCAAGTAATGGCCGGCATCATCACGCTGCCCTACGGAGCGGAGCTGCAGAAGACTCAGTCCGGTTGGACCGTTTCGTTCGTGCAAACGAACCAGACCGACACCTGGCCCGAGTACGAATGCAGCTTCACAAAGGAAGACGCAGTCGCGACGGTTTCCGTCAAGACCGCTGAAACCTGCTATGACTCCAGCACGGTCGAAGCAACGCTCACCAACGCCAGGTTGGCTGACGGACAGGTGCTCAGCCAGACGGTTGGCACTAACACCGTCATCTTCCAGGCGAACGATGGATCGCTGTTCCCTGGTGGCGAGGAGACTCGTGCGGTAACCTACCCCATCAAGGCAGCAGACCTTGTGCCCGACCGTCATCACCACGTTCGCAGCCGCCACGGCCGTGGACAAGTGTGGTGTCAAGAACGACGCACTGAACGTCCCGGAGGACACCGATGAGGTAGCCTACGAGATTACCAACGACACTCGTGTCGATGGCGTTGGGTCCGTTACGGTCGAGGCAACCGCCAAGACCAACTTCGAAATGCCCAAGGGTGCAACCACGTCGTGGACTTTCGAGTTCACCAACGAGGCATGCGACAGCACGCCACCGGTTGAACCGCCTACCGTCATCACCGATTTCGAACCCGTCAGGGCTACGGATAACTGTGGTGTCGAAAAGGACTACCTGGACATCCCGAGGGATACCTATGCGCTGACCTACACCATCACCAATGACACTCGTGTCGACGGCGTTGGTTCAGTTACAGTTGAGTTGACCCCTAAACCCAACTTCGCAATCCCCAAGGGTGCAACCACGTCGTGGACTTTCAAGTTCACGAACGAGGCATGCGAGAGCACGCCGCCGACCGAGCCCCCCGTGACGGAACCGCCAGTGGTCATTCCACCGGTAGTTACCCCGCCCACGACGGAGCCCCCGGTAGTCACGCCGCCGAAGCCGACGGAGACCCCGAAGCCCACAGAGACCCCGGTTCCGACCGAGACTCCCAAGCCGACGGAAACCCCGAAGCCGACGCCAACTCCGACAGAGACGGCAACCCCGCCAGTGGTCAACAAGCCGCCGGCAACGCCACCAGCTGCAAACGTCCCAGCCAAGCCGGCATCGCCGACAACGCCAAAGACGCTTGCGAGCACCGGTGTCGAGACGGTGAACACCGGCCTCATAGCTGGAATTCTGCTCGGGCTGGGTGCCTTGGCTGTCGGCATCGAAACAGTCAAACGCCGTCACCGCAAGGTGACCAACGAGTAATTCTCGTTAAGGTACGCTCGCCAGAAATGGCTTGTGTATAACGGGCGCTTTGTGGATAGTTCATTCTATCCACAAAGCGCCCTTTTTCTATGTCATAATATAAGGAATGAAACGCCTCCACACTTATTCTCAAAATCTGCTCCGCAACCCACAACTTATTAAAGAGTTGTTCGAACGTACTAATATTAAACGTGATGCTTTGGTTATTGATATCGGTGCCGGCACTGGAACTATATCTTCAGTATTAGCTCGTCAAGTTCGCAATGTCATTGCAGTAGAGTTCGAACCGCGCATGTTCACCAAGCTCCGCGAAAACATGGAATACTACCCAAATGTCACCGTGTACGAAGGTGACTTCCTGACAATGGAGCTTCCGAAAGTTCCTTACAGCATTTTTGCAAACATCCCATTTCACCTTAGCTCACCAATTGTGAACCACCTCGTCGAGACCGATCGACCACCGCAGTGCGTATATCTTATTGTCCAAAAACAATTTGGTCGCAAACTGATTGCGGATACCGACCCTGAACATTTCACCAGCCAACTAGGTATGATTGTCGGCGCGCGCTACGAAACTAAAATCCGTAAAAACCTTGCCCGAGCTGACTTCTTCCCAATGCCAGCCGTTGATACTGTCTTTTTGCAGATGATGCGTCGCGACACTCCACTCGTTAAAAAGTCTCGCTTTGAAGCGTACAAAACATTTACGACCGAATGTTTCTCTGACCCTAAAAAACTCGCCAAGCTACCAATTGATACTATTGGCCTTGAAAAAGGTGGGTCACCGTCACGCGTAACACTTACAGAGTGGGTAAAGCTGTTCAATAGTCAAACTGTTTATTAATTGCTACACTGTTGCATATGGATGTGCAGCTGGAAGCAAAAATCATCGCATACCTCATTGTAGGTTTTATTTTCCTGGTCGACTTGATCGTTCGTATCGCACTACTTATCTACATCCCTCGCAACCGTAAGCCAACCGCCGCTATGGCGTGGCTACTTGCAATTTACATCTTGCCACTGGCGGGGACGGTTTTGTTTTTTGTGTTTGGCGGAACGAAATTATCGAAAAGACGTAGGCAAGCTCAGCAACAAATTAACTTAATGTTAAAACGCTATACGGTCCACATCAAAAAAGCCGGCCTGGTTGCTGAAATTGATAAACCGTATGATATTCGCGCTAAGCTAGCCGAATCGCTCACCGAACTGGCACCAACAAGCAACAATAGTGTAGAAATTATCTCCGGCTACGATGCAATCATCAAGAAGATGACAAAAGCTGTATACACTGCCCAGGAATATGTTTACGTTGAGTTCTTTACCATGACACTCGATACAACTACCGCGCCTTTCTTTTACGCTCTCGAAAAAGCAAAAGCCAGAGGAGTTAAAGTGTACGTACTGTTTGATACTCTCGGCTCTCGGAAATACAAGGGCTTCAAGCCGATGAAAAAACTTCTTAGCAGCATGGGTGCCGAGTGGCATGCGATACTACCAATTAGTTTAAAGCCAAGTAAGTACAACCGGCCAGATTTACGCAACCACCGTAAAATTTTAGTGATTGATAACAAAGATGCCTATATTGGCTCATTAAATATGATAGATAAAACCTACCACCGTAAGGACGCTATCAGCTATATTGAACTAATTTCGCACCTTCAAGGGCCGAGTGTTAACGAAGCGGCTGCGGTTTTTGCCAGCGACTGGTACTGTGAAACTGGTATTCTTTTAAAGCATTTCACAGTTAACTCAATTGCCGCCAAAAAGGGGACAACCGCCGTACAGGTCGTCCCGAGTGGTCCCGGTTATCCATACCAAAATAACCTACGCCTGTTTACTTCTTTTATCCAGTCGGCTCGCCACTCTGTGGTTATCACCAACCCGTACCTCGTGCCAGACGAATCGCTGCTTGCGGCACTTATATCAGCCACCCTAAGAGGCCTGAAGGTCTCCATCCTCAACTCGGAAGCCATGGACCAATGGATGGTAGGACACGCTCAGCGTTCATATTATCAAGAACTAATGGAGGCTGGGGTGGACATTTATTTGTACAAAAAGCCTCAACTAGTTCACGAAAAGTACATGGTAATTGACGACCAAGTAGGCATTGTCGGCTCGAGCAACTTCGATATCCGCTCATTCGAACTTAATCACGAATGCGTCGTTGTAGTCTACGATTCTAAAACCGCCAAGACACTTATTGAGAACCATAACCAACTACGCTTGAATAGTAAGAAAATTTCACTAGCGAGCTGGAAAAACCGACGCGTCAGCCAAGTGTTCCTTGATAGCGTCGCACGGCTCACTTCCGCTTTTCAATAAGCTACGAAAGTCGCTGGCTTAAGCCAATACCACCAAATTGCTGGCATACATACACAGGCTGCTTAGGTGAACTGCGCTCAGTATCAAACACATAGCCTAGATCATTAAACATTTCTAACTGGTCAACGGTAGATAGGCCTCGTTGAATCAACCAACGAGCATAGGCACCGCGGGCAATTTTCGCGTGCACAACAACAAACATCGGTTCTTTACCGGCTTCTTTTTGGGTCAAAAATACTGGGGTAATGATGCGTGAGGGGTCGAGGAAGGGAAGGACGACTTTGGCATATTCATCAGAGGTAACATTAACAATTGGGCCATCAAAGGGGAGTGCTTCAGCCACACGGTCACTCCAAAAACTATATAAGTTCTTATATGGGCCTTCGGGCAAGCGATAGCCTAGTTCAAGGCGGTAGGGTTGAATACCATCATAAGGGCGAAGTACTCCATATAGGCCCGACAGTACTTTTAGGTGCTTTTGAGCAAAGTCTTTGTCGGCGTCAGTCCATTCAAGCGCACGCAGGCCACTGTATATATCTCCACGAAAGGTCTCGACAGCTGCCGTAAGGGGTTGTTCGAGGCGTTCGAGGTATAAATCTTCAACCTCGATGGCTAGTTTCTCAGAGATGTGCATTACTTTCTGGTATTGCTCGAGGGTAAGTTCTTGCAGATAATCGGTCAGTTCATTCGCTTGAGCCTCGAAAACTGGCGTAGTCAACTCCCGGCTTGGCGGCACCGAAACCATGGTTTTTGAGGAGTGTAAAAGAATCGTTAAAGGCATTGTTATATAAGTATATCAAATAGGGGTTAGCTAAACGGTATGTTATCTGTTATAATGAATCTTAATTACTTATAAACTAATTGGATTACTATGGCTAAACACAAGAACTGGCACGGCGCCGCACGTAAACGCATGCTGAAAAAGAAAGCAAAATCACTCAAGCTTAAAGGCCGAACAGCCTAGTGAATAACCCCGTACTATCGGGGTTATTTTATTCTTACTTGATTAATCGTGAATTAACCCCTATTATACGGGTATATTTCAAAACATAAACAGGATTCAATTATGCAGATTACCATCGTAGGTGGAGGCTTCGGCGGAGTAGTGGCAGCACTGGCTTTATCCAAAAACAAGCACGCCCGCATTACCCTTATTACCGACAAGCCGGATTTCCAATACTACCCAGCACTCTACGGCACCGCTACCGGCAATAGCCAGGCACAATCATGGATTCCACTGGGAGAGATTTTTGCTGACCACGATAACGTCGAAGTTATTATCGACTCGGCAGTCAAGCTCGATAAGGCCGCTCGAACAGTCACTACCGCCTCTGGCGCGACACACAAATATAACAAGCTCGTATTAGCGCTTGGCTCGGTGACGACTTACTTTAACATTCCAGGCCTCAACGACTTTGCCTATGGTATTAAGTCGCACGATGAAATCACTCGCCTCAAACAACATCTTCTCGAAGAGTTCTCGAAAGCCGATGCGGCCGATAAGGACTTTTTGATTGTTGGTGCTGGCCCGACAGGTGTCGAGCTAGCCTCAACGCTTGGTACCTATCTTAAACACCTCAAGAACCGCTATCGTCAGCACGAACCTCGTATCACTATCAGCATTATTGAAGCTGCTCCACGAGTGTTGCCTCGTATGTCAGAGCAAGCCAGCGCTTTGGTTGCCGCTCGGCTCAAGAAGCTCCACGTTCATGTCGAGCTAAGTAAAAAGGTTGAAGAAGAGACCGCCGACAGCCTGGTCGTTAACGGCAAGCCTATTAAAAGTCACACAGTTATCTGGACATCGGGCGTCGCCAACAACCCATTCTTCAAAGCTAACGCCGAGCAATTCGAATTGTCTCCAAACGGTAAGGTCGTGGTTGATGCACACCTTCGTTCTGGCAAAGACGTGTACGTTATTGGTGACAACGCCTTTACGCAGTGGAGTGGCCTTGCGCAAACTGCCGTCCGCGATGGTGTATATGTTGCGAAGCAGATCCTTGGAAAGTCTAAAAAGAAGTACAGCGCCAAGCTACCTGCAGTTGTTGTACCAATTGGCGAAGACTGGGCAATCTTCGAATACAAGAAAATCCGCTTCGGTGGTCGCCTTGGTTCGTTAGTGCGAAGCGTTGCCGACTTCGTTGGTTACAAAGACATCCTGCCGTTCAGCCAAGCGCTGACTGTCTGGCGTGCCCAAAAGGTTAAGGAAGAGTTTTACGCTACTGCTACGCCAAAGGTTGAAGCCGAGTTATAGAACCTTAAAGCAATAAAAAAGACCTCGTTCTAATCTTGCGAGGTCTTTTTTATTGAGAGATGAAATTCTAAGTTTAAATTTCTTCTTTAGCAAGCTTACGAACTCGAACGTGGGTAGCAATAGTAACGATCGAAACGACTGTTACGTAAAAGAGGCCAGTTAGGCAGCTCTTTAAAATACTGCCTGAGGTGTTAAGAATAAGAAAGGTGCCACTAGCGACCGTTGCAAGAATAAAGCCATAGCTTGTGTATAGCTTTTGGATTGACGGCTTAAAGAAGGTAAAGCTGGCGAGGGCGACGCTGGCGAGGGCGATGATAACGTGGATTAAAACAATAATAGACATAAGTACATTATACACTTAAGGTAAATAGCCACCAACAGCAATCAGCAAACTCATCGACAACATCACTAGCAGCGAAACGCCAAACATTTGGCGGGCCCACTTTATATCATCTACCTTGCTATAAAGCGAAATGCCTTTAAATAGCCAGTACGCCGAGAGTAACACGCTGCCAACAAGATATATGATGCCAGTGTAACCATAGAAGGTCGGCAATGCGAAGACAATCGCGAATATAATAGTGAATATTAAAATTTGAACTTTACTACTTTTCATCCCATATTTAACCGACCAAACAGGCAAGTGCGCTGATGCATAATCGCCCCGGCGGAACATAGCAATGGCGTAAAAGTGCGGCATCTGCCAGAAGAACAGAATCAAGAAAAGAATAATTGCGCCAGCATCGATAGTACCAGTTAAGGCAGTGTACCCAGCGACCGGAGGCAAGGCGCCAGCAACACCTCCAATTAACGTACTGTAAGCCGTCGTGCGCTTCGCAATGCCGTAAATGGCCACATACCAAACATATGCCACCACACCCAGCAGAACGGTTAAGGCGTTCGTTAAGAACCCAAGAAGACCGAAGCCGATGAGGCCAAGGACAATCCCAAATACCAATGCTTTCGGGATGCTAATAACTCCGCTGGCAACATCGCGCTTGGCTGTTCGCTTCATCCGCTTATCAATATCTCGGTCAAGAATATTATTCATCACGCAGGCTGAGGCGATAATAAAGGCAATGCCGCCAATCGCACCAACAAAAGTAACCCAGTTAAATGCAATAAAGCTAGCCGCCAAAAAGAAGCCAGCCACGCCGCTAATAGTATTACTGAGTGTAATACCAGGCTTGATAAGTTGTAAGTAAGAGCGAGAGTGACGTTCCACGAACTATATACCTTCGTTTTCGTTCATATACTGCGTCATTTGGTCGGGGGTCATATTCATCATGTTGTAATCCAAGTTTTTCATAATCCACAGCGAACCAACGACGACGATCACGACAACAAGTGCAGCGAAGGCGAAGGTGATAACTTTCCAGCGGTTCCCACGCCCAAGGTGAAGGAAAAATACCAACTGCACGATAAGCTGCACGACAGCAATGACCAGCACGACATAAATAAGTGTCTCTTTAGGCAGCAGCTGGTTTACCACAAAGAAATACGCAAGCAGGGTTGTCGCAATAGACAACACAAACCCAACCACGTACGAAACATACCTAACAGGTGAGTGGTGGTGATCTAGTTGAGGCTTTTTCATGCCATACCTCCAATTAAGTACACAAAGCTAAAGATAAAAATCCAGATGATATCGAGGAAGTGCCAAAACAATCCTAGCAACGCCAATCGGTTCACGTCGGTCTTCTTAAAGCCGTGGCGCCATAAACGCACAATCACGACTGCCATCCACAAAAGGCCAATTGCAATGTGAATTCCGTGGGTAGCAACGAGTGTGAAGTAGCTAGATAAGAAAGCGCTTTGCTGCGGGCCGTACCCTTCGCCAATCAGCACCATGAATTCGTACAGCTCCATCGACAAGAACACGACACCAAGTGCGAAGGTAATAAACAACCACACCAATGTCTGCGTTTTATAGCCACGAACGCTACCAAGTAGCGCCATACCGATAGTGAAGCTACTGGTTAACAGGATGATTGTCTCAATTAATACAAAAGGCATATCGAACAGTTCAGGGCCACCCGGGCCACCAGCAGTAGCGCCACGAAGTACGGCGAAGGTTGCAAACAACGCTGCAAACAGCACACAGTCGGTCATCAGGTATATCCAGAAGCCAAGTGTCTTCTTCTCGTGGATAGCAACTAGTTCTTCAGCACGGCTCATACGGTTTTCTCCTGCAGTTTTAGCTTAGTCTTCAGTTCGTGCTTGGCAACTTTTGCGGCTGAAAGTTTATATTCTGGTTCATCGTCGCTTAACTTGATAATGATTGTTATAACTATCCCCACAAAAGCGACAACGACAAGCCACCACATATGCCAGACAACTGCAGCGCCAAAGGTCATAGCAAGCAGGCCAATAATTGCGCCGGCGCCGCTGTTTTTTGGAAGCCAGATATCTTCATACTCAGGTTCAGCAGACTTCTTTTTACTTTGTTTCATTTCCCAGAACGCATCACGAGTTGTAACGGTTGGAATGACGGCAAAATTATATTCAGGCGGAGGTGAGTTGGTTGACCACTCGAGTGTACGAGCATCCCACGGGTCGCTGGTGACCATGTTTTCTTTGCGTTTCCAGACACTGTAGGCGATTTGGAATAGTTGGAAAAACACACCAATACAGATAATCGCAACGCCAATACCAGCGACGATAAACAAGCCTTGCCAACCAAGTGAAGGGTCGTAATGATCAAGCCGTCGAACGGCACCCATAAAGCCAAGGATATACAGCGGAACAAACGCCAAGAAGAAACCAACAATCCAGAACCAGAAAGCGAACTTTCCCAATGTTTCATTCAAGGTAAAGCCAGTGAACTTCGGGAACCAGTAAGTGAAGGCTGCAAATGCGCCAAACAAGACTCCACCAACAATCATGTTGTGGAAGTGGGCGACAAGGAACAGGCTATTGTGGAACTGGAAATCTAACGCCGGTACGGACATCATCACACCTGTTAAACCACCAAGCGTAAAGGTAGCAATAAAGCCCATGAACCATAACATCGGTGTTTTGAAATCAACCCGGCCCCGGTACATCGTAAAGATCCAGTTAAAGACTTTTACGCCAGTTGGGATCGCAATCACCATCGTCATAATGCCAAAGAAGGTGTTAACGTCTGCGCCGCCACCCATTGTGAAGAAGTGGTGAAGCCAGACAGTGAACGACAGGATCGTAATTGCGACCAGGGCGATGACCATTGAAGTGTAGCCAAAGATTCGTTTCTTCGAGAATGTTGCAACAACTTCTGAGAAGATACCGAAGGCTGGTAGTACCAGAATATACACTTCTGGGTGACCCCACGCCCAAATAAGGTTAACGTACATCATCGGATTGCCACCGGCCATGCTAGTAAAGAAGTGCATACCAAGCGTGCGATCAAGTGCTAGCAATCCAAGTGTCGCGGTCAAAATAGGGAAGGCGAACATAATTAACGTCACGCTCATCAAAACACTCCAGGTAAAGATTGGCATCTTCATAAGGGTCATGCCAGGAGCGCGCATTTTAATAATTGTCACGAAGAAGTTAATACCCGAAAGTAAACTACCAATACCTGAAATCTGTAGTGCCCATATCCAATAATCAACGCCAACACCTGGGCTATACTCAAGCCCTGAAAGTGGTGGGTAAGCTAACCAGCCAGCGGTCGAGAATTCACCGACGACCATTGGCATGTTGATAATAATCATACCGGCCGCGAACAACCAGAAACTGACCGAGTTTAGAAATGGAAAGGCAACATCACGTGAACCAATTTGTTGAGGCACGATGAGGTTGAAAATACCAAAGATAACACCCATACCCACAAAGAAAATCATAATTGAACCATGCGCAGAGAAGATTTGCTGGAAATGGTCGGAGTTTAGTAATTCACCATTGGTGTTCAACACCTGCTGGGCGCGAAGTAACATCGCATCGGCCAAGCCACGAAGCAGCATAATAACCGACACAATAAGGTACATGATACCAATTTTTTTAGGGTCAAGGCTGGTAATCCAGTTACGCCATAGCCATTTCCATTTCTTAAAGAAGGTGATGCCAATGATTGCCAGTACCAACGCGCCAACCATACTCAAGCCGGCACCGGCCATAATTGGCTCGTGCACAAAATCCTGCAAGGTTAAACGGCCAAAGACGGCCTGTAGGATGTTCTCAAACATTACATTTTCATCCCAGCAGTATCGTGAGCCATGTATTTCATTATTATTTCATTATACAAGTCGTTATTCATAAGCATATAGGTAATCTCGCCATCGTCCTTACTTTGCTTAGCAAGCGAGGCGTAACTCGTACTATCTAGTGGTTTTTTTGAATTGGCAGATTCAATGACCCATTTTGAAAAGTCTGTATTAGACATCGAATTCACCTTAAAGGTCATATTCGCAAACCCCTCGCCGCTAATGTTCGCCGACGCGCCACGGTAGCTACCGACCGTATCTGCCATTAAATGCAGCTTTGTCGACATACCTGACATCGCGTATACCTGGCCAGCCAGTGCTGGTACCCAAAACGAGTTCATTGGTGCGTCAGAAGTTAAGGTAAGGTTAATTGGAGTATCTTCGGGGATATTCAGGTAGTTAAGCGTCGCAACGCCTTTATCTGGATAAATAAATAGCCACTTCCACTCAAGCGCAACGACTTGAACGTTTACAGGCTCGACATTAGACTCGAGTGATTTATAAGGGTCGAGTGCATGAGTAGAAACATAGGTAATAACAGCCAAGACAATAATAATTAGGCAGGGGATACCCCACCAAAGCGCTTCAAGGCCTAAATGGCCGTTAAATTCTGGGTCGTACTTAGCTTTCGTATTGCCGGCCCGGTATTTCCATCCAATCACGAATAGCATCGTAAGAACCGGTATGACAACCAGCATTCCAAGCCCAAAAACAACCAGAATTAGATCGCGTTGTTGGTTAGCGATAGTACCGTGTGTATCAAGCACCGGCACGTCACGGCCTTGGACGACGAAAGCGAGCAGGGCGATAATTGCAATCGCAATAAGGCTCGAGATAACAACCTGAGCCACCCTTTTAAAGACAATTTTTTTATCTTTTCGCATATGCTTCTTACATAATAGCTCGGTTTGGATATTTAACCAAGCAAGAATAAACGCCGGTACAGTGCCGGCGTTTATTAAAAAGTGTTTAAGTAAGTATTATTTTCTGGTTGTTTTCTTTTTTGCAGCGACTGTCGACTTTTTTGCTGCCGTAAAGCTTTTTGGTTGCCAAGTATTTACAAGGTAAATAATAATACCAAGTAACCCAAGAATAATGAGTACGAGGCCGGCAAGCACTGCCTGAATTTGGTCAATAGCTACCATACCCTCTAATGATCCTGTGTGTGCGAATAAATTAAACATGTTTAAAGTATATCATGATGCTTATGGTTTATTAAGTGCTATACAATATATAGTAATATGCTATACTGATGATAGTATAAATTTGATTTTATATCCTGCTTAAAAATAATAAAAGGAGTTAATACTCATGTCAAAAATCCTCGTAGTTGTAGGTAGCGCCCGTCCCGGCCGTGTTGCTGATAAGGTTCTTGGGTACATCCAAGATGAAATTACTAACCATAGTGGTGCTGAAGTTACCGTTGCTGACCTCGCAGAATTGAACCTGCCATTTTTCAACAACGAAAACGCACCAATGTCACCTGATTATGCAATCACTGACCCACAAGTAGCCGCATGGAGCGAGCTTGTTAAGGCCAGCGACAGCGTGTTGTTTATTACTCCAGAGTATAATCACACCCTTTCTGCTATTCAAAAGAACGCCCTCGACTCACTCGGTGCTGACTGGTTCGAAAAGCCAGTTACAGCCGTAGCCTACGGCTGGAGCGGTGGATCACTTGCAGTTGTGACACTTCGTGAAGTACTTGAAAACCTCAAGGCTGATACTAAACACAGTATTGCTCAACTCGGCTTCATGAAAGACTTGAACCCAGACGGTTCAATCCTTGACGAAGCAAGCGTTAAAGCACAAATCGCGACAGCGCTTGAAGAAATTCTTGCTAAAGAACCACAGCTCGTTTAATACTTGCAAACAATCGAAAAGGGGACCGCGAGAGTGGTCCTCTTTTTTTGTCCTCAACAGAGAGCAAACTATTGACTTTTTACTAATTTTGTACTATAATCACGTGACTGTAAGTAAATATGCACCTTTGAGTGCTTTTTGTTTGCACGTATGGACTTTAATTTTTCGGCTTTACACATTCAACCCTTTGGAAGGAGAACGATGAGGCGACTCATAGCCGTCGCTTTCGGGATCTTCGTCGCACTCAGTGTGGCGATTCCTGCAAGCGCGGCAAGCAACGTCGACACTATCGTCGGAGCTTTGCAAGAAGCACCGGTGTATGTCGATGACGGAGCGGAAGGTGCAACTTCTGACACAGCAGCAACTCTGTTGAGCAAGCTTTACGACGACGACAATGTCGTTATCGTGATGCTGCCCGCAGACGAGACGCTCGTAGCAGAAGATGTCAACGCACTCGCCCAGAAGATCAGCAATGACCTGAAAGACGAACGCGTTGTTGGTGTCGCAGTTGGTTCCCAGTTCGCTGGAGCCGCCTCGATACTGCCTTCCGGGACTGCTAACGACCTAATGAAGCGTGCCGAGACCGTTTCGACGAACTCCGCCGAAACCCTCATCACATTCATTCGGAACGTGCACGACTGGCAAAAGAGCAACCCGGATTACATGGCCGCACCCGAGCCCGCAAAGGCAGAAAGTGCGGCGCCTGTTTGGCCCTTCATGGTCATCGGCGTATCACTCGTCGTAACCATATTGGTCCTCTTCCTGTTCACCCGTCGACGCATCCGCGGACGCGTCCATTACACCGCACCGGGAAATCTCAATGACCCGGTGAAGTCCATGATGGACGATCGCAAACACCTGGATACAGACCGCTACTGGGATAACTTCAGCCCCACGGTAAACGCAGCTCGCAGAGAAAGTGTCGGACGCATGTCCGCTGCAATCGATGCGACCTGTCGCTACACGGAGGCATACTTTAAGAGGTTCGCCTCGGAAAAGAAGAACTCCGACACGCTCACGATCTTCAACAACCAGCTTGAGCTTGCTCAGAAGGTTGTGAAAGACTACGTTTACACGTACGAAAATCATGAGTTCATCGAAGATCCCATCGAAGTTATGAAGCGAGGCCACGATGCAATCGAGGGCCTCGCGGAAACCATCCTGAGTAGCATCAAGAAGGGTAACAACGATCGTCTGATGGATTACAAGGTAAGCACCAATATTCTAGACGCCCAGCGCTACAAAGACCCCAAATCTCGTCGCTAGACCAACCTCACAAGGAGAACCATGAGCACACAGCTCGCCGTACCCAACGTCGCGTCGAAAGACCTGGCGACCATCGCAACTACCGCGGAAACGCGCCAGAAGCTCGTCTGCAAAGACATGCTGAAAGGCGACACTCCGCAGCGAGCGAAGGCGGATGCCGAAAGGGCATACGTCGCCATGATCGAGAACCCGCTGGTCATCGCGACCTACGGTTCGGACGCACTGTCCGGACTGAACGCCCTCGTCGAAGTGATGTTCAAGGACATCCAGGCCGGCAAGGACGAAGAGGTTGCGAAGATGCTGAAGACGCTCGACAAGCGCCTCAGCGACATCCAGCACAAGTACGACGCAAAGAACCCGCAGTTCGTCGCCAAGTACGAGAACGCCCGCAAGGGTTTCCTCGGCATCTTCGGCGGCACAGCGGCATTCTGGCGACAGTTCCTTCGGGACGTCAAATCGGTCCAGTCGCTCGTCGAGAACGGCAAGCAGGTGATCGCTAACAACCTCAAGGAAAGCGAGGGAATCATCTCCCGCTACCGCGAGCTCAAGAACGAGAACGCCAAGGAGCTCAACAACGTGATCTACACGGTCGCGGTGATGGAGTACATCGTCGACGTTGCCGTCAAGGACATCGAGAACATCCCGCAAGGCGATGATCACGACACCTCGGAAGCACGAGGCGAGCGCGCCGACCTGATCAAGAACCTGAACAACAGGATCTCGGCCTACAAGTCGCGTCTCTTCATGGGGTGGCTCAAATCGCCCCAGCTCCGTTCGCAGATCTCGCTCAACATCGGTGTCTACGGGACCGTCACGGTCACGCGAGACATCACGTTCCCGATGATCATGGAGACCATGATTCAGTTGTACCTTCTTCGCAAGTCGAAGGACATCGCCGACATGAACGACGCCTTCCGGCAGACGCTCAACGAGTCGCTGCAGCAGTTCGCTGTGAACGCCTCGGTGATCGTTCCGGAGATCGAGAAATCGGTCAGCGCGCCGCTCATGGCAGCCCAGACAATCGAGGTCATGCGGGATGCCTACATCCAGCAGACCGAAAGCGTCATCAAGGTCATCGACGAAACCGCCGAGCAGAACGCCGTCCTGGACGACCTGTACCTGAGCACCGCCAAGGTGTTCAACAGTCAGACGGACAAGGTCAGCGATGCGACCATCGACCGAATTGTCGCGGCAACGCACAAGCTCGAGGTCAGCACCGCAACCCTGACTGCCTAGTTTCACCCGTAAAGCCAAAATCATCCCTCTTTAACATCGAAATCTCAAGGAGAACAGTGAAGACAAGACTCGGCAAGATTGCCGTCGCTTTGGCCGTCATGGTCACCCTCGGCGCAGGCCTTACGGCTTGTACCGCCGTCTCAACTCCCACCGGCATGTGCGGGTGGGTCGTTGGCGATGGAGAGGGGAATAACGATGCCAAAATTCACGACACCGTCTACCCTGACGAAAGTGTCAGTTACGAGGCCGACGAGGTCGCGCATTACGTCCCTTGCGGACCGCGCAACTACATCATCAACGACGGTAGCGTCGAAGGCCTGGGCGACCAGAAAGTGCCCGTCGAAGCGATGACCTCCGACGAAACACCCGTATTGGTCCAGGTCGATGCGCTGTGGCAGCTGAACCAGTCAGAGGAAGCGCTCACTAAGTTCGCCGAACTCTGCAACAAGTACATCTGCTACACCGAGGAAGCACAGGCTGGCGACACCAACTACGCCACCGAGGGCTGGAACGGAATGCTGAGAGAAAACTTCAGCCAGGCCGTGACCAGAGCAACGAAGGAAGCGATGCTTCAAATCCCGGATGCGATCTGGAAAACCCAAGACCCAATCGAGACCAAGAAGCTCAACGAACTGCTGTCGACTGCGTTCATGGAATCCATCCGTGTTCGCACCGGCTACAACGTTGACCTGTTTTGCGGTTCGGGAAACTCTGGCTGGGACAACCCTGCCAAGCCCGGTGAAGATGGCAACAACTTCACCTGCACGAATGTGCGTTTTGACGTGACGAGTGTCGATCGAGACACTCGTCAGGCCAAGAACAACACCACAACCGAGAGCAAGACCCAGCTCGACACCGAGGCCAACCAGGCCCGGTACGACAAGAGCGTCCCTCTGTACGGAGACCAGACGAACTACTGGCTGGGTGTACAGGACGCCACGGGCAAGTGCCCGAAGGAGTCCACGTGCAACATCTACCTGGGGAACCCTCCCCAGAACTAACCGAGTGTCATTAAATTGACCTCACCCTAGGCGGTATCCGTCTGCATTTTTGCAGATGGGTACCGCCTTTTAAATTGGAATTTACTCAGTAATTAGCTATTAACCGCTAACAAACCCTGGTGATGCTTGCTTTCAACATTCTCACGTCCATACTCTAATACCTTAGCCATCCAAATAAGTTCAACCCAAGCGGCCTTGATATATTCACGGTAGTTTTCGTTTAGTAGCACGCCATTCTCATCAAACAGTTCTTGTACCTTCGGAAATTGCATGTCGGTAAAAGTAGATACCAGCCCCATTTCACGAACGGTTGTCGCCAGCGCTTCAATTGCGCGAACACCGCCCCACGGGCCCGATGATACACCGGCAAAGGCTACTGGTTTGTGCACATAGTTCTTTAACTCGCTATCTAGCATGCGCTTAAGGCTACCGGGAATGCTGTGATTATATTCAGGCGTAACAATAAAGAAACCCTGCGCTCGTTCGGTAATTTCGGTATAGCGAGAGTCTTTACCTTCAGGGTCATTGCCGTCACCAGGAAAGTACAAATCTCTTGGGTCGATGACTTCCGTTTCAACCTCATGGAAGGTGTTGCCAACTTCGGCAACAAGCCGCGCGGCGAAGATACTTTTACGTTGTTCTCGATTGGTTCCGGCGAGTACTGGTAGGTATAGTTTAGGCATAGGCCTCCTTATTGCTTAAGTATATCAGGAACGGTATTCTAATAAGACGTGAATTTACTTACCTACATAATTATTTTTAGTTTAATCGGCGGATTGTTATCGCTGAGCCTCGCAATGGCGCTACTGATTAACAAAAAGCTTTCGCAGTCATTTGCAAAACACGCTATGCCGTTTGCAGCTGGTGCGTTGTTAGCGGCGGTATTTTTAGACTTGTTCGCCGAAGGGCTAGAGCACGGCTCTGCTAACACGATTATGATGTCGGCTTTAATTGGCATCCTGCTTTTCTTTATGGCCGAGCGATTTATTCGCTGGTTCCATCATCATCACCAGCATGGCCAAAAAAGCCCAGCCGTACCGTTACTTATTATTGGCGATACCGTCCACAACTTGCTTGATGGCGTTGCGATTGCCGCAGCTTTTATGATTAGCATTCCAACTGGAATTATTACGACACTCGCCGTGGCGGCTCACGAAATTCCGCAAGAAGTAGGGGAGTTTGGTATTTTACTTTCCAAGGGAATGTCACGACGACGAGTCATTATGGTGAATATTTTTAGCTCGCTCGTCGCCACAGCTGCAGCAATCGCGACATACTTTATCGGTCAGACTGAGACCTTGCAACTTGGTGTTATTTTCGGACTCAGCGGCGGTTTCTTACTGTACGTCGCGCTCAGCGATATCATTCCAAGTCTTCATGAGAACCATAACAAAAAGACACTGTTCGACTTAGAGCCATTGCTTTTGATTTTAGGAGTTGTAGTTGTAGGTGCGGCTGGCTACTTAGTTCATGGGCTTATTGGCTAGAGCCTCATCGCAAGCACTACCAAAAACACCAATCAATTGAGTAAAATAGAATAAGGGGAGGTGCATGGCTCGAAAACTATCCATTCGTAAACTGAAAAAATATTTCCGTCGTTCGTCTACAAGACGTAACGCATTTTTCGGTGCTATCATTGGGCTTGTTATCGTAGTATTCTGGGTTGCAATGCAGCCATCAAACACCATCCCTCCAGCCGCTTACGCCCCACTCCTTGATGTAGTCGCCGAGGGCGAAAGCCGAGGCAACTATAACGCGCACTTTGGAAATGCCGCGAACCAAGAAATAAAATTTACCGACATGACAATTGCTGAAGTACTTGAATGGCAAAAACAATATGTTGAACAGGGGAATCCAAGCAGCGCGGTTGGGCGTTATCAAATTATTCGCCCCACTTTAGTTGGGTTAGTTGAGCAATTACAACTTAACAGTAATGAGCGATTCGACGAGGCCATGCAAAACCGTCTCGCTATTACTCTTATGGAGCGCCGCGGTTCAATTGATTTTATTAAAGCAAAACTTCCAGCCGAAAATTTCGCTCATGAACTATCCAAAGAATGGGCCGCTTTGCCAAAAGTACTGGGCGATTCTCCGGAGAATAGTTTTTACGCCGGCGATGGATTAAACCGGTCACTGATAGATACCAAGTCCAGCCTGGCTGCCATTCAGAAATTTAAGCAGCTCGCAACACTGTCACAGAATCAATAAAATTTGATCCAAAGAAAAAGCCCTGCAAACGCAGAGCTTTCGCTCAATGCTATTTACAGGACGTGAGTGTCCTTGTAGGACTTGCGAAGGACTTCGCTGACGTAGTCATTCGTAGGCCACCATTTGAAGAAAACTCTTACTTCTAAACGCCAGGCGGACATCGCCTGCTCATACTCAGGCCAAGCACTCTCCTTGGGTATTGGGCTATTTCGCCTCTTATACACACGCCACGACCCTGCGGGCTTAACCGGGCGTCTACTGCGCCAATCATCCACAAGACGGTTCTGTTCACTTGTACTAACGGCCTGTCTTATATCCACGAACCACTCAATTCATTGTACGTACGCAGTGTTGCGCAAGTGTCTAATTATACATGAGCGGGATAGTTGAGACAACCGATTTAAGCAAAATCACATCTGTTAATGAGCTAGACTAGTATCATCATACCTTTGCTAACCCTGTATAATCATGCTAAAGTACACACATTGTTTTACCGAGACACTTACTGGAAGGTGTAGGACATGGACCTATTAATCGGAGTTGTTATAGGTGTCGTCCTCGCGGGCGTCATCTACATTGTCGCCATGGCTGTAAAAAAGTCACGGCCTGACGATCAGACTCCAGAAGCAAAAGACGCGGCCTACTATGCGCTGAAAGACAAGATGGCGCTGGCTACGTCGGAGGATGATTACATGGCGCTGCTGGCAGAATTTACATTCCAGCAAGGCAAGCTTCACGAAAAGCATTACAAAAAGCTGTTTACCGAGGCAACTCGTCGCATTCAGGAAATCAGCGCCAATCAGAAGGAGTATGCCGAAATCGAGCCCAAGCTACAGCAGCTTCGGGCGCTGTATGACACCACGGACAAAGATCAGCTGTTCACTGAGCTTCACCGTGTCAATCTGGGAGAAGATGGCATCGTCACCTACGACCAGCTGAATACGTACGGGGAAAGAGGTGAAGTTGAACAGTTCAGCAGAACCTACGATGAACTGCTGGCTGTGCATCTGAGAAGGTTGCTTATCGTCGCCCGTGACGGAACAGTCGAAGACTACCGCAGGGTTATGACACTGTGGGAAGAACTGGATGAATTCAGCGGTGCCGGCGGCGAAGACAGGGACGAGTTCGTCACAGAGCACGTCGCCAA
>Ga0247810_10000387_pt1 | contig 53599 bp, 50 predicted proteins | sample UWRJL119311C1_FD_179918 | JGI IMG/M metagenome (GOLD analysis project Ga0247810, IMG submission 179918) | Plant litter microbial communities from Arlington Agricultural Research Station in Wisconsin, United States - UWRJ-L119-311C-1 | ecosystem: Environmental > Terrestrial > Plant litter >...
AATCATCATATCTGAAGGCTTTCAAGGCCGAAATCCTCCTATTACATTCGAGAGGATGAGAAACATCGTTTGGTTTTCCTTTCAGCACGCTCCTCTTACTGTTCTCGAAAAAGCAAGCCTGGCATGGCCCAATGCTGCGATGTGGCGGCAACCGATCTTTGCTTCACCTTCTAAAGTCAAGGCTGAGGTGGGTGGTGTAGAATCACATGCTCACTCCCCAACGCAAATCTCAGGTATTTTATTGATTGATCACTGCCAGCATATCAAGTACTTCTCAAAAGAGCTGATTTTTATTTGACATAGTTTCTTCAGCCAATACCCTTCCATCTGGCGGCGACAAGATTTTCCGCCAGGTTTCCGAAGTGACGATGTCCGAGACAGTGAAGGGATATGCTTCATTTTCAAAGTAAGTGTTCATATTAGACACGAAAGTGAGAGCTTAAATACATTCTAATATTACAGGCTACCCCCACCACCTATATTCAGAGGATATCGACAAGCTTCTGGAGCATCGTACAGCACCCAGACTTTGAGCGAGAGTGATACGTCGATGGCAGACATGGCGAGAAGTCGTCAAGTTAGTGACTCCCTTGACCAAAGCCCACCTTCCTTCACTGCTCTCTGCGAAGCACTTATACCAACTGTACCGTACAACACACCAGATGGTGCAGAGAATTCCGGAAGGGGCAGTAAGCGATATGCTGTATATAGGCTTTCTTAAGACTAATCGGAATCTAGGGAGACCGTTTTCGAAGTCGAGTGGAAATAAAAGACAAAGAACTACATCTGCTGCGTCAAAAGTGAGTTAAACACTTACTCTGAAACCGGCTACATTGGGACAGAACGTCTACCATGTTGATCTGTACAACTCTATGGACGTGTCCAAACGTCATACACAGTGCAGACCGATAATCATTCATGTGTTTCCGTCGTGTATGTTGATACTAATGTGAACCGAATAGGTTATTGGTACAGAAGGCTTACCAAGAGCAGAGGCCACGAAGACATCTTCGGAGAACATCTTCTAAATAGTCGAAAACCAATTTTGTCCCTGCACTATTCATCACCAGGTGTTATTGGTTGAGCTATCCATCTCTAATCACCACAATGTGTATGCGATTAGTAAAGTCATCAATCCCTTGGAGGTTCTTATTCTTTGTATAATACACGTCTAATAGACACAAATTCTTTGAACTTGCTGTTGTTCATGGGTATGAGGCGTTAAATAAAGCAATACGCCGACGCTGTGCCTTCCCAAAAATCCAAATATTACGCCTCATATGCCCGTCCGTACCGCTCCCCAGATAGACCACAATTTTATGTGGCCATTGCATACAACCATTATAATAGAGACCTGGCGCTGTGACCTATTTCTTTCTCCCTCCACCACTTGATGTAATTTTGGACGTTGACATCAAGTCCCCAATGTACTTCTGCAGAAACTTATTATTGTTGTCGAGCTTGTCGTGCTCCTCCTTGACAGCTTCGATTCGGTTGAAAATCTCTAGTAGCGACTTTTGTAGAACCTTAGCATGCCTAGGATGGTGATTAGCTGTGCTGTCCACGATGTCCATCTACGGAGACAATGCAAACTCACTCATTCAAATGTGCTCTAGCATCTTGACTCATTTTCTCCAAATCCTGACTGCTGCGTCTTGGACTCATCGCCCTGGCATCATCTTCGTCGAACGTCTCGTCACCTTCCTTCAACTCGACGCGTGGATGTTCCCTGGGTACTATGATGGTCCCGCTGGACTTTCTGGTTCCAAGGCGGGGACGTTGAAGGTTCCGACCGCGGGTGTCGTTGCTGTGTATGCTGGATGCGGAAGAGGAGGTTGCGGTTGTATCTATGGAGGTGTTGGATTGTGAGGTGAGGACAGGAACGGTGCTGTTTGGTGGAGGTGCAGTCATGGCTGCGGCGTGCTCTCTTTGTTATACGAGTTGTGTGTGCTTTGGAATATTAACGCTCAGTCTTGCTTCACTCTACTGTCAGTCGTCCTTTGTAGCAGGAAATCTTTTCACTACAAAGTGTGAATGATCGTGGCGTGACTGTTGAAAATGAGGAGATGTGTGCGTGAGTTTTTCCCGAGGAGGCTCAAGGCATTGGACAGTGTATGAGTGGTATGGTATTGTCCGCAGAGCTCGCCACTAAAGTGCAAGAGGGATACTGCCGTGGATAAAGCTCTTGGTCTTGTGTAAGGTAATGGAGAGAATGTGGGAACCCTTGGACCCTTGGATTATGCCACAGCGCCGTGCAGATCTCTTGTATGCACGTTACGTCTCGTCCTTGTCCCGTTAGCGTGGCTTGGGACAGGCTGTATCGGGAGGTTGGTGAACGTTTCGGTGATGATGAGATTGTTATGGATCTGTTGCAGACGGGGTGTTGGAAGCTGAAAGGATAGGGATTAGAAGATGGAAAGTTGATTGCGCGTCTTCTGTTGGTTCAGAGACGTGAGGCTCGCAAAATGATTAAAATATGGGGGTAAGTTTGCCGCAAGCTCCTCCGAACAAATATGACAAGTGCCAAGCAGTGGATATTTGGGGATATTCACTCTGGATACGGGAGGATTTTCAGGCACTTTGCAACTCTTTTTTCTCAGTAAAGCACAGCACGATACTGTAGACAGACACCGATGAAATCCCAACACAATGGAAAATGGAATCAGCTTTCACATATAGGACCCTGTGGAAGCCTGTACCCGCGCAGCCTTGGGTGCATCTTCTGACCCCCTTCACCGCAGGACTGCTGTAATCCGGTACCAAAGATGGCCCCTCAGCCAATCCTGCGTGGTCGCCAACCCCCATCCTGCCCATCACCATTTCTCACCAGCCCTTCGCGTCCCATGCTCACTGCTGTGGGGTGATGTCACTCTGGATCGCCTCGCAAGGGTAATCACCCAGCCAAGCTAACAGCTACTTAGAAAGGCTGTTCAGCCACCCGTTGCTCCCAACTCCTGCTCCACCGACTCGTTTTCTCTCCTCTATGCGGCGATCTCCCAACTTCCTCCGCACGATCTACCGTCACAATTGCCCCAAAAGGCCCCTGAAAGTCGACGGCACAGTGTTGGTGAGCCCGCAAGAGACCCTATGAGATGCTACAATAGGCCTCCTGAAACCTCAGAGGTACCGTCCATGAGCATCAGCAACCCTCTGAAATTACCGTACCTCGTTGCAATCCTTACAAGTGCAAGCTATTCGGGCCTGTGTGTAAAAAACTTATCAAAGAAAATTGGGTTGAATAATGGGGAATTTACTGGGGAATTAACGGGCTGTCCTCGGCCGTCCTATCCGATGATTTGGAGATGTACACAAGTTGTAGAACGCGCTGAGATACGAGCATGGCTACTCAGGCTCAGTTGATCCCTTTGGATCTTCAGTGATGAAGTAACCTGTTTTCTTACATAAGGCATGGGCGCGGATGCTCTGGCGGAGTTTTACGCAATATCTTCCTTTCGATAGGCTCACACAAGTATATCAGATCCTGAGAGTCAGCGTATGACGCTGATGATGGTGATCGACATCAAGAGAAACGCTCAACGCTTGGCGACATGTATCCACTTCACATATACAGCAGGCCATGTTATGCTAGCGTGGACTACATTACTAGCCTTCTAGAAAATCGCCGCTCTTGCTAGCCCTTGGATGATATGGTTTCATCTCTGTGTTTCTAATCTCCTACTGTTATAAGTATCTCCTGTGACCCCAGACGTATGTCATTGCGGAAAATTAGGAACCGGACCAGAATTATGGGAGGTTGACACTGGAGAACCTCTCGGTGGGACGTCATGCCATGGATTTCGTCGATTAATTCAAAAAAACCCTAGCACAACGTAGATCACAGCTGGGCACCAACAGATGAGAGATGAGCAAGAGATACAGCTGTGAAACGAACAGGAACAAACCCATACTTGTGACTTTCGGGCGTCAAACCTGACGTGAATAGAGATGCGTTCCGAGTAGCCGCCTGGAGGCAGTGATCGTCGCGTTGGTCCATAGGATAGGGCATCACACGGGGATCTTCACCTCCAATCTCAGTTAACGCTCATGCTTTCTGGAGAGATTGTGAAGTACATGTGGGGATTTGTTTTGTGCTATTATCGCATCTCACACGACATTGCCGCCAACAGCTTCTCATCCCTTTGTTTTGGAACCTCCTAACTATGATGAGATGTTGCCTCTAGAGGACGGAGAGCGACTTGACTTGAAATCTGGTATTAGCTAGATGAAACTTGAGGGATATTTAATGAACGTCTTTATCTTGTTCAACTCTAGGGGACGAGCGGGCACAACCTTTAGTCCACCTGGAATAAATCTAATCTTTTTGGATAGGTTGCTTTATAAACCTTGCAGCCATCTGAGTTGACCCATATTATTGACATTCTATTCGACGGCATCAATGAGTAAGGCGGGCGCTTAAAGTCCAAATATTTGTGCCACAATTGAACAGCAGGGAAGAAGCTCATGTTTGTACCACGCTTAGGGTATTTAATCCACTATGTTGAATATGGAAATTGACATATTGTACAAGGTTACTTTGGCACATAAATACCTCGTCACGACTAAGGCAAGGACACATCAAACGTTTTATGCGACGATATCGTCAGTAGTGACATTGGTTGTCAACCCTCACATAAGAGTCGTTTGAAAGTATGCAACTGCTTCAAGTGATTGTCATTGACCTTCTAAAGAGCAACCGTCTTGGTTTCTGGCGTGCTGCACTCAGGTACAAGGGCCCTCAAATCATCCCCGCCGAGTACGTCAAAACAAAGTAGCGGTATAATGAAGCAGTCTACCCTATGAAGGGGGTGAACGTCGATGATTGGATTGGTAATTGTCGGTGAGGGAATTGGCACTCTACCATATTGTACGGGTCAAGAACCCATTCATCATTTTGACCATGCACATCTTTTACAAGGTCCGAAGCAGACAGTTTCGTCTGTTGGAGTACAATGAACGGAATATACCTTTGAATAGAATCTGATAATTACTAATTAGATTTGAGCCTTCGGATGAGATCCGGCCATTTCGAACACTCCAAATGACGAGTGGGCTTGTGCCAGGCTGATTGATATATAGTATGGTGTTACAACTATTAACATCATGCTATAGAAAATGGATCTCCAAAATGTTCCTCTCTAAGTTCTCTCTTCATATGCGAGAGTATATGTCCGACTCAGCTGCATATGTCCCCCTTCAAATACAAATCATACCTCAAAATCCAGCAACAATTCAAATCCATGGCAAATACAATCACCAATAACTCAAGACTATCAAAATAATTCCAGATGTCATGCCCGCAAAAATCCCTGAAAGCATCATGACCAGAAGAACAACACAATCCAAAAGCCCCTATTTTTAAGCGAGCATCGTATACTTGGCATCTATCCCAATACCTTGAATCAGTGGTGTGCGATTAATCACGAGTAAAACAGAACAAAGACTGTTAGATAGCTGAGACTTGACATGGAGCAATCTTATGTTCTTCTGGTGCCTTATTTAAGAGAACGTGTGCAGATGTCCGAAGCCTGATTATGTGAATGAATATAGAAGTGAACAGCTGTGTTGAAACAGCATTGCCTCAAGATGTTGGCAAGCTAGAGGCTTTCAATAACATTACAAAGAGACAGCACTTTATCATTGATATAGGATTGGTCAACTATTCAGGGAACCAATTCGAAATCAGTGCCGAGACGGCTCAATGAGTCTGATATCGATTAACTCACATGTATTCCCTTACCATACTAGGTTTCCTCGCAATGGGTTGACGTTCTATTTAGTACACAAAAACTCATAACTACGCCTGAATTGGACTGTTCTGGATTAGCTATGACTAAATAGAAGATTTGGGCTTTCCATTATTGTTCTTCTCTCGTTGATGCGTCTCTACATCGAGATGAACTATAACGATGCCTTTTGAATGGATAAGGACATGGGAAGGACTAGGCTATAACAACTGCAAAGGCCAGATCATTGAAAAGGCCGGGTAATTATTGGCAAGCACTACAACTAAATAGGACTGGATGACGACTAGGGTCAGATTTCATGATATGGGAGTCTTCCCTAAATTAGTAGTGTGGAATGCCTATATGGTGGAGATTCGCAATTGTTACTTATTTTAAAAAGCGTAGTTCACTAATAACGCACGCTTTGGGTAGAATCGATTTTTATATGGAATTTGTTATAATATAACAAACTAAACCCATAATCACAGCTAGTACAAAGGTAGAGAGCAATAAAATAGCAAATTAAACAAAATGGTCATGCGGTGCAATGCGAAGAATATGTACGCGTGAGACGTTCCTTTGTCCCGAGTCAAGTCCGATGTTTAGCCACTCACGGCTGTCGCCTTGCTTAGCTTAAATAATAATTGCTATCACCGCAACAACAACAACACTAATCCACTTACCATTAGAACACTCTGTCCTTCAGGCGCATTCCAGGCACCGATTTCTCTTGTTGCTCAATAGCCTATCTGTCGACTTGAAATCTAGCCTCAAAGTGCGGGGCATTTCTGGAAACACATTTCATCTTTGCGCCGGCATATTGTACATACTCTCCAGTCTCTCATTTCTTGATGAACACTAGTACTGATATTTTCCCAGCTCTACCTATGATCCTAGTAATTGCGAAGTATCATATTCTATATTAAACATGTCGGCTTTCGTAACCGATCTCTTCCAATCTATATTCACGCCCGGTCCCACGTCATCCCTCCTCATTGCCACAAATGTAGCGTTTGCTGGTTTACAAATCGTGCTCGCGCTGCTACTATGGGCGACTTACAGCGTCCACTTTGCGGTTCTCTCGTTCCTATGTGGTGGTTTGTGGTGGGCGATTAACTGGTTCGTGGCCGAGCTCAAATTGCAGCAGCTGATGGACGAGGAAAACAAGCGGCGTCAGCTGCAGGACCAACAGGAGGAAGATACAGAGACAGAGGCCGAGACGGTCGTAGCAGGACCGATTGGCAGTAAAGAGGTGGAGGTGTTGGAGGTAAAAGGGCAGTTAAAAGATCGGGGGGTTGCGCATTCAGAGATCAGTACGGAGGACGAGTGGGAGAAGGTTTCTGAAAATGAGAATGACAAGGACAAATGAAAAGAAGAATAATTTAGAAAGCAACAAGCATGGGATGATGGGAAGGTTATTTCGATACGGCAGTTTTGTTTTATACCCAATGGTGGTGCTAGATTGCGATTATCAAAGAAAGAGGGACATTTTACATCCTAATGGAAGCAGGTTAAATCACTACATCACTGAACTAACGGCGCAAGATCACTGCCCGCCGAATTTCCAGTTCATCCATCACAGTATATGTGATTGCTGATGTTGAGCACAGTTGTCACAAGGCAACGAGGCTAGAAGCATGTTTTACCTATTGAAGCCTTATCACGTGACTGTACAACCTTAATTTTTGAACATCAAATACACAACAGGAACTTGAGCGGCCTCGTACAAACTAATCCCACGCCAGCCACAATTCTTCCAACCCGCCAACAGTCAACCGAGCTATCAAACACGCGAATTGAAAATACTTTATCAACATGAAGCTCGTTAGGTAAGCTATTCCCACTCAATCTCGTCATGTTCTGGCACAAGCTGAGCTCTTCTCTCCACAAGGCTCCCACGCGAAGCTCCTAAACTGACTCTCATGCTTATGGTAGATTTTTGATGAAATGCGCGAATGAGACGGTGACAATCGAGCTCAAAAATGGTAGATACTACCCCTCTTATATCACCAATCGCAAAGCTAATAGCTCCATAGGCACAATAATTCATGGAACAATCACATCAGTCAGTCCTCAGATGAACACGGCTCTGCGCACAGTGAAGATGACCCAGCGAGGTCGGGACCCAATCTCTCTGGATACGATAAATCTCCGAGGCTCTACGATCAGATATTATATCCTCCCCGACTCGCTTCCTCTTGACACCCTGTTGATAGACGATGCCCCAAAGCCCAAGAATAAGGCACGAAAGGAAGTGACTGGCGACAGAGGTGGACGCGGTGGACCAAGAGGAGGTGGTGGTGGTCGTGGAGGACCCAGAGGTGGCCGTGGTGGAGGAGGAGGATTCCGGGGAGGTCGTGGACGTGGTGGTGGAAGAGGTTTCTAAGCCATATTGACCCAGGGGAACAATGGTAGGATGAGGGGGGACTATGCGACATGATGCTGTGTTTCTTGTTGAAGCAGCTTGAATGCGGATTACCTGCTACCTTCAACGGCGTTTTTGTGGATATAAAATCAGATCAATTGGCTTTCACGAATGAACGTTTCTTCGCAGAGGACATTGGTATTACGACTCTTCATTATCGGCACTTTGTATGCGCCATATCCTTATGATTTGCAGCTTCTCCCATCCTCCCTTCTTGCCACTTGTTCCTACAGTTTCTGCCGTCCATCCCATGCCCCATTTCCTAATCCTTTCCTTGACCATATCAGGCTTGTTCTGTGCACAGAGCAAAACGTATGCACACCCTCGATCCTTGCTCAAAATTTCAGGTAAAGTATCAAGCAATCTATCGGTGGTTTCCATTCCATCCATTCCTCCAGCATAAGATAGTGATAACAGATGTGAATCATCCTCATATGATGGCTGTCCAATTATCTCTGAGGAGACTGGCAACCCGGGTAGCTCTGGAGTGGGTACATAGGGAGGATTAAAAATTAAGACATCGACCATCCCAGGTCTCAATGGGGTACATAGATCTCCTAAGCTGTTTCCTAAGTAAAACCCATGTGATTCTCCCCCACCAGCCTGCTCTTTCTCAGCCACCATCACAGTCTGCTCCGTAGCCTTGCATGCATAGCAATTTACATCTACCCCAGCTGTAAGAATATCTGCTCTCCCGAATATGATTTCCGCATGAGCATGAAGGAATGATATGACAACTCCTGATCCAGTTCCAATTTCTACTGCAAGTGGTGATGGTGAGTTGCGAGTGGAAGCTGCTGAAGCGGTATTGAATCGTCCTTGCAAGAACGACTTCTCACTATCAGAAGACAGAGTATCTAGAAGTAGATACGAGTCTTCAGCCGGTTCATAGATCCTCTCGAACTGCACATGATCCGTCGATGGCGTGGGGAGCATTTTTGAGAGAAACGTTGACAATTAGACGAGGCTGAACATTTTCTCACCTGGCCAAGATCAGCCGAAGCCTCACAGCTTCCCACGCCTTGTTCCGAGGCTAGACTTTGAATTGTGACTTCATACACAACATTCAACAAAATGAGGATACACCCACGACTTCTAGCAACAACTTCAACGTCAGGGATAGGGAAAGGTCTAAGGCCTGCGCCTTTGGCTCTATTGCCTCCAATACCGCTATACAGACGCCTTCTGCGAGCACATAGGAAGCATTTGCCTCGAGATATGCGGTTACTGGGAGATGAGTATATAAAGAGCGAATTTAGAGCACATAGGAATGTGGACAATCCGATACATATTGTAAGGTTCTCTCTGGGTTTGGTGAAGCAAATGGGCTAATCGTTGTAGGTGGGGTTCTTGACGGAGTGGCAACTTTATGCACAGAAGTTGGAGGGAGATCAATGGGTTGGAGAGAGGATGGACCCAAATAAGATTGACAAGATGAGTGGTATTGTCTGACTTGAATCAATGGATTGGAAGATGCTAATTTTGTTTAGATCAGCAGATCGGCCAGATGTATGAATTAAGGGAAGCTATTCGGAAGAAGGAGGAGGGTGAATCATGACGACATCATGATTGTATATCTACATGTTCATAAATACTGGCGTTCACGGCTCTGGGAAATAGATTCAATGGAGAACCACACTGTATAAACTGGATTACAGCTCATAGAGGGTTACCGTCGCGAGAAAATTCACCGTCTACCAAGTGGAGACGAGTCTGTAGAAAGTAAGTTTGATCGCTTTCTGACACAATGTGCTTCTGGTCATATTTTTTTATCATGGCCATTTACTTTGTAGGTTTGGATTTTCACTTGATATTATAGAATATAACATTTTGCATTTGCATTCATTACATTTAGACCTTCTGTGCTCGGCCACTGTGGAAAGAAGTGGCGGAGGTCAAAAATAGAGTCTGGAAGACGAAGTCCCTTCACCTGTACATTGAGTCACTGGAGCCCTGAACTTTCTTTCGAGACATTTTACAATAACAATAAGCCAGACAAGCAGCTAGGGGGCTTTACCACATCATACTAAACTCATCCGAGTCTTCACAGGTTGTTGCAGCCACATTATCAGGTCTATAAACCAATACAAAAAACTCTCCTGCAGCCATCACGCATACTCCAAGGTTGTACCTAATTAGGCACAAGACCATAGCCTTATAGTAATTCCAAGCATAAATTATCTGCTCTTTCATCTACGGAAATTGTTCGCGAAGCAGAAGTATGTGCTTAACAAAAGTTTACCACTCCAGAGAGTGCAAGCACAAATGGATGGTCGGTTAGTACATAACATTCTTCTGCCTTCAGATATAACCATGGTCATATTTCGAGGACAATTGTGATGCGTCTATGATTGGCGCCATAACAACTAGAAACTCGTTTAGAATACAACTAACTTTGCAAAGTCACTAGACCCTGTGGGCCTGGCATGGGCTTCAGCAATTGCGCCACATTCGACGATAAGTTCCTTCGATATGGATCACCAACAATTGCTGCTTCAATTAGGGATTGTCCCTGGCATAGTCTTGGAGGTAATTATGACCTCAACCGTATCCGGATGATAGAGAAGATGAGCCACGGAATCTTTATAGGTGGATGGCCAGGGACCGTATCACCGGGCTACAAACTAGCTTGTTGCAATGTCATGTAGGACAGGCTCACTTTGATTTGCTACCTACATTATATATGTGTTTCATCTATTCCGCATCTAATGGTGCAACCGGAGCATTGTTATTGACTTGGATCCCACCTCTTTTCTTCTCCGCAGAATCATGGAATGGCAACTTCCAACCTCCTTCACTTTCAGGCGTCGCAAGCCACAGTCTCATCAGATGTCTTCGAGGTTGAGGTGGCGCGAAGTCTTTGTATGCAGTACGAGCGTGCAACACATGCTCGTTAGATAGGAATTGGATATCTCCAATCTCCAAAATCATGTGCAGACTTAAGCGGGCACATGTTTCCTCCAGAACTTTTGCCGCTTCGACTTGCTCTGGAGACAAAGGCGGGATGACGCCAGTGCTCATGAAGCGGTCGAGGGATTTGATATAGTATGGGTCCCACTTGGAGTACACACGGGGGTTTGGACCAGTCTCGAGGTAGAAGACCGAGGTCTTGATATAGGGCTCTTCACCGTTGCTAACTTCGCCCTTGCGATCGAAGTACCAGATTGGCTTTGTCAAGGTCTCAGCAACATCCGGGCGTTCTCTTTGTAGAGTGTTCCAAACGTGGTGGGATGAAACGATATCAGACTCCCCTCCTTCCAAAGCCCTGGCAATACAGAGCAAACCAACAATATCTGAATCGTCGGCATGGAAGAATTGCCTGATCTTATTAGCAGCCAAATTGGATCTTATGGATATGAGAATGAGTAATTACCTTGCATTCGTTCTGTAGATTCTTACTTTGTCGATTTGTGTCGCATCGTCACCCACATCCTTCACATGTCCTAGAACATGACCTCTCCCATTTTGGCTGACAAAATAGCCCAGATATGTGCCTAGTCCCATGTATGCAACAGCCGATTTGTGATTCCCCCATTCATTCACTGGGAAGCCTTTGAAGAGTATGAAGCCTTTTCCATTGAGGATCTCTGAGCGGATTGATGCAAGCAATTTTGACAGTTTAGGAAGAGGGAGGTTTGACTTTGCGTTGTTAGTGGAAATTGAGCTCAATCGTACATTTTTACATACTTGTGATATTCCAGTCAATGGGGTTCCGTCCGCGATGAACTTATTAGCTGCAGCGCTGAGTTCTGCAATTTCCTCATCGTTTAAAACGTGAACCCATCTCTCCAGATTGTTCTCATAATCTTCTGCCTTCCAAACTGTCTCTCCCGAAATCTCCTTAGGAAAAGCTGAGTAAGGCTTCAATTTATTTTGGAGTGGAGGATGTTGGCCACTTGTTTTGATGCCATCAGGAAATATCTTTCTATCAATCGTAGTATGGGTAGGATTTGAGAGTTCATGGGGTGCAGTTGGCTGCGTGCCTAGTAATGAGGGTGCCATATTTAAAAAGATAAAGGAAATCTGTACGGGGGGAAAAGAACTATAGACAATAAAGATGTGGTGAAGAAGGTGACGAAGGAAAACTACAACTTACTTATTTTACGTCTTCTAAACTAAAATAGCCGACTATCACACAATATGCCGAGATATCAACTTATCATCTCGTCATACGCAATGGTCTACAGAGCAACTTGGAATGGTACCATTCCCCGTGCAGATGATGTGCTCCCGCGGGGTAAACAATAGCTGCCAAGCATCTACCCCCTTTAACCTATCCTTATCCCCTCGCTTAAACCTTATCCTTATCGCCGAAGAAAAATAGTCTTGGCAATATACAGCTTTCTGATTTTGAACCGGACCGTAGAGAATATGATTATGAACATATCTGGCATTGCAACACCCCAAACGCAGTTATTATAAAAGAAGGATACTGAACTTAGGTGTTCACGCCAGCGATTCCCCTGGTATCTTTCTATCTGCAACTTTCGCAATTGGGAAGCTCAGGATGCCAGAGAAAGTACACAAGAAATTCACCAACGGCGACGCCAGCCGTCCCGGGAAGGAGAAGAGCAAGCCGGACGACAAGGGAAGCCCAGCTTCCAATCATGATGGTGCGACAATACAATTGAAGACAGGCCCAAATGGAGGAGTCAAGCGGTCCAGAGATGGTAGCCCAAAGAATATAGGTGACGAAGGCTTACGGGAAGAATCGAAGTCCAACTCTCCCAACCCGAAGAAACAGAGAACGGACAAAGCACTTAATGGGATCACCAAATTGAATTCGGACAGTTCGGCGCATGGTCAGCGTAGAGGGCAGACTATAAAAGGCACAAATCATTCCAAAGCTATCCTTCCCAATCAACGAGCACTTCTCAAAACTGCAGCGAGTCTTGAGAAAATTCGGCAGGAACTCCCAATATCAGGCAGCAAAGCAGATATAAGGTGGGCATTGAGGCACAACGATGTACTTCTACTCAACGGAGAAACTGGTTCGGGAAAAAGTACCCAGACGCCCCAATTCCTCTATACCGAACCATGGTGTAAGAGAACATCGGTGAAGATAAAAAACAAGGATGGTCAAATAGAGGATATCTCTGTAGGAGGCATGATTGCCATCACCCAGCCTCGAAGGGTCGCGGCTATCACTCTGGCGCACCGCGTTGCTAAGGAAATGGGTTCATCTCTTGACAAAGGGACAAAACAAGGCCAGGTTGGCTACTCCGTTAGATTTGATTCAATGGTACCTTCTGGTACCAAAATCAAGTTTCTTACCGAGGGTATGCTTTTGCAAGAGATGCTAAGGGATCCTCATCTCCGACAATACAGCGCTGTGATTGTCGATGAAATTCACGAAAGAAGTGTTGATGTTGATTTAATTTCTGGCTTCCTTCGGTTACTCATTCACGGAGATAAAAAAGGACGTGGTGGAATCCCCTTAAAAGTCATAATCATGAGTGCCACATTAGACTTGGGAGGTCTTGAGACATTCTTCGCAAAACCAAACACCAAACCGGAGTATGAGCCGGGTAAGAACTACGGAAAAGTTCTCAAAAGTCACATGTTGAAGCACGAAAAGGACCGCAGAGATGATAAAAAAATCCTTGATGCTACAGAAGGAAAGAAGGATATTGAGGATGCTCAGTCGCCACAATCATCGGCAGGCTCTTACTCCTCATGGTCAGGCATCAGCAGCACCGAAGAGTCTTTAGACGACAGCAAGAATCTGACCAAAAGGCCGAAGAAGTCTCATCTGAATGGCATATCTAAAGGAAACGTCAGTATCACAAGTCCCAAAGAATTTACTGGAAATGGCATGTCGCAACTTACGAATGGAGTTGCGAAATCTACGCAAGCCCAAAACAGCAAAACAGCAGGTACAATAATTGAATCTCCAGAAGATAGTGAAGACACCTCGGAAAATGAAAGTCCCGTTGCCAAAAACGGCGTCGCTTACATTCATGTCAAGGGAAGGCAGTATCACGTTACAGCCTACTATGATGAGAGACCAACCCTAGACTATTTAGATAATATGTTAAAGACAGTCTTCAGACTTCACCTAACAGAAGCACTCCCAGGAGACTTTTTATGCTTTCTTACCGGACAGGAAGAGATAGAAACACTGAAGAACCAGATAGAAGAGTGGGCACTTAAACTCAACCCGAAATATCCTAAAATAAAGGTTATGCCGCTGTATGGATCACTGGCTCCGTCAGCCCAGCAAGAGGCATTCGAAAAAGTCAAGGAGAGATTCACTCGCAAGATTGTTTTGGCAACCAACATTGCTGAAACCTCTGTGACTGTGTCTGGCGTCCATGTCGTTATTGACTGTGGAAAGTCAAAAGTCAAACAGTACCGCCCGCGTCTAGGCATGGAGTCTCTATTATCAATGCCCATCTCGATGGTATCCGCAATTCAACGAATGGGTCGAGCAGGTCGTGAAACCAGTGGAAAGTGTGTCAAATTATACACTGAAGAGGACGAACGTAAGATGGAACATGATGAAAAGCCTGAAATCATGCGTAGTGATGTAATCGAGGCAGTTCTGAAAATGAAAGCTCGTGGGGTTGATGATGTGCTAAACTTTCCATTGATGGATAGACCCGATATTGTGGCAATGGAAAAGGCTCTTCTCCAGCTCCATGTGATGGGTGCCATTGACGATAATGGCTCACTCACCGATGCCGGAAAGAAGATGGCAAGTTACCCGCTTCCTGCGGCATATGGTCGAGTTATCGTTCAGGCAGCAAAAGAAGATTGCCTGCTTGAGGCTATTGACGTGATCTCTTGCATAACCTCCGATTCAGAAATTTTCCTCCAACCTAAATCGGAAGATGAACAGGTTGCTGTTGCAGAACATCGGAAGCTACTCAATCATCCCAAGGGAGATATTTTGACGTACCTCACCACCATACGAAAGTACGTCCAGGAGAATGCAGATCGTATGGATTGGTGTAAGCAACATATGATCTCTGGCAGAGCTATGAAGATGGCTTTGAGCATCCGATGTCAACTTCGCCAAACGTGCAAGAGCCAGAAATTACTGCTGGAAATGCCACCAGCGGATCCACAACCGTATAGAGAGCTGTCACCTGCACAAGAGGATATTCTATTAAAGACATTCGTGCAAGCATTTGTGTCAAAGACTGCTTTAATGGGAGGAGATGGCATGTATGTTACCACTTCTGGTAGAAATCCGGTTCATATTCACCCATCCAGTGTACTGTACGGAAAAAAGTTGGAGGCTATTTTGTTTCTGGAGCACGTTTTCACAGCCAAGAGTTACGGAAAGAAAGTTAGCGCTATCCAAGCGCACTGGATTGAGGGTGCTTTGGCAGGAATATGAAGGATTGGGGAAGAAATATGGGGAACTTCATTTAGATGTGATGCGATATACCCATTTGCGACTTATGATGAGTATATGAAATGGTTTAGGTTTAGAAAGAAACAAGTTGGGTAGCTAAATCCAAAATAAACACGATTAAGACACGTAATGTTAAAGTTACAAGCATTCTACATTGTGTTCCTCTCAAATAGGTGAAATGAGTATTTATACACTTGTGTTATCCGTAGTTGGTCATTGGCCTAATTTTCTTCTTTCACAGAGTGATATAACTCTTGTGGCGTCACTGAGCTTTTCATGATTTTATAGTCTAATATGAAGTAGTCTTTCCAATACATATCAAAAAATGATATATGATATCCAGTATCCATTTGTGTCCGTATTCTTTATCCGATTCCCATTCGTTGTCCTCACTTTTTTAGAGTTCCTACCTCACCCTGAGGCGGTGTCTTGGGTGTTACATCTAAGTTAGCGCACAGTTTTCCCAACATCACTTCTATTCTCCGACTAGACTTCTCGAGGAATTCCAGCCTCCCTTTGATGTCTTCGACTTCCGCATCTAAGCTACTATCGCTGCTGCTATCATCAGCCCGCACCGGCTCTGGAAGGCCCCATGGGTACACAGAGTCTCTCCTGTTGGGTTTCCCACCAACCTTGCCTTGTTGTCCCTCTGCCTATAAACAGTTAGTACAGGTTAGTTCCAAAATTCTCACTAGTTAGTATCAAGAATTGGAGTATAGTTCATATACCTCATACACCTCCTCATCTTCATCCTCTGAGGAATGCATTTCCCTCGAAACTACTCCCTGTAGAACTTCCGGTCCCAGGTCATCATCCTCGTTAATCTCGTCCTCAACTTGCTCAGGTGGTTCTGCGTCGAAAACTGCCTGAATATCACCGTGCACGCTAAACCCGCGTCTAAAGTCCCATAAACCAGCCCTAGAGGGTTTCGGTATCGGTAAATCTTCTTCCTTATTACGTCTGGTATTCGGCCAGAGAGTACGCCGCTCAACAAAGCCAATGATGAGCAGCAGAGGAGCGTTAAGAGTGCGCACGGCTGCAACATTTATCTTGTGAAACCACCGTGGAGTGAGAAGCAACTTCAGGGGAAGCAGAATGAGCAAGGCAAGAATGTTGAAAGGTGGTTGGTAGGCGAAAATTGCATCTGATTTTACACCTTCAAGTGTAAGCACCGCGCGGCGAAATTGGATTTCAGCTGTAGCGCTCGAGACTATAGTGGCGAAGGTAGTGCTGAGCATGGAGACAAGAATTGTGAGGAACAAGGTGTTTCCGAGGAATGCAAATGCGACCATGAGTACGGGACCAAGCAGCGGGTGGAACTCAGTAGATCGTTGAATACCAGTACCATCAAGGCCGAACCAGATCCAGAGCATCCATTTACTGATAGTGATTGGCGTATGGAGTCCATCACTGAGCCACATCATGGAAAGAAGAAACCCCGCGAAACACCATACTGCTAGAACGGTGAGAACAGCGAAGTCTCTCATCATCTGGCGAAGAGAGATGAAAAGCATATTTTCAGAAAGAACATTGAATGCTAAGCGAGGCACGATTAAGGGGGCCCCCAACGCCAATACATCCATAGCTTGTATGCCGTATTTTAGATCTTGGGTTCGCCACCCATGGATTCGAAGCACCATATAGATTCCGAATATGGAAGAGAAGGTGATGTCAAGAAATGTCCAGAGATTTTGCGTGTAAACATGCCATCCTATTACAAAGTCAGGATTTTACTGAGTCATTACTGAAGTGTTGAGTTGTGGTTGTGTGCTTACCATGTTCGAGAATACATGCAAACTACACATAAACTTGGTCAGTATTTTATACATATTAGAACGAAGAAAGGTCAGAGATAACAGAAAAGAGAAGAAGTACTAGGAAGTAAGATTGCTTACTTGATCCAATATCCAGCCACAAGTATAGACAATGAATACCACTTCTCTCGTTGTAACTTTCGCTGGCTCTCCCTTCTCCATGATAAGAAGGTAAAGAGCCAAAAGAATCATGAACTGCACGATTTCTAGGATGTTTCTAGTCCTAGGGACAATAAGACGATACTGATTGAATAGTGGTGCTTTTCGGGGGTTGTACAAAGAGATTGGCTTTTGTTTATAGTGGTCTGGGAGTATGTCGATGAATGATGTCGGTGTGTAGACCACTTTGCCTTGGTAAATAGCACTCACAACTCTTTGACAAGCAGAAGAACTTAGGAAAGTCTTGCTTTCTGAGATGATAGCAATTTCAAGAGCTGGAAGCTTGCGTTTACTGCCCGTCCTATTATGAAATGCCCAAGATACGCTGTTATATTCTCGGACAACATCGTCTGGTGCACCTTGAAAGGGCTCGAAACCTCCGACTAAGATTTGAGCTAACCGTAGGAGGCCCTGTGCTCCTTGATTATCCTCGCTGTAAGAAGAATGAGTCATTTGGTGTTGCTCCCAAGACAGAGATCAGAGCCAATTCTAAACTCATTCCAAAAATCAATAAAAAGTTCACTTACTGAAATCTGCGCAGCACTCGATTCGCTATTAGCTCACATAGAGTAGCGCGGGTTGTGCAGACAGTTTGTTGATTCGCCATTGTCATACGCTCTCTCAAGAATCTAGATTATTAAATGTTAGTAGATAAGTTTGCACAGTGTGAGACTACACATACTGAGCTCGATTAACCAGTAAGCAGTAGACTTTTTTTTTCTAACAATCAGCAAGAATCCATCATTGAATTACTTTGACAAAGCATAGTTTGAAAGGGCATAAGTTTATCAGGGCGTATCTTTGGTGCCAAATTGGCAGATACAGCACGTGCATTCGAGGTAATCTCAAAATCTTACACGTCAATTCCCAACCACACATAATGAATGGAAGGCATTTAACACATAGGAAGCAGAATGTATGAGTAGATTGAATAAGGTGAAGCCAGCGCTTGCTCAATATAATGAGCTACCATCATTCTATGTTGGTGGTAATTGGGATTTTACAGATCACTTACTAACAGAGACATCATTCATCTCATAAAACTTGTCCACAAGCGGCCTTACGACAGAGACGTTCATCCTCGGATCTCTCAGCTGTTCAAGACTATACGGATCATCTATAGTCCTTCACTTCAGTGTGATTTCGAACCATGTCTCACTACGTCACTCACCAATAGCCTCCACAATATCTTTGCGAATCCTAACCCCAGTTAACTTTCATCATATTAACTCCAAGGAAGAAAGCTATACCGATGAATTGTGGTGTAAACAGGTAAATCTACCCATGGATTCGCTGGACACCTATCTTCAAGTCTATGTGGCGGGAAGCATCCATGATGATGACTATCTTCAGGATCATGTTGCAATAAGGGTTGTACCTCAGCTTCTGCATCAAGTCTAGTTGGTGATTGCCCCATTTCTTATAGTATTCTGGAGAGCAAGAGCAGCTTTAGTAAGCAGTTGGTGAGAATAAATCCATCTTTCTAGGTGTCTGCCCATAGTTAAGAGTCTACGGGTTTATGGGGATAAATATCAGATAAGGGGATTGATAAGGAGGTCAGCCTTGGCATCCATGCCTCATCATCTAGAATAGCGCGTGGGGGTTAGAGAACTAGGATTACACTTATCTAATTCAGTAGGTACAATTGGTTCTCACGGACTCTCTTGTAACTATTCAACTAAGACATGTAGAACAAAACGATCTCATGAAAGGTATAAAGGTAATTCCTGGGTCTGATATAAAGCCCGTTCAGAGGTCTTGAAATGGAGAAGCTAGACTGTAAGATAAGACGGGTGATGAATTCCGGCCACCCTCTCTAGAGGCTTGACGACGTAGGACCAGTCACATAGGTTCAAGTTGTGTCATGTGAACTAGAAATATGGATATATAACAATTTATGCTCTAAACAATGCTCGCTATAGACATATACTCCTACAATGATACAGTTTTCAGTCCATTAATATGCCAATGATACTTTCAGTGAATGCGATCCAATCTAGCTCTGTTCATTAGAATTTGTTCATCGACACGATCGCTCTGTCAAGATGTTAGTGATGTTAACATAAATAGTGACAAGTAAACATGCCTTGTTGATGATATTTGCAATATGTTTGTTCTGTTGGTCTACCTCTGCTCCTGTAGCGCGAGCTAGAAGGTTTAGGCGACCTGCAGCTCCGCTCAGTTGGTCAAGATTCTATGATTTGTTAGCAGATGATCATTTCGATAACGTAGAATCTTTACATTATCAATTTCATTCTCCATATCTTCGTCCTCAGAGTCGGCCTCAAATTGGTACTTAGATCGCTCCGCTAGGCTCGTCTTCGAAGCTGGTGCTCGATAACCTGCATCACCTGGTTGCAGGCCCTTGAAAGCACCTTCCATTCGCTGTTGTGAGGCAAAAGCATTTTGTCTCGTAGCTTCCCTTTGCTCGCGCTCATTTCTGTGTTTTTCAACGATCTCAGCATCCCGATCCTCCCTTCTTGACGTAGCTGTGAATGGATTCTTCATGTGAACTGCAAACATAGATCTGTTCAGAGTTTTGAGCTCCTTTGCTCGTTCCTCGGCAATTCCTATCCAGAGAACACCACATTAATATAACCCGAGTAAAAAAGAAAGAGAGCTTATAGGGTTGTAGGGATGGGCCAACGCACTATTATGATTGGCAGCTAGATCCAAATTCTTCTCTGTGTTATGGATTCGTTCGCCCTGAGCCCCAAGTCTGGCAAGTGTTGCTCGACCGCTCCTACAAAAGAATTAATTGTTAGCGAATGAACCTAGAACACTTTGTAGTCTCCGATCCAAATATCGATGAAAATCGATAATTACTTACTCCTCAGCTTGCTGAGCAATTCGCAAAGCATTTCGAGTCGATGACACATCCTCTCTTTTCATCTCACGTATTTGTTGTTTGGTGGCAGCTACATCCTCTTCCTCCTCCTCTTCAGCGGTGAGTTGGCGCTCCTCTCCATATGCACCATATTCATTGCCAGCATTGCTTTCACTTGACGGTGCACCGTAACCGGCACCAGGTCGCTGAGGTTGGGGCGTTGCAGCCTTTTGGGCAAATCTGTCCTTGGCTCCTCCAAACAAAGCATCACGATTATCCTCAGTAGTTGTAGTGTCGCCGCTATTGCTTCTGCCCAGTCCACCATATCCGCCTGGGCGTGCTCCATATTTAGAATTGTTCTCAGCAGGAGGCTCCTGATATCTACTGGATCCGTAACCACCTCCGCTTCCGTACTTCTCAGAGCCATATCCTCCACCACTCCCTGCAGATGGTGCAGGCGAAGATGCCCCATATCCGCCTTTGCTAACAGCTGGCCCGCCAGGAAGACTAGTTCGGGCAGCTCCAGGACCACCTGGAAGACCTTGCCGTGCCTGCTGGTATGGTGAACCTCCAGGTGGGCCCATATTAGCATACTTGTTGTTGTCTTGGGCATACGGATCGGAAGCTGCTTGTTGAGCATAGGGATTCGAGGCCGCTGGGGCAGCTTGAGCATAAGGATTGGAAGTAGCTGGCACCGGTGAGGAAATCTTAGAACCTCCATCCCCTCCCTTCTTGTTCTTCCCGAAGAGTTTCATGGTAATTGCAGGTTTCAGTAGACAGATTGGTCAAATTCGAGAAGTAATATCAGTGCTGTATCGAGTGTGTGATTGACACGGGCAGGCTGCGGTAGTGATGTATTAAATGTTGAAGTAGGTCCAAGACAGGGTGAGTTTCATGATGCAGCCTGAGTCTAAGTGAGCTGCGGATTGAGACGCCTAAGTGCTACAACGTAACGCAAGAATGTGGGGGCGGGATTGCGACTAGAGCCCGATCCATGCTATTTTAGGCAACAACAAACATCCAACCCCACTACACCTTATGAAAGGACCCGTAGATGCTTACTAAGCTGCCTTTCGACGTCCTGTCTGACTCTAGCCGGGGTGACTGTCATTGACTTTTGGTATAACCAGATCGTATAACTGTGATCCTTCTTCCTCGTCCAACGACTCCTCACGAATAAATGTAACAAGACTCAATATTATCACTGCAACCTTTCACTATGTCGAACGCATAATACGCTTTTGTTCTTCCCTTGCTAATAGTAGAGGATATTCTCGTTGCTTTAGAGGCTGTCAAGATGGTGCTACCAGTAATACTATTTTCTAAATTCTCACATTCAGCTATACGGCGGCGTCAGTTTTGGAAAAAATAACAGAGGAACTTAATTGCTATTGTTTACCGAGGAACAAGATCGCCAGAATTTTAAGTTTGTCGACTTCAGGTTTCATGGCATCCTTATTCACCTTCGATTCGGATCAACGAGTCGCCTCGCCATGGATGACTCCCACCGACTCGCCGAAACCATCCACACCTCAACCTATCCTGCCCTCAGGATCGGGGGATACCCCTCCTTCATTGCTCGCTGATTATGGTGTCAGCCGCCTGAAGGCAGAGCCTCAGGAAGGTCCGGTTGAGTACAAATTGCATTTACTTCTGAGATCAAGGAGAGAATATAGTTCTTTTAGCACAAGTCTCGAGCATAGTGCTCCAAGAGATAGAGGCATTGAAGTTAAAAAAGAAAAGCCGGCCTTTTCAAAGGAGAAGACAAGAGACAAGAGACAGTCTCGCCTCCAGGAACTCAGTACTCAATTACTATGGCGATTGCAACAGTCATCCCCTTACCATGATTTTTCGTCTTCCGATTTGGTCCTTCCACGGCTTCCAGAAGCTGATCCATCCTTGATGACGCCCAGGCCTGCCAAACTGTTGGCTGGACTTGAAGAAAGCCGGGGAGCTTTGTACGAAATCGGTGTATCTGATGATGGAACCTTAGTTGGCTTAACCAGGGACGAGATGGATGAGAGTCTGAATAATCTTCGCGCAATGGCTGCCAGTCTAGGATGCAAAGTTGAAATCCTTAGAAGAGTTATCGTTGGTGACTGCGAGTGGTATGAACCAGCTGAGTGTCTTGAACCAAAGATTAACGACATTAACCGAAAATCTCATCATCAGGCAGATTTGTGGGTTGCTGAAGCCTTAGTCTTGCCCGATCTGTCATCTCGAAGGAGTCCATTTAGCAATAGTGCAAATATGATTAATAAGAATATTGGTAGTTCGCCTAAGCAAGAGGAGGATTTAAAAATCTCCTCAAAAATGGATCTGCAAAAACCGAATGAGCAATTGAGAATTGCACTAACAGGCCCTACAACTTCAGGCAAGTCAACTTTACTGGGCACCTTGTCAACTTCAACTTTAGATAACGGGCGTGGAAAAAGTCGACTCAGTCTTCTGAAACACCGCCATGAAATTGGTAAGTCTGATCAACCATAAGATAGCGCACAATTCAAAGAAACCGAAAAGAAGAGCTATTGAGTCGTAGCTGATTCTTAGGCTTCAAATATATTGTGTTCTGTTGTGCTAATTTCTGAGCAGAGTCTGGAATAACTAGCTCTATAACGCAAGAACTAGTAGGTTACAAAAACAATGAGGTCATAAACTATGCCTACGGAAATGTCTCATCCTGGACCGACATACACTCTTCCGCGAAGAAGGGTAGATTGGTGTTTTTCTCCGATTCTGCAGGCCATCCACGTTACCGGCGCACCACGGTTCGTGGATTAATCGGGTGGGCACCCCATTGGACCCTGCTTTGCGTGGCTGCCGACGATAGTGACAATGCCCCAAGTGATATAGGAGGGACATCCTCTGCTCAGCAGATTCTCGGGACGGTTCGTGAACTTTTTCTCTCTATTTTAATTCTCACCTTAATCGCTCTTCCTTAACTATATTCTGAACCTGTCTTGCACTAAGTGGTAGTCAAAGTGAGGCGAATTTCTTTGAATTTGGATTACACTTGTACAAAACTTCGTTATCAAATCACTCCTTTTATACCATAATTCTAATTTGATTCAGGCTGGTGCTGGTATCGATCTGGCAGAAGCTCACCTCGAGCTGTGCCTGAAGTTGGATAAACCTCTTGCAATCGTAATTACGAAATTAGACTTAGCATCTAATAGCCTGAAACAAACTCTTTCGAAAATCCTCACAGCTGTGAAAGCCGCAGGGAGAACACCATCTGTTCTGCCGCCAGACCAGAGTAAATCTATACTGGAGTCCGACCTTGGGAAAATCTCAAATAGTAACAACGAGACTGTTCGTAAAACAATTGATAAGATACGGGGAGCAGAGTTTCTCACCTCCGTAGTCCCTATAGTCCTGACAAGTGCATCCCAAGGCTCTGGTATCCGATTGTTGCATTCTTTGTTACAGAGTCTACCAATTCCTCCAGCTCCTACCGCTTACGACCTCACTGGCCCTGCCTTGAATCCCGAACAACCTGCTTGCTTGTTCCACATCGAAGATGTATTTGTGAATCCGCCGTTGTTGAGCGAGGGCCCAAGCTCTGGCTACATAACGGCAGGTCATTTGCGATTTGGAAGACTTTCAGTTGGTACGTTTATATCTGACCCGAGAGACTGTACAGATACTCACATATGTGAACAGGGGACACTGTGACCGCTGGACCTTTTCCAGCAGAGACTGATGACAATGATGCTCCTCAAGATAACCCCAATACCCGAAGTTCTCCAAACAGTGTCGGGAGCACGTTCTTTCACCGCTCGGCAACAGATCTTACTCGTATAGCATCCCGCAATGCCTCTGCATCCCTCGCAAAGGGAGAGTGGCATAGTATGAGAATAGTCAGCATACGCAATTTGAGGTTGCCAGTACATACTTTAGATGCAGGACAAGTTGGGACTGTTGGCGTTACTTTCGATCACCCAGAGAAACATACTCGTACCCCTCGTATGCGGAAAGGGATGGTCATAGCAATACCAAGTCGACACATGATTGAAACGGGGCTTCAGGCTGCAACAGGTTTTACTGCTTATTTTGAGGACAGTGACATTAATTCAGTCACCCCAGGGAGCTTGGTGGTTGTTTATATTGGTAAGACTTGAATTCGCGAGTCTGAATATTGTTGTAGGTAAATTTGCTAATGCCTAGCACAGCTAGCATCCGCGCTACAGCCAAAGTCCTACGCCTTGCACCTCATGCAGAACTTGAGGATCCTCTTAACAATCAGAGTGAAGATGATGACGTCTTTGGTGTCAACAAGCTAGACGAGACAGGAGAGGAGCAGGAGCCACTTGTTTTCGGATCAGATGGTATCACCAGTGTTACTTTCGAGCTCATGACTAACAGAGAGTGGATTGAGCTCGGTTCTCAAATTCTGGTAATGCCTGGAGGTGGGTTAGGCCTATATTCTGGAAGTGAGCGAGGAGAAAAGGGGGTTGCTGGACTAGAGGGCTTTGCCGGAAAAGTAGTTGAAGTAGTAGATTGAGAAAGAAATGCACAGCGTTTCCCCCGCGATATTCTGAACTGGAATATTTAAAATTAATCTGTCTAACTTCACCCTGTCTTTTCAACATCATCGGGAGAAAATAGAGAGCCTGATCAAGTCTCGCTGAGATCAATTCGTAAAATAGTATGTAACAGAAGCAGAGCCAGTATATTGGAATTCACATCAACTGGAGTATAGCATTTTCACTTTTGTGTTATAGATATGGGGTAAAAGAGGATGTCCATAGCCAATATAGGAAAACTGTGGGGTATCAGAATGTTCGATGTTTATTTCATGTATTATTGGGTATCTTATAGCTCGTCTTTCTTTCTATGGTCGTCCTTCCGTATCTGCTCCTCTTTTAATGCTTCCGTCTCCTCTTCCCACATTCTCTTCTTCGGGTTTCTTTGCACTTCAGCCTCTTCCTCTTGCGCTATATCATCTCCTGTTGCTTGCCCTTCTTCATTATCATGCTCAGCAGCTTCATCACTCTGGCCGCTTTCGATAGCCCGACCTACTCGATCTGACAAACTCTCTTCTTCTCGATGTGTTTCTGGACTTCTGCTTTCATGACCCACATTGATAACCGGAGCATCCGACCCAGACATCGTAGCTCTTGCGGAGTTATCTGGAATCACCGTCCCGCCACCTCCAGCCGCCGATACACTTCTGACATCCACAGTTGACGTCCGCACTAGTCCCACCGCCGCAAAAACCCCTACCCAGGCTTGGTAAAAAAGATAAAGCACTGCTTTGAGAGGTGCATACAAGAACCACCAAAGCGGACCATACAGCAACCTTCTGAATAATAGCCACACAATTGTAGCGATAAGTATATTCCTTGCCGTCTCCAGATACCAGGTATCACTTTTCTGACTCCGCAATAGAGTTCCTAGTAAATTCTTGGAACTTGATAACATAGTATCCAACACTGAATATGTTTCTCCAAGCGTATCCAATGCCATCGTAGATTCGCGCAGGGTTTCTTGTGCGTATTGCGATTTTGAGAGCTCCTGAGCCATCATTTCGTGGGTTCGTCGTAGAGCTTGAGTAACATTACTGGTGGCATTTACTACTTTATCTTCTCTGGAATACATCTGCATCTGCGGAGTCTGTGATCTTATGCCGATTGCGGGTGATGATCTGCCTGAATTACTTGTTGAGTTGACCTGTTGGAAGCTTTGAACTAGGATGTTACGTTCTTGACGTCGAGCTATCTGTAATTTTCTCTTAGCTTCTAGCTGAGCCTTTCTAGATGCTACTTCAAGTCTAAGATCCAGATTAGCAGACCGTCACAAACAAAGGAGCCCTTTGTATTATAAACATACTCTTTAAGCTCCTGAACAGCTCTCTGCACACCCCTCTGTAACTCCAACTTCTCCTGCTCATTACTTTCCAACTTTTCCCTGCTGAACCTCGCAACTCTATCTTTTAACTCTAGTGCCTCTACCTTGCCCTCGTTTACTGTATGCGTGATTTCCGAGACCAATTCCGTCTTCACATTATCCTCGTCATCATCCAGTGGTATAGAGCCGGGCTGAAATTCGATACTCGCGAGTCGATCGATCAGTGTTTTGAGTTGCGCATTCGATTCTTGTAATATCTGCAAACGTTCCGAGAGCTTTTCGAAAGACATATTTGGGGTTGTGTTCGTGGAGTTGTGTGATTTGGAAGACTGGGGATGTTGCAGAAAGTTGGCCTCTACACGATGACACGGGAGCCGAGCCGCATCACGTCGTCCAAAATTATTTTGAGGCAAGAAGCCGACAACGCACCTTACTCACTCCCCAACGCACCTCGAAATTGACCTATTCAGGCCAATTGTTTCAAGTAGGTAAGCCTGTAAGCTCTTATAAATGTATGCATGCTAACATCGCAAGGAAGCTCTCCTTCAAGATGATTACCCGATTCCTCACAGAGGTCTCCACCGTTTTCAATCCCTTCTCTCCCAAAGCCAAAACAGCCCGGTTATTCCTGTCCTTCCTACCCCCCGATGCGCGCCAAACCATAAAAGTTACAACCAAGCTGTTGCCACGGATGTCGAGAGACCCTAGCTTCGTGGAAGTCAAATTCAGTAAGAAGCCGTTCAAAGCTGCAAAGCGGCTAGCGAATAGAGAAGCGATGCTAATCGATAAACAGAGGACGGGAAACAAATGAAGTTGGATCCAGAACTGTTGGGTATCAAGGGAGTGCAGGAGGAGGTAGATAGACATTCAAGATTATTGGGTAGACAGGAAGCACTGAATGGTAGTTGAGAGAATGGGCTGGGCTTTTGCGTTGTATTATCACTGCATGTGGGAGGCGTTTATGGCCATGTATATGTAGATTATTTAAGCTGGGAATGATATCAAGGCGTAGATGAAAACATTGTGCTTTCCATTTCACATCAATGGTCTGGAAGGTGAGTCTGAAGTAGTCTATGGGCTATGCTGATATCAAACATTTGACACATCTATATCAGTATATGGGATACAGATCCGTTCTATTCCTTGGCTTAAGCTAGAAATACTCTACAATTGGTAGGCGAGAGACTGAACATAATTATAGGTCGTTGAACCCATTTGAAGGGAAATTTAAGCAGGGCAAATTCATTTCACACAGAGTGCAGCGAGCTTGAAGAGAAGAGCCAATGTTTGATATTCATAAGGCTATCTATAGATCATACCGAAGACTTTTAGTAGAATGGGCTATGCGTTGTGCTAGGAACACTGCTCATAGGTATCCCATATAACAAGCTTTAAACCAAAATGCATAACTGCAAGGCTTGTAACTTAGCAAACTCAAGCCATCTAGTTGGCAGCTCCAGAAATGAAGAACCACTTGTCGATACTCGAGTCAATTGGAGCTGGAGCAAGGTTTTCATGGGCTGGGATGTGTGGGAGTTGATCTGGGGAAACACGGCTTGGGGATTGCTTGACAGTCAAGTTGGTGCTAATGAGGTTGTCAATATGTATCTTTACTTTTGGAAAGTTTAGACTTACGTGGAAACTTCACCTGGCTGGGTCTTGCCGGTGATTAGCTTCTCCCATGCCTCCGCACACTCACGGACAATGTCTGCAGCATACCTACATAATTATTAGCTAAAACTTTAGGATTGTACAGTGTGACGTACTTCTTGTTCTTGCACTCTCCAGTGAAAGCAAATTGGTTCTCTGGCTTTCCATCTGGGATTTTGTAGATACGGAACCATTCATTGGTGGCTCTCAGAAGACCTGGAAGGTGTCGCTCGACATCCTCAACATCGTTAAGCTTGGTAGCCAATGGGTCTTTGATGTCAATGACGATGACCTTCCAGTCAGTCTCCTCTTCATCTAGCAAAGCCATGACTCCTAGAATCTTGACCTGCTTGACTTGTCCAACATATCCAACAGTCTCGCCAATCTCGCAGACGTCCAATGGGTCATTGTCTCCCTTGGCCTTGGTCTCTGGGTGGATTACGTTGGGGTCTTCCCAAGTCTATAATCCATTAGATTCCATACTAGATACGTTGATGAACACTCTCACCTGTGGGAAAGCACCGTAGTTCCAGAGATAACCTTTGTGGGGGAAGCAGTTGCGAACGAAACGAAGCTTGCCCTTCTTAACGTCCTGCTTGATGGGGTTACTGTATGAGGTCGAGTCAGTCACTGCACAAAGCGTGTCCCAATTATAGAACTTTCGAATCCTAGTACATACAGAAGCTCTTCCTTGGAGATCTATCACAAAGAAGATATCAGCAATTGTAATGTAGTGGGGTAAAATGCGGGGTATAGTAGAGAAGAAGAGTTTGAAGCTCAACGTATAGGCCACGATGTTGACTTACCTCCATCTTAGCATTGGTCCATCTTGGGATTTCGACAATCATGTTCAGGATAGTCTGCTCCTCATTGGCATATAGAGGGATATCGTGGAAAGGTGAGATGGGCACGCCATCCTTTTCGATGTAGGTACGGTGCTCCAAGGTATTTGGTCTACCAATCTTTCTGACGGTGTACGCCATGTTGTCTGGTTGTGTGGTTGAAGTTGAAGGGGAATGGTTTAATGGTGAACTCGACAAGTGTCTCGACACCTGCGAAAGACGATTGAGGGACGAAATTGTGGGTGTCGCCAAATGGCCGATATTGGAGGGGCGGTAAGAGGAGCGAGCTGGGGCGTGGGAGTAGTGAAGCGAAAGACGGTTGCTGCAATGACGAAATTGAATAGACACCCGGCTCAATCGACTCGCAGGTAGCATAGAGACAGAGTACAAATACACACGGCTAGAAGAGACTAGCTATATAGAAGACTCACGGCTATGGATGGCTATGAATGACTACGGATGGATGGCTAGGCGTTCTCCTCTCTCGGCTGAGACTTGCTTCGGACGTCGTCGGAATTTAAGGTTGCCGGTTGTATCGAAACTTGAAGAGTCCCGATTGTATCAAAAGAATCAATACTAATACTCTGGGTCTTTTAAAGAGGAAAGGAAAAGATAATGAAAAGCCAGACTTTTTCTACTTAAAGCAGTCGAGTTTGATTGTATTAATTCGTCTACAGCTGAGCATGTGTACGAGTAAATAGTAATTTCTGGCCCCTGTCCGGAGCAAACCATCTCGGCTTTTTTGACGGCCCCACTTTATTTTATCTTGAACTCGACACCCAACTCGACTTTGTCGATACGTTCTCCCCTCACCAGCCCACCTCGACTATTATGTTATGCAACGTATTCTCAGCTCCATCATGACAGCAACTCCCAAGAGGGTGCCCATCCCTAGAAAAGGGGTAGACTATAGGGGAAAGATAGTGCTTGCGCCTATGGTGCGGTCTGGAGAAATGCCTTCTCGTCTGCTCGCACTTCATTATGGCGCAGACCTTGTTTGGGGTATGTGCTATAGAATTCAGATATTTTACTGAAACTAACCTTCGTTCTAGGGCCAGAGACTGTGGATAGGTCAATGATAGGAACAACGCGTAAGGTTAATGAAGCCCTCTCCACAATCGACTTTACACGCCTGCCCTCCCACGGCGACAAGGATCCTAGGAAGAATCAGAAGGAAAGCTTGATATACCGGCTTCACCCAGAGAGAGAAGGCTCGCGACTCATATTTCAAATCGGAACTTCTGATCCTGAGCGAGCTGTTCAAGCTGCCAGACTAGTTGCCGGAGATGTTGCAGGAATAGATGTGAATGCAGGATGCCCCAAGCCTTTTAGCACAAGTGGTGGAATGGGCGCAGCTCTACTACAGACACCTGAGAAGCTTTGTTCGATTCTGGAAGCCCTAGTGAAAGAAATCACTCCGGAATTTGAGATCGGTATCAGCGTCAAAATTCGCTTGCTTGAGACAGCCGAGAAAACAGAGGCTTTGGTACGGATGCTCTGTGCGACAGGTATTACCGGATTGACTATCCATTGTCGAACGACTCCAATGAGACCTAGAGAAAAGGCTATTAGGGAGCAACTACAAATGATCGCTGATATATGCCAAGAGGCTGGCGTAGCTTGCCTGATGAATGGAGACGTTGAAAATAGGGCGCAGGCCGAACAACTAATTTCGGAATTTGGTGTCGATGGTGCTATGATTGCCACCGCAGCTGAGAGAAATCCGAGCAGTTTCCGTGCCCCTGCCGATGGAGGACTGGCACCATGGAAGGAAGTCGCAGAGCATTATCTGAAGACATGTCTAGAGGTTGAAAATCGATGGGGAAATACGAAATTTCTTCTCAATCATCTGATTCCTGGAAAACTGCCAGTATACCGTCAGATTACGTCTGCAAAGAGCTACGCGCAAGCCTGTTCTATTCTCGATTTAGATAATCTGCAAGCCCAAGCTGCACAAGTCGACAAGAGTATTGGCATCGATGAAGAATCTGTCGCACAAGCTGCGGCCCAAGTTAAGAAAAGCAAGAATAATAAAACCGCCCTTGCTGCGGGTGGCAATTCTACTAAGCTTCGAACTGAAGGAAAGAAGAAGCTCTCCGAAAGAGGAATCCAAAATCTGCCACCAAATTTAGGACAGGAAGATCTGAATGTTGCAATATGAGAATGCTCGAAATACTGGTGTGCCAATAAGGGTCACTTTTGACGTGCTTCGGGAGTCCACTCTGAACTCTATGAAACTTTGCAACTCGGAACACCTGTGTCGTTTCAAGGAGGCCAGGCAGAATATAAAGAGTTCTCCTCGACCTAAACATATGACAGCCATGGAAGCAGATAAACTACCATGTAGCAAGTATATTTGTAGCACTATCTTGTGGTAATCTATACTGTGAGGCAAAGTAGAATCGCTAGCTATAGTAGGACGGGTCTTGGACCCAATGAACCCAATGAACCTCTGCATCGATGGAGGAAACATGGTAAATGAATATTTTACCGGTCACTACTTTCCAAAGGGAGACCACCATCCATAACGGTTGGCGAGTTAGCTACCTAGCTAGCAGATATAGTTAATTCTAATAAATGAAATCCATCTAAGACATTTGATCATTACCTGTCCTGATTGATAACCCTCTCTCGTACAGAGAGCCACAATCACACTCATACTGTTACTGTCTTCCAATCAAACACGAAACTGCCAATCCAAACTCCTAACCCAATGCAAAGAAACACCCAGCCATTCCACGACATCACAAACAACAGGATAAAATACCCAACGATAAATTGTGCCAACATCAATGTCGCTCTAACTCCTTGTTGTAAAGTATTTGGCCTGAAAGTCATTGACCTCGTCCTTAATGGCAAGCCTGCGTTTTGATTCACCAGAATGCTACTTCGTACTGATCTATGTTTGATTGGGCTGCCTCTCTCAGCAATCTGCTGCTCGTAAGCAGGAGGGTAGTTAATAGAATTATGCTCTTGATAGCGTTCACGTAAGATATGGTTATCGTATTCTTCTGTCGCACGGCGGAGGAAGAAGAATAGGAGAACGAGGATGGTGGAGAAGATGCAAGTGCCAACGAAGGCTCCGATACTATTAATGTGCCATTTAGATCCGATGAAACCTAAGGAATTAGTTGGGTATGTGGTAGGGTGGAGGGGAGGGAGAGGACGTACAGCTATCGATTGTGTTCCAGTTCCATAGATTCTAAGCGAAGTAAGTTTACATCTTGGTAATAAAGATTAATGTTCTGGTTCCGATCAAACATAGTCCCATTATATCCTCGTACAAGTTCCCATGGATATGAATACATCAAAAAATATTTCAATGAAGTCGAGTTGACATACCGAGACCTTACAGCCTGGACCAATGCTGACGGAAGCGTAGCTGCCAGATGGATATGAAATAGTAGATGAAGCCGTGGCAGCAGTACTGAGACTACTAGCCGTTGGCACCACTTGTTGTACAAATGTCACAGTAGTTGGAACAGCAGCTTCAGAGATCGCTGCCGACGAGACGAGGAATTCCACTGAGGGCGACACTGTTCTTGGAGGGCCCGCCATAGCCAAATTTCAATTAAAAAGTATTATAGAAGCAATGCCAGAACACTCCTTTAGAATAAAGTCCTCCCAAAGTTTGAAGCGAAACCATGATAGTCGAATTCGCAGCGAAGCTGTAAGTATATGTTGAATGTTATATAAAAACACACAGGGTCTTCTCAGACTCACGATCAAATTCCCATTCCCACATAGACTCAAGTTACACAAAATGCATTGTTCGACTAGTTTTGACCTAAAATTCGAAAATTTCCAATTACCGCATTGGGAAATATGTCTCTTGCCAGGAGTGTGCTTGGCGTTGTTGCTATTCAATCCCTACACTTCCTCGGGGATGGCCAGAGAGCGGTCATCACACTTATCCTTGTCATATTCAGCATTTTCCCTTTTGCTTGTTGGCCAACGAAATACTCATTCTCGTATGAGCAGTGTTTGACTTGATATAATCGGACTGGTTGTAAAGTGATATATCTGACTATGATTGAAATTTACACCGAACAGCTGCTGGACAATTGGGATGGCTATTTCGAGCTTTTTGAAGGCTCTATCATTTTCAAATTTCTTATTACGAAGTAGCCGCAATATTTGATGTGGGAGCTGAGAAATCTAACAATAGGGGAATCAACTGCCGTTACTGCTGCAAGCCTGCAGTCTTCTAACCTTCCAATCACTTCTTATCAACTTACAAAACTATGAATCACATATGCTTATCACTGTACAAGGTAGTAGGGGAGGGATAGGTCTTCCGGCGTGCAAACTCGATATTTGCTTATGTAGGATATATCCCCGAAGGACGACAGCCGTGCAGTGTGCTGTCCACAATATATTACATACTGCCTCGTACGAGTAGCCTAATGCTTTTCTTGTCTGGACTGCTTACTTCCGAGGGCAGCAGCAAGTCTGAAACGCGGCTTAGGAGATGTCAGGAAGCATCGAGCTCCTATGAGATACTGCAGCCCGTATAAGCCCACCTGCCTGAGTGTTGGTGTTTTGCGCCAGGGCTCCAACTTCCATACACCCCAAAGCAACATAGTGATATTCCCTCGGTTACCTCGATTGCCTCTTGATTCAAACTGTATGTACGAAATAGCCGTGTGCTAATGCTGCCTATACATCAATTTTGCGTATTAAAATCAGAACAATGTGATATTATACACTCTAAAAGCATGATATGCTAGCATGAAGAACCAACGCAGGAATTGGGATCCAGACCTGATATATCTGGTTCTCAAATACCCTGTAAATGAATTTCAATGCCTTGCAGTCTCATCAAAGGGGGCGTTGGTAAGCCTAAAAGCAGAGCGGTACATGAACAGTCTCCATATGGCTAGTGTCGATGCTTCGGTCCTCCTGTAGGACGATGATACACTGAGTAATCGATATACATGAAGACTCGGTGAACAATCAAGATGGTGTCTTGAAAATTAAAAGGTATAGTGTTTGTGATCCTAGGAAGTAAAATGGCTAGGCACCTTGCCTGCGCCAACTTCTTCGCCGTATCATTTATATTATTGCTTGATCTTCTGATATTGCTGTAGATACTTAATCATATGTGCTTGCTTGAATGTCGAATGCTAGGCTGTCGAGAACTTGATTGTGGCTTTTTTTTCCCTCGATAAGATTCAACTGGGTTTCCATTACTTCCATCTCCCATAATGTGTATCCTATTTCATGTTCTTGGTTGCTGTCATCGCTGTTGACACGCCAGCTGTCTTTTAGGCTAATCACTCATATCTCTGGTTGTTTTGTTCCGATTTGTGGCTCTCAAAACGTGTACAGGATGAGAGGGGTGGCGACATGTTGCTATTCAAGATCTACAAATGGCCAACACTAATCTACTGAACACCTTACACAAGGACAAACTGCTTGAGGCGGTCACTAATCGAATTCAATTATTGTAACGCATTCCAACTTGGTACTCTTGATTGATGTAATGGGGATAAGGTATTCGAAGATTATCAGCACTTCCGGTTTTGTCGGTAGGACAAATTAAGCGAGACCAAAAAGGGGTAAATTTAGACACGATACAGAAATATACTATCAGCACCGAGATGCATTCACAGACTGGCAAAGGCTAAATCGCTACATACCGCAATTACTTCGAGAGCGTTTTGTATACCGTTATCATATAATTACATCATGGCGTCACCACCGCTCCTTCCCGAACGCCATACCATTTCACTGCAATGCATTATAAATTGATTTCATTACAATAAACTGTATTTATTTCCTGCCGGCTAATTCACTTGAAATCCGTAATGCAAGATCGAGGATCGTGAGATGCTCATCTGACCCATCGACGAGCTTCTTATCCGCTTCCGAGAATAGGAGGGTGATTTCGTTCTTCTGAACGTCTGGAATTGCCTCATCGTAAACAATTCTTTGGTACAGCTGTTCAAATTAGTGAGGTCTCAAATCAGGAAGGAAAGGAAGAGATACCTGTGTGACAACCTGAGTCGCACTCCACCCATCGGCTACCATGTCTTCAACCACTTTCGCCACACCCTCATATACCAGCCCCTTCGACCTAGGTTGCAACGCCTTGACGAGCCCCTCAATCGTCTCGTCCGGAATAACACCCGCAATCTCCTCCACACTCTTCACTGTCACTATTTTCTCCTCTTTCCCATCCACATCCATCGAATCCTCATCCACATCCTCCAGCGAGACCGCTCCCACCAACCTTGCCGCGCTCTGCAAAAATGTAATTGCCTTTCTCAGGTCGCCCTCGCTACACCGAATCAAAGCTTCCACCGCCCCGGTTTCCAACCCCACGCCTTCTTTTTTCGCAATGTCCTCCACCCTCCGCTGCGCATTTCCCTGGTCTAAGCTCTTGAACCGGAACTTCGAGCATCTCGATGCCAGGGGATCGATAATCCGCGTTACGTAGTTGCAAATGAGGCAGAATCTCGTAATCTTGCTATACGTCTCCATCGTCCGTCTCAGCGCGCTCTGCGCATCCTGCGTCATGCTGTCCGCCTCATCCAAAATGATTATCTTGTACGGGGGACAGGGCCACTGAGCTCGGTATGCGGCCGAGGGCTGCGAGAGCTGCATGCGTGCGAAATCCTTGACTTTCTCGCGCACGATCGAGATTCCACGTTCGTCCGAGGCGTTGAGTTCGAGGACTCGTGATTTTATAAGCTCCGGGCCGTAGAGCTCCTTGGCGAGCGCGAGAACCGTTGAGGTTTTACCTGTTCCTGGAGGGCCGTAGAAGAGCATATGCGGTAACTGTTTGTATTAGCAGGGCTTGAGCCATTGAGACGGTGGTGAACGTACGTTGGAGGATTGGAGAGTTCGTTGCAGGACTGTGATGGTATGATCTTGAGCTGTGACATCACTCAAGTTTTTGGGACGACTGTATTTATCCAATTAATATGAGAATATGGTCAACAAGATAAATAATACGTACTACTTTTCAACCCATGGTTGGAGTCTGTTACTCTCTTTTGGCGGAGGAGCTTTCGACGATGTGCCATTTGTTGCAGCAGCCTTTCGGGCCTTGATATCAAAGAAGCTTGCCATTCTCTAAATTCCAAGGAAGAAGCAGATTGTGTAGATTAGAGGTACAATCAAGATTCATGCATGTAGAATTATTGATGATCTAGAAGCACTTTACGCGACTTTAACTTTTGACGCGGGAGTACGTGACGAGGCTGAAGGCAAGGCTGACATTTATGGTATACAACCTCTTGGTATATTCAGTACTAGACTTCTCTGATATGTCCTCCTCTCGTTGGATTCATCCTTCCCAGTAGAAATGTTATTGTATTTCGCAAAACTCCCCATGAATTGGGAGAAAACCTTTTTAGAAACTCTGTAAGATTTTGGTAGTTCTACAAATTTTAGAGGTCCAAAGGTCATATACGGCAATGTCTTGGTATATATCGGAATTAGTTGGATAAATTTATTTTAAAAAGAAAGGGGTGAGTTTGAGGGATTGTATGAAGGAAGTATATGAGTATCAGAATTTAAAGCTGGAAAAGTTATAATCAGTCCTACTGGTGTTGTGAGTGAATCTTTCTCGCATTATTTTATTAGCATTGCAAAATTACACCAGAACTAATTAATCCTCTAACAAAGAATACTTAGTAAACACTTATAGGGCGCTTAGGTAGAGACTGTGGATAACAAGTTTATGATTAAGTCATACTATTTATGTACCGCCAGCTGTAGAGAAGGTTGCTTCTCTAGCAATACAGTACGGAAGAGTCCAATGTAAATATATAGGCATTAAGGTTGAACCACAAGTCACTCCTTCTATCCGTAAACCAAATCCTTCAATCTTTTCTCGATGATATCTCTACCCTCCAATATTTTCCAGACCTCAGAAGGCGCTTTATCAAGGACATCCCAGCTAATCAGTTTACTCGTCAAATCAGTCAAATCCTTTTGTTTCTTCTCCCACTCACGATCTTCTTCCATAGTCTTTCCTGAGCTGATAAGAACGAAAGGAACATCCTTGTTCTGAATATTTCGCGCAGCAATAATCTCATCTTTAGTCAAAGAATCAGCTACAAGTGATTCTTGGAGCTTGGCTTTGATAAATCGTCCATCCTCAGCAGCAGCACGACCGAATACTCGATCTTGACGAGTCCTGCCTCTAAATATAGCAGCCGGAACACTCTCTATACCGAGAGGAGAAATAATACCTTGCAACCAGAGGAAGAAACTTTTGTCGGTCGAGCCAATTCTATAAAGAAGATCTTCATGGAGAGGTTCAATCAAGAGAATTCCTTTGACTCTATTGCCTAACCGTGCTGATAGAACTCGATTATAGACACTACCCACGCCAGTACTAGCTAAAACCCATGTACCGTTTTCGCCGGCTTGAGCTAGCGCATCTAAGAGCACGCTGGCTGCTGATCCAGCAGAGAAAGGTGAGGGTGCATTTTCGGAAAATGCAATACCAGGACGATCTGCAAAGCAGTAGCGAGCTATGCTCCCATTTCGAACGGCATTCTCAGCCACTGTGAAAAGCGTGGACTCAAAAGTGTCATAGCCTGCTTCAAAGAGGACAGTTGGAACATTGGTTGCGTTGGCGTGAGTAGCATTTGCGGAGCAGAAAAGGTGAATACGGTACTTATCTCCATCCACATAGTACTTTTGCCCAGGTACTGGCAGTGATGCATCTCGAGCCCTCAAACACATACTAGCAGCAAGAAAGACTGCCAAAACAGCGAGGACGATCTGAAAGATGGTGGACATAAGCACAGCACCCCATGCTTTAGCGGTACGACGATCAGGCTCCGCTTGCCCAAGCAAGCGCTCTTCCTGGTGGTTCTTAAAGACCCTGACGAGTTCATCTGCTACAGCGAGCCAGATACTGATAAACACAGCCCATCCAACGCTTGCAAGTCCAAGCCAACCCTCCTCTATACGAAGCTGAGGAACGATAAGAACGAGTATAAAAGGTATTGTCAATACAACTGCAATTGCTATGAACGAGATCCGTATCACTTTTGAAGGCTCGGAGAAGAAAAGTAGGCCGACGATGAGCAGGCCTAGGGTCAAGGCCGCGAACGAGCAAGGAAAGAAACCGGATCCGCGAAAGTAGAATCCTGGCGGGGTGACGAAGATCGATACCCAGAGGGCCATCAGCCAGAAAAATGCCACAATCAGAAAGAAGAGAGTAACGGCTCGGAGGATCTGTACACTGATGAGGTTCTCCGGTTTGAGCTGTAGGTCATTTAGTATCAGAGAGGTGAGTCGCAGCGCGCATTGCTCGTAGAGGCACTGACATATCTCCATAACCCCAGGATAAGATGTGGACTTACAGCTGGATCATCAGGGTGCATATATGACGATCGGGCATTTCCACAGCCTGAGGGTGAAAGTAAACGATCTCGCTCATCCCATTCAATGACTCTTGGGCGCTTCTTGCGGTTTCGTGCTTCATTATGCCCATCTAATTGATGTTCTTCCAGATCGGACATGGCGTGGGTGGAAGAGAAAGATGCCTCCAGCGAGAGGATCCTAGGAAAAGCAATGTAGAGCTAGACTATTACTAGAAGTAATGTATAGGGATTTCCGAATGTGTTGGAGTGTTGTAAGAGTGGAAGGTATAATTTTAGGGGGATAAGTTGGCTGAAGTAGAAAGTAAACTATTAAGGGAAGGCAGGAATAAAAATGAGTACTTCTAGAATTGGAAGTAGCCATATCTATATCGCTCCTACTCTCTTCGTCTGGAGCTATGCATGAGCAGAGACCAACAACCTACCTATGTTGAGGGCAGACGTATATTCAAAACACCTGTCCATGAAAGACGTCTAGCTGGAGCAAGATCAAATTCCGAAATCAATAGTAACTCCACCCGGTAGATTGAAGAACCGTGAAGGCTTTTGGTTGAGTTAAGTGATCCCAAGGTCTCTTAGATCATATTCCGTCAGAAATCTCTACATGTCCTCTATAGTAATGTTAATTTTTGACGCGAAAAAAAAACATATTGCAATTTCTGAGCTAAACCGACCCCGTGGTATCACCATCTGAGAACAAACCGAACGCCAATGAATGAGTAGTAATCGCCCTCTACATGCATCCAAGAAGATGCCTAATAACCACCATCATGCTGATGTACTGGACATTGGCCATGATGCAATTCAAACCATTGCCGAATACAGCGCAAATGAAATCGACACAGACACTCCAGGCGAGCCATCTGTTCTCCCACCTCGAACTCCTCCAAGCAAATAGTGCACTCGGCATCGTCGATGCAATCCTTTTCTGTCGCTTTGTACGGAAACATCCGAGTGGTACGAATCGGTTGCGGTGGACTGGCTGCTCCCATCACGATAGCTGCATGGGCTCGTTCACGAGCTGCCATACGAGCTTCGGGGGTATTAGCAACTAGGTCTGCATTAGCATGTGGAACCTATCAGGTGACATCCAGTATAGACTCACTTGGGGGTGGCGCAATTGCTGAAGATGAAGATGAAGCATGAGGTCTACTGCTCACAGTCCGAGGCGGAGGTATCGGCGCTGGGGCCGGTGATGGGGCTGGTGCCGGTGGAGCTGCAGGTAGAAACGTGGGATTCATTGCATCTTCGATACACTGACTAATGTGTTGCTCTCTTAACGTATCCGAATCGGGCAGGGCACTAGATGGGAGCTCCAGATGACATACAGGACATTCATCCTCTTCTGCAATACGAGGTGGTCGAGGTAGTGGTCCTGACATATCGAATTAGTTTAGATAGCTTGTGATCAGATACTTTAAAAAAGGTATAATAAGGAGGAGAGAGATGTTTGATATGCAGGGATACTTACGAGAATCATCCCTTTCGACTAAAGTTCGGTAATGAGTTTGTGAAATGTGTTGTTGCCCACCGACACTCTATAGCGCATTAGCCGAAACACTCATTTGCATCATCATCTTGCTGCAACATACCGTACTACTACGGGAGCGAATACTTGGTACTTCAATAGCGGGATGACGTCCACCTTCAGGTCGAACCCGCGAATCGTGAGGTTGAGATGTGCTCGCTATAGTAACATCACTAGAACTTTGACCTTGCCTGAGTATACTGGATTCTCTGGGACGGCGTTGGTAATTGGCGATTGAAAGAGCTGATGAGTTTGGTGATGCTAAGCTGACGGATCGACTGTGAGTGTTGGTGTGTGATGGTCGCCGCAACGCTTCGTGGGTTGGAGTTTGCGGTGGAGCAATGTTTGGATCAGGTACGCAGGGATTACACAATCGAACACGCTCTCCGCCACCCAGGCTAGCAAACTCACTTCCAGCTCGGGAAGCATCTAACGAGGGACGGTGGTGAGAGCCTGCAGTAGGAGCTTGTTCGGCGGTAGGGGGTTGTACAATGAACTGATACGGGATCGTAATCCTGTGTGGAGAACAAGCGTTACAGACAACCCGACCACATTTCCTAGATAAAAATGTTAGACGTTCTATCATAATGAGAGATAACCACCATATATAGGCAAGGCATTCGTAATAGGTGCAGTAATGCTTACCTGCAATGATGCTTGCGAACAAAAAAACCTATCAAATAAATTAGTAGAGATTCACTACATGGCACTGAATCACTCACTGAATTGTGTTTTACATATTGGACAAAAGGTGACCTCAGCATCTGACTGCCATCTAGGCAACACATAACTATTCTGTCGTATATTCGATAAGGGAATTGGGGTTGATGACCCTGGAACTGCAGGTAGAGCATTCTCGGGGCCGGATGAGCTTGATGAAGCTCTAACTCTTGCGTTTGTTTGGGTGTAGTAAGGTGTCGCTTGACGATGTTCCGGAGCTTCTATCAACAAAGCCTGAGCCAAGCTCATGTCACGGCTGGCGGAGTTCGAACTCTGGCTAGTGCCTCTATTTCTGACCAACTGGTTATAGTCATCACCCTTTGGAGGTGGTGGCGGGGGTCCAAATCCCTCAAACTCAGAAAAGTTGCCGTCTGCGAGATTTTGCATTTCGGCATCAAATGATTCGTGGCTATAGGAAGGCACGATATTTGAAGAGGTCCTTACTGGCACAATCTGGCTCGCATGAGAGCTCTCGCCTTGTAAAGGATTTCCGCTGTTATTATGACTCTCTTTGTTTATGCTACCACTTCTGCTATCCACAGAATCCACATCACTGGTATCACCACCTCTACTTTTGGTATAAGAACCAGGAAGGCTGCTTTCGGACGAGCTTGAGGACCGATGTATCTCTTCCGGCTTTTTGTCTTCCCTTCGTTTCCTCCGCAGACTCGATATAGAGGATGAAGACGTTAACCGTCCTGAAGTTGTGCTTTGGATTTGGGGAAGAGGGAAGCTATGGTGAGAATCTTTGCTACTCGAAATCCCATCTAGCTGTTCTGAACTGATCGAAGTCGTCCTTATCGGTGAGTTTGGGGAAGCCTCTGCCGCCTCTTCGTGCCCTGTTATGTCTCGCAGTTGAGGGGAGGCTGTATCCGAAGCAGCAGGAGACCCAGGATGGCTCATAATGGCTACTTGGTTCGAGGTCGCAGCTGGAAGCTTTTATGTTGGTAGAGATGGCAATCAAGGGTATAGGACGTTTGGAAAGTGCCTGGCACAAGGCTGACAACGAGGCACGGCTTCACTCAAAGGAGCGCTTAAGAAGTGGTAACAGGTTTGGCACAAAGTCCTAGCCTGAAAGTCGTAAATATGTTTGCCATTTATCAAAGCCGTTTCGAAATGTGCCGAGGACTTCTGAGATTGAGGTAGTCAGTCGTTGACTCAGCAGATTGTGGCAATGTTTAAAACTAGTATGGTTTCCACCCCGTTGAAATATTTTGGCAAAACAGCAGAAGCTTGAAATTGCCAACAGCAGCAAACAATAAAAATTAACTGCTTTGGTACAGCTGTTGTTATTGTGACACGCGACAAAGTCGGTACACTTGACGTTTTGAGGCAGCCCACCTTATCGCCGCTTGATAGTGTCGGCTATGGCGGGAATGGTCCGGTCCGAGAAAGATTGGCCGACGAGAGATATGGTGAAAGGGGGTTGATCAAGTAAGTTAATTATTAGTCTGAAATAGTTTATAGTCTTATCTATATGCATTGAACAGCCTGTTTAGAGCCATGATTTTCAAGTGTGAAACTTGTAGGGCTTTTGAGGGATTTTGCTATAGATTTTATCAAAGGGCGGTCACTACCTAATTGTTACGCACTTTATGATATCGCCCAGTATTCCTTGAATGGTCAGTCAAATATGCGCTTTGTGTCTAGTCTACTATTCACCATGCTAATGTTGATTAGGAACGGAAGTATGGCATTTATGATCGAGCAAGATATCACGAATAATTACTTTAGCAAGTCAATAGTAGTTAAATTGTATATTATCATGAAAGGACCGCAAGTTTATAGGTCAATGTTTCATCCGACTTGTATATGCAAGCCACCAATGTATAAACAGCCTACTAGCATTCCTGATACGTACATGCTCACTGTCCTCCATATACCAGAGCCTAGCGTGGTATATGGCCCTTGGAAACGAAACTGAGTCAGCACAAAGTGCGCTCTTAACTTTTCAGTGCTCTAATGCTCCAATAATCTGAGAGATCCCTGAACAACAACGTTCTCGAGAATCGATCCGGGAGGGATGTCAATAGTGCTGCCTTCTGTTGCGACTATGATAACCGTACCCTTAAGAGTTACACCTCTGCCGAGGTTGACAGCACCAGTGATGGTCAAATGGTCTAACTCGATAATCTTGGGGATGCTACCAATACGCTTTTGGAAATCAGAGACCTTCTTGAAGTCGTTGCCAAGCTTGATGAGAGGAGCTGGACCAAAACGGTTGGGGTCGATTTGGAGTTGACCGTGCTTCAGTGAGTACAGATCAGACTTGACAAGCATCAAATCGGAGCAGGTCTTCACTGGCAAGAAACGTCTTCGTGGGACATTGACACCGTGAGCATTGTGGAAATGACGAATGGCAGCTCCGACGGCCGTCTCAAGCTGAACAATTGACACATCTGACTCGCCCTTCTTGTCTGCTGGAATAGACTTGTTGTTGGGGATGATCTCCATGCCAAGCTCGTTGTTTTCTACAATTCGCTTGACAGCCTTCAAGTTCAACCAAATGTTGTTGGTGTTAAAGTACTTGAACTTCTTGATCGATTTGAACTCGTTGGTGTGCTCTTTTGGAACTTGCGCAATTTCAAGAAGACGAACGGATCCCTCGTAATCAATGATGGTTCCACCCTTTACATCGGCCTTGGTCTTGTCGGTCAATTCCATAATGTATTCAGACTCAGTCTCAACCATATGCTGGAGAATGCGAAGATCGACAACAGCTCCCAAGTTGTCTACGTTGGAAAGGAATAGAATCTCAACGCCACGGGCGATGAGCTTCTCGAGGATACCTGAGTTGTACAGAGACTCAAAGACATCTCCGTGTCCAGGTGGGTACCAATCAGAGATAGGAGAGTTGAATGACTTTGGTGCTGGGAGAAGCGAGTCCTTCAGAATTCTGGGGTATCTGGATTGGTTGAAAGTCATGATATCAATGTTGTGTCCTTCGTATTTCTTAATGATGTTTTGCGTGTCATCATCAGTGTTGAAAGAGTTCATCAGAACGAATGGTACGTTGACGTTATAGGTGCGGTTGAGGTATTCAATTTGTCGGACTGAAAGATCGAGGAAGGACATGCCATCGCGAACTTCAATGACGGATTTTGGACCGACACAACCCATGGAGGTACCAAGACCACCGTTAAGCTTGAGAACAGCGAGCTTGCTGAGGAATCCAACAGACTCGGAGTTGGCGAGCTCGTTGTAGTCAACAACTTGGTTTTGTGCTGGTGGTGCAATTCGGTCCCAATCCCTGTGAATTGTTAGAATCAATGTTTTGGAATGCGCTAGAAAGAACGAACAGTTGGTTTCCCTTTGCCTTGTCATTTAGGTATCTCCGGAACAGAGAGAAGAAGTTGTCCATCTCGGTCTCAAAGAGCTATTATAATCTATTAGTTGTGTTAAGTTAATCGCGTCTATATCACATACCTTCTTCTCCTCCTTGTCTGTAACGGTATCTGCCAGGTTGTTGAGGGCATTTCGCATTTGGCTAGCAGCCACCGAGGTGGATGTGTTCTCGAAAGCCTTATCATTGCACGTTAGTTTACATCCTTGAATCGCACAAATATCTGGATCGCAATTCGTGGCAGGAACCAAGACAGCAGGATCAGTGGCGGAGGGCACAAGCAGGATTAGTTTATCGTCTGCAACACCAAGAAAATCAACATCCGGGAAGTTTATGGGAGCTTCTCCTGTCGAAGCCATGCCGATGACAGTAGGAGGATCTTGGAAGAGTCGTGAGGTAATTTGTTGTCGTTGTGGCAGAGTAAAATAGGATCGTTGTCAATCCTAGGACACGGTGGTTTGAGAGTGCTGAAGTTTTCGACATCGTGGCCTGGGAACCAAACATATAACGGTGCAAACCAGGAAGGTGCGATTGAGGATATCGATGGGATATCTCTAGTTCCGTATCTTGTGCCATGGTACCCCCGTTTTTGAGTTCGATTGAGCTCTCACTCGAAAGCTCCTGCTGCCCACCAGCTAGCTCTCAAAGTAGAGTTGTCTGCACTCTGGTCTGGGAGAGCTGGAAGGCGAGGCTCGAGATGCCCAGGTTCTGACACAAGGGGAAATAGCATACTAACTCACCATATGTGATTGCGTCTTTCCGTGGTGCTTGCGAGCGAACTCTGCATCACCGTTACCTAGCCCCGAGGGCTTCAGGTGGGAGGGCAGCGCACTTTTCAAAGCTGCAGCTGCCATTTTGATCTATATATAAGGGAGTATTTTGGAGTAGTTGAGAGGTATTGATGGTGTAGTTTGCACTTGTTTGAAGCAGACTAATAATAAGTTGTGGAGAGAGAGAGAGGAGGTGCAGTCTGGTGGTCTGGTCTGGGAAGTTAGTGGGTTTGTCTGTTACTCCAGAAGTACGTCACAGCAGAAGCGAACAAAGTTCAGGATCCCAGCACCGCAGAACACGCCAACGCCATCCTGGACCGCGGGGATTGGGAGATGAATGGGAACTTACGAGGGTGCACTTTTGCCAGATTCACAGATGGGATATACAGCAGAACAGAGGATACGGGGCAGGTGCGATGTTTATATAATTTGGATTTCCTGTGAACCAAGATGGCCAGAGTCTTTCTCCTACTTTTAATATTATGGCGCACCCCAGCTGTCTCGATGGGGGTTAGCGGTGGCACCGGCGTTTGCTGGTGGGTGGGATCTTGGCCGCCCTACAAAGTATTCTGTTCGTATTCCGACATGCCAGCCCGGGGGGGGGGGGAAAAAACCTCAACAACAACAACACCAACAACATCAGACAAATGGTATCAATCCCTGCTACGTTGATCGCGAGAAGTTCCGGGAGCTACAAGGCTTTTTGCCTCCGTCAGCCTGCTGGTTCGGAAGAAAAAAAAGAGCATTCTTAGCATTGATAGGGCTTGCATTGGCTGAGCTATTCTCGACGGAGAAAAGTCTTCCACTCTTGTGCACTTCGGTACTGGCCATATTGTCGAGGCGCTTCGGGAGAAAAGGGGTTGATGGCGGTCCAGGGTCCCACCACCACTTTAACATCCATCCACCCCAAGAGAACGCTAGGTGACGTTCAGCCTCAAGTATCTATCTATACTGTACAGCTAGCTTGATCTCGACGACCCACGGTGGAATTTCCATGTCTTGCCGATGTTGCTTCCGCACGGTAATTGAAGATCATCGCTCCCTAAATATTACGAATGCTCTTCTAGCATCTCCCCCCCCCAAAACCCTACGTGACTTTAATGAAGAGGGAGTGAACCATTAGGGCCCTCGAGTAACCGCACGTGGGGGTCCCTACAAGCTCATGTTGAATACTGGAGCCCCGATCATGTTTCCCCCCCCATAAAAGTATAATGTTTTATATCAATCTTGTCGCTGGGACGACGGTCTTTTCGGGGGTCGTCTCAGGGGAAGTTTGATAATTTCCGAGGGCATGGGTTCATATTTATCAAATATTGGTACTGTGCTGGTAACGCCGTGAATCGGTAAAAGGCCGCCGCTGCATTCTTCAATGTCGTGAGATGAACAATACAACCTTTCGGCCAGGTCGAAGGACAAAAGTCTCAACCAATGCGTGGCCTGATTCTATACACATTAAATCACCTCTTTTGCACATATGCATGGTTAACAAACAGATTCAAGAGTTGTCCCCCTGAGCTTTAAGGTATAATCAAAGCCTCGACTTCTGAATCAAGCTTTCTCAAAAACTCAGTCAAGACAAAAAAGTGGCTTTTTGTGGCTCAAGCCGTGTTCTAGATGGAATGTTTCTTATCAAACTTGCAAGAGCGAAAAACTGTCTGAGACGATTTTAATTTCTGTCTCCTCTGGATACGGCAACTTTTGAATCACGAGCGAGTTAAATAATACTATTTATATCTAAAATTGCTTGGATTATGTATGTAACAGAGCTGTCATCAAAATCCACGAGCCTTTGGCCGTTTGGCCACAGCCCTTTTCACTGCACTGTGAGAGGCAGGCTTCTTTACCACCGAAGTTACTGCAGTTGGCCTCTTGGCCAACTTGTTTCCTTCATCATAGACCCTCTTCTCTTCCTTCAACTTATCTTCCAGCATCTTTGCTTCAATTTCCATTTTCCTGTTGAACTCCACCTCGATAACTCGCTTTTCTCTAGCCGAGTACCCCTTTTCTTTAACCGAATAAAACACGCCTCCCAAATCCGCAAGCCATTTGGGGTCGACGCTGGTAACTGTCGACATGTATTCTTTGGAGGTAAGAATGAGCTCGTGATATACCACGTAGTCTGGGAGATATCCCAACCCGTACAGAGCACTCGTCGGATGCAGCTGTACTGTTACGCTGGTTCTTAAGTTTACGTATTCGCCAATACCCTTGACTTTGGCGGCTTGGTGGTAATATCCAGAGCAGATACACTTTCGGATAACATCCCAATCAGTCCCACAGCTTATCATTTCCATTTTGCGCATCTTCATGATATCCAATAACTGTTCTCTGATCTCCTTCGCCCGGCGAAGAGACTTGGGGTGCAGAAAGTGTCGCGTACACCACGCGTCGGAATATCCATTAGATTTCCACTGCGTATAAACGTGGAGAAAAGTCAAGTGGTCAGACTCGGGTACGAGGAACTTCTCACGTGCTGCATCGGACTCATCCTGCCTTTCCTTCGGCCTGTAAAATACGCTGGGCACAGAGAGCATAGCAACGATTGTCAATACTTCTTCACTGCAGCCGTACTCTTCTGACATAATCAGAAGCTTACCCAAGGATGGCTCCATGGGAAATGCTACCATTTTGTCACCAATGTCAGTCAACTCGCCAATGTTATCTAGTGCACCAAGTGCCCAAAGATCAAAGAGTGACGTCGACATCGCTTCCTGGGGCGGTGGGTCCATGAATGGAAAGTCCATCAGGTCCTTAACTCGTAATGATTTCAAAAGTAATATAGTGCCGGAAAGATTGGTACGCTGAATTTCAGGAATCGTTTGGATGTACATTTCGTCCTTGTAAGCTGCTTCGGTAAAAAGATGGAACGCTTTTCCAGGACCGGTTCGTCCAGCACGCCCTGCTCTTTGTGAAGCATTCGCTTGAGAAATTGGTGTGATTTGCAACGTATCCATTCCCATTCTAGGATTGTAAACCTTGAGTTTAGAATAGCCTGCGTCCACCACGTACATAATACCATCTACAGTCAAACTGGTTTCGGCGATATTAGTCGCCACGATGACTTTCCGTGTCCCTGGAGCTGCTTTGTCGAAGATTTTCGCTTGTAAATCTGCAGGCATTTGACTGTATATAGGCAAGACGCTAAGTTTTGGAGGGTCGTTAAGCACAGCAAGCCGTTCTTTGATCAACTCACAAGTTACTTCAATATCCTCTTGTCCGGTCATGAAGACCAGAATATCACCAGCACCCATGGAAACGTGAATAGATAGAACTTGCTGAACAGCCTGGTCAACGTAATCTTCCACAGGCGATCGGTGAAACATAACATCAACTGGGAAAGTTCTTCCCGGAATGAAGAACTCAGGTGCTCCACCGTAGAAGTCAGAGAATCTCTTCGAATTCATCGTAGCAGATGTGACAATAAGCTTCAGATCAGTACGACGTGCCAGCATCATCTTGGCCAGACCCATGAGCACATCTGTATTGAGCGACCTTTCGTGAGCTTCGTCCATGATGATGCAAGAGTAGCGATCAAGATCCGGTTCGTTGAGTGATTCTCTCAGAAGGACACCATCCGTCATGTACTTGATCACCGTCTCCTTGCTCGTACAATCCTCAAAACGAATAGCATACCCAACAGTACTACCAAGATGGCATTCCATCTCCTCACTGACACGTTTAGCCACACTCATTGCCGCTACTCGACGGGGTTGTGTGCAGCCTATCATCCCTTGATTTCCATAACCGGCTTCGTATAAGAACTGCGTCAACTGAGTTGTTTTTCCGGAGCCAGTCTCCCCAACTACAATAACGACTTGGTTCTCGCGGATAACCTTCAAAAGATCTTCTCTGACTGCGAACGCAGGCAAATATTCCCTTTGTTCTTTCAGCGACTTGTTTTGACTGAAGCTACTAGCCCCCTCATTATTCTTCATGTGTTTCGCAAACTTGCTCCCCCCTTCGTTCTCCTCTTCGCCTGGCATAGCAACAGCGCTGTCACCTTCATTCTCTTTGACTCCCATGAGATTGCCAAGTTTCGTACCGGCCATATTAGTTGCTTCTTGTGCTGCTTTTTTCCTTTCCTTTTCCTGGCGCTTCTCCTTGACGACCTTGCTCCCCTTCCGACTGAAGACTGCCATATCACTTTGGTTGTCTCTTACAGCTGGGACCGGCTCCAGCTGTTTGGAGAATATGACCCTCCCATCTAAGAACGGAGGTCGAAGGTCATGAACCAGCAGATGCACTCTGGTTGCTTCCTCATCATCCTCAAAGTCATTCCCAAATTCTCTGCGCTGCGCTACGTTGGAGGCCAGCATTCGGTTCGTTTCCCAATCGTCAACATCCTTTTGCTTTTGTGTAGCGCGAGCGCTTATCCTCTTCCCGGTCTTCTTTTCCACCACAGCAACTTCCCGCTGTTGATCTGCCCATGAGGTGTCATAGTTGCTGAATGGATTATGAGATTCGTCTCCGAATGCGTGGGAACCAAAGTCATCTCCACTATACCAATCTCTATCGAGAGCATTTGACTCCTCTATATCCACGGCTGGTTCTGGCCCATCGAATTCTTCTTGCTTGGGCGTTGACCGGGGAGTCGAGGAATATCGCGACTGAGAGCGAGGTGTTGATGCTCTTGAATCAGGTCTTACTTGACTTTGGGAACGCGATCCGTTTCCATTTCTTGCGGATGCTGGTTTTCCGGGTAGAAGAAACCCGTCGTCGTCAGCCCTCAAGTGTCCAAGATCAAGCTTTCGTCTTTTAGGACTTGCTTCTCTATCGTCCCTAGCCATATTGTTGCGGTGGGGGTTATTGTTTTGTCGTATAATGTTCCCAGTAATCTGAAGCCAGATCGGGTTCCAAAAAAACAATGGGGCGCATCCATGGTTCCCAGGCACAAACCACACCGCCTTCCTGAAAAATGAGCTTCGTAAAAAAAAAGTTATATGAAAGTTGAAATACCCCTCCATGACATCTTTTTGGAAACACATATTATAAATCCCTCGCCATGTCTATGATTACAGCTACAGCATGGGTGCCCCGTGGGTTTGCCGCCCCATTCCCTACGAAATATACTTTCGACGAGGAGGAATTTCAAAGAATCGCGGACTTAGCAAAGCTTCAACTTGATGATGCAAACGAGGATCTAGACGAAGCCCGCAATGACGCCGAGAAACCTAATGGAGAGGAGGCAATGGTAGAAGATGATGGTTCAGATGATGATGCCCCTGTTAAATCTTCAAAAAGCAAAGGGTATGTGGTTTGCGCGCATATAATTCTATGCTTTGTAACTAATCCTGGATCTAGTGATGAGGACGATGACCTGAAGGAGTATGATCTCGAGCATTACGATGATGATGTAGAGAAGGATAAGAAGGCTGAGGGTATGGGAATGGGAATGTTCGGCAACGTCAAGTCGCTTGCGTACCACGAATCGAATGCAGACGATCCGTACATCACGATGAAGGAAAACGAAGAGGATGATGAAGACCGAGAAGAACTCCAGATACTGGCTACCGACAACATGGTTTTGGCTGCCAAAATCGAGGATGAGGTAGCACATCTTGAAATATACGTTTATGAGGATGAAGCCGACAACTTATATGTACACCACGATATTATGCTCCCCGCAATTCCTCTATGTGTAGAGTGGTTAGATTTACCAGTGGGAAAGTCGAACGTGTCCAAGGACTCCCGAGCAAATTTTGTTGCTGTGGGAACTTTTGATCCAGATATTGAGGTTTGGGATTTGGATACTGTGGATTGTATGTATCCAAATGCTATTCTTGGACAGGGTGGAGAAGGTGGACCTCCAGCAGACGGAGAGAAGAAGAAGAAGAAGCGCAAGAAGTCGAAGAAGGCAAATGACGATTACCACGTTGATGCTGTCTTGTCACTTGCTGCCAACAGACATCACCGTAACCTATTGGCCTCCTCATCTGCAGACAAGACGGTAAAACTATGGGATTTGAACACGACAAAATGCGCCAAGTCATATACACATCACACAGACAAAGTATGTTCGCTGGCGTGGCATCCCAAGGAGTCGACCGTACTCTTGAGCGGAAGTTACGATAGAACGGTGGTAGCAGCAGATATGCGAGCGCCAGATGCTAAAGCACCACGATGGGGTGTCGAGAGCGACGTTGAAACCGTTCGGTGGAACCCTCATGACCCCAACTACTTCTTTGTGTCTACAGAGAACGGCGTCATCCACTACCACGACATACGGAACGCACCTGCAAACCCAGCGGCAAGCAAACCAGTCTGGATCCTGCAAGCGCATGATGAATCTATTTCGGCCTTTGATATCAACCCCAGCATCCCTGGATTCATGGCGACGGGGTCAACAGATCGCCAGGTCAAGCTGTGGAATATACAAGCTTCTGGACCTACCATGGTTGTATCACGGAATCTCGAGGTTGGAAAGATCTTCTCCACTATGTTTGCACCAGATGAAGAGGTCGGTTTCAGACTAGCCGTAGCCGGTAGTAAAGGTGTTGTACAAATTTGGGTAAGTGTTCTCCCTCCCTGGAACTACGCGGCACCAATATAGGACTAACATAAGCTCTACAGGACACCAGCACCAACCCTGCAGTCAGACGTGCATTCTCAGATAGAGTGGCACCGGTGGAAGGCGAGATCAAAGAACGACTTGTCGGCGTGCAGAACGACAGCAGTGACTCGGAAGATGAAGGGGAAGCCGAGGGAGGAGAAGGGAACGGGGGAGAGGGCTGGGAGTCGATGGAGGAGGATTGATTGAGAGCGTGTGGAAAGGGAAACAAACACGGTCGAGCACATGACAGCCCGCTCCAAGCGGAAGGAGTTTATTGTTCTCTCGATAGCATGAGATTCTCATTCTGAAGCACCTTAGAGCGCGGGAAGATCGGGAAGATCGTTGATGTTCTGTTCTTAGCACAGAAACCAAGTGGGTTTGCGCAGGGCAGTTAGTTGTCTTTCGTGCCCCTTCCCAAGGATAGCTAGCATAGAACGCGGCCGTCGATATAAAGATGTGTACGCGGCTCAAACAGTCCCTCCAAAAAATAAAAATTTGTCCAATCTAACCTTCCACCTACCTATTACGGGGAAGAAAAGTGCGTTCGAGATTGATTGTTTAGCTTGCTAAATCCATCACAACCACTTGACCTCTATGTTCAAATTTGCAGCATATATCTACCTGCCCTCTCTGCACCATTGAAACAAGCACTATTGAAACAAGACTCCCCACCAGAGATAAATATAAATAAACAAAAATGAAAATCCTGCCCCGCGAACGCATGGAAAGATCAGCGCAGCTATCTATCTCTTTCTCGGATTCTCGTCCAAAATTACGTTTCCCCCTCCTTTCATGCGTTTCGCACAACGCTGGTCGTACTCACCCAAGCGTTTTTGTCGAGAAATTTTTAATTTTAAGGTTGTGTATGATCTCCCCGGCCGTACTCAGCCTCCGAGTGGGTGGCTTTGCACCAAGTGGTACTGTTACCGTGACGGGAATCTATATAGAGAAATTCAGGAGCCGCAACATTGCGAGGATCCCCGGCGAGGGGAGGGGAGGGGTTTATATTGGGGGAGGCTTTAAAAAAAAAACCCCCAATTGAATGGCCTGGAAGGGAAGTGAACGCGAGGAAGACGTGCTATTTATTTCGGAATTGCAATTTCGTGGAGGGGAGGAGAGCGCATGCTTATGCTATGCTATGCTACGCTTCTTGCGGCGGGGATGAGATTATTTTGGGAAGACGTTCCCTTGTGCAAATCACTATGCGACAGGGTCTCGCTTACGCTGTACCTAGATTAAGGGGACCTTCTTGACAGACCCGACCGGTGATGTTGGTAGACTTCTCGCGCTCGTTGGCTGGGTGTGTATGTGTGTGTGTGTGCAAGAGAGAGAGAGAAAATAGCCATAAACGTCAAGAGTACGTAGGCCAGCACCGCGCACCGGGCACCGGACGCAGGTAAGTAGGACACGAGGGAGTGACCAAGTGTTCGCAGCACCATCATCTCAGGCGCGCGCAAGCGACAGTAGGATGAAGCCATAGCCACGTCCACCGCACGAGATGGGACGGTATGATCTGTCCATCGGGTCTCGTAACACCAAACATCAAACACCAACCACCAATTACCATCTACCAACTACCAACTACCAACCGGACCAACAAGCGCTGGGTGGGTGAGTGGGTGATGCGAAAAAGCATCGCACGAACTGACAGGTCTTGCTGGCAGATGCAGAGGCGAAGGTTAAAATTCACGGGACGGCAGGCAGTGTACGATAGAGTACTTACAGTCCAAACCTGAAACCGCGCACACCCGCACCACTTCGGTCATCTGGCGTCTAGCAGTGTCCAGTGTGGTGCCGTACGTAAGTATGTAAGTAGACTGACTGACTACTGTACTGTACTGGCACTGTATCCTGTACCGTACGACTCAAGCATCACCCACCACAACGGTGGTGCGTGCTGGTGGTGTATGCTGGTGCATGCTGGCGGAAAAAGGCTAAATCAGCTAAACACTAGGCCAATCAGGCCGTTTGCAGGCCACGAATACATCCGTGCAACGGGGCGCCACTTGTTTCGCGCCCTGGGAATATCTGCCGGGGGAGCGTGCGATTAGCCTTCGCATTCCATTTCACGACAGCATCACGACTATTTCTACGGTACGGTGCTTGCGACTTACCAATAATCACACCAGTTGCGCGCGAGGTGACCGTCACCGCAGTTCCCCCCCAAGCACCCATCACCTGCGGGAGTTGGTCAACGTGGATTTGGCATGTTCCCCGTGCGCGCAAAGTTCAGTCAGGCCGTGAAAAATCCCGACAACGCCTCCAAGTGCAAAGTCTAAGTATTCTCCTGTCCAATGGCCACGGATGCCGGGGCTGCAGAACTAGGTTTGTCTCAAAATGATCGATGGCTTTCCATATGCGATCATACAGTATCAGGTATGTACCGCAACCCGCTCGAGTGTAGTGTAGTGTGGTGTAGTGTAGTATAGTAGACTTTGTAGTGCAGTGTAGTCTGCGGTAGTGTAGGATATAGTACGTGGGTGGAGTCGGATGGTGTGCATCAAGACAGCGTCGGCAGCAATGGTTGCCGCACTTTGATTGGGGCGTTGGATGTTTGTCTCCCTTTTCAATGGGGTGTGGCCGGGTCTGGTTCGCCTGTTCGCTTTGCTTTGCTCTTCTTTTTTCTTCTCTTTTTCCCCCCCGGCTCCCCCCCTGGCGCTGTCCCCCGGCCCGGTCGGGGTGTTCCCT
>Ga0247810_10000389_pt1 | contig 52960 bp, 47 predicted proteins | sample UWRJL119311C1_FD_179918 | JGI IMG/M metagenome (GOLD analysis project Ga0247810, IMG submission 179918) | Plant litter microbial communities from Arlington Agricultural Research Station in Wisconsin, United States - UWRJ-L119-311C-1 | ecosystem: Environmental > Terrestrial > Plant litter >...
CAAACCGACGGGTCAAGATGTATATCTATGGCTTGATCTTTCTCGGTGTCCAGTGAGTTATAACCATGTCCACCGCTCATTCTTGTGATATCATTCCAAACATCCTGATCACAAGGATGGAATATATATTCGAAAATATGTATAAGCTAACAAAAACCTCCCCCAGAGCAAGCGTCGCAAACTTCATCCGCATCGCCGCGCTGGCCAAACTCGGCACGTACAAAGACCCGCTCTTCGACGCCGCCGATGTCTTCCTCTGGTCCTTCATCGAGGTCAGTCTGGGCATCACCGTCGCGGGACTGCTGGAGCTCGCGCCTCTGCTGCAGCGGCTACACGTCACAGGCTTCGAAAGCTTTGACAGCGCCGACGACGGCGGCGCCTGGAGCGAGTTTGACAAGGATAGCGAGGTCATCAAGCTGGTGGTGAGGGGTGGCAAGACAAGGACCTTTGATTCGAGAGGGGTGTGATGATATGGAGATAGGGATTCATCACGCTGGTCGTGTGTAGAGTTTTGTGAAGTCTCGTGGTAATATCTAGATTAATATGTAAGAGTACGAGAAGGGGGGCAGGGATGAGAACTTAACGAGGAAATGACCTTTTACGAAAATATCAAAAAATACTAATCATCAATCAAACTCTATAGTGATGGCTACACCTGGTATGTGTTACGCTTCGATATATGAGATTTTAGATATTGATGGCTCGACTGATGTCTCGAGATGATCTAGATGTTAAGCGAGAACGAGGGCTGAGCTCGACGAAGAGGTAGGAAAGAGGGTGATGAATGGGCTTGGGAAGCAGCATCTTTACAGGTAAGAGGCTTTGTTCGCTTGGACGCTAGTATTTTAGGAGGAATATTGCAAGAAGTGATTTGATATTTCAGAGACCGAGGACGGTATGGGACGTGGTTAAGACGTGGATAATGATGGGGAGTGTGTGAGCTAAGGAAGAAAGTATTTCGTGGTACTTTTTGCAGTTGGACAGTTGGTCGTTGATCGTGTAGATTCTTCAAGGCAAATCATCCGAGACGATACCAATGGTGAAGCGTGTAAAATTAAATTGTGATGTTTTCTAGCGTAAAGAGACGTGTGTATGAGGTAATGTAGCTTTGGTATAGGGAACTAATGTACAATTACAGCAAACAGATCTCAATTCCGGCGTGCTGAATATCCAACTTCAATCAATTCTTCCCACAATACCTACTACTTCCCGTCAAAGAGGCTGATGATGAGCTAGTTCGGTATGCCTCCCACCTGCCTCTCCTGCAATGAGTGGACTCTATTTTGAGTAATCGGACATTGTGAAACAAGGACGAGATCACTTGACGGAGGAATGATGAGCCACCGCGAGTTTCATCAGTCCTTTGCCTGCACGAAGATGATGCGGTTCATCGCATGGAAAGTTCCTAGGTGAGCTAGTGAACACAAAATATTAACGACAGGATGTCATGAACACACCTGTATCCCAGTTCCATAATCTCCAACAGGGAGACCTCTCTCTACCCATATCTCCAGTTCTGCAGAGTATGACCTCTGTCGCCGGATGACAGAAAAGGTGCGTTGTGGGGACCGTCTAATAAACTGCTTACAATATTTAGCCAGGTGCTGTGGCAAGTGCTATGGCAATACTCGCCTCTGCGTGAGCGGTTGGCACAAGTTCACCCAAAGCTCTAGGCATATGGCTTCTGCGCCTGGAGCACTTCCACAAAATCAGGATTGAAGGTGGTAAGCCAACAAGCAAGCACAGAATTCCAACGATGGCTTCAACAGATATTTTCATCATGATGGGTGGAACGAGGGATCTGGTAATGGAATAGAGGTATCGAGTGGCCTGCGATGAACGTGGTATGCACTTCAACAAAGGTAAATCAGCTATCGTAATATTATATCCCATCACGAAAACAAGAGAAGAGCACCCCGACTCCCATTTCTTGATATTCTTGAGGCGCGAAGGTTTTGGAAAGCTCCAACAAAGTGTTTTCCACCATGGATCCGTTCAGGTCCATTACCCATTTAGAACTAGCAGGTACGAAAGGTTCTGGGGTTGCCAAATAAGCATCATTTTACATCTTGGCATGATATTGTCGCGAGCTGAGCCTCGTGAGCAACAAAACAAAACAGATCCTGGGGGAGCCTTGGGTGAAGGTTGTGGAATCGGCCAATGGCATTGCTATATTGCTGAGGTGAGTAGCCAGCCACACATACATGCTTGGCAAAAGGTTTTGTCGCGAGCCAATAATATCGTTAGAGGCAGCCAGGTACAACTGCTTTGATTTGCTACTGAATGAGGCAACTATGCATGTATGGCAGGCTGGCTTGCTCCTGCTACGTAGTAACCATCAGTTGAAACTCTTTCTTGTCAACAATGATGAACACATTTTAAAACTTACACTAGACATTACACTACTACAAAGCTAGTTTTTGACCACAATGGCTCCTACCGAAGAAGAATGGGAGGAACACAAGGATACAATCCGTAGCTTATTTCTCCAGTTCAGCCTTACCGAAGTGATGAAGCGCATGAGTAGAGATTACTCTTTTGTGGCTAGGTCAGAGAAAATCACCGCTATACCTTAAGATTGGTCTCTGTCTAATCTACAATAGCAAAACACAGTATGAGAAGCACTTCAGAAACTGGCGGTTCAGGAAGAATGTCAAACGCACCGATGGGGAATGGGCTTATATCTTGAACAAAAAGCACCAGCGGGAGCAGCTTGGTAAGACTAGTGAGGTTTTGCTATATGGTGTCAAGATCACCGAGAAGACAATCAAGAAAAGGGAATCCCGGTATACGATCAGCGAGTTGCACCGGATCTGGGATCCACCAGCAGGTGATTATACCTTTGGCAATATCCTGTGAACTATCTTACTGAATTGTTGCATTTCCCAGACGCATATCCTGCAATTCCAGAGGGTATTTCTATACGAACACCAAATATGACTCCGTTTGCACGATCACCGAGTCCTTCGCTTGGTTTTCGCTCGAGTGAGTCTTCACTCGCCACAAAGAAGGATTTTGTCGTGTCAGAACTTCGCAATGAAGGAGATTCATGGTCAACGGCGTCTCTGGAGCGATACTCAACTCCCAAAAAAATCACAATACAGAATCTGCCATATCTCCAATACCTGGACTTCATCACACAGGGTAAGTGTTCAAGTCCAAGTATCTTTAAAATCCGCTTGCTGACAAGAAAACAGAATCCAACGCCGTCAGTCGGCTCTTTGTTTCGGTTTTCAGATGTTCAGAGGTCGTTTTCGACCAAGATTGCATGGAAATCATGCAATCTCCTATATCACTTCCATACGTTCCAATAGTTTCGGACATAGATGTTTGCAAAATCCTCATGTCGAAATCCTGGTTCGCAGATTATATAATATCGGGCAGCCTCGAGCATCAGAAAATGCTTAGATCTCATCTTCACTGCACATATCTTGAAAAAGATGTGAAAAGTCTAGACGCACGCATCGATCGACTTTTCGGCCCTTGCGACATCGAGAGCTTCTTGGAATTCCTTGGATTTTCAATTTATTTCTCTTCCAACAATATGGCTGGAATTCGAACAACTAGATTGGTTCTGGAATGGCTACTCGATCAAGGTAGACCAATCTTGAAGAGAATGCTAGCAATACAACTTCCTTCTATACAGCAGTTTCTAGGTACCATGGTTGAGGATATGATGGAAATACGCGATATCAACATTGGTAGAGCACTGCTCGAGGCTGACACCGAACGGAGACTATTTCCTGGTCACCCAGAAAAGTTGCTACTTGCAGCTGTCAAATCTAATTATGTTGAGCTGGTAAAGGAGCTTCTTGAAAAGGTTGTCAGAAATGGAATTGATATCAACGTCGCTCCTTACAAGATGAAGCGCGGAAAGCCAGTTGTTCAAAGCAATGAGTCTATTCACGGAAGACTTATTTCCGAGGAAGTACCAATCACTGTTCTTGGCACTACTGATAATGTCGAAATTGCTGGATTCTTGCTGGAATCAGGTGCAGATATCAATGCACTGCATTACGATAACAGAGATCAAATGGTCACTTCTCCAATCAATAAAGCGGCGCGCAAAGGTAATCTTGATCTAGTTCGCCTTTTCATACATTACAATGCAGATTTGGAGGAGCACAGTTTAGCAAGTACTACCTTGTTCGGTGCATTAGAGACGAGGAATTTTGAGCTTGTATCAGTATTACTGGACGGGGGCTCAAGGTCTGTGGATTTACTTCAAGTTACAAACCACAGGATTGACGAACATTACTTTGAAGATGAAAAGTCTTTTTTTGAGTTGGATGGACATATGTGTAGGATTAAGATCCTTGCCACGGAATTTCAGCTTGCGGTTCGCATGGGACATATAGACATCATTACTAGGCTATTGAAGCAAACCTCCCATGAGCTAAAAACAGGTAGACATCATTGGGTACCTCTCCGTGATGCTGCTACTAGCGGCAATATAGAGGTGGTCCGCCTGCTTGTTGCTTCAGGTGCAGATGTAAATGCCTCGAGCAGTATTGATCATATGAATTTATTCTGTGCCGAGAACGATACCTCTCTATTCACCGTACGACCTTTCCCATCCACTCCACTTCTTGCTGCCGTTGAAGGTGGCCATATTCAAGTAGTTGAGTTCTTGCTTGGAAAGGAAGCGAATATAAATGCAGTTGCATTTGGGAAATACGGCATGTCTACTCTCCAGGCTGCGAGCAATCTAAACTTTCATGACATATCACAGTTGTTAAGACATCGAGGTGCAATGGAAGCTTTACCTCAAACAAAAGAGGAGATGATAATTGGATTGAAGTTGGCAGCAAGAAGAGAGGATATTGAAACCGCAAAAGTCTTAGTAAAATGCGGGGCAGATCCATCTTGGATACTTGACATTTTCCCATATACTTCTATTGGGACGAGGCTGAATATGCTTCAGACTTCCCTCCTAACTGTATTCATGGCAGTATGTGGCGAAAACTTAAACGTCCGTGGCCCTGTAACGAAATCTAGTCCGCTCAAGGCTGCTATATCTGTTATGGCTTATAAAATTGCTTTGGAGATAGTTTATGCCTTTGGGATCATGGTGGATGATGATCTGTGTACCTGGTATACCTGGAATGTGTTCATAAGCAGCTCTCCAACTGACTACCACAATATCATCAAGTTACTGCTGGCAATGACTGAAGTAACTGGGAATCGGATCTTTCATGGGCATGCGCTTCAATTTGCTATCGCAGAAATGGACTGGGAAACCATACAACACCTTGTGCTCCTAGGAGCTGATGTGAACGCAGAGAGCTGGGATGACATCGGTAACGCGCTGCTAATAGCATTGAAATACCGGACAAACACTGATGCATGTTTGGTTATCAGGTATTTGTTATCGCTTGGTGTGGATGTGAACTCAAGATATGGCTTCGATCATTCGACGCCTTTGCAGACCGCCGCGGCAAACCACATTGACCTGCTTCCCAGCCAGAATAAAGATGTTATCCAGCTACTACTTGAAAGAGGTGCTAGAATCAATGATCCTGCACACAAAAAATGGGGCAGAACAGCACTGCAAGCAGCAGCATCAAGTCGGACACCTTCTTTTGAAACCATCAAATTACTTCTAGATAATGGAGCAGATATCAATGCGTCACCTGCAAAAAGACATAGCTACACTGCACTTCAAGGAGCTGCAATGAGAGGCTATCTCAACATAGCTCATTTGCTGCTTGAACAAGGTGCTGATCCTAATGCTCCAAGTTCACCAATCGGAGGCAGAACAGCCTTGGAAGGTGCGGCTGAGAATGGCCGTCTTGATATGGTTCAATTACTTCTGGATGCGGGAGCTACAGTAACAGATGAAGTAATTGAACTAGCTGAGCTGGAAGGTCATACCATCATTGCCGACCTTCTCAGAAAGGAATCGAAGGCATGACATTTGACCGGCGATACTTCAGAAACAAATCTATGGAATTCATTATTGGATCTAGTACTGGAACTCAAAATGTCATAGGTAAGGACAACTGATTTTCCTGTACAAGGATAGCGGCAGTCAGGATATGGAGGATGGTTAGTGATGATAAACAAGCCTGCACGAGAAGAAGCGCGACCTGGCAGGACATTTAGGTAAAGAAGGACTTGGTTGTTTTTTCCATCTACGTAAAATCCGAATTTATTTCCTATTGAACAGACCTTACCAGCCATCCCTATCTGGTAAAAAGACTTTTGACCTAAAAGAAAAGCCTGCTCTCTTGCTTCTTTACATCCTCCCTCCTTCCCCTTCCTCGCTCGCTTCTCAACCTTTAAATCAACGACTCCTCCCTTCCCATAAGATCACCTCAATTTATGAATTACACTGTGTGCACGCCACTGCATGTATCCTTATGCTATGTTTATATAACTAATGAGAACACACTGCATGCGCTTTGAATGAGACTTTTCCACACCCCGTCTAATAAACATCAATAGTTCCACTTGACAGCTTCGCTACCGGGAACGTCAACATAAGCGAGGCCCACTTATATCACACTTCACAATAGACTTTTTTGTTACTTTCACATCACATCGCAGTCATGATCACATCAAAGCATAGAAGGAATAGATTAATTCAACCACATTTCATTCATCTAACCTCGCACCAGTAGTCTCAACTTCCACTTCCCTTTTCCCCGCCAACCCATTCCCACAATCCAAGCAGCCGAAAAAATGCCCCTTTCCCCCTTTCTTTCTTCCATCTCGCTTTTTTTTTTTTGCCAGCGCGCCAAAGCATCCTTTCCTTGCAAAAAAGAAGAAAAAGCAGAGAACAATCCGGCAGCCAACATCTCCCAAGCTAGCAAGCAAGCTATCGTAACGCATCCGAAAACCGCACATATGCATCGTGAAGAAAGCGGCAACAAATGTGCCTAGTACCACACACTCTCAAGCTTAAAAAGTCATCTTAGCAATGCTGGACGCCTAGCTCATCCCAGCGCATCCCTCCCCATATAGAAGTGTAAAGATTTCCAGACAAAAGAAAAATTGGGTATAAATGTGCAACATCACAAAAATAGATATATGCAGTGTGATAAATAAGAAGAAGATGTTCTGTGTGTGATTGTGTGGTTGTGTGATTGTGTGTAAGGTGGCCATATATATTCAAAAGTTAAGGTATATATGTGTATATATCCAACGCCGCAGTTGGTCCCAAGAATCGTACTGTGGTGTAGATTGTTATTACGTATATCCAGACGTATTAGAAATATGGTATAAAAATAAAGCCATGAGCAAGAAGTTGAAAGCATTCATATCCCCACCTTCTCGTGTGAGACCCGAGGGGGAAATGTCTGCGGCGTAACGGTTCTGGGCCGTTTAAAAGGGTCAATATGAACAGATTGAAAGTATAAACGAAGATCTCGATCCCTTATTCGGAACGAGCTCAAAGGAAGAGGCCAGCAGCCACAAGCGCGACAGCGAAGCTGAAGAAACTGCTCGACACGGTGATGTCGGCTGCGTTCTTGCTTGAAGTGGTAGAAGCTGGCTGGATAGGTACCACTGTGGCTGGAGAGGTAGACCCGGACCCGGTTCCGGTGGCCCGAAGTTTGGTTGGGTAGGCTGACTGGGTCTTGTTCTTGTTCTGGAACAAGACGTGAGGGTCGTTTCCGCCCTTGATTGTTGGGAGCGTGATGTTAACGGTTGTACTTTCGTCCAGGATGGATGAAGATGAAGACGACGATGATGAAGACGATGTGGTCTCTTCCTCAGAAGTTGTAGAAGTCGTGGAGTGCGTTGAGCTGGTTGATTTTGGCTCGCTGCTAGTAGTGGGCTCAGGTGTTGGGGTTGGGGTAGGTGTGGGTGTAGGTGTGGGAGTTGGCGATGGCTTTGCGGTAGTCTTTGGAGCCTCGCTGCTTTCTTCAGAAGACCCGCCCGAGCTGCTCTCATCACCGTTGATAGGGAACACAACAATACGAGCAGTTGATCCCTTGGGAACGGTGACGACGCAGAAATCGGCACCACCAGCTCCAGTAGCCGAGTTGGAGCTCTTGACTTTGCCCACTTCAGTTCCACTGATTTCGCAAGGCAGACCAACACAAGCACCATCGCATTCGAAGCGAAGACCAAAAGTTGGGGGGGCAGTCTTGTAAAGACTGGTCTCGAAGATTGTTGGGTTCCAGCCGATCTTTGCAAAGGTCATGCCATTGTTGTCGGTGTTGGCACCGGCAACATAATGAGCCCAATTTCCAATTGCCTTTGATGCAGTACCCCAGACACAGGCATCCTTGGCCGACACTCCGGGAGTGTTGATGTAATAACTATTTCCAGGTTAGCTTACATAGGATATCATATTTGAGACCGGCGACATACTGTGCTGCAGTGCTAGCCCAATAACTTGGATCTGGTACAGCGAGTGTGGCCATGGAGTTGACCTCGGTTGGAATCAACATCGCCTCGTTACCTGGCAAGCAAGTCTGACAGAACGACACTTCACCCTTAGCCCGGTTGTCGACCTTGATAGAACCGGTACCCTTGACACAGTATGGTTTATTTGGGAACGGAACCTCGATTTCTCCCTGTTTATTGCAGTAAAGACCACCGTTCTAGCCAAGAAAATTAGTGATTGTGCAATTGAGGATCATATTCCTAACGTACCATAGATTGGGGATAAGAATAAGTTGTTGCAGAGGGATCCCACTGGGCCATGACTTCTCCGGGTGGGCATGCATATGGGCACCAAGTATCAGTCGCACATGGCTCATCAGGGCTCATTGCCCATCCGGCGTTCATCAGGTTTGGGGTGACAGATATCAAGCCCTTGTTCGTTGGGAACGCGCAAGTGCCACGCTTCGCAATCTCAGCCGATGATTCCTCCCGCCTGGTTGCATGTAGCTTTCGGTGATGCAAATGGTTGTGCCGTCTACCCAATACCTCCAAACTGTGACTGTGGCCGTGTTTCGCATCGCACGGTGCTGAAAGCAGCAGAATGGCAGTGCCAATGGCTGCCTGGATCTGGAGAAGCTGCATTATGAATATCCTAAAGAATTCTGTTTGGTGGCCGAATTTCGCCGTGTGGTGTTCCGATTGATCTCGCGCTTGTTACGTGTTGGGTAAACAGAGATTTCGAGATCAAAACATGAAGCTGCGGATCTGCTCTGGGGGATTCAAGGAGTGACTGCTACTTGAGGGAATTAGAGAGCAAATGCTAAAGAGCGTGGGTGACAAGCAGGTGTCAAAGGATAGAAGCGAAGGGAGAGGAGAGGGTGAGGGTGAAAGAGAGTGCGACGACGAGGATGGCGATGCGAACTAAAGGGACGGGCAGTGGACGTGTGGTGAAGAGGGAGATTAGGATGAAAGAGATGAGTACCAAGAAACAGAGTTTCCCCTTACGTAGCAGCCAGCCAATCAAGCCGGCTAATCCGACCCTGTCCCACAATATATCCGGCCGCTGGACCAAAATTGTCCAACGGGGAAATTGGCTTCATTACCGCCCCGTGGTGGGGCTATTGGCGTTTCAACCAACCACAGGCCGTCCTCGCGTGACAGCCAAAGCAGGTACCAAATCTACCCCTGACGCTATGGCCAGAGGGCACGTGATTTGACACTGGGAGGCCAATCACAGCCGGGTGCTGGACGTACTGGCCCCCCTGGAGGACTTTCTACAAGGTCAGGTGACTGGGACCGGGCGATGGGATTGAGCAGCATGGGTGAAGGGGGTTGGAAGAGCGTCTGGGGAAATTCATCAGAGATTAGCTGTAAGATTTTGACATGACCCCATGGAGGCATGAAAAGAAATACTACGCCAAGCGTGAAGACAAAATCACAGTCCGGTAAATGGTCAACAAACAAGAGGCCAAAACAAACGCAAAAAGAAAGCAAGACAAAGCAAAACACAGCCAAACATGCCGTGGTTTCACACTCCAAGCTCCTCCTCTCTGCGTTCGTCAGGGTCCAGCCAGAGGCAGGTAAGAAGTAGGACTACGCGATCTGGTGCCGTATCGAAGAGCACATCCACACGGACCGTGGGAACCCTTGGCTCCAGCGTCGGAACCGTTCTGGAAGATTAGATATCCCCCTCGGCCTTCCTCTCTGGGGGAACATGGCAATTGGGATTCCGCGACTGGCGACCAACTTTTCCAAGGCAGATCAGCACGTGTAGGGGAGCGCGCGATGATCCAATCTCGCCACCCCCATGCGCATATCAGATTAGCATCGCCATATGGAAAATATCCACCCCCCGACAGGGCAAGTGAGCGACAAGAGATCGGATGACAGGTGTGCTGTGATCTGGACTTGGTCGAGTCAACTTGGTAGTGCTTGGCTTGGTGCTTAAAATTGGTTATCTGTTCTCAAAAGGCAAGAAAGTGGAACATGGAAGGCCGTAAAAACAGACATACATTGTAAGTGCACAGAGTAGTGAAGACAGAAATTGAAGTGGCCAGACTGGGACGCCATTGGAGGCCCTTGAAAAATCTTGAACACAATATCTCATGCTTTCCGTTACATTCAAGCGATCGTGAGCGCGTTGGTGAGACGTACTCTATTTGGGGCGAAACTGAACGTGTCACTTTGGTACAGTATATTCTCGATTCTGTCAAATTTCGAATCAGACCCGGAGAAATGAGACATTAAGATCCAGCTATTTTGGGAATCCTCCCTCACCAAGATCGCCTCGAGTTTATTACTTATATGTAGCATGGCACGTTGAAAGAGATAGAGCTGTAAATTTGAATATTTGCATTGCATTTCGAATCGAGGACCATGCCATCAACCCTTTTCAATATCATCTTTGAGATGTTTTCCACTAAAGGACCGTCCACGGTGTTGTTTCACAGAAAGCAAAGAACCAAGCATATCTAAGAGAAAAACCTCATGATCCCGCGAGATGAAATTAACCCCGACATCGCCAATACATACCATAGCAAGATCTCGTAAGCGCTGCTCGGATTCTCCCGTCGTTGCAAGTAGATTGTTGGAGTCAATGATTAACTCATCCGTAGCATTGCCAAAAAGCAACGTGACGAGTACTGGATCTTCAATCAACCTCATGCAAAAGTCCACAAAAAGCCCATGTCGCAATATAAATTCCAGCGCCGACGCGAACGTCATGGGTTTCGCATTGAGATGCGTGAGAGATGTTGAGCCGGCTCCCGTAAGTATCCGACGAATAGATAGAATGCCCCGCAGCTGGGAAAGAAGAGACTCCAAATCTACCAAAGGCATTTCCTGGATGGTAATCCGATCGTAGCAGACGCTGCGGCGGAAGACAACGTTGCTGTAGACGGTGACAATGAGGCACGGGGCCATAATCACATATCCCCACCACATGGTTGCGGAGACCAGCGATGCCATGCCCACAATAAATCCAGCAGTTCCGTACATTGCTGAGTGGCGCTTGACCTAGAACATCATTAGAGATGAGTGACAATTCAAAATTTATAACATACCACACGGATGCGATACTGAAGACGCCGTGCAACGGGATCCTCGCCATCAAATTCCAACTTTCCAGCCTTCGAGTGCTGATGTATCCTTCCCCAGATGAATAGGCACCATGCAACATTTCCCAGACCCCACAACGCAGCTGGACCATTGCCGATATAGCCAGAAAGTAGGTTGCTCACTTTGAAAACATTCGCATTGCGTCCCCCAATCGCCAAGAGTGTCCCAACCGCTACAATTATGGCACCGAAACCCATGAGCACGTCCATCCCAAAGCGATTCATCCACTCCGCCGCTGTTTCACGGAAGTTCACATCAAGACGGACTTCCAGGTCTCTGTCCAAGACTTGTAGCTGTGTACGAGTTGCTCTCCGACACAGTAGATACCGCCGCTCCTGATTTAGGAGTACAATGTTGCTCCAGCTTAGAATTGCGTCCCTGAAAGCAAATAGTGCGATGCAAAGAGCCATGAATCCACCAATACCCATCAACACATCAGCATAGATTGGCGCAGGGACTTCATTCCAAACATTCGCAGCCAAATCGCCTGCGTTCGCACATTCGAGAAACATGGCACCGAAGAGCATGTTGTTGCGGAACATGCGATTCTTGGGTTTGTGTGGCTTGGAGCGCTGTAGAGGTCGGATGAACGTAAGACATTGTGATAGAGAGGTATCTGATTTCGCATCTGGGTCGTCCGAGGTGTCTTCTCTAACAAGAGGTGCTGTTGTGATCTCCATATCCAACTCGTGCTCGTGACCATCCGGCGTCAGTCGAGCTGTTGGAGAGGCTGCTGCGGCTGATGTTCGTTCATTCGGATGACAAGCCTCCTCCGCAATAGATGCCATTGAGGCAGAGATGGCAAACGCCCTATATCAATTAGTTGTCATTGGCATAGGACTAGTTGCTTAGTCGCATCATATCGTAAGGCGGGTATTCCCAGGCGGTGGGGGGAGGTGTGGCTTTTATATTAGCCGTTGTGAAAGTTGACGGGGCTGAGCTTCTTGGAGAAATCGCGCACGAGGAAAAACTGGCCAAGGCTTCATGACGCGAGCCAAGACATCTACACTGTTTGAAGGTAGTGGATAATGAAGAGTGTACTTCGTAATAATAAAGGGTTTACAAAGGAAATCATGTATGGCGCACCAGTGGTACTCCTAACTTACCAACACTCAATTGTCAGACAAAAGTGGTCTGACAATATTTGGACATATAAGAAAAACCCCGATAGGAGCGGTGGTGAGTTGGGGGACGGTAACTACTGTAAGCGAACCCCTGATCAACCAGTCAGCTCAGGTTGCTAGGAAACATTGTTATGATGAATAGAGTGCACGACACACTGTTGCGATCTGAGTTCACCCACTCTCTACAGCATCTCGAAGCATAATTTTCTGAAGTATGGATTCGTTGCTTCAGTCGTCAGGTCCAGCATCTCGGCTTCTATTAAGACGACCCTACCGGTATGAAACCTAAGGGTACCCATAAATAAGTTATAAATACTTACCTTAAGGCTGCTAAAGATAGGCAATCCAATACATAAGCCAAGTCATCGATTCAATAGATTATCCTATATATTATCGAGTAATGAAATAAATAAATAAATCAAGCCTACATGAGGGCACCGACTCTTATACCAGTCATGAGAGATTTGTTCTATTAAAGAGGGCAGATATTAGTTTTGATATTTACGGCTAATACACCTAATACTATTACTATAGAATCATTCCAGATGAAGTATTTGTCATGCTGAAACGATGACTTGCCACATTGCTAAACTCAACAAGAGAGATGATTGTCAATGGAAGAAAAGCCGCATGATGAGTGAGTCCAAAAAGTCTCAGGCAAAAATGGAGTTAAGAACATTTGGGTCAAAGGCGATAGAATTCCTGAATTCTTATCGAGGTGGGTAAGAAAATCACCAAGACAAATTCAATGGGGAACTAGTTGACTACCATGCAATGTTTTTTATACTGCTGTTGGTGTGGAAGGCTATGAAGCCAGAGTTTATAGCTTTGGCCCCTTTTGAGCCACCATGTACCATCCCATGGAGTGATATCGAGAAAGAGAAAGGTCGCATTAATGTTCGCTGAGAAAGCTTTTAAGAGTGAAAGCAAAGAAGGAACGCAGCCACCGTTTCTGAACAAGGAGGCTAATCCCCGTATACCACCAACAGAAGTCCTATTCTAAAATGGAGTAAGGCGTTTCATGTGGAAGTTTGACTTGGTGGACGGATTTAGGGTTCGTGGCATGATAAAGGTTGTTGTTCCCATTGTAAGCATGTCAAAGAACTTTTGAAAGATTTGAGTTGGAGGGCATGGAAAGGAGGGCTTGACCCTTGGTGGCAAGGAGGGTTCTGTTCCGAGCGGCAATAGGGAACAGGAACAGGCATAGCCCTCATACGAAACATCTATAGGATTAAGAATAAAGCTCTGACTTTGAAATGCATGTTTGAAACTTTGTTGGAACCCAACTCGCTTAGGTAGTGGTGACATGTTATTTCGGTCGACGAGAACTACCATCCTGCACGTTTGATTTTTCGAAATCAAAAATTGTATTTTGCTGCATTTGCAGAGCAATAAATCATATCAATTCATGAGATATGTGTTATACAGTTGATATTAACAGATATATGTATATATGTAATCGATTTGCAGATAATGTGTTATATTTGTACAAGTAACCCATCCTAACCATTATACTATAGTAGAACATTCATCCACCGTTATAAATAGAGTTTAGGGATATTTTTTATTTCTATAAATATGGCTTCAAGTTCCAAATCAACTTTCATCTGTAAAAAGAAACTAAAGATGATTCACGTATTTAGATACATTTCCAGAGTTTGAACATAATTCCAAATTACCTTTCAATATCTAAATATAGATCTCATCTTTGAACCAATCACGAGGAAAGGTTCAAACGAGGTACTGTGAGTTCACATAAAAGTGATGACAGGGAAAATGCTGAATTGTTGGAATAGAAAGAAACGCGAACTCAGGAATGGTAGTTCTCGTCCACCGTAGGCATCTCTCAGATGTATAAATAAGGCGCAGTCAAGTTGGCATAACCAACAGTTACAGAAGTCAGCCACAATCACCAACATGATTTTTATGGGCGACCAACGAATCCCTGATCCTTATCTGGTGACCTTTGATTATCGCAGGTGAGGACAGCTCTTTGTAGGATTTGTGATTATTGCTCCAATCCTGCCGGCAAAAAGCACAAGGAGGATTCCAAGAATTGGCCCACAGGGCATTCTGCCTAGAATATTTCTAAAGATCCAATATCGAGGCTCAATATTTTGTCTATTTATATACCAGATCATAGAGCGCTGTTAAGCATTATTTCTCTTGCTCTTTAAATTTCGATCTTCGCTACTGCATTTTTTCGAGTTGAAGTCCATTTAGCTATCTGGCTGCTTTGAAGAACACACTCTTTACTATGAAAGTCATCATTAACTATTTTCTGGTATTTATCATGATATTGCTCCCTATTTCAGCTTTAGGGGCAGGCGACGCTTTCGTAATAGCACCTGGTGACAAGTATGTGAGCGGCTGTGACAGTTATAAAAAAGCCCTGCCAGGAATCCTCCAAGAGGCATTCGACATGGCCAAAGCTGGTCTTGATACGGCAAATTCTTTACACAAAAGAAAAGGGACTCATTCCGATGCCTATCTCTTTACAAAGCTTTGGGCGATGGACATGGTGAATTTCAAGAAGGGGAAAGACTTGGACAAAGAAGCAAACAGTATTCTGTTTCCTATGATTCAGAGTAACTATTATTCTCCTATGATTCTGGATTGAAGCTCACAAGACCGGCAATAGAAGTACTGGGTGATGTTACTGCTGAAAGGATTAACGCAATCGGGGCGAAACTGTTTTGCGGTGGAAGGGCCTTGGTATGGACAACCACAGCATATGACGAAGAAACACTTAAACCTACCAACATGAACCTCACAGAAGTATTGGGTATGTGTACTTCTCTCCATTTACCCTCAATCATTAGAAACGAATTATCAAGCACAGACCCAAGTGGAGTTGGAGAAAAGGCGACTTCAAGACTCGGATGTATTCCTACGCAATTATCCGCATGATAACATCTTTTGGAGCTATGTCTGCCGTAATTATGAAAGGATCATACTGAAACGTTGATATATTACAGACGACTTGCCCAGTGGATTCCAAGATGCATACTGGCTCCCTCAGGCGAAAGCGTATGCAGTGTTAGGCGGCGGAGGACCAGGCATCGACCCATGCGACCTTGCCAGAGCCTTCACCATCCCGCTCGAGGGTATCATTGTCATTTGTCCAAAGTATTTGTTCAAAACACTTCTAATTAAGCCACTCATTCCTATTCAGCAGACACTGCAGCCGTACAAAGCCAACCCCAAGAAGATCAAGCAAGGCGATCGACTTGATAGCTACTACTCAATTTCGTCTGTTCTGCTCCATGAAATGACCCACATGATGAATCTGGAAGGCGAGTTTCGGATTACCCTGCCATATTAGAAGCTAACGTTTTGCTCCAGTTGGCGATCTCCCTTTGACTGACACTCTTGGGAATCCCGTTAAGAAAGCAGGGGAGGATTCCGGTTCCTATTATTATCAGGCTTGTGTAAACCTCGGTGTGAGCGATAAAATCAAGAGTGGAACGACCGAGGAACGAGCGGAAGAACGGAGGACACGCCGAATGAGGCCCATAAGGAATGGTAGGGTTTCCTCTGAAACATTGAATTACTCGTATGCACTAACAAATCTGGCAGCCGATTCGTACACCATGTGGTCCATTGGCTCCTATTTGAATTCAGTGGACTGGACTTCTGGGACAGCGGAAAAAAAAGAGACAAAATATTCCTCCTCAGGAGGATCAGGCCGTTAAAGATGCTCATTGGGGCTAATTATTTTCAGACCTGGCATCTGTACATTAATCCGCCCGAAAATTGATTTTTGGGAATGGTTGTTTATAGGAAAAAGGACGGAAATTGGGACGAATGAATGGGAAGAAAGCTCTTAAAACAAAATCTGTATATAAAAAGCTCCGCATGTCAGATCGTAACTTCTAGATCTATAGTCCCTAAGCACTGGGAGTTTCATAACGTAGTAGCTGTGCCGATCCACTCCTGTTGTCACATTACTGGGTTGTCAATAGCAATGCTTTTTCATTGATAGAGCGTCTCTATAGTACTCCGTTTGGGCCATTTTTCAAGCGACGATCACAAAGTCATTTTTTCAAAGCTGCCCTTGCCTTGGCCGCCATCCGTTTCCGCCGCTTTCTGCTCAGAGTAGTCACCCATCCATGATATGAGTATGGATATTTGCTGGGATCCACAGCCACGTGAACATGTGCCATGGGATATGACGACGGAAGCTGTTGTCTGGTCGGAACTACATCTTCGTCGGAATCATGATCCAGGCATCGCTTTATTAAGTCCGGATCGCAACAAACTCCGTGGCCATTCTTGAATACAGGAGATGATCCTAAAGACTCAGATAAAACACCTTCCCGGATAGTTGTCGTAGATATTGACCTTTCAGATGGCTCGAACAGCGTAGAGCTTGTCTTCATTAAGGTCTGCGGAATTTTAGTTCGCAAAAGAATAGCTTTTGAATCTGCAATATCTATTGTATTGCTTGAGGTTGAGTGTAATACCTGAGACTCATCTGGCTGTCTTATATCTTTTTGCTTCGTGCTATCATCTACTGATCCATTCTCTGGTGGATCTTCGTTCCCCATGGCCATCGATGTTATGATCGCCCAGGGGTAAATTTAGCCTTGTTGGGATTCCATGCGCTCGTTGTCGTGTTAAACCGAGTTTTATTGCAATCAGTTAAGAGTCTTTTGAATAGAGTGGCAATTAACTAGCAAGGAGGTGACAAATAATTGGTAGTTCAAAAAAGAGAAGCGTGAATGTTGGTTGTTGGTATTGTTGGTATTGTTGTTGGTTGCAACTTAGCCATGTTGCTAAAAATACATTTACATGTACACCCCCAGCATCTTCCAACCGGCCATGCGTGCCTCACGTCTACGGAGCACATGTATCAACATAAATTTCAAGCAATTGTGTAGAATCGCGGACGGGATTTGTTTGGAACACTTCTGAATACCACGCCACCCGCCAATAGCTGCTTTACTTTTTCGTTCTACCTATGCCATGTGGCCTATATGAGCGGTGTACACTCGCTCCCAACTCAGGGAACCATTACCAGAGAAGAGCTTTCTACTTAGCATTGAAGTTTTTCATCGCCCTAGTCAAAATGCAAGCATAACGATTAGACATGTTCTCATTTGACTCGTTCCTAGAAAGCGTTCATAGCCAATGTTACCAAGCGGTTCAGCATTTTAGCGTATTCTCAACCCATATATACGCAAAACTTTCTAAATTGAAGAAAACCCTGAATATTATTCAGCTTACACACAATAGCTTACATGATTACATAACAAATGTGGATAGTTTCAAAAAATTTGATAGTCAAAGGGTCACGTGACTATTCGTCGTTGTAGTTTTTATAGTAGATGAGGCATTCGGATCATAAAACCGAACAATACGCGTTCTTGGTCAGCTCGGGCTAGTACTATATCTCCTACATCTCTAGTCCCTGACCATGGATACCTTTAATAACCAGTATAGACACAACTAAATGTTAGCAGCTTAGGAGGACGACCATGCAGGCAGAGTTGTTTCGTCAAGAAATCCCAAGAGCCGTAGGTTATGATACATTTCCACTGTCTGATTAAGTATATCATCTACCTAAGCTAGAAAATGACTTGCCTGGTTTTTTACTTGCAAGTTCAAATAACAACGTAGATGTTGCATCACTCGAGGCGACAAGCTAGTCGCAGAGATAGTCGGATCCTACATGTCTACCATGTCCATATGGCGAGTAATAAAGGAGGGAACAAATGCTTTCATTAGTAAAGATGAGTTAAAGTCAACTGGTTTTATTGTTGTAGAAAGGATTGGGGAAATGAGCTGTGCACAACAACTTTAGCATGACGCAATTGAGCACCATCTACAGATAATCGCCTATATACAAAGCCCACGCGCTGTATTTTCATGTTAACTCCGTCATCTTATCTGTCCCGCCAAGGTGAGATACAATGGTGGAGAAGGCACGAAGGATCGCAACTTCCTCGCCTACTCCTACTATCCTAACTTTTTAGCTATCTATCAACCCGACAATATTTCTTCTTCCGTAAGAAATCCGACAACCCCTAGGTTACAGCCTGAGATTCTTTTCACCAAGTCATCCATACTTACTTGTAACTAGTTCTCCCATCACGTCAAGGTGCAAGCTCTTTCGTACAAAATATATATCGCTTTTTAACTGATGGCGAGCAGATTGTGACTATGAACGAAAACCAAACTTTGGAATACCCGCACCTTCTGCTATTTCGAGGCTTCAATGCCATCATCTTCGACAGATTCAGCTGCAAGATCGCAGTCATCTTTCACAACGACATCGGAGCCTTTAGATTACCTGGCTATCAATTGCCAATTCCTCTAAGCCATGAAGATATCGTTACCCATGAGATTCCCAATCTTGTTAGGTCAATGGGCCTGGAGGTCATACTGGACGCTGATCCCCCGATGACAGTGAGAGAGGTGTTTATGGGGTTGACAAACATTTGGTCCTGCTATATTGCAGTTCTGGAACACGACCATGGACAGGCGGAAGAACTGGCAGCAAGGGGCCAGCAATGCACTTGGAATTTGATTGACGATGCTCTCACGCTTATGATGGGACAGTTGAACAACGAATCGGTTGAGTTGCAAAGGGAGAGGTCTTTTCGCTTTCTCGAAGCGTTCCACATATCAGGTCAATATTACTAGGAAAGAGCAGGACGTTGTGACGGAGCTTGAATGTAATTAAACGAAGCATGAATTTACTAAAACCTTCGTTTTCTCAAGACTTGTGGAGGTTTTCTTATCCACAACTTTATTCGTTGAATGAGCCCAGTCTATGATCATAGTGCCTTTAATTCACCACATGATGACTGAGTGTACGTGCTAAATTTTAAGTCAAACTGCGCGATCTCTCATCTAAATACCTCCCTAGAAAGCGAAAATGTAAAGAAATCTACGCCATGTCTTCACAACCTCGTTAGGGTTAGCATTCTTTACTCACGTGTCAAAAGGCTCAAATATTTCTGAATCTTTAATACCACTGCAGTAGTTAAGAAATATAACCCCACAGGGTTGAAATTTCCGTTGAAACTCTGCGATTGATCAATGGAAGGTATGTAATAAGGGATTTTTCTCCAAGTTGAAGCAACAAAAGACAAGGAAAATCAAACTTTAGCAAACATGTTGCAGCTAGCACCAAGCCTGATTCTGTATATTAATGATGCCCTGGATCATTAATCTCAACTTGGAACAAACCAGCTTACATCAAGACATATCTCATGACTCTAGTACCGGCCGTTCCTTCAATCAGGTCAAAGCAATGGTATTACGCAATCTTTTGCTTCGCAGCTATCTTACCAAGAAACAACCCCCCAGCTTTTTTGATATCCTCTCCAATTCTCACTCAAGATTTGAATCAGAGTCTCTTTTTGACTTCATCAACTCAAGATTTCTTAATCTTAGTAGTATGTGTTGTAAGAATCTTTACTGCTTGAGAGTTGTTGACTATAAGAGTGTAACATTGAAAAAGCTACAAATGCATAAAGGATCCGCCAATCATATACCCTTGTCCAACTTTAGAGATCCATCCTTCCATCCTTGATCAAATCGGTGTTATAGTGTTGAAATACATTTGAAAATATCCATATGTAAATATCTATATGTACGGTTATACTGGTGTTGTGGCCTCAGGCAAACACCCTCATTAGCTAGCTAGTATACCTAGACCTCTCCCGTACGGAGAGCTTCCTTCCCTAGACTTATCACCAATCAAGAACCTTATACACGTTTTCACCAAGGAACCTCTCCTTACCGTATCGTGAGTACAGGTCCTTAACAACTGGTATGGTAACTATGTGATTCTAAGGATGGGCAATTTAACTTAAGGGTCGGGTCGACAATACAAAGACTTTACTTATGGGTTTTAGGCTGACTTTGGTAAGTTGATAACTTGCATAGATAGTATGAAATGAATATTAAGTAAGCTAAAAGAAACGTAAAGGGCGGCATAGATGGTTTTATAATAGTATAAATCAATGTATTGTATATATAAATTAAGAAAAAGACTGTGTTCAGACTTTACTGTCCTCCTATAGATCCTTGGCAATCAATCAAGGGTCCGAACTTCCACTCTAGAATTCAACCAGGAATGTGAATAGGCTAAATAGAACCTGAACATACAATAAGATTTTACCTGAGAAGTACTTGTCAAACGGCGAAGCTTATCAGCGAATTTTCTGAAATTTGAGCATTGGGTTTCTCTATATTATAGACAAATGAGAAAGAAACCGAATGCTACATATAACAACGACATAAATTAGATCTTTGATAGATACTTAAACACAATTTAACATCCAAGCTTCCATTCCAGAAGTTCCCTACACCATCGTACATTTACATATTACTACTAAATTAACCATGAACATAAAATACCAACTCTTCATAATCTTTCAAAGAGTCATCTTTATTAGAAGCATGTCCCGTAATATTCTTTTTGAGGGATTCTGCTTTTTTCTTTTTGGAAGGCTGTAGCTTCGTCAGGCTTTTCGAGACGCAAGTTAATAAGATATAACAGGAAAGAACATCTGGCCAGCCGGTCCTTAGCCCAGAAAGTATAGTCAAAGTCAACCAGACGCCGGGTGCTTTTATTAGTATCCTTTGGGTTCAGACGCTTTTGGTATATGTTGATAAACTCCGAGCAAGAACATTGTGTGGTACCTATGTATGCCGCAATTAGACTTAATGCTAGAGAAACGCCGCCAAGCTCCTGAGTTACAGCATCGATCTTATCCAGTTTTGCAGCTGGAAGGTCACCAAGTAGGCTTCTGAGGTAGCTTACTCCTTCCAAATTTGTGAAAGGTTGAAGGTGGTGCCGCTCACTCGCAGCAGCAGCAACATCAGCATGCCTTGTAGTGAATATGACAGAAATTGCAAAGCCTCAGGAGCTTGAAGTGTTCAGCAGCATATTATATCTATATTGCCCAGAAGAAAGAACGAATAAAATCACATTGCTCACATGGCTGCGCCAACAGTATTGATCATTGGTAGGTATTTCCCATCTCAATCTATGATTCATTCTCATCAGGTGGTATACAGGAGCGAATCGAGGAATGGGACTGGCCTTTGAACAACAGTATGTTCAGCGAGGATGGACAGTTCATGGCACATACCGCAAACAATCTCGGGAAGAGGCGGATGATGTAAGCACCCACTTTAAACCTCCCAGAACAACTACAGTACGACTAAGATTTTGAAGCTACTCAATCTTGGATGCAAAATATACGAGTTGGATCTGGAAGACGAAGGGACAGTGATCCAAGCTGCAAAATATTTTGGGTCCTACCCACTTGATCTCTTGATCAATTGCGCAGGTACGAACAGCCTGCTCGGTCTTGTCTTTTCCTCACGACAACTTGCAAATGTTAACATTAGTTGTGTCGTAGCTGGGGGAAATGGCCTTGATCGTATAGAAGAAACTTCTGCAGAGATGATGCGGAACTTTCGCGTCACTACAATTGTAAGTACGCTCTAGAGAGCACGAATATAGCTACTTGTAGAAAAGAGTTTTGATAGCTGGCCAGGGCCCGTTCCTCATCACGAAAGTCTTCCTGCCGCAACTGCGACAGAGTAAAAAAGGAGTCATTGCCAACATTTCAAGCAATGCCGGCTCCATGAGTGACAATGGGAGTGATGGTAATCTAGCTTATCGGGTTGCCAAAGCTGCCTTAAACATGCTCTCCGTCAACACCGCGCATGAGCTGAAGCCAGAAAACATAGCTTGCATTGCGCTGCACCCTGGCTGGGTGAAGACAAAAATGTCGGGATATACAGGATACATGGGGCCAGAAGAGGCTGTGACGCGCATGCTGGAAGTGCTGGACGGAATCGACATTAGCAAGACCGGACGATTTTATCATCGAGATGGTCACGAGCTAGCATGGTAAAACCTGATACAGTACTTCCGTCACACCTATCGCCTTATCGGCCTCGTTATAACGCTCAGTTCAGTTAGAACCCAATTTTCATGATTCTAAAATAGACAAAACCTTGACTCACGTAGTCCGAGCACGTTAATTTATGATTTGTATCTGCACTTGAACGTCGATGTGTAGCTGTGGTGTGGCTGTAGAACTGTTGCTTTACTTCTTATGGAGCTCGAGAGATACCTAGCAGCAATATGGCCACCACTACGACTGTGGAGTTACAATGTGCACTTCCGTAGAGAAAGTGACGCCTTTTTATTACCAGTCACGTAAATTTTATCCATCCAACCAAACTGTGGTACTGTACATTGAAGACGCGACCGCTTGGGCTCTTGGTGCGAGGAAGCGGTGCCGCTTGATAATCATTCAGTAGCGATTTATACAAACAACGACCTGGCGTTTGGCAGACAGTCCCTCCAACAACATTTATTTCCTCCATCTTCCACGACGTCAATGTCCAAACGTACCCACCAACTGATTGCCCCTGTTGTACTTTCCCTAGATATAAATTATCAAGTGTTAGTGTATAGCTCTTCGATTTCAGTATTGCTCTAACATCCTGTATGATAGAGCTTCTCCCCGCCTTGGTAGGATGTCAACGAGGCTTCCTCGACAGTCCGTTGCCCACTTGTTTACCGAATTTCTCCAGCATCGGAAACACTACAAAATGGTCGGAGCGGTAAACTCCCTTCAGGTTAACTATCTCGAGGCTACGAGTCAGGAGTTGGGCGAGCTCCTAGCTTCTGGGAAATGCTCGAGTGTCGACTTAGTTTCGAGCTACTTGAAGAAAATCGCCAAAGATAACGTTGATGGTATTGGAAGTCGTGCGATCATTGAAACAGAAGACGCAACCCATCTGCTGGAATACGCTAGGCGGCTGGATGATGAGAGGAAACACGGCAAGGTCAGGGGACCCCTTCATAGACTCCCCGTCGTCATTAAAGTAAGCGCAGACTTTTCTTGTTCAAAACTGCATAGATTTAGGTGGCTGTGATAGATGTTCAAGGTATTAAGGGCAACATTGCGATCCGCGGACAGCTCAAAACTACAGCTGGCTCTAGAGCTTTGCTTGACTCGATTGTGCGTGACGATTCTACAATTGTGATCCACGTATGTGACTTTGCCCCATCAGCTATCGCCATCTCTTTCTTAGCACTAAACAGAATATAGTTGAAAAAACATGGACTCATTATTCTAGGAAAAGCAAATTTAACAGTAAGTGCCGTGAGGAAATCACCCTCGCCAGCTGTTTTACTTACTAGAATAGGAGTGGTGTAATTATAAGTTAGTTATGCTACACGACTCAATAATAGAAGGTCTCCAGAATATCACTAAAATGTTTCCACAGAGCTGGTGGCATCTTACCTAATGCCTGGTCAGGACCTGGTGGTCTAGGCTTATCACCATTTGCTCCAGGACTAGTACGTGCAAGTAAATGCTTGGTGGTAGAAGCTAATGCATATATGACCCATCCGGATCATCATCGGGATCAGCTGCAGCCGTCGCGTCAGGTTTTGTTCCATTTGCAATCGGTATTGAGACAGTCGGATCCCTCATGTGCCCAGCTAGTAAGGTAGGAGTACGGGCATTAAAGCCTACAGTAGACGTCACTTCTCGTGCAGGAATTATTCCTGTGTCGCCAAATCAAGATTCTGTGGGGCCAATGGCAATGTCTGTCAGAGACATTGCTCACTTACTTAATGTACTCGTGGGTCCTGACAAGAGAGATCCCAATTCTATTGAAGCTGCAGAAGTTATTAGAGCAGACTGGACATCAAATTTCGATGGACTTCGTATCGGCGTTTTGAGCCCAGAATGGTTCATGAAAGAGGATAATATTAGCTACGGCTAGCGAGTTAATGTTCAGGTTCCATGAAATTAAAAGCCTGCTGATCTTCGATAGATTATTGAGAAAACGCTTGTGATTCTAAAAAGAATAGAATCTGCTGGTGCAGTCATTAAGAATCGGTTACGCTACCCACTTTGGATGAAATGCTCGCTTTTGATACTAATGACGTCCAACGTAAGCAAATAATAACTTACTTATGATTGTCATTTGAGATAGAATACTAAATTTCCCACTAGATCTGGATCTCAAACTGGGTCTGAAAGACTATTTGTCTGACCTCGAGTCTACTCGAATACACAGCTTAGATGATGTCATTCAGTACAATGATGAGCACCCTAGCTTAGGTAATATACTATAGCAGGGCATTCAATGTTATAACTAGTCAATTTACTGATGGAAAAGGGCAGGTTTTGAAGCGCAAGATACGTTCTTGGAAGTAATGGAGTGGTGCAAAAGGGATGTTTCCAGTCACGATAAAGCTCTTCAGAAACAGCTTATGTTATCCCAAGTCAATGGCATAAATGCATGTCTTGCCCAGAATGATGTTGATATTCTACTGGTACCCTCTGACGCAAAAAAGGCTACAAAAATATCGGCAATGGCTGGTATGTAATCTTTGCTGAGGTGGTAGACGCTGTTCGATCATCTTGACAATTGTCAAGAGATGCAAAGAGTTATTAACGTGAGCTCAGGTTATCCAATTGCAAATATCCCCGCCGGCATCCAGAGTAATGGCTTGCCGTTTGGCCTATCCATTTTTGCCGATCGCTTCCGGGAAGATCTTCTTCTTCGAGCTATGAGTGCTTTCGAAGTTCTCTATCCCAAGAAAATCGTTCCAAAGACTTTTAGAAAGGATGCACACTGGCCAACTATCGAAACGGATACTTAGTGAGAAGAATTTCCAGGCCTGATTTCGGGTGATTAGCACTCAACTACTCCACTCATTTTCTTTAGCTTCACTCACCAGAATCAATAATGTTTATACGTAACCATCAGTTAGGACGCAAAAAGGTACACCCCCGATACGGACAGGTAATATGAATCATATCCATTTTAAATAACGGTCAAGACTCCTTGCGATAGTCTGCCTATATGTGGTTACTCTCCAGCTACGCCTTCGAGCCAGGTTTAGTATAAAGAGTTTAGTTCTATTCTTGAAACTTCAGAGACTTTAAGATTTGATTACATTGTTCCCTTGAATACTACTCGATCCATATCTCTTTATCTTTGGTGATTGTGATATCTCACTATGTGACGTCTCACGTGGAAGCACGTGCCTTCGCATCGCACTTATATTAGCTAGCACGTCCGTAGCCTTCGCATCTCAGACACTTTTACATCCATCTGAGAGGCACACTTCGTGACTCTCCATACACTATGTGCAATTTTTGATAAAAAATATCTAATTTCTGCAGTCGATAATTAACATGCGTGGTGTCTTTTGATAGAAGTATACAGATAGATAAGAAATAATAAGAAGTACTTTTTTCAAAAGACTAATCTCCGTTTAATAAAGAAGGGAAAATTTGTGCTCTACAGACAGGCAGGCTCCAATGAAGCGAGATTAGATCCTCCTGATGTAGTTTCACTTGTACCTTACAAAATAAACATGTCGTTGTGTGACTATGTTACTTATCTCACGGTTGGTAAATGGAAGATTTTCCGGAGCCAAGAAATAGGCATGTAATCAAAGTCTTAATTCCTGTCCCTCTAAAGCTTTTTCTTTGACTGACAAAGGGTCGAGAAATGCTACTTCTATAATTAGATATAAAATAGTATGGTTAGGCTGTGAACCCCTGTAGTCAGAGTCATCTACCTTTCTCTCCCTAATGGTTCTTCTTCCAGCTGTAGTGAATGTGGTTAAACACGGATCAAAATCTAGCAATCTGTGTCAACTTTAATTGAGTTTAGAATTTAGAAAATGTCTGCTCACCTGCTCTTGTACCTATTTGCTATTTTGCTTTGTGCCTCTGTCACTTGAATAAAATGGGGTTCACCTTGCTAGCTTTATCGAATATCTGTTTTGGAATATCTCGATATGAATTTCTGGAAAACACCGCAACTATATTGCGCAAATTGGGTCTAGCCCAAAAAGCTCCAGTCATTGATCTCTCTTAAACCCCGCGAGGTATCAATCCTGTTTGTCAGATAAGTCCTCCCTCAACCCTTTGAACTCTATGAGCGGCCCATGAAAGCTTCCCCCGAATTGGGAGAAGAACATACCTTAATTTTCACCTCGTTTACTGCACACATCGGATTTTATGCCGAGTAAATGGGCTGCCGCTTATTCCAGTTCTTTTACCTTACTATAGGGCTCCTCCCACTGAATAAGATACACCAAAAGTTGCCTAAAGAAAATCTTAGTGCCTTCCATTGAACAATGGGATAGAATCAATAGCCCTAAGGAAAAGAATAATGATAGTGTTAATCTTGCCTCCTAACGCACAACTGGTGTAGTTCAGTATACTGCCCCGCTATCGTCGAGAGCCTACTATCACAAAAAGATGACGGCACCTCGGCTGAAGAAATAGATTTTGAATACGCAGTAGTCTAGCTTGGCGAAGCAGAGGATCTTCGTGATGTGAAGATGTCTATAAGTACAGTTGTAATGGTGTTAGTGCCCAAGGCAACAGCAGCCATTGCAGCTACATAAATACAGCTGATGCTGCCATTGCCACTCTGATCAGTCGACCGGCTAAGATCTTCAAGTTTTGCATTGGTACTCAACGATTTATTGAATGATAACAGGAGTCTGAGATTGGGTTGTGTCTATTTTATTTTTGTCCCGGTTTTGCCTATCATGTAGTCAACTTCTCCCCTTTTGTTAAGCGAGAAAGACTAGCGATCCGTCATTAATCATTCACAAATGCCTTACTTTTGATGTGAACGCAATTTAGAAATCGATGGTAAATACCACATCAAAATCTCGCTTTCATTGGCTCTTTCACACGTTTTGGAGGTCTCAATATCTCAAAGCTTTGTTTAATACGCACATCTGGCTTCAAACAATTAAGACCTCAGCGACATTTTGACTCCTGAACTGGATGTTCAATACATTGATTCTGTTGAGCTCCAACTTCAGACTTATTATTACTTTATTCTACCATCTTCGCGCTCGATCTCCAAGTAGCAATCTCCTGCTCGCTAATCTCTCTCAGCTTGTTAACACTCGCCGCCTTGCCGGTAACCACACCCTGTGCGATCTCAGCCGCCCTCGCAAGAGCGTTCTTTCTAACTACTGCGTATGTAGCAGTCTTTGTCTCAACTCTAATTATGCCAATTCTAGGGTCCTTTGGTCCACCATCATGGGTCCCATCTCCAAGATCGCCTAACCAAGCTTTGAGAGCTGGTGAATAGTATTTCTCAACGACAGAAGTATCGGTAATGATAGCAGCCTTGCCGGAGATGGATGCCCATTCGCCGGAGGAGTTGAGGAAGGAGATGTTGATGTGAGAGTCGGAATCTATATCGTTTGTCTTGCCAGACTCGGTATTTGTATGGAAGATGAGATCGATGCCGGCATTTTCCTGATAAAAATGTTAGCCAAACACATTTGTATGGAAGATACACTAAGATAAAATACCTTTCCAGCAAGGGCCATGCAGCGTGATACAAGAGCACCGCTCTGACCATCGCGTGTAGTCATCATTCCAAACTTGCAGGCCGAAATGAACTCGCTTAAGTCCTCAATCTTTTCCTTGATAGAGGCATCGTCGGCATTGTTCTTCTTGTATGGATCCGATGGTTTATCGCCAGTGTTTGCATTAGAAAAAGACATTTTGCTAGAGTACTTTGGGTAATTGGAGGTTCGTAGATTTTGAGTTCTGCTGCGGATTATGTTAGTCGTTACTATGGTTGAAATGCTCATTGATGTTGATGTGCAACTTCTAAGAAGCGGCTTTGTGAACTGGGAGTAGGTGATTATTCGAGGCATACCTTATAGTAGGATGTTTGATAATATGAAGATGACAGTTTGAGATAATTGTGTTCCAGGTATGTCAGAATAGAATTCAGACCTCCGTCATCATTGCGGGGAGGTTAGAAAGTCATGACGTAACCCATGTGACTTCCTCAATCCAGGAACCGAATTGACATGCATAACGGCTAGGTGGGATAATTTATAGAACTAGGTTAAAGCACATTAGAGCTTCTAATTCAACAATATATATGAGACATGCATTAGTGGTTAGTAGTGTCGATCATAACAACACCCTTACTTCGCTTATCAAAAAGGGGGTGTTATCACGTGCACAGCAGCTCATAGTGTTTGTTTTGCACAGTCATTATTGCATATCTATATAATTTTGTCGTTGCCACTGTCGTGTTGGATTTTATTTTAATTGGTTCTACTGCCTTTCTAGAACACTGAATTTACAGTCCATCCCCAGACCACAGCATAGTGGCCTGCTAATAATTTCCACTCCTCGACTTCATCAAGCCCTTCCAAGCTATTTACCTATGCATAAGGTTAGTGACTTTTTCTTTTAGAGAGAAGTAGTTGAAAGTAAATGATGATTGAAGCTTAAATTATACGTACCCTTTCCTTTTCATCCTCACCTATCCACTTCTCCCAGATCTGGTCTGTAGCCTCACTACTAGCTCCCACTGCCATAGTTTCACAGTTAGTAATAGGTTATACAGCTGTGCTCCCGCCAAAGTGTTACAAAGCACTTCAAAAAAGAAAACTTACCAAATCCCGAACCTAGCAATCTGTTTCGCTGATCATCTAGCGTCTTGTATCTCTGAACAGTAGGCATGACCACTCCCCGCGTAGCAAGATTCTCTACCATTTGCTGCCCAAATGCATCATCTACCCTTATTGGTTCATACAGAATAATTCCTAACTCTTTTATCTTTTCTGAAAACCATCTTATAACCTCTTCCGCTTTTCCAACCTGGAGATAGCAAAGGCAGCATTCCGAGATAATTAGCGTCGGAAGATCTGTTCTTAATCCATCAAAATCTACAACCTCTTTTCCAGCCAGTGTCCGCAAGTCTAGTGGGTGGATGTAGTATTCCTGCAAACTACCATGACCACCGATGAGTCGTGCCATTGTATCGCCATTTATACGGGCCTTTTTTACAGCGCATATGTCGGGGAAGTCGAACTCATGGTATTTGACGCCCTCTCCTCGCGCCCTGAGTCGAAAAGCTCGTGTATCCGTCCCTGCACCTAAAGATATAATCTGTCTATCCCCACCGCCTGCTATGAACGTATCGACTAGTCTGTCAATCGCAGCCGTGCGCGTATATGTACCTATCCATTGTTAGTCCTCTTCACTCATCCAACCTTTAGCCTTCGCCAATGAGAATGAGAATCACAAACCTCGATTTATGATAGGTAACCTCCTGGTACTCGAAGCAGCATCAACAAAGTGCTCTGCAAAAGGATCATCTAGGTACCCAGCCTGTACAGCGCTAAGACGTGATACCGCAGCATCTGTATCTGTGGCGCGAATAGCCAGTTCACTACGTGGAAGTTTGGGAGCTTGATATGGAGCAGAGGGGTCAGCTAACGGGGATTGGCTGGATTGGCCACGGCCACGACCTCGGCCCCGAGGATTGTTACGGAGTCCGGAAAGCAGATTTGGTATAGTCGCCATTTCGGTGGTGGTTAAGGAAGAGGAGTTACATGAAGTACACACAGGTTGAAGTGATGGCAAGGCTGAAATACAAGGCTGGGGAGTACCAAATGGCTAGAGTGGGGAATTACGGTTCTGAGTCAGGGATTTAGAGCTAGTGGGCAGATATGAGCTAGCATGAGTCGTTTTCCGAATAACCATTTAAAGACTAGCTAGCGATGTGTTGGGATTTCTGTGAAGAGAATATTAATATCGAGGTTTAATTATGTCCTCTCGCACAAGTACGCTATATCTCGAAAGCCAATTAAATACTTGTTCTTCTATCTTTTTCACGGGATTGATTGCATCTTTAACGACTAGAGTAGGGGTACGTCTCCTTTCTTTCAATGGTTTGGAAGTCACATGTCTCATCCCCGCATGACACGGACTGTTCTGTGGTGTCAACATCCGTCGCGCCAAACGCGTCCCTCCTACTAGCATTAATCATGAACGATGTCTCAAAGCAGTCAAGTGTCCAAACCCAATATCTCGGACGATTTGTACCACGAACTGGTCGAATTTATCGTTCTTGAAGTGCGGCAGGGCCCAACAGACCCTAGGAATGGTGGTGTATATGCCCAGACATTGACCAATCTTTATCTTGACCGGTACGTGGACAAGAATAGATTGGAAGATGAGCCATACCTCAGGAAGGAGAAAAAGTTAATTGCCAAGTTACTGTGGTGGTTGGTTGAGGTAAGTGTATTCAGTCAGCTAACGGCAAAGCATGTCTAAATTTTACAACAGGATAATACACTGAAACTGGTGAAAAGAACGTCAGGTGGTACGGGCTTTATCATTAACCCAGATTACTATGATGAAGGCACTCTCGCCAGGGAAATGGATCTTGGCTTTAATAGATTGAAAGGGGTGAATGGTGCAAGTGATCAACATCAAATGGAAGACGAGGAGATTGTGAGGTCAATTGAAGGGGAAGGCCAATTGGAGTTGGAGCGTATGGACGATAAACAATACTTAGAGCAGACGAATGATCTGGACATGCAGGGAGATTTGAGAGATTCTGAGGAAGATGATGATGTAAGAACGAGAGTACGACTTGATCATTCTGCCATAGCTGATAGATCCAGATGACCAAAGATGCCTTCCCTCTGTCGGCTCTTTCGGTATCGCCGATGTCTAGAACCCCAAGAAAAAAGCGAACCATGTCAGATCTAATAACTGATAGCAATATGGCAAGCCGACGCAGTGCTTCCAGTCCAGATTCCAGTCCCGGTGGAGCATCTAAGCGGAGGCCGACATCTGACCGGATTCGAACACTGTCAGAATCTCTGCGCGAGCTTATAGCATATCAACCAAACACACCCAAGCGAAGGAAACATGCAGAAAAAGATAGTACACCTTTACCACTCATGTTAGAAACCAAACTCAAGGTAATAACAATACATTTTCGGCCCAAACTACGCTAACTCGAGTAGGATCCTGAAATGGTGAAATTGCTGACTGATTTGCGTTCAAAATACCCGACAGATCGCATAGACATCTGTTCCGGGGATGGTTATCTGGAGTGTAAGGACTGTGAAAAATCCTACAAAGCTTGGACTTGCGGAGCCAACCCAAAAAGGACAGCAAACAACATGATAACTCACTTGAAAAGCAAATCACACCGTGATATGGCTCAAGCGTGTCGAGGATTAGGTCTAAATACTATGCCTACACCAACCTATCAGACAGGGAGCTCTACTGCCCCGGTATCCACGCAGCCTGTGCAAATGTACGGCATGTCAAACATACAAATGGGTGACACGTTAGAAGGACACACCACTCAACAAGCTCTTCAAAGTGCTAAGGCGAGCTTATTTCAATTTATGGATGTCATTGAAAAAGATACAGTGTATCAAGCGGAGAGGAACAAGACGCTAGAGGAGAAGTTCAATACAGCTGAAATGTTGAATCGGGAGACTGCAGAGAAGATGAATGAGGTGATAACTTTAGCTGATTTCAAAATCACAAGGCAGTGTGAAATGATAGATAGACAACTTGCCACTTCTGAAGCACAATCAGAAGGTAGGGCTGCAAAAATGCATCAGCAGTTCTTGGAAATGGAATTGAAAATGCAGAAGCAAATCGATGAACTCAAAGAAGAAATTTCACGATCGGAGACTGTAGCTAGAACGCGGTTTGAGCAGCTCGAAGCGCAACTAGCTTCTTCTGGAAATCACACAGAGGCTGAGCTTCTTAAGCTAGGAGATCAGGTCGCATTATTCAAATCTAGAGCCGACCAGCAGCACCGGGACACGACTGAACATATAGCTATACTGGTGAATGAGAAAGCCAATGAATATAAAGAAATGACAGACCGGTTGACTTCTCTGGTAAAAGCCAAAAGGAAGCAAAGCGATGAGCTTGACAGGCTAGGGGCTATCTTGCAGTTCAATACCGAAACTGTAGAAAGTTACGAACAAAACGAGGCAGAGCTGCGTAGGATGCTTTCAGCTCACGAAAAGGAGAGTGCCAAGCGGGCGGAGAGGTCGGAAAAAGAGAGCTTTGAGCAGTTTAGTGCGGTTCAGATAGCCAACATGGAGAATATGCGACTGATAGAGCGGACTGCTTTTGAGAAAATTGAAGCTCTTAAGATAGAGCATGCTGCGAAGACAGAAATGGTGGAACATGAAGCCTTGGAAGCTATTCGGCAGGTTGAATCCACATGCGCCAACAAGTTAAACTCAGTAGCTCGCCAAATCGCAGGCCAAGCCTCATTGATATGCGAGCTGGACAACAAGAGAGAAACACAAACCATGAAGCTTAAAAAGCTTGATCTTGTGCTCCCGAAGTTGATCAAGGAGTTAGGAGTATACCATTCCATCGCTAAATCATTCGTCAGACCAGCGGATAGAGATCGATTGACCGGAAGAAAGAAGTTTAAATCTCCCAGGGTTCGTAAGATCAAGTTGTCTGAGCCCCGAAGACGAAAGAAATTTATCAGTTCTAGTACTGTTAAAAAATACAGATCAAGCATGAAGCTTCCTTAGCATTCCTCAAGAACCCCCAGGAGTATCCTCATCTTGAAACAAGTTATGATTTGTTGATGGCATTGATTTGGGCAAGGAGTTATACAAGCGCCTAATGCCTAATATATATAATACCTGCACGCCGGCCTGCGATCGATTGCCTCTGTATTCATATATACGACTAGATGACAGATGCATCATATAGAATTGGCGTTGTGGAAACTCTGCTCGATTATTGTCAGTCATATTGGGCCCCAAGGAGCTGTCATGTAATATTCACTTTTCCCCCCAAGATCTTTAGGCTTCCGCGTCATTTCAGTTCATTGATTGCTAATATGAGTGTTTGTAATCTTGAGGGGCTTATGACTTGGCCGAAATTGGCGTGGTCAGCCCCCACTGTTCATTACTATTTAAAGGCCCAGAAACGAGTTCACCCAGAAATTCATTACATCTCTACAGGCGATATCTTTTGTATTTAATCAATTGTTTACTGTACGCAGCAGCAGAAACTAGCTATGGCCAATTTGACCTACACTAACTACAAAGGATTTGGGGACAAAGCCAAAGACAGATTCTGGTACAGTCAAGCCGTTCGTATTGGAGATACCATCGAAATCTCGGGTCAAGGTAAGCCCATCTTCTCCTTTTTTACCCAATGCATTATACTTACCCGATTGCAAAGGTGGATGGGACCGTGAAACGGAGGTAATTCCTGAGGGCATTCCCGACCAAATCACTGCCGCCTTTGACAACATCGAGCACGCGCTGCAGGTTGCTGGAAGCAAAGGTTGGGAGGATGTCTACTTCGTACGATCATATTTTGTACCTATGAGTGATGAAGCCATGGACACTATGGTGGGTTTGTTGAAGAAATACTGCCCTAATCATCAGCCGGGTTGGACGGCGCTGAGTGTGCCCATGTTGGCTGGGGATGCGATTGGGATGAAGGTTGAGATTGAGGTCAAAGCTTATGTCGGAGAGAAACAATGAGGCTTAGAGACGAGATTGAAGGTGGACCTGAAGAATGTGCTACATGAGAAACCGAAAGGGAGCCTAACGTTCTACAGCTCTCTCTATACACATTTGGCGACATATGTAGACATGGATACCAAATCGGAATTCCACATTAAATTGTCTCCTTAGATAATTGGACGACGAAATATTATCAACCCTTGATCACTCTACTATGCCCTGTTGGCTATTGCTCCTCATGCAGGTACGGAACGACATTGAATCATGGAGGAACCATTCAAGAAATGTAACGTTTGCCTTTTCTGAGTTAACCTTGTATCTTAGCGCTAACTTGAAATTAAAAACAGTGGATATACATAGTAGATTGTGTCAAATAGTTTGAACATACAATGCTGGGGTATTTATGAATAATTTGATTCATCTAGGTAGCTATCAACTGGGGAAATGCTTCAGGTGGTAGGTACCTCCCGGGTATGCAGGTGTGACGGCCCGAGCCGAAACCTATAAAAGGTGGATACTGAAGGGTCGCCCAAATAGCCCACTGGGATCCATAAAACTAAACGACGTGATTCTACTATATGATGATCAATATAACCTTCCCCTCCAGTTCCTTTACAGTAGGGTGCCAGAACTGTGAATTCCCTGTATTTTGTCCAACCCAAGATTGTCCGCTTGACCTTTACTCGTTAACTATCACTCACATTTAACTCTGCTAAATAACCACTTCCCTACCTCCATTTAGCTCAAAATTTCACTTCATGGGCTTAAAGCTCATTGTACCCTACCATAGAGGAAATCCCGGTTCGAAACACTATATCAGCCAAAAGCCAAGCTGTTCAAACGGTAAGCCGACTCCGAGTGATGATTCCCTAATGACAAGATCTTTTGTTTACTCTGCCCTTCCAATACAATCGGTTCATTCAACAAGGCTCTTGAAGGACGATATTTACAGACATATGATTTAGCGGCTACAAAAAGTCCCAAAAAATAAAAATACAGATGCTGACTTGAACTGCTGCGAGGAATAGGATAGACATGTTTTCGAGGCTTGAACCTCTACCTGGAATGAGAATCATAGTTCTGATGATGAGTGGTACTACAAATGTGGTTAGTGACACTCTCAAAATGATAGGACTGTCACAGCGACTCTTGTGATACTTTCAAATGTTCTCGTAAATCAACCAAGATTTCGAGAATATCAAGTAAATTTGTAACACACAAGACGGTGGTGGCCCCTATTCACTTAGAGCTTATTTGCATTCCAAAGAATTGAAAAAGTCACCGGATGTGGTTGAAGCTTTGATACTAAATATCAAATTGTTTATGTAGGCCTGTGGTTCATGTTCCATAAGTCGCAGCACTATAAAACTTGACCAATAAACATTGTGTATCCACCCCACGTCCTCCTATAACTATCCCCCACGTTTCCTTCCTATACATTGGATAGCACAGGGGGCTCGTAATTATTCTTATTAATTACCTATAGCGGTTTTCAACTCCTCTAGCAGATGTTGCAGGCATTGTTCAGAGTTTTCTCCGCTACTAGAGCTTTTTTATAAGATGCACCCCCTGTTCGTGTTGGTCATGTATGTGATGCTCTTCCAATAGCGCATTGAGATGTTTAATAAGGACGCATTTCTATTACATTCCCCCCTAAATTTCTACGATATGTTGGCAACTACCTATAACCCAGTATGATGCTGGACATGATTCATCTTCATCCCCTAGTTGAAAGACTTGTTCTCCTTTCAATCACGTGTTTCGGAGCGATGGCATATTCAAAATTGTGGATCTCTATTTGAAAAATATCCATCACGTGTCTTTAGTCATCCATCGCCCAATTAAGCCAAGTCTTTCCGTCTCCTGGAGGTACGAGGGTGCTTGTCAGCCGAAGTCCGTTCTTATAGCCTCCGGTTCTTTGTCGACCTCAATTGGAATCGAACTCGTAGAATCTGTCGGCTTAATTTGTTCACTATAAAGTCTAAGGACATACACTCTAGTCGGTTTATAACGCGACTATGGTTTACACGTAAATTGCAGGGGTTGTGATAGGTACCTTCCATCATAGATGTCGGACTTGGTCTTCTCATTAATATCGCCATGTTATTGACAACAATTGATGACATGATATGTTGCCTCAGACCTGCACAACCTCAGGTATATAACGCTCATCAAGCCACGATTAGGCGATTGCCCATCGGATGAACCTATACCCACAAGTGCGCGCGATCATAACATTCTACAATGCCAACCTACCTTATCCACGGCTTTCGCTGGCAGCGGCCATCTATTCGAATTCACGTCGCATTATATAACCTCGATGATGCAGCGCCAGACTGGCTCATGGCCCCGGCGACGTCTTTAGCGATGCATGAATCCTTCTACAAAATCTGCGACTTCCTGCCTCCAAATGAGATACCTACTACATCCTCACCTCCCAGTACATCTGAGAATGAGCCCTCTTTGCGCACTCGCGAAGAGGATGCACCGCCGAGATCTTTTATAAAGAGGATGACATCAAGAGCATCATTGTCAGCATTGGGAAGGAAGCAAAAGCAACAGAGCATTGAGAATGGGCCACAAAGGAAAGGAAACACCGAGGGGTCGGCTACAGCAGATTCGATCAGTGGTGAGCAAAGCCCGCGTCGGAATGATGCCGTGAATGGAAGACATTCTACGAATGTTGCCAAGCCCCTGCGATTCAACGAATGGAGCGTTGTGAAGCTGCTCGAACAATTTGATATCAATGAACAAATCCACCCATATCAGGAGTACGCATATGTAGGAGACTATATAGTTGAAGTAATCCTAGGAGTGTCGGTTTCCGAGGAAAGTGAAAAGTATCAGGAGTGGATAAAGAGCGTGCGAGAGAGGGCCTGGATTGATAAGCTGAAGGATAAATTGCAACCTGAGGCGAGTATCGGATGGTATGTGGTCGTGTGTGGAGATGAGGATAGATTCGCGCCCGAGTCCACAGAATTCCCAACTTACGAGGAGGGGGTGATGGATAACGGAGGCTCCCAGCAAGACTCAAGGACCGGCGGCCTGAAATCACTCTTCAAGAAACAAACGCTCGATTCCAGACAGGGCGCTCCTGACCAAGAGTCACCTACGCTAGCAAAGGACAAAAGAGTCGCTCATGCAGAAAGTCAACTCCTCCATGAAAGGAAACAGAGTAGTGGAAATTCACGGACACCACTGCCCAAAGCCTCATGATGAAGGCTATATACAGCCCTGGATTCGTTTCTACCCGGAATTGATGGCGGAGTTGTAGCGGAAAAGTTTGTGTGCAAGTTTCTCTATTACATTAATGGCTACTGATAGGGGATCCGAACTAAAGTTAATAAATCATGTGCTCCAAACAGGTTCACCCTAATTAACTCATCAAATTAAGTCTAAGAGGTATCAGTGGTATCACTTTTCTAAACATCATTGCTTTCCGTCATAATCTCTCTTCCAAATCCTGTCCCAACTTCCCTTATCAACAGCGAATTCCCTCACATAATCACTCTCCAACTCATGCGTCCTCCTCCCCAACAGGACCAAACTATGCAGAGGTGCCCCTAGCGCTTCGTCGGCATCACACAACTCCTTTAGAGTCCCGCTAACAAACCTCTCCGTCTTTCCACCGACTCTCGCTGCACCCACCGCGAGACTCTCTTCCGTATAGACCCCATCTTTACCTTCCCCTTCCTCCTTCTTGATTGCCTCAATTTCCAACATCTGCCTTGCGCACTGACCAACCGTCATATAGCGAGGTGGCTCGAATATCATCCGTCCCCTCATCATGTTTTCCGGTGTTTGCTCCTTGACCTTTATATCTAGTAGCACCAGGGTATGTAGACCTATGGAGCGGTTCTCGCGGATGCGGTCGTGAAACGAGGCTGGTTTCCAATTATCGGTAAAGAATACCATCGATACCGTCTGTCCAAAGTTGTATAGCTGGAGACCCGCTGCACCGATTGCAGACATAATTGAGGCATTGGGTATGCTCGAGACCCGAATACCGAGCTCCCTCGCCCGTAAGACCAGGTCCGTATGTGTAGTCGCCCTACTTTGTTAGCCTGGTGCCAAATCTTCAGTATGTCGAAGCGCATACCCGAATGGATCTCCGACCACCAGAAAAGCAACGTCAACGTCTTTCGCGTCGGCTAGGATCTCGTCGCTAGACGACTCCACCATCTCTCGATCTGCTAGAATAACGTCACGTCCATAATATGTCTCCTAGCTAGTTTATTAGCTCTATGTTTCCAAACTGGCGCAAAGTTACGCCTACGAGTATAGATTTGTCGACCAAGAGTATACTGGTGTAAGCCTCGAGATAAACGCGTGAGGCATTTTTGACGATTTCAAGTCCCTTGACTGTGATATCTGTCTCATCCGAGAGGCCTAGGCCTATTAGGTAGAGCATATTGTCCTTTCAATTGTGCTGGACGAGGGGTTTTGTCGAGGCTTAAGCTTTAAAAAGTAAAGCCTTGACCCCACCATCTTGTGCCGTGGAGCGGCCGCATATTAACTTTCACAACGTCAGTCTCCAGATTAGACAATCTACTGCGCCACAACAATTCTATCAAGCTCAAGAATATCACGGTATATCCTTGAGGCAATTCATTGTCGCACGTAAAATAAGCTCTGCGCCATTAAGAGGCTATCCTATCAAGTTCCAGCGTCTTACAGTATATCCTTGAACCTCTTCAAGTCGCGAGACCTCTTTGAACCGCGACCATGGCAGAGAAAAAAGGGGCGTACGAGACCGCAGCGTCAGACACGGACTTCCGGAAGAAGTACGATAGGGCGGAATATGCACAGAAGGCACAAGAGCGCGAGTCCAAAGAGAAAGAAGAATCAAAGGCGCGCTACGAAGCCAAGCTCGCAGGCAAAAAATACTACAAGCCCATGACCGGCGAAGAAACGCTCACCCAAGCACGCCATGAGAAGCTCAATATCTCTGGCAATGTCGGCAAAATGACGTTGATGGCCGCTGGATCTGCCACCGGGAAAAGGGGAAAGGGGGCAGGAAACTATTGTGAAGATTGTGATCTGACCTTTAAGGATAGTATGCAATGGGTTGAGCATATTAATAGCATGCAGCATTTAAGAGCAATTGGACAAAGTGGGGAGGTAAAAAGGGCTACCAAAGAAGAGGTGGAGCGGCGGATTGATGAAGTTTGGGAGCGAATTCAAGATGAAAAGAAGGGTCTGGTTATGAGTGTCGGGGAGAGACTGGAGATCAGGAGAGAAGAAGATGAGAAGTCAAGAGAAGAACGGAGGATTAAGAGATTGAGATTGGCGGAGAGAAGGCGTGAGGAGCGAGAAAAGGATGTACAGATAAAGAAGGAATATGGCGAGGACATTCGTGTAGAGGGGGAGCACGATGAGGACGATATGATGGCTAGTATGGGTATCACTGGGTTCGGCACGTCAAAGAAGTAAAGCCGCAAACGGAAATAGGTACATAGATTTAATTGATTTAGCGATGGCGTTGGGGTAAATGAGCATACTGGCAAGAAAATTCGGCCAGCACAGAACCAGAACGTATTTAGGAAAGGTCGAAGGAGATACTTGTGGCTAATAGTGTAGCATAACATATGTGAAAATATAGATGCAGTATGTACATACAACATTATCCACCGCATAAACTAATGTCAAGAAGGTCCATAGTTCATAAAAGCAGCCCGTAGAGTGTTAATCAAATAGAACTTTTTGTTGAGTTGGTGAAAGTGCAATACTCTTCGATAAGACATGGAGTGTTAATCAAATAGAACTTTTTTTTGGAGTTGGTGAAAGTGCAATACTCTTCGATAAGACAACCATGTCTTGGACACGACTTGGAGTTCCGACGACTATTTGAGGGCCCTCTTGAAGGGGCTTCATGTCATCCCGCACGCTGCTGCTACTAATGCATGCATGGCATTCAATATTCATGAAATATCTAATGGCACACTTTCAACTAGAGACAGGTTCAACCCTTAGCTTAGTGAGCTTAGAGATCTCGGGAAGAGGACAAGTTAAAGCAGGGAGATATATATCCTTCTTTGTAAATGATAATACTGACGAACAATTCAGGACTGGCGACTGGAGTTGATTCGACGGACTTGACGAGCATGTTTTCCTGCGAACTAATGTAACAGACCAATTTTCGGACCATCGGACTAGTGAGAAGGAGCTTATTAGGCGGGACTTCGAGGACTTAAAGCAAAGTTTGGTAAAATGGGCGATGCTCGGCTGCTTTTCGGCCATCTTTCACATAAGTCTGATAATCAACCGTTGCATATTGCCATACGGCGCTAGTGCAACCTAGTCGGTGTAGAGATCTATGTGATAGCTGTTGCTCTCCTCGCTGAGGATATCCCGCATGTGGAGGTTGAGCTCCTACTTGCTGCATATCCCCACCAGCTGCTGGAGGCATTTTATGCCTTATGCTCCCAATCCCCATCAATTGTACTCGATGTGTTTAGGAAATGTGTCTGGCTATCGTTGTCAAGCCACCGTTCGAAACAATGACCCGAAGCTCCAAGATTGTTGTTGCTACCGGCATCTGGAAGCGCTGCGGCGTTGTTATTGACCGGCAATGAAGACTTATATCGCTATCAGTATGAATTCTGACTTAACACGCAACTAAGCGCATGTTTGTTGTATTGACTTCCAAACTTACCTCATCATTATGCATGATCTCAGCTGCCTCTAGCCTGGCTTGATCCTGGAGCCAGTTATTTGTGTAAAAGGCATAAGGAGTGGCAACTTTGAAAGTGTTCTGGAGTTCCACCGTGTCCTCATTGCTGTCAGGTATATTTTGAAGGTCGGAATAGCCGTGAATATTCGAGTTTTGAGGTAGATTGAGTGGTTTGTGCGCAGGGCTGGGAGGCAGGCTATAAAAAGGACGTGTACTAGAAGGGAAGCTACACTTCATTTGAGAGCTGGCAGATTCCTGGAATCTGTCCCCGCTAGCCCTGGTCGTTCCTGAGTGGAGATCTGGAGGGCTGTGATTATCATCATGACCTTCTGCCAGTAGATTCGATGCCCCCTTGTGGTTTCCATCGCTAGTATCGATCGTGGTATCGATTTGCCACCCTTCAATATTATCCCTATCCATTATGCCTGCACCATTATGGGATGAATCCTTTGGTCGTAGAGGTTCGAATGATTCAAGTGAGGATCTGAAATGGCGTGGGGTGTTGTGCCCGATAGACATCGGCGAGGTTTTTGCCTTTCGATCACTACTCCGAGGACGCTTCTTATGAAAACGTCCTTGAGACAGTTAGCGCAGTCGATTCGATTATAAGAATATCATACCTGTGAACTGTACGGATTGGTTTCTTTGCATCCGTCCTCTTCTGCCAGTCGTATATCTACAGTCCGGCGATGAGCACAGAGCTCTGAAGCTTCGAATGGCGAGCTTGTGCTGCTTTCTGTCACAATTTCTAGTGAAGTTCCTTGGACATTGAGGAGTATTACGAGTGATGAGTCGTCTGCCAGACCTCGTAGACCCAGAAGATGGGCGCTTAAGTTGCTGTTTATTGGGAACTGGTCGTCCTCTCATCGCGTTGGTAATGGAAAGCACAGAAGAATTTGGCGCAGATGAATGTGTGGCCATAGTCAAAGTATTTATTACTTTCTCTTAGTCCCATGTGTGCTTTTGTAGGGGATGAAAATGGGATAAATTCGTTCTGGCGCCGTGATGAGGGAGGTGTGTATGAGGCTCGGAGTCTATAATGCGACCGGGCTAATGAACAACTCTCGGCGCATCACAGAAGGCGTTGAATTTGCCAAAAGTTTTTTGTTTTCGCAATATATAGTCGTACGGATGATCCTAGATTCTGATCTATCAGTTCAAACGGAGTGCCGGAGGATAGTCCTTTGCGAAACTTCGGTAGAGGCGAGGTGACAAGCTGAAGATTTTCAAGTGATACCAGCTGCAGCAAATCCTGGGCCCCCGGAAAATGCCATCGGCCAGATTAGCACAAAAAGAAAACGAACCAGAGAGGGTATTCTTTTCAACAACTTTGAAGAGAGGCGATGGTGGAAACTGAGTAGTCTGCAGTCTCCTAATTCTGCAGCTATCCCCCTTGTCTTGAGGAGGCCGATGCGCATGTATCCAATTAGGGGGGGTGATGTCAGTTCAAAAAAAAGAATCAGAGAGGTGAGAAAATCATTCATATAGCGCTTGGGAAGGGAAGTTCGGAAGTACGCTCCCTGTCCAAACATTCTTGTATTACAAACCCAAGCTCGATTGTGGACAGCGGCGATACTGCTGCCGTCCGTTTCTTTTTCTCAAATCCTCTTCAAATCAGAGGAATGGCTTTATATTTTGCTGGTTTTCTGCGATGAGATCTACTGTTGTGATCGCGATACTTTCCCAGACTGTTTTCTCGCGGCGGTGAGCTTTGCATAACTTACCAAATTGGTTATCTTTAGCACAGATCTCATTTTCTTCTTTCATGGCTTCTCAGATGGCAAAAGCCGGGAGAGAGGCGGGAACTTGAATGCTCTGTAAAAGCGGACTGGAAAATGGTCCATGTCGATTGCAAAGTTCATCATGTGAGACTCTAAACGTGGACTAGAAGGCTCTGTAGTATATTATCAGGATCTATACGGTTTTTGGCGAAGCTGAACGAAGTGAGAGTGACCTCCGCATATCTAAAATGATGCTTTTGAGATCATAATCGTCCGTTATGGTGTGGTGTGCTGCTCGTATATAAAAAGAAAGTTAAGGAGAAACAGACTCGAAAGTCTCTGCAGAATCCTGCTGTTTAGCATGGCAAATAAGATCGGGCCGTAATGCTGCAGCCACCAGGACCACGTATCCTTTTACGGGAGGGAGAACAGGGTTATGCGTTTAGTGCATCTTAGCGTGCTAATATATCTTCAAAATCTGAATTCTAACTCGAGTTCTGGCACTTTTGACGCCCTAAACAGGTTTAGTCAATCAAAGTATCGTATCCTGCCCATAGGTATGGCCATTTAAATTGCCAGGGAAGATCCGCCATGACTTTCCACGCCGGGTTCAGCCTGAGCTTCAAATCTTTATCACAAGAGGGCTGGTCTGAAACACCTACCACTGCATATACACCTCATCAAAGCCCTGTATCTGTGATGCGGAAGCATAGGATAAGATCCGGTTTAATTTGGGTAGGCGGGATCTCCCATCATCGATCGTCCAAACGGAAGTGTTCTTTTACTCACCGAGCATACCCTGTTGCATGCAGAATAAGCCTCTACTGACAAATCTACAAGTCTCGTCTCGCTCCTGTAGAGCTTATACCATCATCTGTCACTCCAGAATCGCACGTTTTCCTACGAAGTTAAAATGCCAAATATCTCGGACAACACCATTGTTGGTGATCCGTTCATGTTAAGAGTAATGTCAATGATACTATGATGCTACTGCCCTGTGTTATCTATAAAAGGCGTCCTACATTACTTTAGTAGCCGCCGTGAGTCGAAGAAGAGCTTACAGGTAAGTGTATCTCTGGATCAGAACAAGAGCGCTTACATTTGCTAACTCGCTATTGACAACAGGCCTTATGTGAACAGATAGTCGAAGAAAATCAGCTCAAACCACTTCAGATATTGGTGGAATACCATCACGGTATGGTTTCAAACCAGGCCCGGACTTCTTTCTGTACAACGTCTTACTTACGAAAGCATTCTTGCGATTAAGCATAGAGTGAAGCCCGAAGTATGATATACTGTATTGATCGGGGTTCGTTACCTAGTCCTTTTGAACGTCACACTGCTAAACAAAAAGTAGCTTCGAGTGAAAGGCCACCAGTGTAATAAACGCAGATCGACTAAGTGGTAACGAAGATATGTAGAATTCTCTGCATAGAAACTATATGAAATAGGACGAAGGAAGGCTCTGAGGTATGTTTGACACAAGCAAGCGGAGGGAGATGATCTCTGAGTTATATAGACTTTATCCACGTCTCAACAGTCCCTTCTCCACACACACTTAAATTTCAATATCGGCTTGGGAGCCTAAGTCAATGGCCCAGGATTGGGGACCTGCATCACCAATTCAACGCCGCTTTCAGTACAGTACCATAGCCTGGCGTCTGCCGCATCTGCCGCATCTTGGAGGCCAACACACACCAATCCGGCCCGCCAATAAGCAAGTGCCTGGAAACTACGACGATCAATGGTTCAACTTGCCAAAAGCCATCCCACTAGAGACTTCTGGTTGCATTCATATGAGCAGTGAAGCCTGTGGAGTATTGCTCTTCAAGAACTATTACGTATCTAGGATTTTAACCGCAACTGAGCATTGACCGGAATAGTGGTATCTCTGGTTCTCCATGGGCTTACCGTCATCGAATTCACACGGCCGCTCTTAGGATTAGGATTATGTCCAAGCATTACTCGATATAGACTCTCTACAAGTGGAGCTAGCGAGTTTCTCTTCCCAAACCCGCCCGGGCGTTGGGATTTGCAAGCTCTGCCTTATCGGATATGCTGAATTCGTTCCTCAAATTTCACTCGTCCCCCCTTAAAGCTGGACGATTGTAACCGAGATTTTTATGCATAGTCTCCACAAATTGATGAAAGCACTTTAGCGTCGGCGTGACCAGGAACGATTTCGTGTGATTCTCGTGTCGCCCCACTCCATATAACGCCACGCGACACACCTTTTGAAAAATCCAACGTAATCCTGACACGTCCGGACACCTTTGGATTTGCCATCAGGACTGGGAAACTTGCCAAACATACACGGTACGCAGTATACCGTCAGGATCTGCTAGAAACCATCCTGTTTGGATCATTATCTCGCCCATCAAACTGAAAAATGGTCACTTGGCACTCTGCTGCAAAACCTACGTTTTCGGTTTCTCCCAACGTTTTCTCCACTTGCCTCGGAGCTACCGACTCGATGCTGCGCCAATCTGCTCTGTAAGCACTAAGCATCTGCAGGATACATCACAAGACCGCGCGATTGAAGAAATGCGGAAATTCACGTCTCCCTCCCCTCCAAAACAGCGACACGCGTCGGGGGGTGGCATCTCCTCCCACTTCCATACGAGCTAGTTTCGCTGATCACATCGGGGACATGGGTTTATTGGCTGCGATATAGCCCCCTGCGTTGAGTTTGACGCAAGATCATGCGGGGATCTTACAATATATTTCTTCAGCCCGTCTCCGGTTGGAACAGAAACAGATAAACCTTGACGATTGCTGTGAGTCACAATGCCTTGCAAGAATCCCGCCGGAGATACGATGATGACGAGAGTTGATTAAGGATTCTTGCTAAAAAGCGCCCGCGATTTGTGGCCGAGAGCGTACATGTGTTTTAGCCGTCAATTCAAAGCAAGTCGACGACGTATACAACATAACATATCAGGCAGACGACGTCTAGCGAGCCTTGGCAGGACGGACAGGGCTTTGTGGCTCTTCAACCCACCTCCCTCGCATATCTTATGTAGATTGCGGTGAGAAGACAACTAACTGATTCTGGTAGTCGTCTCGGGCGTCAAGGACTTCATGTTGCAACGGCGACAACGATATGGCGTGTAAAAGCGGCCGCAACCAAGATGTTGGTTTTCTGGTAATTGATCCCTGGTGAAGATCATATCGACCGTGATTCCATTAACTATGATACAGCACCTGGTATGCTCTATAAGAGCCAGCACTTATTATACGGCAGAGAAGCGCACCGACATGGTCGGTGTAAAATACGACACCCAAGACAGAGATGGTTTGATGGGCCTCCGCCCCAAATGCCAGTCTGTGCTGCAAATACCACCGGACTATCATGGATGTTGCCACTACGGCGTTGCAACCTGGAGTCTAACGTCTGAGCTTCGAACGACCTTCCACAACCCATGAATTGGTAAATCAACTACGTTGTAAGTTCGATCAGCTGAGATTTTTGGGTTTTGGTGGCACCTTCGAACGGCGCTTAGACGAACAGGGTCCGTTTCGCCTCGGTACTTCTCTGAAATAGCCCCAAAGTAACAGCCCCGTGAGAAACCCAATTCTTAGGCGACAGACAATAATTGTTGCATCATTGACTAAGCGTCTGGAGGGATTATTACGTGATTCTGATCTCGACTATGATCTCGACAACTCCATAATTTCACTAATCCTTCCTGTACAGAAGGTGTGGAAAGAAGCTTCCATCCGCGGAACCCTTCCGGCTGCCCGCTTGACACTTACTGTATGTCGCGTAACATGAACATTGGCACAACTGCCCAGTCGTCGCATTCACACGATCTTGGGATATCCCCGCGACCAGAAGCCCAGGGGGGTGTATTTACGCCTGGCTTTTTAGGGTATCCCGTCTAATTCTAACAACCTGATGCCCTGGAATCCTGCCTCGGCACTAGCTGTCCTAATGAAGTAAAGGACCTACCAAACCAGTCTCAAGATTAAGCGCCAAATGTTGGAATTGAATAGTGCTACCCTACATCCTCTGGTTCGGCTTGCTTCCGGTGTTATAGACGGTGATCGAAGGCTGAGTTTTAATTGTGGAATTGGATGGAGTTGGTGGAGGTTGACAATCAATCCAGTTTAAGTGGTAGACGGAGGAGCTCCAAGGTTTTTGAACTAGGTCATCACCTAATATAGAATAGGCTTGACTAGAAATGATTCTGCATCTCTCCAAAGCCCTGCTGCAAAAGCCAAGCCAGGTAGGATTCTATACATGTGTTTGTTTCATGTAAAATACGCTATCATCTCCACCTAGTAATGAACTTTAGCTTGGCGACCAGCAGAAAATAACAGTTCGCATGTACTTTACATATGGTTCGCAATTTATCAGCCGCATAATTCTACCTCAGATAACACTCTCTCTTGAATATCTCAGTCATTAAAGAAGCTGGCATGATAATATGTTCTTATACACTAGATGCAATAGACAATTGGCGAAGTGTTGAATGTAAATGGCGGCCGCAGCCTCGTTGACCTGAACTATCGCTTACAGGCGCACAGCCCAGGTGTTCAAATACTTTCGTCAGGCCTTTTGTCAAGTCTAGGGCTGCCTCTCATAGTGTTAGTACTGACCGCTTCGAAATAGTGGCCTCATCAAGTCTAAGATGCGATCCGGCAAATCGAAGCACATACTATAGATCATCTACTTCAGGCCATTATAAGGACATCTTCATTACGATTCATTAGTCCACTATCTTTCTTGAGGCGAGTTATCCTCCAGCGTCAAATGTCAGTAGTAGCAACTTAGAGATTCTTGAGCCCAGAGCCATGCTAATGCCTCTTCTACCATACCACCTAGATCATGCCCGTCATGTACATCTCCTTGTCCGACCATCTTCATATACGACTAAAGTTTACCTCTCTATTACCAATATCCTTATCATACGCAGTTACACCCGCGCTGCACTGCTACAGCTCTACCAAGTCGATGATTCCTCTATCGCTAGCCAACGCACTGGCTAGCTGCTCTACCAAACCGCCCAACGCGCCATATAATACACCCTTCCTTGACTCTACTCTGCCATAACTGAAAGAGCACACTTGGCCTTGCCTAGCAACGGCCGCGTGTTTAGCTCTTAGATGTTTGTCGTGCTAGATGACAGAAGTAAACACGAAAAGACCTATCTATCTTGTAGTGTCGATTAGCTCGAGAGAGATCAAAGGGACAAGTACTGCAATAACAAACTTTATGCTACTGCCGAGTTGCTAACTATAGTGCAAATCCTCAGTGATAGGTTGGACAAGGGCTTGCTAAGGACGATAGAGCGGACAATAGAGCAGTTACAGCTCATGGGAGCGAGTGCAATACGAATAACATGGTAAAGCGGCAGGATATAGATATCAGAGGGGAGATCTGCCGACAAGGTCGGAATACTAGGGACTTTGAGAGCTGCACGACTTGAGGCTTCATCGAATCGAGGCACAACAATGCGTGGTCTCGCAGCAGAACCAGCTCACTTGCATATTATAGTTTATAGTCTCTCTATATATACTTAGAATATTCCACTTCCATAGCAAAGTATACACCTTTGTATGGACAGCCCATCATCCAACCCTGGCAGGTGTATGCTGCTTCGTGAGGACTTTTATCTTCATATTCTGCCTGCCAATTGTGAACAAGTAACGTCCACCTACTGTTACGTCGTCTGCACCGGGCTCTCGTAGTGCTTGTGAGCTATATCTCAGTAAGCATCAGCAGGCTTAGATCCGACAAAGAAAACAGACTAACTCAGGCATGAGGAGGTTCTCAGGGAAGAGCATAAAGAGCCTTAGCTGCTTCTACCACCTACCTCCTAGCTAGGTCAAATATTAGATGGCCTCAGGCACCAACACCACTACCCGCTATTACACACCACTGGAAATGGATCTCTACTTGTACTTTGGTAACTACAGGAAGCTTTTTATTTTATTTTAAAGGTGAATTATATATATATATGTCTTAGGTATTCTGTTTCTATAGTTTATATAGCTCCACATAACATACAATACCATTCAATTGCCTATAGATATTGAAAGATGCTCATGGACAAAGGTATCGTTATAAATAACCCCGATTCCCTGATCCCGAATTTCTAAAGCGAAGCTAATTATGATTTATCTACATTGGATAGTTGCAGTACATAATGCAATTCTGGAGCTGCTTACTTGTAACCATAAAGTGATTTGAATTTTGCAAGCGTAACATTCTTTTCCAGCGCCTTCTTCTTAATCTGCAACAGGCCCTCGCTATCCAAAGTCTTGAGGTCATAAGCTCCGGGAGCAAGTTGCCTCTTTCCTACGAAGAGGCTCTGTAGCGAGGACAAGTCACTGATGCCCGAATATTGCGCGCCAGTGAGAAGATGACTCTGCAAAAGCTCAAGGGTTGGCATGATCTGGGGATTCATTGAGGCCCCCTGCTGAATCGCACCTTGAATGAAAAAGCCCACAAACCAAATCCACAGCTTGGTTTGGCTAGCATTAGCCGATCCCGGCACCTGCCGAAATTCAATCGTGCCTTTGGCTACTTCTGACAAGGGAGTGAAGTTCCATCGAAAGACATTATGTGGAAAGTCCGTCTGAGCTCCCGTCGCTTTGCCTAGGGCGGTGTTCTTTGCGAATGAACACATGAGAAAGGAAAGATGTCAAGCAGTCTCCACGCCGTCAATCCAGCTGAATATCGTTGCCGTCGATTGGTCTTTCAAAGTGCTGTTCCATCGATCGCTCTGGCACCATATATTTGCTCTTCGCTCTGGAGGCAAAAGAGAATCGATAGATCTTTCAAAATATATGGCGGCCTTCGGGACATTCTTCACCAGTGTTAAGCTCCACTAGCCTACTTGCGGTGAGACGTGGATATGAGTGCTGCATTGGGTACTCGTAGTAGTATAGAACTTTTGGTCTAAAATCCATCACACCTTATCCAGACGTACCTGCCAAACCTCGGGTTTCTGGAAGTCAAGAATTGGAGAGACCAGCTCCATTCCCCCTTCTAACTATTAATATAGCACTGCTTGCTGAGTACTCGTAAATACTTACACCTATTTTGCGTCATTTGATTGCTTATCGTGACCTCTTGAATGAGCGACCACTCTTTATAACTCTCACCCGCATCTTTGTAATCTTGATTGACGTGGTTGTCGACTTCGAGAGCAGTGAGCTCCTTGCTCAAGACAGCCGCTACTGCAGTCCATTCCATATGCGAATGTGCACGACTACCAGTGATAACCTCAAGTTCTGCGCCAAATCTCAGTTTTACCGGAGTTGACATCACTATCAATGATGGGTTCTTATACAATTCCAAAACAAGGTCGAAGCAGAGAGAAGTTTGAGGGTGGAATGCGGATGAAACTTGAAAAAGAAATGTTTTATATGAAATAAACAGAAGATATACCCATTCGCTAGGAAGATCTGGGCAGTGAGACAGTCCGGATTATATATGAATGTGTCGAGACATCTCAGCTAAAGATACCACCATTTCCTACTATCATTATTATCAATTCGTCGAGCCTGTACCGCCGAACAAGCCCTCGGCCAGTTTACTTGAACGTATACACGCAGCACAAGTTTCTCAGTGCCAGTGACCGGCTCCTATGGCACATTGGGGGTACTACTCCTAAGTGTTAGCCGCGGCCGCCGTGTAGCTGCATTTGGCCGAGTCAGACGCGCAGGTAGGTTACCATAGTCCAGAGGGAAAGCAGAAATATAAAAATAACTACTTTTGAAAGGTAAGCATAAGTTATTTGCTTCTAACAAAGCATTGGCGGCTCAAAGTTCGACTGGGTTCGATCACTAGAAGATCGAGGCCTTAAGGTGGCCTTGGGCAAGCCATTTTCCATTAGCGCTGGCCCGCTTGAATCTAGTATATCAAATCGCCTGGATTATGGCGCGTGCATTTCTCAAGTAAAGTGTATATAGAGTTTTGGTTGCTATGGCTGTGTAAACCAAGCAACATCAAACTGTTGTGTTGTGTTGGTGTTTCACAGAACCTCGCCTACCATAACAAACGATATTGCCGCAAGGCGGTGTGTCAACAAGCAAAAGCACGCCAGGCAGCATGGTACAGCTCGACAATAACGTCTCGCCGTATCTATACGGCTTTACGGAGCTTTGGCGCGTATATAACTCGTCAATGAAATTCCACTGGCATAGAAATGGTACTTTGCTATAGATTATTTGAGATAGGTTGATGTTCTGTCACTCGATATCTCATGACACAAGCAATCTTTGTCTTTCTAAACCTTGCGAACGGCTCATCAACTTCACAGCAAGCGACTGTTATTCATATACCTACTGAGAGTGCCTTCAACGGCAACTCATAGATATGGGGAAGTCGTCGTCGGAGCCCATCTTAACCACCTCTCCTCCGCCACCTCCCCCGCCTCCTCGGTTTGGAATCTTCTCAGCGACTTCAAATCCTACGGCTACCATTTCAAAGGAGACATATGCCGCCTCCATGGGCGTGAAGCTTGGTGAACCAGAGGTACCCTTCATGCCATGCTTCATGTTCTTTTATGGATCCCTGATGGACGCTGAAGTACTTCAATCAGTGCTTGGGCTTCGGCATACACCTATCGTCAAAAGAGGTGTGACTGAGGGATTTGCAATGAAGATGTGGGGCATATATCCAACAATCATACCTAGCAAAGAAGGAAAAATTGCTGGCACTGTATGGAAGGTAGATTTGGTACATCATTTTTCGCGCTTACAAGAGTATGAAACTGGGGCCTATACTTGGTGCTCCTGTGACGTGAAACGGGAAGATGGAGAGATGCTACAAGGATGCCGGACGTTCTGCTGGGCTGGGGATGCCAACAGCAAGGAGCTAGATGAGGGGTCATTTGACCTAGGGCGATACCAGAAGTATTTCAAAGCATCTGTAGTACGCAAGTAGTTGCAAATTAAGTAAATCCCTAGGTGTGCCCGCGGTAATGACAGCTTTCCTCGATTTCCTAATCGAGCTTAGTATATTTTCAATTTAGAGCGAGCGAGTTTGTACTTATGTCTCAGCTATCTGATGCTATAGGGCAAAGATGAGACATTTTTATTAGTAATCAGCTGTTAATGATAGTCTTTCTTCCGCTTACTTTCTAGTTCTAAGCTATGCTAGGCACTGCGTTGACACAAAAGCACTAGTCAGCCAAATTGTGAAGAATCCGAGTCAACGATCTTCCTAACTTGACAATACCTCGTGAGATTAGAACCAGAGATTCCAAGATCTGTATATGTTGAATGTTAGGTACATGGAGCATTTTGTGTAACATTTTGATTAGAACTAACTTGTGCTATTGCTGTGGAGAAAAGGCATGCTATGAGATTTTAGATAAGTCTCTTTATTTGAGTCTCTTTATTTTAGTCGAATATCAAGTCTTCCGGCTAATTAAGCTATCATAACTAACGGTGGATCATATTGTATCATTAGAAGCATGCCCCACACTTTGGTCGAATAAAATTATTTACTGTAGGCTAGGGACTACTACACTTCCCGTCCTCCAATAATGTTTGTTATCAAATTCTATCGAAACGTCAAATATTTCCTTTCATAGAACTAACTTTGGTGATTTAGAGCCCTATAATGCTGAGCCATATATCAAGTATTGAGTGGAAAGCACAATGGTACATGTTCATATATATTTATATCAAACTAAGTTGCAGGCCAGAATGGCCCATTAGAATTCATCACAATTTGAAACCGAGGTACTAAACATAACTAAAGTTCTATATGGAGGCGATACGAAGTCTACTCAGCTTTACAGGATACCCTTTGGAGAACATTCAAGTTGAGGTGGGAATTTATTTGCAGATATCATGAAACGCATCTCGACAACAATTTTAAGGCGTACTGCCGTCTCGTGGCTCCACCATTCGACTTACAGCTATGCCACCAACCCTTCCTATCCGTGAAGATGAGACGGAACATTATAGCAACTCATCCCTAGACGTTTTCCTTGTCGATCCAGATGCAAGATTCGATGGCATTGATAACCAAAGCTATGGCATGGATACAAATGAGAGATAATATTAGATAGTTGAAATCACAATAACCCAGCTTCATCATCAGCTACTTTGCTTGCTACGAATAAACACAAGATACAGCTCGGTTCACACAAGTAGCATTCACCGATGGATTCCGAACCCACAAGTATAACATGGATAGAAGTATGCATTAGATTTAGCTACTTCGCTACATACATTTCATCTCCCTTTTTAAGTCATAGCCTTCACAGAACATTGCCGAACGAATCTATCGTTCTAACAAATTTCAAACGGAACAAGAGGGTAGAGACTGAGGTATTTATCTGTTGAAGGCAACACCTTGAAAGCCAATAGACTGTTTCTGTCTTTTAAATGAAGTGTCGAAGAGGATAATTTTGCTCTCAGGTAAGATAAGAACTGCTGCAAGCGATACAAACAGGTTGCCACTCTCTTGAACAGCCAGTTCCTGGCGGCAGTTGATTAATTACCAAAAGTACCATCGAGATCCGCTCGCCTGCCGAAGGTACCATCAGCAGCGACATCAGCTCTTCTACCAAATGTGCCATCAGCATCGACATCCGCTCGTTTACCAAATGTGCCATCAGCATCGACATCCGCTCGTTTACCAAATGTGCCATCAGCATCGACATCCGCTCGTTTACCAAATGTGCCATCA
>Ga0247810_10000390_pt1 | contig 52953 bp, 95 predicted proteins | sample UWRJL119311C1_FD_179918 | JGI IMG/M metagenome (GOLD analysis project Ga0247810, IMG submission 179918) | Plant litter microbial communities from Arlington Agricultural Research Station in Wisconsin, United States - UWRJ-L119-311C-1 | ecosystem: Environmental > Terrestrial > Plant litter >...
TATAAGCAAGGAGTACGGGCGTTGGTATACTGGATCAGATGGTACTTATTATAGAACACCTAACCACATATCACCTGTTAAACGTGAATTAGCATTGCAGGCTGGTTTCCCTGAAATACCGTTTGGGGAAGATGCTGAATACTCACGCAGGTTATTGCCATTGTTAAAAACGGAAACTAAAGTTGAAGGAAACATCTATCATTATGATTACTGGAACACTAAAAAATAGAAAAGGCAAAATTACAATTTGCAAATTTAGCATGACTTCAATGGGAGAACAGTCTATGAAGCTATTGTTTTCTAACTTTTACCCTATCCATATAGAAAGGGGCGCATTTGACGATTCATTTATTTATTCGGGATATTCTGAACATTTTAAAGAAATTAAAGAGGGTAATCCAATACCTAAATATGAAGCCGTTTTGCATTATGAAAGAGATAGCGATTATGAGATATTTTCGAGAGTTGAGTTTAAACTAATTGGTTAGTATGATTATGAAAAATAATATCCAACTATCCATCCTAATCCCCTCAATCCCTACACGATTTGACAAGGCAACTTCGTTGTATAATAACTTGCTTAACATGGTTGGCGATAAGCAAATCGAGATACTCATGCTCACAGATAACAAAGTAATTACCATAGGCGAAAAACAAAACCGCTTAATGCAAATGGCTAACGGTAAATATTTCTGCTTCATCCATGACGATGATTCGCTTACATCACTCGATGAGATTTACGAATCTACATTTCAGGATGTAGATATTATTTGTTTTAAAGCACGATGCCTTAATTCGGATGGATCTGAATATATTGTTACGCAAAAGTTAGGCAATGAAGTTGAGCATAACACAGCAGACGGTAAATATTTAGACTGCAATCGGCCGCCGTTCCCTAATTGCGTTTGGCATAACAGGTTTAAAAAGTTTAAGTTTCCTAACATATCCTACTCCGAGGACTGGCAATGGGTGCAAAAGTGTTTAAAGGTTGCCAACACACAATTGTTCATTGATAAGGTGTTATTTCACTACAATTTCAACATCGAAGCTACCGAGGCTTCAACGGAAACCAATAAACATTGGGTAAATCCTAATCCTGATAAAGTTTACAAGCGGTGTGTGGTTAACTTGTCCACTGAAAAGTATTGGGCAGGGCAAGAGCGATTGGCAAAGAGCATAACTGCCTATCCCGTTCTGATGTACAGAAGCGAAGCTGAAGTTGGCGCACCACCACATAAAGAAAACAACTATGCCTTTAAGCCGTATAGCTTCATTAAGGCGTACGAAGCAGGTTTTAGGCAGATACTTTGGCTCGATGCTTCTATCAGAGCCATTAAGGACATTAAACCGATATTTGATATAATAGACAAGGACGGTTATTTCTTTCAAGATAGCGGATGGCCTAATTCAAGATGGACAAACGATCGTGCATTAAAATACTTTGGCACAAATGAGGGTGAAATGTTGAGTAGTGGTGTATTGGGACTTGACCTTGATAATCCATTAGCCTACCAATTCTTTGACCAATGGACGCAGGCAATGCGAGATGGCATATTTAATGGTGATTGGGAAAACCACCGACACGACCAATGTGCGGCTTCGCTAATCGCTCACAAATTAGGAATGAAACTACAGGATGGTAATACGTTCTTTGTGTACGGCAAAGAAGATGAGCCCACTATAAGTGATAAAACGGTTTTATTAGCTGATGGGATTTGTTAAATAAATTTATTATGATAATACAATTAAACGAAACCGATTTAGTAAATACAGATAATATATTTACTGCTAAAAGATTAACAAAAATACCTATTGGGAATGGCGATGGTTCTACTAAAGATAGTTTTAGAATTTGGATAAGTTCTATACATGGGAGTTCAGACACATTCTATTTTGACAATGAAGTGGATTTAAATAAAGCATGGATAAAATTAAGAGGCAACATATGAAATACTACGCACAAAATTTAGAGGATCAATTCGTTCACCAATACTTCGGCGATTATAAAGGAACGCTATTAGAAATAGGTGCAAATTCAGGGGAGTATTTAAGCAACTCATTAGCCCTTATACAAGCAGGGTGGAATGCACATCTAATCGAACCCGGGCGCACTTTCTCCGACCTTGTTAAGCTCCATTATACTAATCCTAAAGTACATTTATACAATTATGCTATTGGCGAAACAGAAAGCGTAACTACGTTTTACGAATCAGGGGCGCACGTTATGGGCGGTAACGATAGTGGTTTAGTAAGCAGCTTAGACTTTGATGAAACCCTACGTTGGCGCAATGCAGGTGTTTCCTTTACAGAAGCTACGGTACAGGTTAAACCGTTTGCTGATTTTTATAAAGAAGCGGGTGAGCCTGTATTGGATTTTATTAGCATTGATGCAGAGGGGCACGATTGGGATATTTTACAGCAGATAGATTTGGGCAAGGTGGGGTGTAAGTGTTTATGTATTGAGTGGAATGGGGATACCAGCCTATACAATAAGTTTCGTGATTACTGCAAAGGGTATAAATTAGCGCATGTTAACAGGGAGAACCTAATTTTTACGATATGAAGTTGTGGCAATACTTATTCAACCATAAAAAAAGTGTTGAACAAATGCAACGTGAGCAAAATAGGCTAAACGCTGAAATAAGGGCTATGTCATTTCAATCTGTTAAATTTAAAAAGTGTTGTGAATTTAAAATAGGAGCCAATTGATACATTACATATCCCCCTACTCCACCTCAAAGAACATCGGCAAAGCCATTAACGATAATATTCGCCAACTTAACCCAAATGATGAAGATTGGCTAGTTTTAATCGACCATGACGTTCTATTTTTGCTCCCCGACACAAAAGCACGCCTCGAACGCATCCTATCAACAACAAATTACGACATTTTAGGCTGCGTAACAAACCGCTTAGCCATGCCGTACCAATGCGTACAGGGAATGTTCGACGAAACTGATATTCGCAAACACATTGAAGTAGCCCAAATCCTAGAATCAGACGAAGTACAACCCTACATGCACATTTTAGCAGCATTTTGCCTATGCTTTCAGGTCAAAACGTGGAGAAAATTAGGTGGATTTGCCGAAAATAGCATACAATTTGATACTACTTTCTCGCTAATGGCTGAAAAGAGTGGGTTAAAGAAGGGATTAATGACGGGAGTTTACCTATTTCACGCATACAGGATGTGGTCTGACAACCCTAAACAGGACGTGGCGCATTTGCTTCCTGATATACCGCAGCAAGAGTAGTTTTACCAGTTTGCACGTAATGCTCATTCATATACTGCTCTTTTTTCTCACCGTATTTAAGCACAGCCCTCATTTCATTTGGTGTTAAAACTCCTTCAGGTATAGATTTAAGGTAATCTGCAACATCTTTCATGTTTACCGCCATTTCAGGTAGCTGCGTATAGTCCCACTCTAAAGCATCTACGCCGTAACCCTCTGCCAACATGATTGTAAACGCCTCGCCTATCGCATCGCATATAGGTGCAATAGCATCATAAACTAATTTAAGGGTTTCAGTGCCAACATTGTTATCTGTGCTTGCCTTTTGGTTGTGATAGCTTAGTGGCACATGGTATGCACGGTAAACATCTTCTTCACTTACGCCGATAACCTCTAATAATTTCAAATCACCAATTGGCAATCCTATTTGCTGCCATGCTAAAGATATTGAAGAGGGAAAAACACGGCTTAACTCGTCGTTTGACTTGCGAGCTTCAACCATTTTATCCTTTAGCTGCGTCTTTTGTTCAGGCGTTAACTGATCCTCTTTATCCCTCGGAGATAGCACACCAAATACACCACCATTCTTAGCTTGCTTGGTAGTTTGCGTCTTACCCTCTTTAATTGCCCGTAAACTTTCAGCATAAGCCCTTAATGGCGCAACACCGTACAGATATTGCATTGTCCTGTCAACTGGGGCAAAGTTTCCTGTCTTAATATGCTGTATTTCTTCTTTCTCAAACCTTTTCAGGTCATAGCTTTGCAGAATGTAGCCACGTATTGGGTTTAAAAAATCCTCCACATCAGCAGCAATCTCCATATTAGGAAAGCAGAACAACTCTTTTACTTTCCCTTTGCCAACTCTAATCGGGTGAACGTAGGTATTACCCTGGTATAAGTAGCTTAGTATTGTAGTCCACATTAATTGCGTACCTGTTTGGTATGGATTAGCTTTGCCGTTAGTAAGCAATGCTTTCAAATCTGAAATATCCACCTCCTCAATAGCCAGCATTTTCATTACGTATGCTTGAACTGGATCTGTTTTTGCCAATTCTTTAGCCTTTTGCAGTTTAGCTTTATCTTTTATCTTATATCCAACAATGGGGCAGTTAAGTACTTTTTTGGTTAACAAGTCGGTTACTTCGTACGTTGCGCCAATTGTTCTGAACGTATTGTAATAGTCTATTGCATCGGGGTTAATAGTAGGTAAGGCGTTATTCAGCCCTATATTAATCATTTGCAAAGCATTGGCATAGCTAACTGCTGCCTTGCTTGCTATTGCCTCATTAACTTTTTTGTTAATCTGTGAGCCAAATATTAAATCTACTATTCCCATGACGGTAAAAATAGGTAAATAGTATTATAAAACAAAAAACCCAACTTTTTAGGGTTGGGTTACAAAAGTAGCAGGATAATGTTTCTAAATCGCTCTTTCACAAAATCCTATAATGGTGGACTCGAACCACCAAACCAAAGATCATATTTAACGACGACTTTATGGCGCTTCCGTCAATCTACTGCTGGTTACCTGTTTCGCCAATTATATTTTATACTACTTTAGTGCAACGGGTAGGATTCGAACCTACAACACGGAGATACCTCGAAATATCTTTATCCGCACCAGCTACCTGTTACGTCTACCAATTGCGCCACCGTTGCTTTTTAAAAAAGGATAAATCAGCCTTGCGCTTCATTATCCCCATACCTAAACGTTAAATGAAGATTTTGTTAGTTTAGTCGTCAAAAGTTTGTCTATTGCTATCATAGTGAGGAATTAATTCAATAGCCTTTAACACATCGGTTATATTATAGGCCATTAAACTACCATCAAAGAAGTCAACTATCAACCCATCGGGTTTAGTTATATCTTCCCAACTTGGAAAACAATGGTCGTTATCATCAATAAATACAGAAACATCCCATCCGCCTTCTCTACCTGTAGAATAATAACTTATCGGTTCAAACTCAATAAATGTAGGCTTATAGCCTTTAGCGATTAACGCTTTCTCTATCTTTTGTTTATTTTTCATCTTTAAAAATTATTAATAAACTATCATAAATACTTCTACATGTTTCAGTACTTGGGTAGCACAATGTTAGATTATATCCGTCTTTTTTTGTATAAATTTTAATATGCTTTCCTTTGCCAAAGGCGTCACTATCTATATCAGCGAATAAATTATCTCCTAATTCTATTTCTCTAATCACCTTACACTTTTTAAAATCACACTATTACCATATTTATGCCTTAAAAGAGCGATACTATTATTCTCGTCTATTACTTTGCCGTTTAGGGTTGCCTGCCAGTATTTTATAGGGCGGCGTTCGGTATTTGGTTGGGGGAGTTGGTAAAGCTTCATACCCTGCCAAACTTATCATATACATGCCGTGTTATTTTATAATAATCTTCAGGTATATATGTTCTATAATTAATAATTAATTCAAGTTTACCTAACTGTAAAGTAAATTCAGTATACCATCTATGAGGTATAAAATCCATAAAGCCATTATCGTTAGGAACTTCATGTTTTTCAAGAACTCCGTGGTTAAAGTCACTAACGCATTCGGATTGTTTAATGAGTGCTAATATTTCTTCCATCTCCTTAAAATATTAAATTCTGAACTAAACAACCTCTCCACGCAGCGGCCTCAATATCCCAATAGCTAAACATGCCTTTATTACTCGGCTTATCGGTTTTACGCTCATACTTAACATCTAACGTTCCAACAGCCTTACGTATGCTGCCATCTACTTTTTTGTAGCTGAAGGTTACGCTGCCGATTAATAGTTGTATCTGCAACTTGATTACTGACCATGCATAGCTAAGAGCCTCTGCGAATGAATTAAATTTGTCGGCTACTTGCCATGCTGTAAGAAATACTCTGCGTTTCATATCTTTATCGTTTGGTATAGAACAAAGATACTGTTTAATTGAGCATTGTCAATAGACAAATGATTATTTATTTGTCATATTTTCGTTACATTCTACAAATATCTGTTTACCTATTGGCAGGTACTCGCCATTGTAAAGCGCAAAGGTCTGGCAATTAACCTTGCTGTATTTCTTAGATTGCCTTACGTTTTGGTGGCTTGTGTTGTTTTCGTTAGCTGTTTGCTGTATCGTCTTGAGTGTTGTCATATAGCAAAGATACGTATTTTAGTATTAATCACCAGCCGAAATCAACTTCTTTAGGCACATTAATATTCAACTTATTCAAAGCAACGTAACGCAGCGGATCAATTAAGTGATTAAACTTATCAATAGGCACATTCATTGCCCTGCCTGTCACCCTATCAACTTTCCATTTGTATTTACCCAACTCCGAACGTAGGTTAACTGAATTTCGGGTTACATTAATTTTGTACCGCCTCAATATATCAATGCCGTTCTTAATACTATCCGGCCCTTTATTGGCACCGTAAACATTCAAACCCAATTGCTTTAGTTCCTCAATACTTTTCGGCTCTGCACTATCGGCAATTATCTCATCGTTACCAACAATACCCTTTAGTTCCCTATGTATATCAGGATTAGTAAGCCCTGTTTGATATATCAATTCATTAACCCATAATTCACCATTTTGCAAGTAAACAGCTAATGCGCCCGTCTCATCATTCGTAAATCCAAAATCAAGTCCATAAGCCACTAATTTCGCATCTTGTGGTATTGCTTCACAAACAAACCAATTAGATATTACCAAACCTTCGATTTTACCCGTCAATCCTCTTGCGTAAACCCTCCAAAGTTCTTGGTCGACATCTTTTAACGCTTCGATTTTATCTCTCGTTATATCGCTTAAAAATGGGTTGTGGCGGTGGTCGCTAATTATGAGCTGCGTTGCTGGCTTTCCGAGTAGGTTATCATGCACCCAAAAAGTGTTGTTTGGGTTATAGTCAATATATATCCGTCGGGAGGTTCTTAATGATAATTCGGTATAAAATTCAAATGGTATACCGTTAGCTTCGTTAATGAATAGGTAGTCACGTTTGCCGGATTTAGCGTCCTGTGCATTATCATAAGAATTGAACTCAATCTTACTGCCGTTCTTCATGTAGAATATTCGGTCTGCCTTGTTGTAAGACTTAACCAAATACTTTAATTCCTCGCTACCATCATAGATATTAAGCGCATCCCTTAAAGCACCAACTTTTAAGTTTGGTATATCCTGACCTACTACCGTAACCACCCGCTTAGGTTCAGCACACGCCAAAACAAAAAGCACCTGCATTATGGCATAAGTCTTGCCGCTGCTGGTGCCTCCCTGATTAACTACTACATGTCCTGTAGCATTATAGTTCGCTAAATATAAATCAGTCGCTTGAAACATCTTTTTCGCTTCCTGCTAATGGTACGCCCGATGTTGTTATGATAGGTTGGAAATTAAGGTTGGTTATTGGTTTGGATTGTTCGTTGTCTTGAGCAAACACGCCAATTATTTTTCCGATCATTTCAGTAGCTTTATTAGCACCTGAGCTATCAAATTCATAAACAGGATTCCCATATTCATCTTCAACTGGAATAAACTCTTTTAATCCTGCATCCCATTGAACTACTGGCTTTGCCTTTACACAAGCATCCGAAATATGTTCAAAACGCTTCATTACCCACTCTTTTGTTAGTCCCGATTTTTCAGAATATTCAGCCCTTAATGATTGTAAATATTCCTGTATATCCTCTCGCTGTAACAATTGCCATGCTTGTTGCTTTGCTGTATCAGTACTAAAACCTGCATAAATAGCTGATTGAGTGCCATTTAAAGTCTCAAAGTACCTATCTGCAAAACGTTTATGTTGATCTAGCATAGTAAAGAAAAGTAAAGTTTTTACCCCAAACTTACACAAAATTTTATAAAGTCAAGGGGGATTTAAGGAATTCTTTTAATAAAGGCCGTATAAAGTCCTTAGCAGCCTCGCTACAATCTTTTGGCACACGGAAGTTAATAGTTACCGTTTCAATCTTTTTAGTAGCGTATGGGGCACGTTTGGTGCCTGAGCGAACGCCACGGGGTTTACCGTGTATGTCTTGCGCTATTTCAATAAGTTTTCTATCTACTTTATCCATTTTTAGGTTTTAATATCGGTAAATTTAAAGTCGCTTAGATTATCTCTAAGCGGCCTGCGTTAATGCTTTCTAAAAGGTCAGATATTTTTTGTGTCATTTTAGTCATGACGTTTTTGTTAGCCTTGTAAGTAAACTTATCGCTGTTGATAGCTACTGAAATATTTTTGTCTGTTATACGGGTAATTGTTAAAATACTACCAGTAGTGTTGTTTTTTAATTGAGTTCCGTTTTCTAAGTCTTTTAAAGTTTTCATATCTTTTTCTTTTTGTTACACCAAAGATAAAACATATATTTTAATTCTGCAAATCTTTTTTAAACTATTTTCATTCTTTCCTCATATTATCTCAAAAAGATTAAATATATAATTTATTGCTTCTGGATTATCTGTATAGTCATCTTTATAAACAACTACGCCAATGTTAGTATGGTTATCAACCTCTAATGTAGCTTTTATTTCACAGAACATAGGGTCTGCAATAGATAACTCACGGTTATATCCTATCGAATTAATGTATACTGATTTTATTTTCATCTTATATTAAAAAGTTGTTGGGGGTTGAAAAAATCAGCAAGGTCTTTAATGGCCTGCTCTAATGTATTTACCTCAATAAACTTACCACCTTGTAATTCATTTGCCTTTATGAATCGCAGTTGTGCCTCACTCAATGTATCGCCGGGTAATTTTATATCTAACATCAATAAGCATCCACGCCAATACCCTGTTATGTCTGTCACGCCTGCTAATACGCCGATACTTTTTCGCTTTGATAATGAAGATACAAAATTTTTTTTATGTAATTCAAAAATCTGAACCAAGAAGTTAGGTATCTTATCGCCGCAAACTCGCTTTACTTGTTGTTGTATAAAAGTATCAGGTATAAACTCATTTGGTGTGTGCCAAAAATTACCCCTTGTTTCAGGATAGGTATTGTAGATATGTTGGAATACCTCTTGTTGGAGGCGGTCATGGGTGTATTTAATATTATTTTGTTTCATTTGGTATAAGCATTTAGTATGGGTACATCTATTCGGTATGGTATGCCCCCTTATATATAGGGGGCTGCATATACCATACCATATATATGGTATTTGGTATGGCCTTTTGGTATGCCCATACCATATATAAACCATACCATATTAAAATGGCGGTTCTTCATTATTAACTTCTGGTGCATCATTAATATTTTTTGGTGTAAATCTATTATCCTTTTCCTTAAATTCATTGCGTGGGGTTAATGAATAAAAGGTTTTAACGCCTCTTTTTTCTGCTTTATAAATATATCCCTGTTGTATGTAAAAACCTATGAATTTTTTTGTTTTCTCAACACCCATTGCCATGCCATACATTTCAAATGACGCAGATACTAATACGCAAAGTTCGCCATATGGTATTTGTGTTTCTATACCGAATGCCTGCTCCAAACAATCATAATGTGTATTTTTAGCGATGTCTATAGGCAAAGTCTTTTTAGAATTGCTTTCGCCGCTTGTTATTTTAGGTTGATAATTTACAATAAATGGCCTACCATGTTCGTCACGATCAAATGCAAATATTGTAAAAGGCTCTCCACGTGTAAATTCAGGCTCGCAGATAGTTAGTTTTTTATCGTCTTGGCTAACTTTAATAACAGTTTCAGACTTGTTTATCATTTCAGTACCCAAATGCCCACGTGCATGTTCATTGCCTTTATTTTGGTGTATTATAGACAATATGTGGCAATCAAAACTATCTGCCCACCTCATAAGGTTGCCAGTAATAATAGTTGCCTCATCTGGGTTATTTATATCAAATACAAGGTCGCGTATACCGTCAATGATAACCATGTCAGGCTTAATGGTAGTTATAAGAAATTCAACAATTTCAATTCTTATAGATGGGTTGTGAATTTTAAGGTCGTAATATTTTAAATGTTCTGATGCGTGTATTTCGGCAATATGCAATACCCAACTTTGTGTACGGCTACCATAATATGCGCCTTGCTCTGTATCAATCCAAAGAATATCCATTTCTTGTAAAATAGCTTGCGCCACTACCCATGCGCTGCAAGTTGTTTTACCGCTTTTTGCTTTACCTATAAGAGTAGAAATAGATTTTTTTGTAAAAACAGGTATGCCATCCATGCCAAAAACTACCTCTGGTTTAGGTATTTCAATCCCTTGCGGTATTAAAGCCTGCTCTGATAATTCCTGAATATTAATTTGTTCCTTTGGCTTTACTTCTTGCATTTTAGTTAAAAGTTTTAAACTTGTATATAGCCAAAAAAATTAGTTAAGGTCAATTAAGATATAGCTACCCATCTTTTTGTGCTTTATCTTTCCGCTTTTAACTTTTTTATAAACCGCCTGTACCGTAATACTATGCTCTATAGCGTAATCCTTTACGGTTTTGAATTTTTTAATGTCCGTTGGTTCTGATTCCATTTTGTAAATATAATAAATTGGTTTAAAGTTTACAACCTATTTTAAAGTTATATCAGTATAATAAATTTTACCTTTTTCTTTTTTCAACATAGCAGATTGTACGTTATACCATTTGTCAGAATAGCCCATGCAGGTGCCGAAATCACGTAAAAAATTATCCTTTGTGTGATGGTCTTTCTCTAATTCCAATTTCCTATTTGATTTAGCCACCCTGATAGCAAATTGTAACTTTTGTTTTATTTTGGCGTATACAGACAATTCAGCAGGTGACAAAGTAGATAATCTCCTGCCAACAAGTTCATCATACTTTTTGGTAATATCAATTAATACCCCTTGCTTTAACTCCGCTTCGTCTAAAGGCTGTTCATGTTGGCAGTATTCGCAAACCCTCGCCATTAATGATATAATGCTGCCGCAATTAAAACACTCCTTAATAGTATACGTGCCGAGCGCATCGGATTCTTTTTTCTTATCATCTTGCGCTTTCCACAACTCGCTCCAATTCCTGTCAAAGTAGTACAAGCCATGCCTGCGCCAGTTGTCGCCGTAATCATAACTTTTAAATTTCATAGGCATAGGATGCGGCTTTTTTCGGTTTGCCCTGAACATGCTTTGCATATAAAGTATGAAGCTACCAAACGCCCTGTACAACATTAATAAATCTACTTCTGGAAAGTCAAAGCCAGTAGTATATGAAGATACGGAAACAAGTATATCACATCCACTTTTTAAATCCTTGAATTTATAAACTTCTTGCTGTTCAGTTGTGCCTATTTCTTTTAATAATTCCGTTTTGCTATGCCCTATAGCGCAATTAAAACCAGCTTGCATCAACTTATTATAGGTATCATGCGCATTCTTTATAGATGCACAAAAAACCATACACTTAGTAAATTTACCCTGCTCATTGCGCAAATCTTCAATAAGACCATCATATAAACCAGACTGCGAAAACCATTCATTTTGTGAAGTTTCGGTATACTCACCACTTGCATTTTTAGTAAGGTGGTTTTCCATTTCCTTTTTACCACGTGCGATATGTTGATTAGTACAAATCCAATCGTTTTGAATAAACCAATCTATTTGCTCACTCGGTATGCAGTCCTTATAATAAACAGGTAGATGTTTTGCGTATTTATAATGCGGTGTTGCTGTGAAGCCTGCCGTTAAGCGGTTATGTAAATAGTCTAGTATTTTATTAAATATACCGCTGTGGCATTCATCAACCAACGTAATAACTTTTTTGGGTAGGTTATTAAATTGATCTAATAAATATATTCTGCTAATAAGCGTTTGCGCCATTGCAACATAAACCTTGCCGCATTCAACTTGAAGGTTATCAGGGGTATTTGGGTTAATTCCGATTGCTTTAGCCTCCTTTATATTTTGCACGTAAATATTTATGCGGTCTGTTAAAATTAAAACAGGGCTACCCTTTGCGGCGGCATTCCACGCAATAGTAACAAACTGTTTGGTCTTACCAGTCCCGCCCGGTGCCTGTACTATTATATGCTCTTTATCACGCATAGCAATAGCGGCTAATTTATTGTGGTTTATTTGATAGTCACGTAATTGAAAACTCATATCAAATTATCTAAAATGTAATCACATAAATCATAGCCTTTCGGATTATTGCCCGGTATACAATCAACCATCCAGTCGGCAGTAATTAATTGCCGTAATTGTGTGCATTTATCTAACCATTGCTGTTCAGCACCGCAATCAGGAATAAGCGAGATGGTGCGCCCTTTCAATACGTGGCATCGTTGCGCTGAAAGGTTCGTTAATGATCCGCTTGCAAGCCAAATAAAATCAGGGTAAATGACAGATGCAACAATTGCCGTCTTTTCAGATTCTACTATTTTAATTGCAGCATCGGGACGTTTCGTAAGCAGATGTTCACCAAACAAACATTGCGATAAAACATAGTCTTTCATTCGTGCGGCTTGGTGTACCCATGTTATTAAAGGTTTTGGCTCCTTAATTCGCTTGCCAGTTTCTGGGTTGTAAACCATTATTTTACCGCCCCTGATTCTACCGTCAATATCGAATTGCCAAAATATATTTGCTCCATGCCAGTGTTTAGACGTACCTAATCGGTAATTTTGAATTAAGCCCAAAGCAATTCCAACGTCAAATATTTTACGCAGCCATGTAAAAAAGTGGTTAGGCTGTCCCGTATTAAATGTGCGGTCAAATAATGCGTAGTCGATGTATGAGGTTGGCAAATCAATCGCAGCTACAAACTTCCAGTTATTATCTTCGGGTGGCATGTTGCAGAAGTTAACAAGCCATAGTAAGGCTTCTGTATAACCAAATCCCTGCACCGCCATAACGAAATCAATAACATCTCCGCTTTTGCCAGATGAGAAGCATTTGAATATGTTTTTTGTGGGGTGTACAGTAAACGATGGTGTACGCTCGTTGCTAAATGGTGATGCTCCCTTATATCCACTACCGTCACGCTTTAGTTGTACAAAGTGGCCTATAACCTCGACGATGTTGGCTTTTTCTTTTACGTACTTTATTTGTTCTAACTTGGTCATGTATCATAAAAAAAGCCGGGTTACGTCTGGTGAAGGAAACGCCCCGGCCTATGATTAATAAACCCAATTATTACGCAAATATAAGCCTTCACCCTTAATTTGCCTAAATTTTAATACCCTGCAATATACTAATTTTCTTTCAAAATTACCACTCCATGCCCTTTTCTTTTTAACCCATTATCGTATAATACAGCTAATTTATGATGTATTGCTTGTTCCGATTTGCCTATCTTTTTACCAACTTCCCTATAAGACATGCGCATGTAATTTCTCCGCAAATATCTAACTTCTGCTTGCGTCCAGTAAACATTTTTACCGTAAATAAATGACTTGGCAGCCTCGCATTCTATATCATTGGCTAATTTTTCAGCACCGCCATAGTTATTTATTAGGCTATTAAAGATAGCAAGCAACTCCCTGCCGCTTTCGCTCCATTCGTGTTGGTTCATTAGAAAAGGTTGGTTAAAGTGTTTCGGGTTCATCTTCCAATATTTCAGGCTCCCAAGCCATACTAAATTCAGCATCTTTAAAAGCCTCTGCCAAACCTGTTATTTGGGTTAGTCTCAAAACTTCGTCGGCATCCATACCTAAATGTTTAGATATTTTAGCGTCCGACCAATTGCGGCGTTTGAGATCAATAACAATATCACTCATTCCATCTATTGAGTGCTTGCCTCTTGCTCTATTGTGCTGAACTGTAGCAGCCATACGGTCTGAAATATCTTCCTGATCTGAACGGATTGTAACTACAGGTAAATAACCTTGTATACGCTGCTTAATATCTTCATCATTTTTGCCGCACAAATGACGGTGAAACCCATCAATAACTTCACGCCCGTTATCAGCTTTCATTGTAACGATTGGCTGAGTGTAACCGCTTGATTGAATTGATAATTTAAGCAACTCCATTTCTGGTTTTGCCACACTATTTGGGTTGTAGCTATTAGCATATACATTTTCATTTTCAACCCATAGCACACAGTCTACAGGCTCATTTTTAAAAGGCGAAACATCGTGCAATAACAACCTGCAAGCGTTTAGCAAAGCAACCTTTTCGCCCAATTCACAATTATTAATCTTTTCGGATATTTCACCCATTATTTTTAGCAGGTGTTCGGTTTCGTGACTATTCATATTGATATTCTTTAAGTTTTTTACGTTTTTCCATTAATTTTAAATACTTCGCATATGCCTCTGTTTTGTGCTGCGTAAATCCCAATCCCTTGCACCAATAATCATTCCTTAGAAGGGATTTACATACACGTCGCCAAGAAGGCGCCAGCCTTTCAGCTTCCATTTTATAATCAGCTTCATCTGGTATACCATCAGGATAGCCGCGCTCGCACCACCATTTATAAAACACACTGATTTTGTTTTGAAATTGAGTTTTAGTTTTATCTGGCATAGATGCCAATAGTAACTGTGCATATGACTTCCAAGTATGATGAGCGGGTTTGGTTATTTTATTATATCCGTTAATACTGCCCGTTTCCTGAATATACAACGCCCCTGAATTAGCACCGTTTACCCTTGCTACAACTTTAGCCCATGTTTCTGGTTCAATCAAATGGAATAGCCATAATCCCCTGCGCTGATCGTCACCGTACGGTTGGCAAATACGCATTTGAGATAATGTTAAACCAGCTTTGTGCATATAGTCATAAAGTCGGTTATGTGGCATATCAGGGCGTGTTGAGTGCCAATGCCAAATGTCTTGAACCTTCCAATCGTAAATAGGGTAAATATTGTACAAATCCGGCAAAACCTGCGTAGTCCAAATTTGGTCATTATAACGAACTTTTGTTTTGCTGGCAATAGTACGCCATCTGTTTAAACTTTCGTCGGTACGGATACCGACGAAACAAGCGCAGGGCTTGCCTTGTGCGTACCACCTGCCAAATTCAGGTACAAATTCCTCGAACTCCATATCCTGAATGTAAAATGGGAATTCTGTTTTACATACATTTTTTGGCTTCTCTCTAATCCAGTCTTTTTTACGGGATTCTTCCCAACATACCCAATGAGGCTCATAAACAGATACCGCGTTACGTAAGTGTAACGGTACACAAATCCAATACGGTTCAATGTGATCTTTGTATAATTCAAAGCATTTTTGCATATGGTCAATGGTTAGTTTATATTGCCCCTCCAAATCAACCAGCATAACCGCAACTTTACGACCGCGTTTAATAGCTTCATCCATTACAAGGTGAAGCATAATTGTACTATCCTTACCGCCACTAAATGAAATATAAATTTTCTCAAAGTTGTCAAACGTATATGAGATACGTTGCTTTGCGCCCTCAAGTACGTTATAAGGTAAAATCTTCTTTGACATAAGTAAAATTATTTTCGGTTTCCCATTCTTTAATTACAATATCAGCGCATTTATTAGCGTAAAATTGCTGTTCTTTTGTTAGTTCTTTCCAAGCCATACGGGTTTCAAATTCTGTACTGCCAACTTCTATACAGCAAGCCGCTTGCCCCACCCATGATTTACGATTACTGCCAGCATTTGATAAATTATGATTTGTTGATACAGGCCACATGGATATTACCCGCCGCATTGCCTCTAAAGGTTCTTGTAAAAGTTGTTTAGATTTTTCAATCTGTTCAATTTTTACTTCTTTACCCCACATTCCATTTTGGTAATCCTCCCAAGTTCTGTAGTCCGCGTAAAATCTTTTAGCCATAAAATAAAAAAGCCTTCGGGTTCAAAATGGTTGCCGCCAAATATCCCCCAAAGGCTAATTAAAAAGTCTTTGATACGCCCGGCAAAGCGTTTATGTAAAATCAAATATAAGAAATAAATTACATTTATTGATAGTATTTTTCACCCTTGCGCAATATCATTACTTCACGGGTTTTAGTTAGTAAATCTGCAATAAAGGCTTTATGTTCATCGGTAATAACATCGTTTAGTATTGCCCATCTGCCGGCTATCTTAATCTGCTTTTGGCATTTAAAGTCGTTCCTGATAGCCGCGATAATTGTTTTACTTAGCCCGTTTGTTTTGATATTTTCGATAGCTAACTCAACAGGGTGTTTATTATCGAACCGTTCGTCATGGCTGCGTTTTCTCGCATAAGACGAGCCTTTAATAATTGTATCGAGATCGGCTTGCAAAGTGCGGGTTTTTACTACACCTACCTTAGGGCTATACTGTTCGGTAGGAAAAGGATAATTTATATTTTCGCCAATAATCAATTTTAGCTTACTGGCATTAACTTTAATATCTGATAGCTTTTTCATTTAATTGAATTTAAATATTCTAACTGTAGTTTTTCAGCCTGCGTTAACGGTTTGTTTGATTTGCGCTCTTTAGGTTCTGCTATTTTGATAGGCGCAAAATCGGGTTTGGTATCACTCAACAAATCACTATTAACAGGAAACCTCACACCGCCAAACTCACAGATTAACACCCCGATATGATCTGAAATAATCTGCACTTCGCTACCTTGCGCAGCATAAAGTATTTTACCAGTTCCGTGTGATCGTATATCTGTGAGTAGGTAGGGCATAATCTCTCTTTTATCTTATTTGTTGGTAGGGGGTTAATACATATAGGCAGGTTTAATATATCTTAAATCCTAAATTTATTATGTATTCAATATGCTTTTCTTTGGTATCTAATAAAATATTATTCAACCCTCTATACATAAAAAACTCTTGGTCATAAATTAAAAATGTGTGTAGTTTTTTATGGTCAAAGTCACTCATTTCAATAACATCTTTTAGGTGCTGTTTGTGGTAACTCCAATGGTGTAATTCATTATTTTGGTTGAGTGTTTTAATATGTTGGGTAGCCCTACATGCGTTTGCTTTTTCAGGATAATTTTGTTTCCATGTTTTACCTGTAAAATTAAAAGGCTTATAAGGCTTAGCCGATGTTCGATAAAGTCTTACATTTTTTTCGCGTCCCCTCGCTCTTTCTTTCTCAACCCAATCAATATTGTTTCTTAAAAAGGATAACCTTTCTTTTACTCCATTTTTTTTACACTCAATACATTGGTGTAAATATCCATCAGCACAATTTTTGTGTTTATAAAAATCAGACAATGGTTTTTCTATATTACATATTTTACACTTTTTCATTATGTAAATATATGTAAAAAGGCAATAAAAAACAAATTGCCATTCTAATACATGTATGCAGGTTTATCGCACACATATATACCATCATACGATTCTGCCCAAAAATCGTATGACTGATTAAAGTTTTCCTTTAAAAGACATTCATTGAACTTATCAACTATATCTGAATAGTCTTGCAGTCCCTGTTGTATTAAAGATTTATCGAGTTTATGAACGGAAACCCCCCCCTTTGCGTCACAACATATTATGTAGAACGGAAGCATAGTTTTTTCTGCGGTTAAATACATTGCAGCCTGCCCATGATACCACATACTAATAATAGTGCGCTGTGCGGCACGTGGCGAAGCGTCAGGCACCTTTTTTATATCAACACGTATCTTTGCACCGCCAGCGTCATAATAACCTGTAAAACCAAAGTTTTTAAACTTCCATTCTAATCGCACCTCACGGTTTGGGCAAAGGTTAAGTATCTTTTTAGCCGCTCTGTTATGGGTGATGTTAGCCGCAATTATTGTAGCCTGTTGGAATTGGTTAAGCGGTATAACTTCGCCTGTGCATGTTGATAAAAATTCCGCCTTCCATTCTTTGTAAACTTTCGTTGCACGTGGATTGCCGCCGCCAATTTCGGCTATCTTATCAGCGTCATCTAATACGGTAAACCGATCCTCAAACCTTTCAGGCTCTAAAACTAAGCAATGTATAAGCGTACCTAATAACATTGCATCGGTCTGTTTTTTCTCCCTGAAAACATAATCTATAAAATCGTTTGGAGAATTTCTAAAAGCCTTTAGCGAACTGAACGATAGCGTTTTGCTACCGTCCATTAAATCGCTTATAAGTTGATCTATTTTTGATTGCCTATCTTCTAAGATTAGGACTTCGTCTATTTGTTCGGTTTCCATGATTAAAATTTTATGACGTTTACGTTTTTAAGGACTTTAGATGTTCGTGTCATTTCATCGCAATACAATGAAAAACACAATGAAAGTAAGGCTTTATCAGGGCCAGCACGGTTGTAACTTTCCGCACTGGCTTTTATCTGACACTTTAGCAATTCCCTTACTTCTTTTCGGGTAAAGGTTTCCTGCGGCATTATGCTTTAGCAGCCTCCTTTTCAGCTTTCTTAATAGCCTGTTTACGTGCGCCAAGTGCCTTAATAAACACTTCCTGCCCGTGTAAAGCTGAATTATCGTTATATATAGCTGTTACCTCATCAAGAGTTTTTGCATCCTCTATAGCCGTTAAAATCGCTTCATCAACTACAATTTCAGCAGGTGTTTCAATTTCGGTATAGTCGGTTTCCTCTGTAGTTGGCGCAAATGTATTACGGTTAAAATCGTAGTCATGCTCACTATCAATACCGCTTAATGAGTAAGCCTGCTTTAATGCGTGTGCCTCGGCAACTTTTTTAATCATGCTGCCCGGATTTGTTTTCCAAGCATTATAACCCTTGTTAAATTCTTTAAAGTCAGCCCATGCAATAAATGCATCCATACCCTCACGCTTAACGATAGCGTAAGCGCCTACAATGTTGCCCCTATTAGCCTGCGTAAATTCATGCTCAATGTGGCCGCTAACAATGTTCATTTTAAATTTATCCCCCTCGCATACATAAGCAGAGCGAATGCCTTTAAAGTCTTTTTTACGTTGGGCGTTGGCAAGGAAACCGTCACGGCCTGCAAATATTAACATATCGCTACCCGACTTATAGCACCATATTTCTTTTTGAAATGGGTTAAGTCCCGTACTTGCGGCAACCGCTAAGAAGTATTTTAACTCCGCATCGGTAGTACCTTTAGCTACTGAATTTTTAATAATGTCAATATCTGTACTAGAGAATTGACTGATTGCTGATTGTTCATTTTGGCTGATTTGTAAGCCGTCTTTTTTTTGTGTCATGTTGTTAAATATTAAGTTGTTAAGTATTTATGGAATTTCTGTTTTTCCATATTAATTTATTTAGTTGTTAGTTTAAAAAGTTCGCCTTAAATACTGTCTTTTGCTTACATTTTTCCTACTTCACAGCCCCGACCAATGTCGGCAACTCCATAGGCTCACTGGCTCGTAATAAGCCTGAATTTCTTATATTTATGGCTGCGTTAACGTCACGGTCAATAGTTAAGCCGCAATCGCAATTATACACACGCTCAATTAATGGCATATCTTTTATGTTGCCGCATCCTGAACAAGTTTTAGATGTTGGCTCAAACCTGCCTACTGCAATTAACTTTCGTCCCTTCCAATCAGCTTTATATTTCAACATGGTAGCAAACTTACTCCAAGATGCATCTGAAATTGATAAAGCTAATTTTCTATTTTTAACCATATTTTTAACAGCTAAATCTTCTATACAAATAGTACCGTATTGATTGGTTATCTCATTTGATACGTTATGCAAAAAGTGGTTGCGCTGATTAGTTATGCGTTCATGTAGTATTGATACTCTTAAATTTGCTTTTTTACGGTTGGCCGATCCTTTTTTCTTACGGCTTGCTCTGCGCTGTAATACCGCCAGCCTGTCTAATGATTTTCGTAATAGATTAGGCGATTCGTATTCTTTACCATCCGATAGCACCGCAAATGTTTTTATCCCTAAGTCTATCCCTACAGTACCGCTATTATGCGGAAATGGGATATTTTCTGTTTGTACTAAAATAGAAGCGTAATATTTATTAGTTGGCGTTTTTGATATAGTTGCAGATTTTACCACGCCATTAAAAGCCCGATGTTGAATTACTTTTATGCCCTCTCTGAACTTGCCTATAAAAAGAAAACCATTTTTAATAATTATACTCTCCTTAACAAAAAATGAATTTTTGCCTGATTTTTTCTTAAGGGCTGGAAATCCTGAACCCTTAAAAAATTTACTATACGCAACGTCCATGTTAAGTATCGCCTTATCCATAGAATCCCTCGTAACTTCATTTAGCCAAGGCAAATCTTTCTTTAAGTCGGTAAGTTGCTTTTGCAAGTCGTATGCAGATAGACTATGCTTACTGCCTCTATACGCTGCTATTTTAGTTTCCAAAGCCAAATTATAAACAAAGCGAACACACCCGAAATGCTTTTCGAGCAACACTTTTTGAGTGCCTGTAGGATATATTCGATATTTATAATATTTATACATATTCGTCCCTTTTCATATCGCTAAGTGTTGTAGTGGGGGTGGTTAAAGCCACTCGCCTGTTTTTTTGTAATGGTTAAATTGTAAATCAGAAAACTCGCTTTCGCAGATGAATTTCATATCAGCAAGCGTTTCTTTATCAAAAAACGCCTCGTTAACAGGTGCGCCAACTTCATTTTTAATGCCTAATAATATGGCATGTATCCCATCAACATCGCCTTCAATTTCGTACTCAATAGTGTAGTTATCGTATTGCAGTGTGTAAGTTTTCATATCTTCCTGTGTTTAATGTTTGGAAAGGGTGGGGTTAAAGGAAATGTAAATTCAATATATACAGCGCCAATTCTTTAGCTTCGTCTTTTGTAAGAGATATAGCGGTATCAAGCCTACCATGCTGTTTTATTTTGAATTCAGAAGTTTCCGTATTAAAATATACTTCTATATTATCGTTTATAATTACCATCATCTTAATTTGAAGCTACCCTTTGTTGTGTTGAAATTTAAAGACCTATCTTTTTCGTCAATAAAAATCTGATAGGCAACTGCACCGTTACCTACGTTTAAGTCAATTATTTTTTTAATGCTCCGCAAAACATATTCATCCATGCTTTCAGCGCCTAATATTGGTTCGTAAGTTTTCATTTTGCTCTTTTCCTTTTAGTTCGGTACAAATATAGGGGGTGGTTTTGGTAATTGCAAATAAAAATAAAAAATAAATTTTAAAATATTTTTTGCAAATGTAAATATTAGTTGTATGTTTGTATTGTAATAATTAAACAAATCATTTTAAAACTATCTCACATGACACACCAACAGCGTAAAGACAAAATTACTAAAGGCATAATAGATGCCTTTAAAAAACAGTTCCCACATTTAGAGCCTTGCACAGATGAGTTTGAAACTATTTGGCCTTTAAGTGTTTGGGATATGATACATACAGAAACCCGAAGTTTCGATGTTAAATTGAAGCTAACTACAGGTAAAGTTTTAGAAATAACTGAAAACCTCGGGTAATATGTCAACTATAACAATAGAACTTAGCAAGCTAATAAACTTACTAAATCAGCAGAAAGATTTAGTAGCCGAAAAACTACTTTCAGAAACTTACGTGTATAACACTGAAAGCACTGATTCGCACACAAAGTCTATACAGAACATTGATAAGGAAAAGTTTAAACGCGTTGCTGTTTCTGCTAAATTACCGAGGGATATTGAAACGCTAAAGGAATATATATTATGAAAATACTAAAATTCATAATCGCGCACTCTACATATAAACGTGTTTGGCGTGTGACCTATCAAGACGGCAGGAATACATACCCGCTATCTTATAATGAAGCAAAGCCTTTAAGTGAAATATTTAAAGGTAAATTATGGATTGATTATGATAATGGAATTTGGTAATTAAAATACCGTGTGCCGTGAGATAGTCACGGTCTGCTACCGCAACGCTCACAAGGCTTGCGGATTTGGCAGTAAAAAGACTTTTATATTATGGCTAAAAGAGAAATACCAACAAAAAGAATTACACCCGCTGAAATAGCCGCAATGGCTATAGGTGAAACGCGCGAAGTACATGGAATGGTTTTAGGAACGTTTAAAACCTATGTAAGTAAGGCAAAGAAAATTGATCCTACCCTGCGCATTAAGTACTCCGATATGGTCGCTAATTTTGTAACCGCTAAACGTATATCAAATGACCACTAACCAACTCAACCGCCTAACACCCGAATTGAAAGACCTTATAGGCCACAGTTTCCCCTACTTTGAGGAACAGCCACCACAAACACAGCGCAGGATAATAGAGGTAGCTAACAACGCCTACACCCTCGGTAGTGAGGGGAAGTTATTCTCTGCCTTTATAAAGTCGCTGTTAGATAGTGGCGGGTATACAATCACAGAGTTAAGGGCAAAAGACCCTGCATTATTGAAAGAGGTATTTGATTATTGGGTTAATGAATTGCCTGATTACGAATTACCTCAACCCCAATCTAAATAACATGGAAAAGCTCTTACCCCCGCCATATATAGGCGGTAAAAGAAAAAAGAATTATGATTAAAGCAGAGGAACCAATTTACAAAGGCTATATGGATTTGGAATTAATGTACTGGAAAAATCCAACACCTGACACGTCTAAATTTGCTGTTAGCTATTTATTTATAACATATTCACTTAATTGATATGAGCATTAACCCACATAAAAACCAAATCGAATTGGCTGATAATAAAGGCCACGTTTATTTATCATTTGATAATGACGATACAACCCATACGCTATTAAGCACACCGCAAGGAACATTAATTATCCCCGAATCGGAAGCTGTAAAAATGGCTAATGAGATTTTAAATAACTATTACAGCCTTTAACCCCCTCTCACCCTCTCTTTATGCGGGTGGGGGAAAGAAAAAACACTTAAAAATAATTATATGGAAACTAAAAAATTAGAACTTACAGAAGAAAATGAGGAAGATAAGCCTATAGGCTTTCTACCGAGATTGTTTTTGGGACTACTAATAAGTTTTGCCTTATTTGTATTTTGCTACGGCTTAGACTCAATGGCATTTCACAATAGATACTTTAATCAGTTATATGGAAAGCAAAATTCTTATAAAGTTCCGCCCAATTACCAAATAGTATCAAACGGGAAATACTACGCTATAAAAGTTATTAAAGGATATGATTCAGGGCAGTATCTTTATCACGGCAAGTATGGAATTGAACCATATTATAAAGAGATAGCCTACGATTTGTTTTTAGATAGCGCAAATGCAAAAGCTGTTTTAAAAAGCTATATCGACGGTAAAAATGAAGACGCTCAAACATTAAACGACTTCAAATGAAAAACCCAATTTACCTAACCCTACTATGCCTTATGGTTGTGGGGTGTGAAGAATCCGAAAAGCCGTCAAGTTATATATCAAATATCGGTATTAGAGTAGTGCCTGACGGCGTAACAACATTAACAAACGTAACTTTTAACCCAATAAAATCATTAAAATAAAACCATGAAAACAACTCTAATTACACTAACAGCATTATTACTTGCGGCGGCAGGGTTTGGGCAGACGCTTGTATTGCAGACTCTTGAGGATAAAGACCCAGGATTTAAAATAAACACTTCAACAAGCCTATCGGGAAGCACGTTGTTTGTGGGCACGCAATTACCACCTGCAACCATTATGTTTTCGGGCAGATCGGGTAGCCTACTTAAAATCAATATGATTAAAAACGGCAAGGTTACAGATATACATAGCCCAACTGGCTACGATAGCCTAATCCTATCATTCGATAAAAAGCGAATGGTTTGGAAAAACGACAGTACATTAATTTTAATCAACAAATAACAACAAAATGAAAAAAATCATCATCACATCCGCAATCTTATTATCAACCACTACTTCTTTCGCTCAATCAAAAACAGAGCCTAAAGCAGCCCCTACAAAGCCTCAATATCAAAAGGTAGTACAAATACCCGTCGAGGACTTTCAATTGCTCACACAGCAGTTAAACGAGCGCAAGAACACCGTTATCTATCAACCTAACATTAAGCCCGATGAAGCAGTGCAGATGCAGAAAGGCATTGACGCTTATTTGGTGGAATTGGGTAAAAGGGTGAAATTGGACAGCGTACTAATCCAACCAAAATGAGAAACCCAAGAGTAAGCGGAAGCGGCCATTTGTTCGGCATACTGGCAACGACAGTATATTGCCTGCTAAACTTTTTCAAGTACGAAAGCCTTATGCACATAGCTGCTTTGGTAATACTACTTGCTATGTTTACTTTGTCAATTAAGAAGAGAGGCGAAAGGTGAACAAGGCGTTAATTTCACTATTAGTACCATTAATACTACTTTTATATGTCTTAATTAGTAAAAAACATGAGCAAGTTAGCAACCATAATAGCAATCATACTTTTACCTGTAATGGTAGTGGTTGCGTTATTGAATGAACATAAACAATTTAAAAACAAATAACATGAGCATTTTCAAAAAAATCGCTGACTGGATAACAGGCGCAGCAAAAAAAGTATCTCAAGCCCTTAAAATAGGCAAGGATGTAGGAAACATTATCAAACAGGTTGTAGATAGCCCGTTGTTAGATGTAGTAGTTAATCTAACTAAAACGCCATTAGATAACGGCGCATTGGCTTATGTCCGGCCAAGAATAGGCGCATGGCTTGAAGAAATTGGATGGGCAGAAAAGAAACTGTCTGACTTTTCAGAAAAGACCTTTCCACACGTTATGAACTCAATAGCTGCCGAGGTAGCTGTATTAGAGGCGGAATATAAAGAAGTTGAATTAAGCAGACCACAGGCCATTGCAAGTATTCAGGTAGTTTATGATCCTAAAATTGTGGCGTAATGAAAGCAGAATATATTGCAATATTTTTATCCGGTATGACAGCGGGGTATTTTCTATGTTTCATTATAGTAAAAGCATATAAATAACCCTACACTACCTTCAATCCCCGCAATCGTTCTGAAAGCGGGGATTTGTTTTTTACTTACTTATCTCATCTGCCTTAGCCTCTTTAACAGCATCAACAGAACTTTTTGGTATTGCCCCGCCTTTTGCTTGCAGATCAGGATTGGTTGTTGCTGATTTAGCCACAACTGAAATAACAGTTCCAGCCGTAACCATGTAAGATGCAGCGGTATATATTATTTCAGGGATAGCTACGTTGCCCTCTTTTAATCCAAGTAAAGCAACCCCGGTCGTTAACAGCGTTGCGCCAAAGGCAAATATCTTTTTAAAGAAAGTCGGGGTTTCTCCTGATAGTCTCGCTAACAGTTGCCCGAAAAAAGTTGTAGGAATTTTGTTCATATTAACAGGTTTTTATATAATTATTGTATTCTTTAATGCGTCTATCGGTTAATCCACCAACAACAATCTTTTTACCATCTACAGTAGCCTTGTTCCACATTTTAAAGGCATCTAACAAAGGCTTTCCACTCACATACTGATTAACCAATCTCTGAACAGTAGATCCGTTAAAGCCGCCCGTACCTATATTATAGGTAAGCGCAACAAGCGAGTTAAATTCATTCTGTTTAAGGTCGTCTCTAGTGGTTGAGTACACGCCGAGGCAATAGTTCTTAGCCATTAATCTAAACTGCCTGTAAGCCTCTGAAACGCTTGCTAATGGTTTATCCTGCATCGTTACTTTCTTACCTGTTTCTGGATAGTAAGTCATGCCTATACCAATAGTTGGTATTCCTGCCTTATCCCTATATGGATGCAGGACGCAACCCTCAAAATCGGCTATCAGTTTTACACCTGCATCATCTAATGTTTTTATTTCCATAAATCAATAATAATCTTAGTCACTACTATAGCCACACTACCAAAAAACCAATAGCCGTATGTTTTCATTTGCTAATCCTGAATGCGAACCATACAGCAAAAACTATAAAGTCAAACAATACAATTATCGCTGTTCCATCCATAACACAAATGTAACTATTTATCCTTCATTCTAATAAAACCGTACAATTGTATCATAACGATAAACATCGGTGCATTAAGGATAACCCGTGTTACCCATTCATCTAAATTAATCGACCATGTATAAGCTATTGCAGCCCCGCCGTACACCCATATTTTACTAAGGAATAGTCTGATAATCAATATTCGCAGTCTACCGTCCTTTGATCGCCAAAACTCGTACGCTATAAAGGCTGATAATAGGGCTATAACAATAAGAAATAATAAGGCAATATCTTTCATCGTCTATTTTCTAAAAGTGTTTTTAAACCTGCTAATACATTGGTGTTTTCATTAATTACCCGGCTACTATCCTCAAACTGCTTTTCAGTAGTTTTTTTCCATTCTCCTCTTTCATCGCTATGGCGTTTCTCTATTCTCAAAACATACCACGCAAGTCCTGCAATTACAATTCCCTGTAGTCCGTATTGTGCGAGATCGTTCATAATCTATTTCTCAATTCAAAAACAGCGTTGCCAAGCGTTTCTATCTTATCGCTAAGATTATCCAGTTTAGGTGCCATGCTTCTGCCTATCTCGTCTTGAACTATTGAGCGTATTGCGTTATCCCGTCCGTCTTTAATCAACCTAAATCCTAGATCAAGCCCTTTCCATCCTAATATAAGGGAAGTCCACACAACGGCGTTATCCTTTATCCATAACAGAAGATCTATGTACCAGTGATTAGGTGGGCTTGTCATTATATTATTCGTTAAATGCTTCATGCCTTTTTCCTGAAATTAAAATCATTAAAGAGGTTACAAAAACCAAACCACAAAAGCATTCAATTAATTTGTAAGTATTAGTAACAGCCCCTTGATAATTTAAAATCATAACGATAAAAATAGACATAATCGAAAGTAAACATATTTTTTTAAATTGCTGTAAGTACGGCTCGCCATTGTCACCTATCAAAAGGTAAAACAAGATCAACGATGCATTAGGGGCGTAGTACATCGTCTTGCTATCCGTCCAGTTTACCTTATCCGTTTGCTGTAATAACATTGAGAAACAAACCCAAAGGCAATAGTGCAAAAGATAAGATATTGTTAAAACTGTTCTCATCCCGGATCTGCTACACATTCTTTTTTTTCTGCGTCCCAGTGGTATCCTGGAGAACATGTAACAGGCTCGTTTCCGTTTGTGGTCACTACCTTTTCTTCCTTTTTAGGTTCCTCTTTTTCGTTTTCGTTTGGCATGATATGTTTGTTTTAAAGTGTTAGTGTGCAACCCATGTTGTACCATTATAAAAGACAGGGGTTACAATTGAGCCTCCACCAACTATCGTTACAAGGTATGATGGCGCTAAAGCATCTGTTACGTAAGTCATTTGGCCTACTACCCCTGTCGGCAATGTAGCTACTGTATATCCCCCCGCTTTAACAGGGGCGTTAAATATTGCACTTCCGTCACCGTATATTAAAGCCGCACCAGCACCCGCTGCGCTTCTTATATCAATAACTGCGTGTGTTGCGTCCCCTCCGCCAAATGTAGCAGCCGAACCCGAAGCGTTTGAATTTATTGACCTAAACGGCGCGGTGCCTGTAGAGGATGAGCTTATTAAAAGAGGGGTTGCACCTGTTAGGGTATTAGAAACGTTTGTATAGACCCCATTTGTTACTGTAGCAGCATTACCGCCTATATTCAGTGCTGATGCTGTTCCAGTTAACCCAGTACCCGCACCGCTAAATGAGGTTGCTGTTACTGAACCACCAAAAAACGAATTGCCTCCGTTAACATATAAAGAATATGGATTAGTTATAGTAACATTCGTACTTGCAACAGGTGCCCCCGCAACATATAAAGTTGAAGCATTCGTGTATGTACTAGCCGCCCCTGCTGCTAAAGTAGGTATGCCAATACTTGAAGTAACACTATGCGCTATAGTTCCAGCGTCAGCAGAACGGGTAATAGTACCCGCAGCAACATTAAATATGCGTCCTATAGTACTACTTGTTGCAATTGTACTAACAGTACCTCCAACACCAATAACCCCGCTTGTAGCACCACTACCGAAAAAATTACTTACACCTGCGGTCGTAAGGTTGGCGTTGTTATCTATTGTAAGTTTATTTGTTCCACCTATAGCAATAGTGCGCGGAGTTCCGCTGCCCCCGGCTTCAGTAAGAATTGTATAAACATTACTATTCCAAAAAGTCCTTACTCTTTCAAAATTTGTGGTTTGGTCAACAGTAAGGTAATTAGCTATACCTGTCGATGTTGAGCCAAACGTTAACGTATGCGTTGGTGGAAGAGTACTTGATTGTCCGCCGATGCCGATAAGACCTGCTGATGTGATGAATAAAGCTGTTGTAGACGCTGCCGCAGTTGCGCCGTTAACATTTAATGAAAGCGTTTTAGCGCTTCCAGATGAAAAAATAGCATTATTGTTGCTGTCATAACCAACCCACGCTCTTCCCTGAAAACTAATAAGGGACCCTGTATTGGTATTATCCCCTATAAATAAAGCACCATTAGTTGTAATGTTATTTGTGTTAACATGGATATTTGCAAGTGGTGTTGTTGTGTTAATACCTAAAGGAACTGTACTAAATAAGAACGTAGGAGCAACTCTAAATTTTTCAGAGCCGCTATTACCTATCTGAAATTTGTCGCCGGCAAAGTCAAAGTAGGCAAAATTTGATGCGTTTGAATGACCTGTCGAATACTTATAGTTTCCTAAATTATCGTATCCTGTTATCGCTGAATATCCATTAGTAGAAAGATTTTGAATAGAGATTACCCCTGCTACTGATGAAGTATTAGCTTCTGTAAACTTATAGGGATGGGGTATCACACCTGTAGAGCCGCTACCAAAAATACCTGTTCCCGAAATAGCTAAGTTACCTACGTTTGTAAGGTTTTGGGCGTTTAGGTTAACTGGTCCAGATGCTAATGAATATGGTACATAACTCCCCAATATAGTTGACATCGGCGCAATCCTTGCAAACTCCCCACTTGATTTTTTAACGACTCCGCTATCTGTTAATGCTCCTGTATTAGTATTTGTATTAAATATTGGTGCTTTAAACTTTGCGCTTCCTGTTAAATAGGAATATTCCAAAGCGGATGTATAATCACTGCTTAATCCCGAAGCACCATACCTCAATAGCCTTAAATCATACCCATTGCTCTGCGTTTCTCTTGACCATGCCCATCTTGGTTTAGACACACTGGCACTGTCAATATAGAATATTTGAGTTGACCTATCAGTAGTTGCGCTTGTTAGACCTATGTCGTTAAAGGCACCGCTACCCGCCCCTGGATTAAGCGCATGCGTACCTACTTTAATTGTTGGCAGGTTGAGTTGCCCTGTCATGGTATCACCTGCTTTTAGTACAGCTGTGGTATGTAAACTATCTGCGTAGCGTTTTGTAATTAAAGACCTTGCTGTAAAGTTAGCCTCATAGTCACCTGAATTTATTAATCCCTTACTAAAAAAACGGTCATTAACAAAGGGTGGACCGTAAGGACTAAAATTTATGCCTTGATTAGTCCCGTTAGCGTCATTTTCTATACCTATATATACTTGATTGGGGTTTAATGTAAGTCTACCTGACACAGTCCCGTTAGATGCTCTTCCCACAACTGTTTGTGCAGGAGGTGCTATATCCAATATAGCACTATTGGATGAATGATCTCCCAAAAGGATAAAATTACTTGCCGTTTCAGCCGTAAAAGCCCCCCCAACATATCCGCTACCTGTTATATTAAAATCAGCTGTTTGGGGGGTAGTGGTATTCTTAATAAAATTACCGCTCCCTATATAAACCCAATTAGCATTTGCAATACCCCCAACTAAAGTAAAGGTTGAATCTTTATTGCTGCTATACTGCACCATCATACCTATCTTACGCCTTGCGGGGGTTATGGCATTACGGGTGGTGTAGTTGTAGGTTGTTGTATATCCACCTGCCTGTAATGAATCTAAGGTAACAGGATATGTATCAGCCGGGCCAATAGTTGTTACGTAGCCAGCTAAGGGCACTTGCGCCAAAGCGGCTGTACTTATAAATAGTGAGAGTATGAATAGTAGCTTTTTCATTAGTTCGTTATAATTGTTGGAGTGGTAGCAGAAAATGTACTGTTAGATGTATACACGTTATAGTTTTGGGTGTATCCGTTAACGTTAGTAACCGAAACGACCGTTTTTGTAAATGCACCTATGCTTTCAAAACCACCCACCAAAATGGATGTTAAGTCACCTAATGAGGCTGCATAAGCGTAATACACATAATTGCTGCCGCTCGATGTAATTGTAAAGCCCGTATTTGCTTTGGCTCCATTAAGTTGTTTTTCGCCCCCTGCAACAGCAAGAATTATCGTATTATCAGGTGTTGCACTTGCTGATCTACCCCAATATCTACCGGGCAACCAAGTATCGGTAGTTGTGGCTATAGCTGTTTTACCATCCGATGTGGTAACGGTAAGCGTATAAGTCCGATTAGTATTACTTGGCGTTGTTACCGATTGAGTGCCTGAAACGGTTCCAGGCTGTGCAGGTTGAGAGCCAAAAACACTTAACGATCCGGGACTAATAACTGCCGTACTTATTGTGGCTGTAGCCGCTTGCCTGCCATAACTCCACGAAAGACTGTGTGTCGCATCAGATACGCCTAACTCATAAGTTGTACCCCCGCTTAATGATGCTGTAGGTACTTGTGTTTGTTTATATAATTGATAAAATACCTCTTGCGGCGTACCTGTTGTTACAACCTGCCCAACTGTCGGAACACTGCTTACTGTCCATCCATTTACGGTGCCGCCTGCTGTTATAGCCGCCTGTGTTGCGGTGCCAATATAGTCATTAAACTGCTTCCCGGTAACCAGTTGAAAGTATTTGCCCAACGTAGTATTATACATCTGCACCTGTGTGCTATCCTTATACCGCCAACCAGTTGGCGTAAAGGCTGTTGAGCCGCTAATTTGCGTGGTTGAGTTTGTCGGTGCTTGCCCCAATGAAGCAAGGGGTAATAGGAGTAAGATTAAGAGTTTACGCATACGATTATGAATGTGGTTATAGCATATAGGTTGATTAAACCTGTTAGGTAGCCGAATGATTTAATAGCGAATTGCATATAGTGTAAAAATACACACACACCTACAAAGTATAAAAAAAAGTGTTGTGCTATTAAAAAATCACTAACTTTGTATTATGCGTAAAAACAAAATTGAGGGCAGAATAGCCAATTCGGGCCGTAAAAAAGAGTTACAAAACCCTATAGTTGTAACTTTTAAAGTAGAAAAGGAAAAATTAACTGATGTTAGAAAGCGGCATGGCATAGGTTTAAACAGGCTTTTGAGAGATTTTTTCAATAAATTATAATTATTTTTATAAAAAGTGTTGCATTATTAAAAAGTAGTTGTATCTTTACATCATAATCAAACAACACAAATTATGAAAACTGAAATTGAAATATTCGACGTAACAGAAACCCGCAACGGTGTAAAAGTTGACTACTCATTGCAAGACGATAACGGCACCGCAAATGTTAACATGGTTATCTCTTATGAAAGTATTGAAAACTATATTGTTGAAAACCAACTAAACTTAGAAACTTTCACTAATTGGAAATATGTTTCTTTGGAGTGTGACGGACTTGATGAACGGGTTATACCTGTAGATGAATATCTTACCGAAAACCTGCGTGACGTTGTTAAGGATTATCTTACCACTAACCTACAGGAGGCCGCATAATGAAAACAACCTACTCTTGCCTAATAGAAATGCGTCAAAGTGCATTATGGGCTGTTGAAATGTGGTCTGCTATGGGTATTCAATCCGAAGCTATCCGCTACTACAAAATACTTAACCGAATCGAAAACGCAATGTTTAATTATAAAGGGGTATGAAAACAGTAACAGTAAGGGACTTTGACCCGAAAAAAGATTTGAAGCCTGAACAGATAAAGGCTTATGAATTAGGTGTAAAAGACACCATTAATAAATTCAATCAGAAAATAACATCAGATTGGTTTAATAATGAAATGATACAAAAAGAAGGTGAATCGCCTGAAAAATATCAGGCACGTTTAAGAGGTATGTGCGTTGAGTTGATGTGTTCCAATAGGGGTTACGCTTCTTGTTTTACCACTAACCTTTAACCCATAAGATATGAAAACGGAATTGAAAGTAGGCGACCAATTATTTGCAGATACGAGGTATCACGGTTTAGCCTTAGTAACTGTTGAAAGGTTAACAAAAACCACCGCTGTTTTAAGTGACGGCGAAAAGTTAGATAATCCAACATTTGACCATGTTAAGTCGAAAGGAAGCAGTGGCGGTTACATATCAACTTATTACAGGCTTATAACTGATAGCCTAAAAGAGCAATACACCCGTCAAAATGCCCTTAGAAAAGTAAAGGCTATTAAATGGGATGATATTTCAACCGAACAACTATTAACTTTAATCACCACCCTTAACAAATAGTAAATATGGAAACGGAGTATAGTAATCAATTTTTACCACTTACAATAGTTGGTGACGATATAACCTTAATACGAGCAGCAGGTAACAGAAGCGGTACGATAGGGATAGAAGTTAAAATATCAATGGTAGACGGAGTTGATATAATGGTTCAATTATTAGAAAACTTTGGTGACGAATGGGTTCTTAGAATGGTTAAAGAACTTTAATTAATTATATGAAAACAGAGATAACAACAAACAGTAAATATCCAGTTTTTATAGATTGGCAAGAGGATATGTTAGTTACTACTTCCGACAAAGGGCAAGAGGTAATATACGACAAATCCGAAGCCATCCAACTACGCAACTTTTTAAACCAACTTAATTTAGGAGAAGAAAAATAATTATGTTAAAATCAGCAATAATAAGAAAACAAGACAGAGACACCGCATTGATACTATCATTATTAGGACAGGGTGGCATACCAATAGAAGTTGAAACAGGTATTTATGAAAGCCCAAGTTTCAGCTTTGGTAACACTATTCAGAATGCCAAAGAAGATTATTTCGACTTTGAAGGTTTTGGCCCATATGGCGTATGTGACAATATAGACCAAGTTAAAGATCGGTATTCAAAGTGGCTTAACAACCCCGAATTGGATTTCTGTATATCTTTTACTAAGGTATCAAAATCAGATCAGCCATCGGATGGCGGTTGGAGGTGGCATAAATGGGGTGAGTACATCGGAACTAAAGACCCTCAACATGAATACCTTTATGACGAAGGAAACCATATACAGGAAGTTTATGTTTATCATATTTATCAGTTACTAACTTAAATCATATGGACTTACTATTCACCCTAACTGCCCTAATACTCGGCGTATTATTCAGAAAGCAAATCCGCTTTTACCTCGAAAAGAACCCGAACGATGATAGCGATGTTAATTGGATGAAAGGGAAGTGAAATAAGCGGGGGTAGCTTAAGCCACAAGAGCATAAGGTAAGTGTACATTAGCCTTACTATGGTAGTGGATGGCAGAGCAAGGCGGTTATGCCCAGTGTGAAAGTTCAAATCTTTCTCCCCGCTCAAATTAAACAGGCACCCACCTGCTAAATGGGTAAAATGGGGTAGTACATGGATGTTTTGGGCTGTAAGTAAGTGCGCAATGAACGCAGCCGAACGAAACGAAAAGCGGATTGATTACCTGCACGTAGTTTTGGAAACGTAGACACACAACGTTTTCGGGTTCGATCCCCGAGTACTCCACACTATCGCCAAGGTAGTATAATTGTGTTTGGTTTAGGTTTAACAGCGTGCCGACTGCGAGAGGGAGCCGCTGTTTTTTAAAAGGAATTAATTAGAAATATAGATATGGAAAATCAAAGTTTAAATTCATTGTACAAAATACTGTTTACGCACCTATCGCAAAAAGATAGTAAAACAGGAATTGTTTGCTACTTATTTGCTTCATCAGATGAGGCGGTTTACGAATGGTTAAAATCAGAACCTACTATTGGTAACGGTGATTACAATCCATGTATTTCGGGTAAACTATATTCAAGTTGGGCAGATGAGGAAACGGAAGAAGAAATTGAAGAAGGCGAGCCGTCATTTAAAGAAAGAGTAATTGAATGTAAGGGCAGAATGTTTGATGATTATTGGGAACCGTCTGATTTATATTACGGTGCAACAGAGTACGGATGGGAATGGGTTTCAGATGTTGACGACGACTTTAAACAACAGTTGATAGATTTAGATATGGCCTTTGTTGTGAAATGATCCTATTTATTTACGCAGCCGACCCCTACCCTATAAACAAAATATACTACGTCCGAATGTATAACAACAGTTACTTCAGCGGACACCAAGAAATGTACAGATACACAGCCCACCGCAACGATATACCGCTTGGGTGGGGATTTAAAAGGAAAGGATAAAAAGATATGAAACACGAAGTAGAATTAAAACCTAAAAACAGATTAACGGTAAGCGAGTTAACAGACTATGACAATATTGGTGTAATTGACGCTAATGGCGATAAAGGATTTACACATTTTTACTCTTTAAATGTTTACATCTTTGGTAAAGACGGTAGAACATCATGGGCGGGCGGCGGTAGAACAATTCAAGATGCCTTTAATGTTGCTGCCGACAAATGTGCAGCAACATGTCAAATAGTAAAGATATTTAAGTTCGACACACGAAAGGAGTTATTTTTATGGCTGGCAGAAGACTAATCAACGCAACCCACGACATTACCGAAAAGGATTTGGTGATGTACAACTGGCACAGAATGAAGTGCGAGGCAGCACTAAACAAAAATAAACAACCTAAAAAGAAATGGTGGGAGATATGGAATTAAGAATTAAAGACAGAATCGCAGAGTTAAGAATTATGCAAATTCAAGCTGGTGATGACTATGAATTTTGTGAACAAATGGAGTATGCCATTAAAGAGTTGAGCAAATTATTATTACCAATAAATGAAAATTTAATATGAAAAGTAAAGATGAACTATTGGCAGAGGCTCACACTATTTTATCATTCTTGTATTTACGTGACGATTTAAATCTATCTATAGAGGCTAAATCTGATATATACGATTTGTGGTTTGAAGAAGGCAAGCAATTTGTAAAAGACTATAGGGATTCATGGTTAGAGGGAAACCTTTAACGCCATCAACAAAGCACTAAATGGAAAGTAACCAAGAAAATGATTTGCCAATAGTAAGAACTTTTATATCCGAAAGATACAAAGATTATAATATCAGGCAAAAAGGAAATTACTATTTTATATTTAGAAATAACACAGTTATGGACGACAATATATTTTCATCTGTTTTTAAAGCATCATTATATCTTATACGTAACTATTAATGGAAAGTAAGATGAGTAAAGAGGAAAAGATGTTAGCCGTGTGTACTGCTATTGCCCACTATATTCATAGCAATGAACATAAAAAGGCTTTTTACTTGTTAGAAAAGTTTATTGAGCCAGCTACCGACCGCATCGCCCAACTCGAAAGCGAACTGCAAATGTTACAGGATTATTTGATAAAGGAGGGGAAATAAATGAAAACAATTATACAACCAAACGAACTTAGAGTGGGAAATTATATTTATGATGACTTTGATGAAGTCCATATAGTTGAGCGCGTAGAATCGCAACGGCACAATGATTGGAATGGTAGCGATCCATCATTAGTAGTATTTAGCAAACTGAATGATAAATACGATAATATGTATACATGTGATATTGTTTCAGGTATACCATTAACCGAAGAATGGTTGGTTAATTTGGGCGCAAAAGAATATATGGGAGTATGGCAGTATGCTATCCCTATAGGGGGCTATTAAATTATTCTTTAGGAAACAGTCAAATATATGGTATTCTGAACTTGGCGGCATTTACATGGGAGATAGATTTAAATTTGTACATGAGGTACAGAACATTTACTATATCATGAAAGGGTCTGAAATTTTAAACCACCCTAAACCAGCTATCAAATTCTAAAGACCCAGTACCGTTGTCAAGTATAGTTATAGAGGCAAGGGTGTCTTTATCTTCGTCTGTAAAGTTATACCGTACTAATACAGGAGCATAGCCGGAATTGGTATCTACCGTATCGCTTTCTGCGACCGTCATGTTAACTATTGGGCGTAAGGCATTTGTTGCAAAATCAACACCGTTTACCATTGTAATTGGCAGTGCAGTGCCAGATTCATAAAAAACATTACTACCCGATATACCACCGCTAACAACCAACCCCTTAGTAATAAAGTCATTATCACCTAAATCGTCAATTGTATACGTCTCCTTATATCCTGCCTTGTTATCAACACGCAGATAACCGCCTAAAGACTTTATTATATCTAAAAACTTTGCGTTTCTCATGTTGTTAATATGCCAGTAAAGTATAAAACAATATTTGATTTAGGCGAAATATCTATCGCTGTTTGTCCTGCGAATGGATTTAACGAAGCATCCCTGATACTTGGTGACACGGTATTATTATTCGCCCCGTTGTATTGTATGCCGCCGCTACCAGCAACACCGCCAATATTAGATGGAATACTCACCTTTAATTCAGGCAAATTAGCAAAAGCGATTGTTTTTGAGTTATCCCCGTAACTACCCCCAAGCGTATCGCCTGTCTTATACCCTCTCAAATAAGTATCACCCAAATCAGGCAGTCCATTTGTGCCCCATAGGACAGCGTTTTCATAAGGTGTGCCTACTTTACCAAAACCACTTATAAAGTCCCATGAAGCGGCTGTATGGCCTGAATACATAGGCTTAAAGGCATACACCGTACCCGCCACCCATTGAGTTCCGACGCCCCCACTTCCACCGCTCGGTATAACAGGTTGCTCATCTAACTGATAGTATAAGATAAACATTGTGTAATCAACGCCAACTAATCCCGTTAAATATAGAGTGGTTGCCTCGTCAAAATAAGCGTCAACATCTAAGCAAGATATATCATTAGGCAAAACAATGCTACCCACTTCAGTACCCCCATCCGTACTACCTAAATTCAGAGTAACCTCTGCACCTGAATTATTAATGAAATAGATCTTAGCTAAAGTGGATTGATTGCGAAATATGCCTGCAATAGTTTTATTGCCGCTTGTTTCAATATATGGTATAACCTTGCAATTGGTAACGTTATTGAAGTAGGCGATAAAATATGGTAGTTCTGAATATTTCTTTGTTCCGTCGCCAACTTTAAAGTTAACAGCCAATCCCTCGTCGTTATACACCAACGCCATTTCACCCGCAAGAATCGGCCCTAACTCATCTTCTACAGATAGCCAATAATCATTGGTTGCGATTTTATTCTTAACCCTTGCGTTTAATATGGTAGTAGGTATTGCCATTAGTTACTCAATTGCTTGTCGTTACTTGAATAATATTTCTCTGTTAATTCTATTTCATCGTTCCTGCACTCCATAGCTATTAGCGTAACCGTGCATAATTCAACATTGTATTTTGCATTTAAAGGTAAGTATTTTTCTGTGCCAAAACTATCTATCATGTAAATTTGGTCAAAACTCCAATTTCCGTTTCGTACTTTAATTGTTCCATTAAATATCTTACTAGCTTTATATAAAAACCTCATCATTGAATTTGCTGTTAAGCCAGTTAATGTGCCGTCATAAAATAACCCGTCCCTGAAATAACATTGTGCATCTGATTCGCTCCAATTGGTCATAAAGTTACTAATCATGTACCCGCCAAAAGAGCTACTTATTTTTAATGTACGCGGGTCAATTGTCGTGTTGCGACTTGGTATGTAGGTACTTTCGTAAACATCATTGGCGTTTTCAACCGATACGGATATATTATCCAGTCTATATTGCTGTCCCGGCTTTAATAAAAACTCTACCACAATATCGGATGTGTCCCCCGCTGCTGGTTGCACTAACGGCATCGGCATTATTATATTTCTAAATTTATCAAAGTCTACCTTTGCTACCTCATTATAAGCAAGCCCCGGTATTACTATAGGTATATCAGTTGGAGTTGTCTGCCAAAAACCAAACTGATTTAAATAGTAAACAATTATGCCTACATTAAATATTACACGTATTTTAAATGGTTCTGTATCCCAAACAATAACATTATCAACAGAAGGGAAACCATTAACAGGGCTGAATAAGAAACTGAAATTAATCACCTTAACTAAGGTTTGTGTATCTATCGGTAATCCATCTTCATTAATTACACCACCGTCAGATTTTAGCGTATAGTAATCATTTGTAGGTGAAATACTAAGCAAAAATGCAGAGTGCCCGTTCCTTCCATCTAACGAATCGCCTATTTGAACAGACCCTCCAGTTCCATAAAATCCCCAATATTTTAATCCGCTCCCTTCTTCTGTATCTTGAGAACCGTTAGGCAGTACATTTTCCCTCACATTCGCTTCATATTCAACCTTAACAGTTTTTATACCCTGCTTAGTTGTGATTAAAGCATCCTGCCCCTGAAATTGATATCCACTTCTGCCTATTTGCTTTAATACATTTTCATACCCACCAGACACAACTAACGGCCCAAAATTTGCAGCGACTTGTTTATAGTCAAAAGTTCCACTAACAATATCGTTAATCCTGCGAATCACCCATTTACCATCACATTGAGATATACGACACTGCATAGAACGCAGCATTTCCTCCAGTATATCGCCACACTTTTTAATTTGACCAGTATCGCCGCCGCTTTGTGACGCTTGGTAGGAATAGAAGCCCTGATTGTCAACCGCCCACTCTACGCTACCTGAAAAAACATCCTCGCCTAAAAACGCACTACATTGCAATGTGTTTGTCCACCTTATAGGCAATGGTATCCCTAAATTAGACGGGCTGAATAATATTTGCCTAAAGTAGTTTATAGGGCATCTGCCGCCTAATAAATCAGCGTGGGTATAATCTATGTCAGCAAGCATAGAAAGCCCGTCTATAGCCTCTAAATTAACTGTTGTGGGGGCTGATAACAATTGCCGTTGTATGCCCTCTATTTTAAGGTAGCCAGTCCATTTTAGATTAGCCCCGTTGTACATAGAAACAGTAAAATCCCTATCCTGTGCGTTCTGTAATTCGTTTACATCAATGTTATCTTGATTATATATAGATATTGATAGGGTGCTTGGGAATAGCACAGTATATGGGTCATCTGCATTGCCTTCTCCATCGTAAGAAATGATGCCAACGTTACCACGAACGCCACGTAACGAAATAGGGGTGCTTGTCAAGGATGCATCGCTAATATCAATACGCCATGCCTGATTATCATCTGAGTTAAATGGTATGGTATATCTAACGGCCATTTTTGTTACGATCTAAAACAAATTGTATATCCTTACCGCTTATGGTCGCTACTAACTGCCCTGTTGCACCTACCTGAACACCTGAAACAACACCCTGTTGCGTAAATCTACCTATAATAGATGATGTGTAAGCTGCTTGCTGTTGGCGTAATAATTCGGTTTGCTTCTTAGCCTCATCTAATTGCTGTTTTTGTAGTTCTTCCTGCTTTTTACGTGCAGATGCAGAGCCAAATATGCCGCCAATTAAACCTACTACACCCCCTACAACAGCGCCTGCAACCGTACCAATAACAGGCACAACGCTACCGATAGCTGCCCCCGCTGCTGCGCCACTTAATGCCCCCCCTGCACCTTGTCCAATTGTAGAAGTTTTAGGCGTTGCAGCCGATATAACGCCACCTAATATGCCTGCACCCGCTATACCTGCGCCTAATCCTGTTATTTTACCATCCTTAAATAAACCGCCTGTACCTGCTGAAATAGCTTTACTCAACGCGCTTGCCAAACCGTTAAGCACAATATCATTGAATACCTTGTTTAATGATGAGGATAGCTTAGCCGTTAAATCAGCGAATATGCTTGCAAATGTTCCTTGTGTATAAGTCTCTGCGGTGGTTAATGTATCTATAAAGTCCTGCCCGAAGTTGCGGAGTGAGCGTGATATAGTATTAGCTAATTGGTTTTCTGCTTTATCGGCATCTTTTTGTTGCTTTTTGTTAATCTTTGAAAAGAAATCTAAGAAATCTTGCGCTCCCCTGTCCGCGTATTTTTTATTAATAGCAGCCTCAGCAATTGGCTTACCTGAATTTAGGCTTGCTATTATCTCCGCATTGCCCTTAGCAAGTGCTAATTCTCTATCATAAAAAGCCTTTAGCGAGGCAAGTTCTTTTTCTTTACTTTCAGCGGCTTTTATACCATACTGATCATTTATTCTTTGTATTTCATTTGATACTCGTAATGCTTCTTTTATTTGAGCATCGCCAATCTCTTTATTAAATGGGTCAACAATAGAACCTTTAGCGCCTAAAGCCTGCTCGATTAAATTATTGCCATCTGCTTGGCTAATACCTTTTTTACCATTGGTTTTTTGAAAGGCATCTTGAAGCAACTTTACATTTTCAATAAAAGAATTAATCTCTTTATTTAAACCACCGTACTCATCAAGTATTTTCCTAAGATCCAACTGGTATCCGCTTAGACCTGATTGCCCAGATGATTTTTTTGCCTTTTCTAATATGGTAGTTAATTGGTCTTGTAGTGAAACTACTTTTTGAGTTTGCGCTAATTGCGCATTTGTGTTTTTACCTAACAAAGCGTCTAATTCAGCTTGCTTTTGCTTAATAGCAAGAACGTTTGCTTCAAGGTCTGCTTTGGTTTTTATAAACGGCTGTTGGTCTTGTAGCAACCGAATTTCTTTCTCTAAATTTAATACAAGTCCACTATCAACCGGATTTGTTAATTTACTTTGAGCATCAATTGAAGCTTTGTTGAATTTATCTATTTCCTGCCGTGCTTTGAATGCGTCTATACGGAATGTTGCAGCAGCATCTTTAGCTGCTAATAAAGCATTTTTAGCATTTGCAGCCGCCGATGAAGCATCGTTTAATTCACTTGTACCCGCACCGCCACCAGCCGCACCGCCACGATTAGGCGCAAACCTTAGTTTATTATACTCTTCAAGTTTTTTATTATATTCTGATTGCGCATCAATAACAGCTTTATCTGCACCTGCCAAAGCAACAGTATTTTCAACAAGTTTTTTTGTAGCTTCAGCGGATAATGATTGAGCGGCAGCAGCTATACCAGTTTGTACAAGATTAAACCGAAGTTTACTATAAGCCGCAGATAATTGGTCTACAAAACCAACTCCTTTTTCTAAATTTCCAAATTCTTTAGGCCATGATTTTTGTAGTTCATCTAACGCTTTAACGTTGTTATAGCGAGCATCGGAGTTATTTTTAAGCGATTGAAATAAAATATCAAGTTTTGTTACCTCTGTATCGTAACTTGCCGCAGCTTTTGCTGATACTTGAGAAACTTTATCTAACGTGCCTATATAATCCTGTAATGCTTTTTTCTGCTTCTCTAACTCATTGGTATGTTCAGCCGCTTTCCTTGCGTTTGCTTGTTGTATTTGTTGATAAATTACAAATCCTGAAACAACGGCTGAAACCGCTAAAATAACCGCTCCAAACCCGCTAAACAGTCCAGCTAAGGCCGCTTTAGCAACGTTAGCAGATGTAGCGACACCGCCATTTGCTACAATTGCAGCACTTGTAGAAGCTACATAGGCAGGTATAACCTCCACTAACCGAGTTACGTTATTGCCTATAGCGCCTAAGTTATTAGCTGCATAAGGAGCATCCTGTATGATACGACCTAATTCTATACCAACACCGTTATAGCTACTGCCTGCCCTGCGTGTAGCATTTGCTAATACCGTTTGAGCATCAGCGGCACGTAAACCTGTATTTCGTAATGTATTTAGTTGTGTATTTGCCTCAACAAGACGTGTGTTATATAGTGCAATATCACGGGTATTTGTAGCTGACCTTAAAGCTTTTTCTAAATTCCTTACTTTATTTTCAGCATCAATAATTAATGATCCTGTGGTACGAAATTGAGCATAGGGGTCTGTTATACCTTTAGCAGCTTGCTTTTGCGCCTCAACGCTTTTAGTAAGGCTATCGATAGTATTTTTAAATGATTGAACCCTTGCATCCAAAGGATCAAAGCCGTTCTTTAATAACGAATCAATTGTAGATTGGTAAGCCCTTATTTGACCCTGTGAGTTTTGAATGCTTTGCCCGAATAGTTGCGCATTTCCATTTAAAACAGATAGCTTAACTGATAGTGCATCTATGGCCGCCTGCCCCTGTTGGTCTTTAAATGCCTGACTTCCTTGTATTGCGGCATTGGTATAGTCTTTAATCTTACCTGTAATGATAGTAAGCGCACCACCTATTGAGTTTAAATCTTTTTCGGTTGTAGCACCTAAAAGATTTATTTTAAGGTTATTTGCAGTTTGCTGAAGGTTTTCTAAAATGCCCTTAGCTGCATTGGCTGCACTATTTAACCCTGTTACGGAACCTGTGATATCGTAGCGCAATTCTGCCATATTGCCCCTAAATTACATAAATTCTTTAAATAAAGCCTTAGCCTGCGCCAAAGACGTAATAAATTGCTTTTTATTTTCGTCGTCTAAAGGTAAAGGCCATATAGATTGAGGGTTGGCGAACTTAGAAGCACCCATCCCACCGAAAGTTTGAATAAATGCCATTAGATGCCTTGTGCGGTTCCATTCCTTATCTTCACGGCGTTGGTAACCTGTGAACATCAACCAAAAATCCTTAAGCAATAGCGATTTTACTTCTTTAGGCTTTAAGCCCATTTCGTAACAGTAGACTAAGATTTGGCCGACGCTGAGGTCTTTGTTTTTTTTTTGGCGGGAGTGGCGGGAACTGTTCCAGTTAAATGCTCTAACATGGTTTTACCAAAGAATTTACTATTCTCAAAGTCATTCAATATGCCTTGCAATTTCTCTTGCGGCATTTCGTCAATAGCAACCCTTAATTTAGGCAAAGAAACATCAAAAACCTCATCGTAAACATCGCAACCGTTTTTAACAGCCGATAAAATCAATACAGCGATAGCCCTTTGATTTTTAATAATGTCAGTCCTATCTGCAATCATAGCAATACCATCAATATCACATTCCATCATATCGCAATAGTTTTCTATTGCCCCCATGCCCCATTGAAGTGGGTATTCTTTATTTAGAATTGTAATCTGCATCTGCTAATTGCTTGGCTTTGTTTAAAGACGGTTTAGTTGTTTTGGAGTATGTAAGGTTGTGACGGGTTGTTTTACATCCGCAATCACACTCATGTGTATATGAAATAAACCAAAGTCCATCACGAACTTTGGTTATATTTTGCACCTTAATCATATTAGGTGGTTTTTGGCGGGAATGTAGCGGTTAATGCACCTGTACCCTGAAATGTAGCTGACGTAGTATTTGCGCCATCTGTAGGTGCTGTAATGCTAAAATTGGTAAGTATAGCCGCACCCTCGTAAATCATATCATTGTCGGCAAATTGCTGACCTACTTTTGTACGAAATAGCACACTTGGTATATTTACATCGCCGTCAACAAATAGTTTACCTAAGTTAACACCGTTGTTGCCAGTTGCAAAGCTATCTTTTAGCAATGACGGTGAAACATCTATGCTCCACTCTCTGCTATCAGCAGTGAAGTTTTTAAACGGAACATCATCCCCCTCTGATTCCAACTCTTTACAAAGCGGATCCTCCGATGTGTTTACAACCATGTTTAAGGTGGCCTCGGCTTGGCATTGTAGCCATTGGTCGCCAATTTGAACGCCTATTATCTTACCGGGAATTTGATTTGCCATGACTTTTTACTTTTTAAATGTAATATTACTAAGAATTTCTTTAATTCTATTATTTTGAGAAAAAATATTTAATATGATGTGAAATTCACCAATACTTCTAACCTCTGCCGACCATGCCGTTTTACCTAATTCATCGTTTAAAATAACAAATTCGCATTTATCGCCTAATTTAAGGGGCTGGTCAGCGTTGAATATTCCGTAAATAGTTAAGGTTTTTTCCTCTTTGATGTAGGCAACTTTGCCATCTTGTATTATGGGGGTGGAGTGCAGGTCTAATACTACCTCGTTGGAGCAACTAAAGGTGCCGTTATGTGTTATGAATGCGGAGCCTGTCATAATCAGAAACCCTCATCCACTAAAGTATCCCACGGTGTCTCTGGCGGCATCGCATCTATCAAAAGGCTGTAATCTTGAATAGTATGCTGTAACGGCCCTGAACCCTGCAATTGTATATTCCAACTTGCACCACCATCAGACGGGGCTGTAATATCCCCGCTTGTAAATAATGCTGTACCTGAAAATATTAACTCAATAGTTGAACTTGGACGGGTGGAGAAAAAAACGCTTAACGGTATCTCATCAAAGTAATTACTCAACAACACGGTTTTAATATCCGCACCAACAGCCTCTAAAAGTAATCCGCCGTTAACAGACAGCCCCCAACTACGCAACCCATTTATAAACTCTGCCCATCTGCCACTATCAACGGCGGCGGTCGGTAAATTCTCCTGACTAAAATTTATTGTAGATGATATTTCGCAGCTAATAAAAGCACCGCCTACCATAACCCCTATTAATCTACCTGCTACTGCCATTATGTTGTAGTTAATTGATTAAGCCAATGTTGATAGGTAACGACACGGCGATAAATTGAATTGGTTGGCGTGTCAACGTCGAGAGATACGGAATCAATAAAAAACGTGTCTTTAACGTCGAAACCTGCTACCTGTATCTCGCTTGCTACTACACTCAATAAGTTTTCCTCTAAATCATTTATAGCTACACTGCTGGCCATACCTTGTTGCTGAATGGAAACACACTCAATAGTTATTGAACACATCCATTCATAACCGCATTTGCGCCGTTCTGTTTCGTTTTTAGTTTGAGTGCTAATTAGGTAGTATAGCGGCGGTATAGATACATTGATAGGTACTTTCTTTTCCCAAACAGGCGCATAGGTAGCCAAAGCCGTTGCATAGGCTGCTCTTATGTATTTGTCGGGGTTGATTACTATCATGTTGTAAATATAAGAAAAAAGCGCAAATCAAAACGACCTGCGCTAATTAACAAAACTGATATGAAAACCCTTACAAATATACTATTTATTCAACTTATTAATCTCTTCTTCAACAAAAAGTAAAACTTTATCCCTATTCTTAAATATCGCTGGAAAGAAAAACGGGGCCGCAGGAATCCGACCGCTACCGTCAACATAAAACTTTATAGCCTCCTCTTTGACTTCGGGAGGCATAGACGCTAAGTAAGCCGCTGCAAAATCACCCGTACCAAATTCATTATAAGCAGATAGGTCGTCACCTCCAATAACAGTTGTGGTAGTTTCCGATTGTGTAACATATATCTTTGAAGCTAAGTTACCCTTCGCTTTACTCTTAGCATCGGCAGCAATCATATCCGCAGCACGTTTCTCGCCTTTTTTCTTAGCCTTATTTACATCGGCTTGCAGTTTACGCAGCCTTGCCAATTCCCTATCAAGTCCCGAAATAGCGGTCATGTTGTAATATCAATATCCTGTTTAACGCATAATAAACGAATGTAACGCACTGGAACATCAACGGGAACAATGCCTTTAATAAAATACGTTGCACCATTACATAACACTACCATATCCTTTTGAGGCGTGAAATTGTCACGTTGCCTTATTATATACCAACAATCCTGATTAAGTACGCTTGCACCTGCCTCTACTGCTATTTGGCTACGATCTGAAATCTTTTCCTGAATAGCCATTGTGGTTAAGATTTGTTGCAGACTTGCGGTAGTACCGCCAAATCCATCGGGTGCGCTTACCTGATTAAAGAACGTTACTTTAAATCGGAAGCGTCCGGGGTCGTATGAGTGCTTATTTTCGTAGGGGCGTTTCATACAAAATTAGCTACACTGTTAGTTATTATGTAATGAGACTTGCAATCAAATCCGTAATTACCAATGCTCGGCGATAATGATACTTTCCCGTCGGAATGGTTCATTGAAAAACGCCACCCATTATCATTTAAAGGCGTTATGGTTTGATTGCCACAACCACATAAGCATAAATGATTAGCTGTTTTATACGCAATGCTAACATATAATATACCTTGCTCCATATCTTTTGCTTCGGGTATGGTTACGCAATATTTAGCTTTTATTTCTACTTTTTTTAATGTTTTCATAACTGATCTAAATGGCCTTTCGCAATGTGGACACGTCATGCCTAAAAAATATCCTGATACATCTGTGCAATATAAACAATCCATGCATTTAAATTGTGGGGCTACGTCTGTACTGATTAATAAGTATCTGCACATCAACAGGCAACTGAACGCTATACACATCCTTATTCTCAAACAAATAAGTAATCAACTTATAAGCCGCTTCGATTAGGGGTGCAGGTATCTCCCCAACATCGCTATACCCAACAGTTGCCGTAATTGTACTTTGTGATGGGCATATGATACGCAAGCCGAGTGGTAAGAATTTCTCCTTATAATTCGCATACGCTGAACCATCATGATCGACTCCATCAATAGTAATAGGGTAGTAAGGCAACACAGTTTCACATCCATAAGCGATAAAGGTTTCAACACGCTCATATAATCGGTAGCAAGTATATTGCTCTACCCATCCAATAGCTGTTTGTATCAATCGGGTAATTTCAGCATCTCTATCCGATATGCCTGTCATTACCAATTCGGCTTTGGCTTGTTCTAAAGTGATTACGTCGAGTGCTGTCATGCTGCTTTTCTTTGATTGTCAACAGCTTTTATAACCCATTCAGGCAAGCCGTAAAGTTCTTGTATATCATTAAAGTAAACAGGTTCTTTATTAACCCATTCTAGTATTTTAGTTTCTATTTCTCCGCCACCTAATTTACGCCAATAATCTTTTGATAGTTCAAATAAAAATAGCGTTCCATCATTAACACTTTCAGACCATTGTTTAATTTGAAAGTTTACAGCGGCTTTTGTAAGCAGTAATTGATTTAATAGTCCAGGCTCTTTACACGGTTTATTTTTACCCTCGCTTTCAATATAATAAAGGCATTCTTTAGCCGATAATTCACCGCCTGAAATAGCGGTATGTTTTGGGTTTAATGTCCCGCAAAAGTTAAAGCTACCTATATTGGACAGATAAAAGTTATAATCTCGCTCAAAGCCTTTAGAGTACTTCATAAACCAAAAGTAATAAAAAAAGGCCATACATTTCTGCATAGCCTTTTCTGAAAAACAATTATCACTTATTGCTCTAAGTATTTAAAAGTTGTATTGTTTCTAAAAGCACCATTTAGTTTTGGGATAAGTGTATCTTTCAATATACCATTAGATTCAGCTGCCTGCCTTGCTGTATCGTATATTATTCCAGTAGCCGTATCAATTACTTTTTTACCTATTTTTAAGCCCCTAATTCGGTGCATTTCAGACCAATTAGGGTTTGCCATTCTACTTTTTATATTATTTAAAGCATGCTCTTTAGTGAATTTTACGCCCTTTTTAGTAGCACTTACTTTTCTTCCTATTTCTGGGTTTCTTTTTTTACCTCTTAATGGTGCAATCCTCTTTTCTATTAATTCAGGTGAATGCTTTTTACCTAGATGCTTTTGCCTATTTAGTTCTTTAGACGCTTCGCTATGTTTACCAAAAGAACCACCGCTTCTGCAATTCATGTGATTATCATCTAACCACGTATTGTAATAATCAATCCAATAACACTCCCTTGCATTCAAGTCGCAAATTTCACAATATTCGATTACCTCAAATATGTGCTTCTCTACTCCGTATTTTTTAAAACTTCTTTCCAAAATACGTTGCCCTTTTGCACCGCTGTTTCTGTATTGTCTAAACCTGCCTTCAATATTAATACTTTGCCCAATGTATAGATTGCCATTCGGATTTGTTATTTTGTATATACCAGATATGCTCATAATGTAAATCTACACAAAATTGAAGTGAAACAAAAATAAAGGGAGCTTTTTATTTCTCCCTTTATGATTATTAAGTTGTAATGGTAAGTAACAACTTTTTGAATGCCTCTGGGTAATTGATACTCAAAGCTATTCTGCCCTCAAGTCTTACCGTGATTACATTTTTCTCCACATTATCCTTGTTTTGCTCAAAGTAGCCCATTGTCATGGCTCTACGTTGCCAAATAGCGGCACCTCTCGCAAAGTCACCTACTAAGCCCTCAGCATCGCTAAATACATTTGACCAGTAGATTGCGATACCAGCGATACGCATAGTACCGTTAGCATCAAATACGATTGGATAGGTATACTCATCGGTATTACCTTTGTTAATCCATATCTCTTGCCATGCAACAGCAGAAATAACAGCAGCGTTTGCTCTGCGTTTAAGTTTACGCACTTGGGTAACACCTGCAACCACTTTGTCAATTATGTTAGATGCTGCAGTTACGCTACCTTGTGGGAATGATTGATTACCTGCCTGATACCATAATCCTAACAGGTTAGTGCCTGTACCGTCCCCTTTGAAGATTTGGTAATCTTCTGCATCAAGATACGCTTGTGGTAATTCGTAAGCTAACCATGCGCGGAAACCAACAACGTCATCTAACAACTCATCCTGTACGTCAAGTAAACCTGCAATTTTACGAACAGGAGCTTCGGCGGTGTCACCAGTGTAGCCTAAAGTTGGTTTTTGTGCGCCAGCCGCTACAGTGGCAAAGCCTGCGGTTTCACCTGTATAAGTAAACTGTACGTATTTAACCAAATCCGAAATGGTTGGGTAAACAGGTATGATGTTACGAGCGTGAAAGTCATCGTGACCTGGACCAACAATCGGCGTAAATTGCGGTGCAACACCCCCAGATGGAACGCCCAACGCTTTAATTGTTGCGTTAAAGTCCTCATCTTTGTCATCACCAATAGTTACGTTAAACTTAGCACGTTGACCTGAAAAGAAGTCCTTAATCATTTGCTCACCATCAGGAGTAGAGAATTTCTCAATGATGTGGTCGCTAAAGCCTTTCATACGGGTGTTAATTTCACCCATTTTAGAACGCTTCATTGCGGCTTCAAGTTCCTCCATTTTAGTGGCGTACTCTTTAGCCTGCTTTTCAGTAGCCTCCTTAATGGCTTCTTTTTGCTCGTCATTTAAGTTAGCAATTAAGTCTGCCTGCTCTTTTTTCAGGTCGGCTTTCATGCCTTCAATAGCTTTTTCGGCAGCATCTTTTGCCGCTTGTTTGTTCTGCTCAATTTCGTAAGCTGCTTTTTGATCCAAATACTTTTCCTTTTGGTAATCGGTCAATGCCTCAAACTCCGCAGGGGTTTTTAATTTAAAGTCCATGTTGTTTTTAATTTAAAAGTTGTGAAATACTTAATTTACTTACCGTACTGCGTTCCTGCGGGTTCGGCTTTTCTGTTTTATTTTCGGGAGTGTCTTTCGACGGCTCATTATCTTTAATATTGCCCGTAACGGGGTTGCTGCCAAATACTACAAGGCTACTTTCTCTAACATTTTTAGCTTCCTGAATGATAAAGAAGTATGGTATATACTCAAACTCATCCTTATTAGCTATTTTACCTATGTAGTTATCGTAATTCTTTTTTAGTGTTACATCTTCGGGGTCGTTGCTATCCATTGCAAATAGGATTGTAACGTACTGCATCCTTACGCTGGCCTCAATTGCATCTCCACTTTCCAACCATGCTTTTGCCTTTTCGTGTATCACCTTATCTTTAGCAACCTTATAAACCAATACCTGCGTATCGCCTGCGTATGGTTGCCCTAATAAAGCAAATGGCATATCTACAATTAACATTTCTACATGCTCTTTACGAACGATTGTATTATCTATTGTCAATTGGTGGTCTGCTACTAAGTAGTTTTGACCTTGTTGCTCCTTAACTGATTTATTCCATATACCATCAACATGTAAATCCTCATGGCTGTCTAATATCCAAGTGGTGTTTACAGCGATGTAATAATATGCCGGATCAATGTTTAAGGCCTTAACATTATCACTCTCTTTAAGAACACGGCAAGTAACAGATGAACCCTTAAGATAAGACTTCTGTATATCGGCCTTTTTGAAAGCGATTAAATCATTGTATGACTTGCGTAAATCAGCAAACAAATCCTCCTTAGTGGCGAATTGTTTATCTGCAAAATACCTTGATTTAATTACAGTCATTTAGAGAATGGTTTTTTAACGCCTTTAATCTTGGCTTTAATGGCCTCTTTAGCTTTATCGGGCAGGTTTTTGTTAGCTAATTCTTTTAGCTGCTCCTCTTGCTTTTGTTGTGCTGTAGTGTCCATTGGTGTAAAAATACATTTTGCATACTAAAACCTAATAAAAAATAAAATTGCTTATATAATATATAATGCTTATAATTGCCTTTAATATGACACTACAGGAAGTTATTATTGATTTACGTAGCCGTAAGAAGGTTTACTTAGATGCAGGCTTAAAACAGGCTTATTTTAGCCAAATGTTAACTAAGATTGAAAACGGGGTATCAAAGCCTGATACTACCCGAAGATTTTTAGGTTTGTTTGGTTACGAAGTAGAAAGGGAGATGTTATGGCAGAAGAAATAATATGGAAAGATATTAGGGGCTATAACGGTGTTTACTCAATATCAAATACTGGTATTGTTAGAAGAAACGCTGTCCCTGTTAATAGAGTTTCTAGGTATGGTAACATATATCAATCTACTTTTAAAGAGGTTCTTAATAAGTATACTCTAAATAGAGATGGCTATTATTATGTAGGTTTGTGTATTAATGGCAAACCAAAGCAGCACAAGGTACATAGATTAGTTGCTGAACATTTTTGTGAAAAGCAAGAGGGGAAAAACCATGTTGATCATATAGACGGTAACAAACTAAATAATTATAGTTATAACTTAAGATGGTGTACGCACGCCGAAAATATCTCTTTTGCATGGGATAATGGTATTTACAATAATGTCGGATCTAATCACGGCATGTCTAAATTAGATGAAATATCTGTTTGTGAAATAAAAAAACTGATACAAAGTGGCGAACGTAACTATATAATTGCTAAAAAATTCGGTGTAAGTCAACCGACTATTTGTGATATAAGAAAGGGTAGAGCATGGAACCACGTATAGCCGTTTGCATAACAACCACCCCAAACCGTAAGCAATTATTTGAGCAATCATTTAAGCATCTAAGAGAAAATACCCCGAATGACGTTTCTTATAAAATATACTTAGATGAAAAATATGAAGGTATAGCTAAGGCAAAAAACAAGTGCCTTGCTATGTGCGATGGTTTTGATTTCGTGTTCCTTTTAGATGACGATATTTTTGCCCTTGATAAGTCATGGACTGACGAGTATATAAATTCAGGTCTTGAACACGCTATGTATATTTTTGACAGGAGATTGTTAATCAAGTCAGAGCAATACTTTAGTTATGATTTACCCCGAGGATGCATGCTTTTCTTAACCCGAAAAGCAATTGATACGGCGGGGGGCATGGATGAAGATTTCAAAGTTTGGGGGTATGAGCATGCCGAATATTCTCGTCGGATTTTTAATATGGGCTTAACACCTGCGCCTTTTATTGATATACCAAATGTTATAGATTTGTTTTACTCATACGATAAGTGGCAGGCTTGCAAGTCAAGTGTTAGCGATAGTCAGCGAATGCAATCAATTCCTGCCAATTACCACCTCTATCAACAAAAATATTATAGTAAAGAATTTAAACCGTTTAGATGAAAACAATATCAGTTACAAATAATATAGCCAACTACAGCACGGTTGGCGCTAAGATAGATGGCAAGATAGATGCAGTTCAACCTTTATTTCGGGATAAAAACTACACTAGATTCGTAAGATATATTATTATTCACTCTTTTATTTCAGCGAATTAATGAAAATCAGTATAATACATCCGAGCCGAGGCCGTGCAGAAATGGCTTATAAAACATTTTGTAACTGGCGCGAAAATGCATTTTTTCTTGGTCATGAATACATCCTTTCATTAGATACCGATGATAATGTTGATTCGTATTGGAAGTTATTTATAGATTATGATTTAGCTATAATGACAAACCATAATAAATCAGCTATTGAAGCCATTAATAAAGCAGTCCAAACAGCAAGCGGGGATTTAATAATAGTTATTTCAGACGATTTCGACTGTTTGCCATATTGGGACAGCCAGTTGTTAGAGGCATTAGCCGGCCGTGAAGATTTCTTAGTTAAAACCCAAGACGGTATACAAAAGACGCTTATAACATTGCCTATAATGGATAGGGTGTATTACGAGCGGTTTGGGTATGTGTACCACCCTGACTATTTACACATGCACTGCGATGAAGAAATGACTATTGTAGGACACATGTTGGGACGTGTAATTGATTTGCCTTTAGTATTCCCGCATAATCACTATACGGTTGGCGGCATGCAAATGGATGCTATTAACACTAAGAATAACGCAACGTGGGCGCATGGTGCAGCTACATTGGAACGAAGGGCTAAAGATAATTTCGGAATTGAAAATCCTTTGGTTAGGAGGGAGGATATTGTATGGCGGTAGTTTTAATTGTATCACTTATATCAAATCTCATTCTTTGTGTTAAGTATTTTATTGTAAAAGAGCGAAACGATAACCAGCGTGTTATAATTTCAGACTTAACAAAACATATTAATAACAGCAAATGAGCGATATAACCCTTTCAATCCTTATAGCCAATATGCCGAGCCGATGGGTTAAGTTTGGGCACATGCAAGCCTTTATTTGCGAAAACGCAGAAGATGCTGGGTTATTAGATTATATCGAAATTATCGGCGATGCTAGTATGGATTACAACATCGGCACCAAACGCAATAAACTACTCCAAAAAGCTAAAGGCGAATACATAGTATTCATTGACGACGACGACCATATTTCACCAGATTATGTAAGTAAGATTTTTAAAGCCTGCCAAAGTGGCGCAGATTGCATCGGCATAAGCGGCATAATAACAACCAACGGCCATGATAAAAGGCAATGGCATATAAGCAAGGAGTACGGGCGTTGGTATACTGGATCAGATGGTACTTATTATAGAACACCTAACCACATATCACCTGTTAAACGTGAATTAGCATTGCAGGCTGGTTTCCCTGAAATACCGTTTGGG
>Ga0247810_10000391_pt1 | contig 52894 bp, 53 predicted proteins | sample UWRJL119311C1_FD_179918 | JGI IMG/M metagenome (GOLD analysis project Ga0247810, IMG submission 179918) | Plant litter microbial communities from Arlington Agricultural Research Station in Wisconsin, United States - UWRJ-L119-311C-1 | ecosystem: Environmental > Terrestrial > Plant litter >...
TTTATGCGGCTGTTCCGTCACAGGCTTGTTGGATTCAGCAAGCTTCCCGAAAGCATTTACTACTTTTTCCTCACCGGGAATGTTGCCGCGATCTTCTTCATGGCGAAAGTATTGAAGGTCAATTACCCGGAAGACCGCGTAGCGATGCACCTGGTTCCGCTGACAATTCTTTTGGTTGCCGCTTTGATCCTTCAATCGCGCAGGTTTCAGAATGCCATTTTGCTTTTCCTGTTCTTCCCGGTCGTTTTCCTGTTCAAGATCAACCTCGACAGCTCGGTTATTTCACCCGACGACCGCATGAACACCGCACTTTACGAAACCGTTAGAAAAAACCTCGGGAAAGAATCCACGCTTGGCGGTTATCATACGATGCCGCTGATGTGGACCTACATGGAGAGACGCCAGCCGGGAGCGCACATCGAAATGGAAGCGCTTCCTGAATTTTCGCGCTATCACACGATCGTGCTGACCAAGGACGATCTTCCGAAGCTTCCTTCCGACCTGGTTTCCCGTTACGAGCTGATCGCAGAGCACCGGCCGAGTCATTTCAAGGTTTACAAACGCCGGAAAGAGCTGACTAAAACGCCTGCTTTCGATGTCACTTCCTCATTTAGTAAAACAAACGCCGAATACCTGAGCCTGGGCTCCGTTATGATAGCCGACAGCATGCGCGGGAAACCTTATTTCCTGAACGTGAAAACCAACCTGAAGCTGGAGCTTCCCTACCGCGATGTGATGCTGGCTTTTGCGACCATCGGCAAGGACGGGCAAAGCATCCGCTACGAGCAGTACCAGCTCAATTACGGGTTCGGAACAAACAAAACAACCATTCCGATCGATCTGAATTACATCTACGACCGCTTCACCGAAGACGAAACAGAAATCCGCATTTATATTTGGAATCCTCAGCGCAGTAATATGTATTTTTACGACGGTCTGGTAAGATTTTACGAAATAGCAACAGAATAATGGCATTAGATAAGATTGGAATTGCGAAACGCATCGCACAGGAATTAAGAGATGGCTGGTATGTAAACCTCGGGATCGGGATTCCGACCCTGGTTGCGAATTTTATTCCCGAAGGAATAGAAGTTGAATTTCAGTCTGAGAACGGAATTCTCGGAATGGGGCCTTTCCCTTTCGACGGCGAGGAAGATCCGGACCTGATCAATGCCGGCAAGCAAACCATTACTGCGCGGCCGGGGGCGGCCTATTTCGATTCCGCCACTTCTTTCGCCATGATACGCGGACAGCACGTTCAGCTTACGGTTCTCGGAGCCATGGAAGTTTCACAGAACGGCGATATCGCCAACTGGAAAATTCCCGGTAAAATGGTAAAAGGAATGGGTGGTGCAATGGACCTGGTTGCTTCGGCAGAAAATATTATCGTTGCGATGATGCACTCCAATAAAGCAGGCGAATCCAAAATCCTTAAGGAATGTACGCTTCCCCTGACAGGTGTTGGCTGCGTTCGCAAAGTCGTTACCGAGCTTGCCGTGCTGGAGATCAAAAACAACCAATTTCACCTCATCGAGCGCGCTCCGGGAGTCAGTGTAGAGGAAATCATCTCGAAAACAGAAGGTGACCTCGTAGTTCCCGACCATGTGCCGGAAATGAAACTCTAAGCTTCTTTTGAGCAATCCCCTGAATAGTTCCTACGGAAAAGTTCTGCCGGTTCTGCTGAAAGGACTCACCCTGGCGGCAGGTATACTTTACCTGGTGATCATGAACTGCCGGAACATGCTTCCGGTAGATTCGGGCGATGGCCTGCAGCACTTTTCGATCGCCCAGGAAGCATTTGCGCATCCTCTCTATTTGCTTGATCACTGGGGGAAACCCTTATTCACACTGTTGGCTAGTCCTTTTGCACAGATCAGCTTTAAGTGGTACATCGGCTTTAACATAATTGTTTATGCACTTACGTGCCTTACAGCATTCCGCCTGTTCAGCTTCCTGAAAGCCGGTACCGGTTATTACCTGCTGTTCCCGGCATTGCTGGTGATCGTTCGCGATTATACATCAGGTGTGCTGGGAGGAATGACCGAGCCCTTATTCGGATTGATGATCGTGCTGATGATCTGGTCCGGGTTCCGGAAATCCTGGTACTGGTTTGCGATCATTGCTTCCTTCACGCTGTTCTCCAGGAGCGAAGGAATGTTCGTTATCCTGCTGGCGCTGCCCGTTCTGGTATTCAACGGCCAGTGGAAAGCCATTCCATTCCTTGCAACAGGTTTCCTGGTCTATGCCATTATCGGGTGGTACGCGCTGGATCTGTTCTGGTGGTATTTCGAGCTGAACCCTTATTCAGGTCCGGGCTACGGAAAAGGAGTCTGGCATCATTACCTCGATTACCGGGAAACGCACACCGGCAACCTTACGCTGCTGCTCTTTCCTTTCGGATTGTTCGGCTTGTTCTTATTCGTGAAGAAAAAGATGATTCCGAAATCGGTTTACGTGATCCTGTTCGGATTTGGCATTTACATCGGGATTATCGTCATCCACAGCTACCTCTGGACTTATGGATTAAGAGGATCGCTCGGGCTAACGCGCATTGCGACGCTCGGATTACCAGGCGCACTGATGCTGACGCTGGTTGGCTGTCATTACATCACACGGGAACTGCACTTTCTTCCCAACGTGCTTTTTTTCATCCTGCTATCGCTGGGAATAAAGAAGGAATACAAATTTCTCGGCTATCCCAATGAGCCCAGTCCGCTGGACGAGATCGTTTTCCAGGCTGCCGATTACACCAGCGAACACTATCCGCATGCGCGGGTTCATTATTACAATCCGCTGGTGGGCTGGAAAATGGGCATACGCATTAAAGATCCCGACGCCCGCGTGAAGCAGTATTTCTTTAACGCAGACACGATTACACTGAACGGCATGCAGAACGGCGACATCGTGATCAGGGATCCTGCATACGGGATGGAACAGGGGCTTCCTTTCGATTTTATAGAAAAAGCAGGCATCTTTACCGAGGTCAAAAAGTTCGTTGCCACGAAACCTTACAGCGTTTACAATAACGAGCCGATCGAGGTTCACATCTACCGAATTGACAAAGAATAGTTCCGCGTTTAAACGAAAATCTCAATAAAATCCCCATCTTTGAACTCCAATCACAAAAAAATGATTAGCAAATTATCGATACTTATTCCGGCCTACAACGAGGGAGCAACGATTCACCTTATTTTGAATAAAGTCAACGAAGTCAAACTGCCTGACGGTATTTCAAAAGAGATCGTGATCGTCAACGACTGTTCCAAAGACAATACGGCAGAAAAAGTGGAGGAATTTATGGCTGCTCATCCCGAAATGAATATCCGCCTGTTCTCACAGGAAGTGAATATGGGAAAAGGCGCTGCTATCAACCGTGCTATCAAAGAGTGTTCGGGTGAATACCTGATCGTTCAGGATGCGGATCTCGAATACGATCCGGAAGAATACAACCTGTTGCTGAAGCCTGTTTTTATGGACAATGCAGACGTTGTTTACGGTTCGCGCTTCGTTGGTCACCACCCGCACAGGATCCTGTTTTTCTGGCACTCCATCGGTAATAAAATGCTCACGATGCTTTCCAACATGATGACCAATCTGAACCTTTCGGATATGGAAACATGCTATAAGCTCATTCGCTCGGACATTGCCAAGAAGATCAATATCCGTGAGAACCGTTTCGGGATTGAACCGGAGATCACAGCGAAACTGGCCCGCCAGAAACCGATTCGCATCTACGAGGTGGGAATTTCCTACTACGGAAGAACTTACGAAGAAGGAAAGAAAATTGGCTGGAAAGACGGTTTCCGTGCTATTTACTGCATTATCAAGTACCGCTTCGTCGATTAAACGTTTGATCTTATTCTTATAGAATTACAAGTAGGCCCAGGATGCATCCTGGGCCTACTTTTGTTTTCCCCTATCCTTGTTTTATGCAGATTGACCAGCAACGACGCCCTGCATACAGCTTTCCAAGATACACGAATCCGCAGTGGTCGAACACGTAATGTGTGGATTATACGTTAACATGACCATGTTCATACAGCAATTTCCCAAACGCATAAAACCAAAAAAGCACCAGCCGGTTGACTGATGCTTTCTAACGACGGATCGTTTATTTCTTAATACAATTCCTGTTTCAAAGAAGTACGGTAATCTTTGATCTCCTCGCGGTTGATCTTGTGATCCGCATTTTTCAGCAGGTTGAGCAGGTAAAGCAGGTTCTCCTTTTCTTCGATTTCGATCGGGTATTCCTGACCTTCCTCATCTTCCTCATACTGAGCCTGAACGTCGAATGATTCACGTTCCTGGATGTATTCGTAAGACAAACGCAGCACTTTGACTACCAAAGGATCCTGCTCTTTCAAAGCCTGCTCGCGCAGCTCTTTCAGGTCTTCAACGATCCCTTTATACGAAGTTCCATCTTTCTCGACTTTTGCGATGATGTCTTCCAGTTTTTTATTGGCAATGCCCGTTTTCATACTACAACGTTTTTCCTATTGATGCGACGGATTCTGCAACGCAAAAACCCCCGACGTGCAAATGTAATCACTTCCTCCGATTTAGCCCGAATTCCATTTGGGAATTTTACCGATGAATTGTGAAAAATTTCATTTTCGGCTTTCAAAACACCTATTCGATTTAAAAAAGTAACCGAAAGTCGTACAAATCACTATTTTTGTCTGTACTACAAAACCCAAAATTTGATAGATTTAATACTTCAGGCAATTGGCACCGGTCTCTTTCTCAGCATCCTGATCGGACCTGTATTCTTCCTGCTGCTGGAAACCAGCATCCGCAAGGGAGTGAGGGCTGCCATCGCTTTTGATATCGGGGTTTTTGTGAGTGACCTCATTTACATTGCAATAGCCAGTATTTTCGTTACGCAGATCAAAAAATTCAACGAAGGCGAAAACGCTTACATTTTCCAGCTGATCGGCGGATTCATCTTCCTCATCTTCGGCCTCGTTACTCTTTTCAAAAAAGCAAAAGCAAGCACCGGTGACGAAAGCGAAACCAGCAATCTCACTAAAGATTACGTTGTGCTCGGCCTAAAAGGCTTTTTGCTCAATTTCGTCAATCCGGCCGTCATTTTCTACTGGTTCGGAGTTATTGCAGCAGGCCCGAACAAAGAAGGCTCGGAGGCAAACGGACTGGCAGACAGCATGCTGCTTTACATCGTTATTCTCCTGATGACCTTCTTTGCAGTGGATGTGCTGAAGATAGTAGGAGCCAAAAAGCTCAAACCACTGATTACCGACAAGGTACTTACCGGCCTTAACCGTTTAACCGGCCTTATTTTCCTGATCACAGGCATCATCCTGTTTTCCAAAGGCGTGATCCACGTTGTTAAACATATGTAACTTTACTGGCTGATCCAGCTTATAAAACAAATCCCGGTTTCAATGAAATTCCTTCTTTTCTTTCTTCTTTTCCTCCCGGCAGCGGTTCAGGCCCAGATCGTTCATAAAGAAAACCTGACCAAGAAAGTAACGCTCTATTACGATCTCCATTCGGCGCAACCGGAATCCAGGGGCGCGTATTACAAAGATCTTTTGGGGGAAACGACCGAAAAGCACGGCAAATGGCAGTATTTCGACAAAGGAGGAATCCTCATCGAAGAGCGGACCTATTACCGCGGAAAAATTCACGGCCCCGTTCTCGCCTGGTATTCCAACGGTAAACAACGCCAGGAAGGTTATTTCAAACTGGATATCCAGGACAGCATTTACCGCGAATGGTCGGAAATCGGTAAGCCAAGCATCGAAGGCGCCTATTTCAAAGGGAATCCGAGCGGAAGATGGACTTATTACTACATAGACGGGAGGGAAAAGATGGTGGAAGAGATCATCGACACCGTGAACTATGTGCGCGAATTCTGGCTTCCGGACAGCCTTCACACCCAGAAAGTGATCAACGGCAACGGAGAGTTCGTTACCTTTTACACGACAGGGCGTCCCAAAGCCTGGTACCATTACAAAGAAGGGCTGAAAAACGGGCCTTTCGAAGAATACAGCGTTCACGGCTACACCACGATCTCCGGATCTTTCAAAGAAGGACTGAAAGACAGCATGTGGTCGTTCTGGTATTATACCGGCGCTCTTGAGAAAACATCCGTTTACAGCAACGGTTTCCTGAACGGTCCTTACAAGTATTACTACGACAACGGGAAAACCAATGTCGAAGGACAGTACCTCGACGGAAAAAAAGACGGAACCTGGACCTGGTATACGAACAAAGGCACCAAAGACATGGAAGGCCCTTTCAAAAACGACCTTCAGGATGGAAAATGGACCTACTGGCATCCCACGGGAGAATTATCCTACACCGCCGAGTACAAAGACGGGCTCAAAGACGGAACCTGGATCTATTATTACAAGGACGGAACGGTTTTCAAAAAAGGAAATTTCAGCAGCGACGAGAAAGACGGCAAGTGGGAAACCTGGTACGAAGACGGCACATTGCTGATGACCGGGGATTACAAAGCCGGAAAAGAGTTCGGGATCTGGAAAAACTTCTGGGAAAACGGGAAGCTGAAAAACGAGACGACTTTCAAAGCAGGCGTGCTCGAAGGTGACTGGAAATCCTTTTACCAGGATGGAAAGCCGAAACTCACCGGTGGCTATAAAGACGGAAATAAATACGGCGAATGGATCGACTATTTCGCGAATGGAAAACCGGCGAGCATCGTTACTTATAAAGTTGTAAAGCAGGAATCCAAAATGGAATACGGCCCGTTGAAAGGCACCTTCGTTTATGAAAGCGTGCAGGACGGTCATTTTACTTCGTTCTCCGACAAAGACTACAAGAAAACCGAAGAAGGCGATTACAAGAACGGAAAGAAAACCGGCGTCTGGACAGCTTACTATCCCGGAGGGCGCGTTCCTGCGGTAACAACGACTTACAAAGACGGCGAGCTCGACGGAAAGATGACCGAATTTACCCGACGCGGAGAGATCATTTCCGACGTAGATTACAAAGACGGACTGAAGCACGGGAAGATGAAGATCTACGAAAAAAATGGAAAAGTGGCCGTTGAGAGAGATTTCGAGTACGGCATGCAGGTTATTAAGACCACTTCCAAATCGATACAGTTCAAGCCTTGATGTTTTACAGGTTTAGTTAACCATAGAAACGCAGAGAGCACAAAGTTTTTCTGGATGCACCGGATGATTTTGAGAGCGCTGAGGGATGAGCCGGGTGAAGGTTAACCAAGAGGTCACGAAGGCCACAAGGATTTTTTAGTCGTTTTGTTTTCGAGATAGATTTTAGCCAAACCCTATTCTTTGTGTCCATTGTGCCGTTGCGGTTCACGTCAGATCAATTCAGTAGTGACCAAAAATTTCCTTGTGATCCTTGCGCCGTTGTGGTTCATTCCATTGCAGGAATTGATCTTTCTGCGTATCTTCAGTAGAAACCTATCACGATGACACAACATGAACTGGGTATCCTGGGCGAGGTAATGGCTCAGAAATACCTGCTCAAAAACGGCTATACCATTCTCACCACCAATTACCGGTTCGTTAAATACGAGATCGACATCATTGCGGAAAAAGACGAAACGATCGTAGTTGTAGAAGTGAAAACCCGGCAAACGGCAGAGATCGGCGAGCCGTGGATGGCCGTTACGCGAAAGAAACAACGACAGATCATTGCCACGGCAGACCGGTATATTCAATCGCGCGATCTGCCAAACGAAGTGCGATTCGACATTATTTCCATCGTTCACAATACCTTCCGCAGCGACCTGGAGCATATTGTAGATGCTTTTTCGACCTGACGAACAGGATTGTACCAGTTCTCCCCGTACCGCACACAAAATTCACCTCTCCGGATCTTCAATTCGTATCCTCCACCTGCATATTTCATATAATTTTATAATATTCCCCGAAACCACCTATCTTTGCACCATAATTTATGCTCGTGATGAACACAAAAAAAACAGGCAGTGGAGGCAGAAAGCCCGCTGCAAAAGGCAAAGCTACGGCTTCAGCCGCTCCAAAAAAACCGACAAGAACCACAAGATCTGGTTCTGATGCTCCAAAAAAATCATTCAGCAAAACCCCGGTAACAGAAGGAAGTGACTCCAAAAAGTTCAATTTCCCTCCTAAGATCCGCAAGGGCGATCCGCTTCCGTCATTCAACGAAGCAGAGATCAGGCTGAACAAGTATTTATCGAATGCAGGAATCTGTTCCCGTCGTGAGGCAGATGTACTGATTCAAACCGGTGTTGTAAGCATCAACGGTGAGATCGTAACAGAAATGGGTTACAAAGTGAAGCCCGGCGATGTTGTAAAATACGATGGCGGAACCATCAACGCAGAGACGAAACAATACGTTTTGCTGAACAAGCCAAAGGATTTCATCACAACGATGGACGATCCGTGGGGACGTAAAACCGTAATGGGCCTTGTTTACAAAGCCTGTAAGGAACGCATTTACCCGGTTGGAAGACTTGACCGCGACACGACAGGATTGCTGCTGTTCACCAATGACGGCGATATGGCAAAAAAACTGACACATCCGCGCTATGAAGCCAAAAAGATCTACCAGGTGGAAACAAACAAGCCGGTAACCAAGGAACACCTTGAGCAATTACTGAAAGGTATAGAGCTCGAAGACGGAACGATCAAATGTGACAGCGCCGAGTACGTAAAAGACGGAGCTTCAGCGCGTGAAGTGGGTGTTGAGATCCATTCCGGGAAGAACCGCATTGTTCGCCGTATGTTCGAAAAACTGGGTTATGATGTTGTTAAGCTGGATCGCGTTCAATTTGCAAGTCTTACGAAAAAGGACCTGCCGCGCGGATTTTACCGCCATCTGACAGAAAAAGAAATTGCGTTCCTAAAAATGACCAAATAAAAGCGTTTCTATGAAATTACTGATCACCTGTATACTTTTGATCGGCCTTGCACCTCTCGCGAACGGACAAGTAAAACATAAAACCAAGAAAAGTACCGCCGCAGGGACCTTTTTCTTCTACTGGGGCTATAACAGGTCTTATTATACACATTCCGACATCCGCTTCGTGGGACCGGACTATGATTTCAAGCTGAAAAACGTGGTGGCCTACGACCGGCCGGATGCGCTCCGTGCGAATGTTTACTTCAATCCAAGCACGATAACCGTTCCCCAGTACAACGCACGTATCGGGTATTACATCGCTGACAAATGGGCCATTTCTTTTGGAGTCGACCATTTCAAATATGTGATGGCTGACAAAAACGAAGTACTGCTCGACGGACACATCGGTGATGGAGTAGACACCAACTGGTCTGGAAATTATGCAGATTTTCCTGTTACAACCGATATTAACCAGTTTCACTACGAAAACACCAACGGCTGCAATTTTTTACGCTTCGAGCTTACGCGATCTTTCGATATTTTTGAGGTCGGCAGAAAGAGGCAGCTTGCTTTAACGGCCAATTTAGGAGTCAGCACAGGACCAACGCTGACATTTAATGATCTCAATTTCGGACAGGTGCATACATTTGCGACACCTTCCATCTCCGGCTACGGCTTTTCGGTAAACGGAGGATTGAGACTGGAATTCTTCAAGCACGTTTTCGTTCAGATGAATTCCGGGCTGGGATTGATACACCTGGTACACGTTCGCACGCGTCCGGACGACCGAAATTCCTGGGCAAGACAGGCTTTCGGCTATTCCGAATACAATCTTGCACTGGGCGCTTTGTTCTACTTCCGTCCTAAAAACGGTTGCGACAGCTGCCCGAACTGGTAAATGATAATTAATAATGATTTAAGATAGCAGGACTCTAAGATTTTATGACGATATACTATGTCCTGAAATCCTGATATCCTGAAGTCTTGATATCCAACTAAAAAGAAATGAGCACAACTGAACTCTCCGAACAGGAATTGCAGCGTCGGGAAACACTGCAGCAGTTACGAAATTTAGGAATCGAGCCTTATCCGGCCGCGCTTTATCCTGTTGACGGGCTTTCAAAAGACCTTATCAGCAATTTTGAGGACGGAAAAGAAGTCTGCATTGCGGGAAGGCTGATGAGTCGCCGGATCATGGGGAAAGCGTCTTTCGCCGAGATACAGGACGGCGTCGGAAGAATACAGGTTTACTTCAACCGCGACGAGATCTGCCCGGGAGAAGACAAAACACTTTACAATGAAGTGATCAAGAAGCTTCTTGATCTCGGTGATTTCATCGGGGTAAAGGGCTATGTATTCAAAACCCAGGTGGGCGAAGTTTCCGTTCACGTAAAAGAATTCACCTTGCTGAGCAAAGCGCTGAAACCGCTTCCGCTTCCGAAAACAGATGCAGACGGAAAAGTACACGATGCTTTTACCGATCCCGAGCTGCGCTACCGTCAGCGTTACGTTGACCTGGTAGTAAATCCTTCCGTGCGCGAGACATTCATCAAACGCACGAAAACGATTTCTTCCATGCGCCGCTTTTTCGATGCAAAAGGCTATATGGAAGTGGAAACACCAATTTTACAGCCGATACCAGGCGGAGCGACTGCACGTCCTTTTATGACACATCACAATGCGCTCGACGTTCCGTTGTACCTGCGCGTTGCAAACGAATTGTACCTGAAACGCCTGATTGTTGGCGGTTTTGACGGCGTGTACGAATTTGCGAAAGATTTCCGCAACGAAGGAATGGACCGCACGCACAACCCGGAATTCACCGTGATGGAGATCTATGTTGCCTACAAGGATTACAACTGGATGATGGATTTCACGGAGAAAATGATCGAAAACGTTGCCAACGAAGTGTGCGGAACGACAGAGATCACTGTTGACGGAAAAGCGATCTCATTGAAAGCGCCTTTCAAACGCATTTCCATGCGCGATTCCATCCTCGAGTTCACGAAATTCGACATCAACGGGAAAACGGAAGACGAATTGCGCTCAGCGTGCCTTTCCATGGGCATCCAGGCAGACGAAACAATGGGCAAAGGAAAGCTCATCGACGAAATTTTCGGGGAGAAATGCGAAGGAAATTACATCCAGCCGACATTCATCACCGATTATCCGATTGAAATGTCCCCGCTTTGCAAACGTCACCGCGAAAATCCGGAATTAACAGAACGCTTCGAATTGATGGTGAACGGAAAAGAGATCGCGAATGCTTATTCCGAGCTCAACGACCCGATCGACCAGCGCGAGCGTTTCGAAGAGCAGATGCGCCTTTCCGAAAAAGGAGACGACGAAGCCATGTTCATCGACCAGGATTTCCTGCGCGCGCTTGAATACGGAATGCCGCCTACATCCGGAATGGGAATCGGGATCGATCGCCTCGTAATGCTGCTCACAGACAATCATTCCATCCAGGAAGTGTTGTTCTTCCCGCAGATGCGCCCGGAGACCAAAAGCGTGAAAATTGCTCTGAATGACAACGAGAAGCTGATCTTCAACATTGTTCAGCGCGAAAAATCCATGGACCTTACGGTGTTGAAAAGCGAAGTGAACCTCAGCAACAAGGCGTGGGACACCAGCCTTAAAAACCTGACAAAACAGGGAATCCTGAAAGTAAATAAGGTAGATGAGCTGCTGACAGTTGATTTAGTTCAGTAGTAGTTAAGCTATTTCAAATAAACAAACCCTTTCTCCGCTGCCGGAAAAAGGGTTTTTGCATTTCCGGCGATTGCCAAATTGAATCCGCGATTTTCATTCTGAAAAAACCGGCAGCTATTCAGCAATTCAGGATAGGTTCCAATTGGAGCCGAAATTGTTAAACTCCTTTAAAACACAGGACTTTAACATACGCTAACCCTTTCGCACGACTATAACAGCGAACTTGGTACAATAATAGAAAATGGTCTCACACAAACCATTCAACCCTAAAACAAATTGTCATGAAAAATTTAGCAATCATAGGCCTTGCATTAACTACGGTAGTAGGATGTGGTCAGAACAAAACAGAAGCAGCTCTTGCAGCACAGAAAGTCGAAATGGAGAACGAACAGCTGCGTGATTCCATCCGCATTGTTAACTCCGTGAAAGAACAAGAACTGGCAGAAGAACAATTAGCAGCAACCGCAGCAGCTCAGACAAGCCAGAGAACAGTTGTTCATCATACTTACGCAACGAACACAGCAGCACAGGAAGCTGAAGCCGTTCCGGAAAAGAAAAAAATGAACAATAAAGTAAAAGGTACACTGATCGGAGCCGGAGTTGGTGCCATTACAGGTGCGGCTGTGAGTAAAGATAAAAAAGGCAAAGGCGCCATCATCGGTGGTGTAGTCGGAGCCGGAGTTGGTCTTGGAACAGGTGCTGTTCTCGACAAACGTGAAAAAGACAAAGCAAACGGACAATAGTCCGTTCAGCATAGAAAACCTTAGGTAGTAGTAGGGTAGGTAAACACACGCGCCGCGTAATTGATCGCAGCGCGTGTTTTTTTTTGCATTTTACATACATCAATCTGCTGTTCGTCACCATTTACTCAAAGCCGCTTGTTTTAACGCGGTCACCAGCTATCTTTGCGGCCTTGATTAAAAGTCGTTCTATGATTCAATTATTTACCAGATTCACTTACTCTGCGTTTTTCGCAGCACTATTCCTGCTCAGCGGCTTTTCGGCCCGGGCTCAATCCTTTACACAGACCAGTCCGTATGATACATTGGCCATCGAGCACGACACGCTGCGCTGGACCATCAACGCTCCCGTAACTGCCGGTATATGGGGAACAGCTGAACTAACCATTTATTTCCAGGCGGATCTCGGTGACGGATCAGAAAGCCTCAGCATCTATGCCGAAGACGGAACAATGCTCACAATCGTCGGTGGAAATGACAACGACTGCATGATCGATTCCGCTTCTGTTTCTTTCCCGGTCTCCATGATCAGCCCATGGGCTGCGGATAACAACCTGGATTTTTATGCCGTCTCATCCGATGAAGTCAATGTTTTCTGCGATTCCAATCATGCACGGATCAAATTGTCTTACAATTACTGCCTGGCAGGCCCAATAGCCTTACTTCAGCTTCCGCAGACACGATTCTGCGCTGTTGAAGATGCTGTGGAGATCAGCGCTACACCTCCCGGAGGAATTTTGAGCGGGCCGGGCCTTACACTAACGCACTTCGATCCCCAAAACGTTTCCCCGGGATCTCATACGCTTACGTATACCCTTGAAAATGATGAAGGGTGTACCAGCTACTCCGAAGTAGAAATATTTATACGGCCGGCAACGGTGGCAACTGCAAGCGATTACAGCATTTGTCCGCTGGAAAGCGTTACGTTCACTTATGATTATATGGGCCACGTTGTATGGTTCAGAGATCCTTCTGCAACAGACAGCATCGGCTCAGGATCTGATTTCACCATGGCTGTTCCCGAAACGGCTTCCTACTATGCGGCAGTGACGATGGAAGAAACCTATTTTACACTGGAATCGCTGGAGGCCGATGGAGTTACTATTATCGAGACCGATACCATCATAGGAGATGATCGCGGAGGAATTGCAGTAACAGACAACTATATTTACATTGGCGGCGATAGTTACACAGCACGCTACGACCTCGACCTTCAGAACGGGGTAGCGCTTCCAATAAACGACGGTCTGTTCAGCGATCTGGGGAATGCCCAGCTTTACTCTTTGTACAATCCGCTTACAGGAACACCCGACTTCGACGCTAACACCCTCATGTATGTTACGCAGATCAGGAGCTTAAATGACGATCTGACTTTCGGATCAACGACTATCACGCTTTCCGATTCCATCGCTTTCGGCTATGATCAGTCAACCAATTATGGCAGCGGCTTGTTTGCAGGAAATGGCTTTACACTTATCTACAGTGCTTACGACAGTATTGCTTATGTGATTGACCTCCACGACGGTGTTGTTACCAAATTGGGTCACTTTGAGTCTGAGCAGCTTCACGCCTATCAGACAGAAATCGGAGCATTCTGGGGAATTGCAGAATTCAACGAAGAAGGTTATTCCGTTCTTTACCGGGATGACAACAGCAACAACATACTTCGATATAACCTTGTCTCCGGCACTTTGACAACCGCCGCTTCGTTCAGTGACCTCGATGAGATGGCGAGCTTCACTTATGCTCCATGGAACAATCGCTGGTACATGCACTTTGAAGGTGGCAGCCAGTTTGACCTGGACGGGCTTTACAATGAAACACTGATGTTTGCAGATGCCAGCGATTCTACGGGAGCTTCCCTGTATGCGGGAACCTTAACTTGTCCGGCAGAAGTAACGATTACCGTTACAAGCACTCCGATCGACATAAATGGCGGCGGAAGCATCTGCCTGAACGACGCTCCCGTTGCTTTATCGGCAACACCGGCAGGAGGAACATTCAGCGGACCCGGAATTACAGGCAGCACTTTCAATCCGAATACAGCTGGAATGGGAACGCACACGGTACTTTATACTTACCTCGATGAGGTGAGCGGTTGCCAGAATTATGATTCAGTTGTTTATGTGATCGATTGTACGCTCGGACTCGAAGAATCAGAGACGGCAGGCATTTCCATTTATCCGAACCCGGCAAAAGAGCTGCTTTCCGTAGATCTTGGTACAATCAACAGCACGCTGGCAACGTTTACCATTTACGACGCTTCAGGCAGAAGCATGCTCACTCAGTCCTCCAATGGCTCCGCGGTACAGCAACTCGATGTTTCACAGCTTGGGAACGGAACTTATTTGTTGCTCCTGAACGGTGAAACAATCGTAAGAAAGCTCTTTATGATCTCAAAATAAATCTCTCTGCTGCTACACATAAGATTTAAAGAAGGAAAAACCTCCCGTTGACGCGGGAGGTTTTTTTTGTTATTACCATTCCGAAAGCGTTCGAGAGCGAAGATAATTACACGTCGCTCGCAAATAACAGTGTGAGTGAGTTATTGTAACCGGAGTTATCCTCTCCCTTTCTCGATAGGGATTGAGATTTCAAAGGGGAATCGCCTATTTAACAGCACAAGCATGAGCTGCGTGTATTTTCCACCACGAATGACGAATTTTTGCGCTTCTAACGGCAGCGCTTATCCGAGCATCCGCCGCAGTCGGACACGGTTATAAGCTGTTATAATCATTTAAAATGACCGCCAAGGCGATTTACACTAATCAAATGGAAACTTTGTTTCCATTTATTCGCCTGAAATTGATCGGACTACTTATTCGTGTATTCGTGGGAAACTGTTGTGCTACTCTCTGGATCGACTTACAGAAGGGAATCTGTGTCTTTACTACTTTCTAACCGCCCGTAAAAAGGCATCTTTGCTCCTTTGTGGTGAAGTATTTAGAATGTACTTTTGCAAAATGATCTCAATAGATAATCTTTCGGTCGTTTTCAGCGGCACTACCCTGTTCAGCGATGTTTCCTTCGTTGTGAACGAAAATGACAAAATCGCCCTGATGGGCAAGAACGGCGCCGGCAAATCCACCTTGCTGAAAATACTGGCAGGGATCAACAAGCCAACTACCGGAAACATTTCCGCTCCGAAAGATTACGTGATCGCTTATCTTCCCCAGCATTTGCTCACGGAGGACAACTCCACCGTTTTCGAAGAAACAAGCAAAGCTTTCGCCTCCATTTTCCAGATGCGCGATGAGATCGAAGCTTATAACCAGGAGCTCACTACGCGCACCGATTACGATTCGGACGATTACTACAAGATCATCGAGAAAGTATCCGAGCTGAGCGAAAAGTATTATTCCATCGAAGAGATCAACTACGAAGCAGAGGTCGAAAAAGTACTCCTGGGAATGGGATTCCTGCGGGAAGATTTCACCCGTCCGACCTCGGAATTCAGCGGCGGATGGCGCATGCGCATCGAGCTGGCAAAGATTCTCCTCCAGAAACCCGACCTTATCCTGCTCGATGAGCCTACCAATCACATGGACATCGAATCCATTCAGTGGCTGGAAGATTTCCTGATCAACAGTGCCAAAGCCGTGATCGTCATTTCCCACGACCGGGCTTTTGTAGACGCCATTACCACGCGAACGATCGAAGTAACGATGGGAAGGATCTACGACTACAAAGCAACGTATACCCATTACCTCGAACTGAGAAAAGACCGCAGGGCGCAGCAACAGAAACAATTCGACGATCAGCAGAAATTCATTGCGGACACGACCGAATTCATTGAGCGCTTTAAAGGAACGTATTCCAAAACACTACAGGTGCAGTCACGGGTTAAAATGCTCGAGAAGCTTGACATTGTCGAGGTCGATGAAGTCGATACTTCCGCGCTGAAGCTGAAATTTCCCCCGGCACCAAGATCCGGACGCTATCCGGTTACGACTGAAAGCGTTGGCAAATCGTATGGTGATCACGTCGTTTTCAAAGACAGCTCCCTCACGATAGAACGCGGTGAAAAGATCGCTTTCGTTGGAAAGAACGGGGAAGGAAAATCGACCATGGTAAAAGCGATCATGGGAGAAATCGATTTCGACGGAAAGCTCGAGCTGGGCCACAACACGCAGATCGGCTACTTTGCGCAGAACCAGGCTTCGCTCCTGGATGAGACCCAAACGGTTTTCGAAACCATCGATCGCATTGCGGAAGGCGATGTTAGGCTTAAGATCCGCGATATACTGGGCGCTTTTATGTTCGGCGGCGATAACAGCGCCAAGAAGGTCAAAGTGCTCTCAGGAGGAGAAAAAACGAGGCTGGCAATGATCAAGCTGCTGCTGGAACCGGTGAACCTGCTGATCCTCGATGAGCCGACGAATCACCTGGACATGAAAACGAAGGATATCATCAAGGACGCGCTGCAAAGCTTCGACGGAACGCTGATCCTTGTTTCGCACGACAGGGATTTCCTCGACGGACTGGTAACAAAGGTGTATGAGTTCGGTAACAAGCGCGTTACAACGCACCTGGAAGACATCAATGGTTTCCTCGCCAAGAAGAAAATGGAGCATCTGCGGGAGATCGAGAAATAGTTCCCGATACACCGGTAGCTTCCTTTTAATCCGTAATCAGGTCAACGCCTGTTGCGATCTTGTGATCAATGCGGTGATAACGCTTCATGAGGCGGTACATCTTGAAATCCTTGGTGACTTCCCTGAAGTCAATGTTTAGACCCACCGATGTGAATATCCCGTCGAAGCGGAAATCATCTACCTGATTTACGACTGTTTTGCGGTAACCAACCACCCCGCGGATACCGATCCAGCGAATGGGCTTAAAGGTTCCCGAAAGTCCGAAATCCGTTACTATGATGAATCCTTTCTGCATCTGGTAATCGACCGCATCGGGGGTTAACTTGTATTTGGAAGAATTTTGCCCGAAGCCAAGCTCTAAAGGCATTCCCAGTGAAAAAAATCGCTTATTCAGGTAGAGGAATTCGGTATTGATCGTTCCGTAATCAAGCTGCAGCTTCCGGTCGTACTGGTTCAGCTTGGGTCCTTCAACGGTTTCGTCGTAACGGCTGATCGCACTTTTCGACCGGTAATAGCCCAGTGTTACGCGAAGCTTATCGTTCAGCACTACTCCTGCATCATAACCACCAACGGCCAGCATTTGTCCCTGGAAATAGATATTCCGGTTATCAAAACGGAATTGCGGCCGTACCAACGGAACTTTGACGATCTCCAGGGAATCACGCACAAAGTTCGGGTAGCTGTACTGAAGCGTATCGAAGTATTTGTACTTACGGGAAGTGCTGTCTTTCTGAGCGGTTATCGTTCCGCAACCAAGCAGGAACAAGGCCCAAAAGCAAATTTGTTTCATTCAGTAATCTTTGAAACCAAAGTATTCCAAAGATTTGAGGTGAAACAACTGATATATACAACAGATGTTAAATCAGCAGCGGTTTTAAGAAAAATTATAAACCGGACCGGATCATTGAGTAACTGTCAGCTTCCTGGTGCAGTTTCCTGCCGGTGTAAAGATGTGAACGAAATAACAGCCGGGGGCAATTCCACGAAATGATAACGTACTTTCATTTCTCGTTTCTGCTACCATCTCGCCTGTTAACGCATAAACCTTTACCGCCGAAATGTCAATACCTGTACTGCTTTCTATAGAAATGTAGTCATTTGCCGGGTTCGGATAGATGAGCATATCTGCATTTTCGAAAATATTATCGAGCGATGCAGTTGATTGTGCGGCTGTCGTAAAGCTGATTGTTGTCCATTCGCTGTATTCACCTGACCCGCAATCGGAACGCAGGTAAAAGTAATAAGTCGTTGAAGGCAAAAGCGGGCTGTTTACAAGAGTGGAAGCGGAAATATCCGTTCCATTACCAGCAGGAACTGTATTTATCGTTGAAAGAACGTACTCATAGCCGCTAACCGGCACAGGAACCGCTGCTGTCCAGGAAACAGTAGCTGATGTAGCAGTTAAAGGTGAAACCGCCAGGTTGGTAGCCGGGTTGCAGACCACCACATTCTGCAGCGAAACATTGTCAATCCCGATATCCGAAAGTCCCTGGTCGGAGGCTGCACTGAAGCGGACAACTGTAAACGCCGACACGGAAGTAATTGTTCGCGTTTGTGTCGTCCATATTGTTGAATTGCCGATCGGGGACCCTACGGGTGAGAATGTTGTTCCGCCATCGGTAGAAAGCAAAATGGTGAGCGCATCGGCTCCGCTGGTATTGATGTAATCGAAGGTCAGGACCTTTTCAGCCGGACCGGTGCTGCAATTGACATACAGATCAAGCGTTCCGGTAGAAGTGGCCGCAGCTGTATGAAAACGGGCAGAATGGCTTCCCTGTGATGCAACCGGTGAATAAGCTCCGCTGGAAACCGGGCTCCAGGCTGCGCTTGCACCCTGGTCGTCGCGCCGGAAAGAATTGTTGCCGGTAGCCGGAGTTGTGAGCCATGAAATTCCGGGAACATTATTCGTCTGGCCGCACTGATTTGACCAGAGCTCAAAGCTTTCATTTAGGGGAAGCGTTGTGTAAACAGGTCCATTCGTGCCGATCAGCTGCGGATTGGAAGTCCCTGAATTTCCGTCGCAGGTTACCTGGCAGCGGTAATAGGTTGAGGTCGACTGGGAAGTCGTGAGCGTAGCCGCTGTTGCAGCAGGGATGTTATTCCAGGCGGTTCCATTAACGGATAACTGCCATTGGTAGGTCGGGCCGCTTACCGTGTTCTGAAGGGAAAGCGTGAACAGTTCTCCCGGGCAGGCTGAAGACAGGGAAGCGATCGTGTTTCCGGGAGTAAGCGCCGAAGTACAGTTCGAGGACGAATTGATCGTGACAGCGTAATCTTTCATTTGTCCGCGGTAGTTTCCGTATGCATGACAGGCATCTCCAGCATTCAGCGCATTCGTTCTGCGGTACATCACGCGCATTCTCGTTGTTCCCGGAACAGCTCCGGCGGGAATTGCGATTGTAGCCGTTAGTAGCGTATTTCCCGTTCCCGCTCCGAGGTCAAATGATTCTGTTGCTTCAAACGTGTAGTTGTGATTGAAATCAATCCAGATCCTGATGTACTCTGTTCCGGTTGAAAAGCTGTTTTCCGCTCCAACTGAAATAGAATAGCTGTTTCCCGCAGTAACCTGGGCAGGAGTTACCGTCGTTGTGAAATCTTTCTGACCGTCTCCGTCGACATCGCAAACATTGTCGGTGTGATTGATTCCGGCGAAGATGACATTTACGATCTTATCGCCGTAAAAGCAGGCCATTTGTACGGAAGGAGTGCAATAAGTCTGGGCAGAGAGCTCCGATTGAAAGAATACCGCAACGAAGAGCAAAGAACGAACTAGACGATTCATGGATTTATTTTTAACTAATTATTTAATCAATAAAGAAGAGCTAACAGCTCTATTACTTACAACAAGCCGGTAAGCTCCGGCAGGAAGTTCTGCAGTGTGCAGGATCTGCGTTCCGTCTGGAAACTCGGTTTTCAAAGTATTCATGAGCCTGCCGGTAGCATCGTAAAGCTTCATTTCCGAACCGGCACTTTGAGGAACAACGATCCGGTCAGTGAATGGATTCGGGTAAACTCCAACCGGAAGTTCTCCCAGGACTGAAACAGTAGCCAGATTTACGGTCGTTCCGTTAACATCGGATTGGAGCAAACGGTAATACGAAAGCCCGGAATACGGAGAAAGATCGGTAAAACCGTAAGCAGAAGCTAAGGTAGAATTTCCAACTGCTTTTTGAGTTGAATAACTTTCCCAGCTCCAACCGTTCTGAGAGCGCTGGATCGTAAAGAAATCGTTGTCTCTTTCTGTTTCGGTCGACCAGTTAATAAGGACCTGATGATCTCGAGGCTCTGCGGTAAACGATGTAAGCGCAACCGGCAGTCCGCTTCCACCGCTGATCACAATGGAATAATCTTTCATCTGTCCGCGGTAATTGCTGATGGAATGACAGGCGTCTCCCGGTCCGGGTCCGGCATTCACATTGTTCTTACGGTTCATTACCCTCAGGCGGGTAGTACCGCTTACGGCAGTTGCGGGAACAGGAATCACTACCGAAAGGTCGCCGGCTGAAGTTCGCGTGCCGAGATTGAATGCTTCGGTGGTCGCAAAAATTCCATCCCCGTTGAAGTCAACCCAGGCATAAGCGCCTACACTGCTATTCACTTCGAACGTAACCGTAAGCGTGTAGCTCGATCCTTTGGTAAGCTGTGCCGCAGCGATACTTGCTGTAAAGTCTTTCTTTCCGTCGGGATCGGTGTTGCAGACGTTGTCCGAATGGTCGATTCCGGCAAATCTAACCCGTGTGATCTTATCGCCATAGAAACAAGCCATCTGGAATCCGGGCAGGCAATAGGTCTGTGCATTCAACTTAGTTTGCAGGCAAACCGTCAGCATGATAACCGTTAAGATCCGTAGAAAGAGGTGAAGAAAACCCGGATTGTTCATAAAGCGTTCGAATCAGGGTGCAAAAGTCCGCACAACCCGGGGGAAGGGCAATCGCAGTTTTCAGGTATTTTTCGGAAAATTTAAGGGGTTGTTCTGTTTTTTGCCTACCCTGTTGACTGAACTTTATATTCAGGCTTGCGAACGGATTGAAACCGGCTTGCTGATGGCTCTGGATACCATCATTTAAGAAGCAGGCATAGGCCATCTATCAGGAATGTATCCTTTATCTACTTATGGTCTATAGGTGATGTATAAGGAATGTAACTATGATAATTGGCTCAACTCTGGTTAAACTGTGGCTAAAGTGTGGCTGAACTATGGTGGAGTAACGAGGATTTAACAGCCTGGAATGGACAAAAATGAATTGACGTAAGACTTTTCAGATGGTAGTATGAAGATAGACAAATTCCGGATGTTACGCAATCAATGAACCCGAGCAAGGCTATTACTCAGTATGAACTGCTCAAAGGAGGCCGAAGCAGCTTCCAGATTTTTTGCTTCGGTCACGGTAAGCTTTTCAAACAGATCTGTCTCAATGATCACTTTGTCCTTTTTCACTGTTCGCTTCCACAGTCCTTTCACTTTTCCCTCGATAACGATCACAGGGCGGAACAATCCGTTGACGGAAACTGCTTTCTTGTGTTCTTCCGCATTCAGAATCGCGCTTCGGTTCTTATAGCTGATGATGAACTCGTCGTAGGCAGGCAGCAGGAAAGCATTGTTCATTTTCCCGGAATGGTCCATTGATTTCTGCGAAAGCAAGTAAGATTCTTCACCGACCGTTTCGCAAACGAGCCCGTGCTTTACGTGTTCGAGCGCATTCCTGGCATCCTTTACGGAAAGTCCCGACCACCAGTTGAAATCCGCAAGTGTTGCCGGCCCGTGGCTGTTGAAATAACGCTCTGCCAGTTTTCCGAGTGCTTCTTCGCGCGGAACAGCTTTCGTATGAGGTACGCGCTCGTCCAGCAAAGCATAGGTATGCTTATTTCCTTTCGGTGGTCCGCTGCAGATGATCCCTTCGAGCTCGGCCCACATCAGGAGGTGCGAGGAGCGGTTGTCGAAATCACTCCTGATACCGGATTTCAGAAGCTGCGCCATGAGCTCCTCCCTCGGAAGATGGTTTTCTCCCGCAAGTGCTTTTTCAATGATGCGGTTGCTTTTTTTGAGAAGTTCCGGCGTTAATTCCAGCTCTTTGTAGCGGGTTTTTGCGAGTGCTTTGATCTGTGGCGCAGTGAGCCCGAGCAGCCAGCGAATATCTTCGGAAGCCACCAGGTGCCAGGTTGGTCTCATGAGGTGTGTACGAAGGATTTTCCCGGCGGCCATTGCGTCATCCACCGCTTGTTCGGAAGAACCGGGAAGTCTTATTCCGACGGCCCATTTCGACATGGCGTGATCCTGGGCCTGCATCGCTCCCATCCACTTCACGACCGCTTCGGGACTTTTCAGATCGGCACCACCGGAAAGCTGCTGGGAGTAAAGGCGTTTATGAGTAATGTTCATTGATTCTCCCGAACTCTTACTGTTCATCATACTTTTCCAGGGCCAGCCCAATGGCTTCTTCCCAGCTAGATCGAACGGCTTTGTTGTGCTCATTCAGCGAAATGTAGGAAATCACTTCTTTCAGGCCGGTAACACCGATCTTTGAGCTGAGCTTGCGGAGAAATTCAGCCATGAGCGCATAGGCTGCATCTGCGGAAAATGCGCCGTTCTCCATGTCCTTTTCACCGGTAATTTCCAGCCAGTCTTTCATCATCGCAGGATTTACCGGCAAATTGGTATCGCGCTTTATACGCATGCTTTCAAGTGCTGCTCCCAGCGTGTCATTGAGAACGGTATCGTACAGCTCGCCCAGGAATTCATACATCGCGGTGTATGCTTCGAAGGCTGTTAGTTCTTTTTTCATGATCTTAATCGGAATCTTCAGCCAGACAGGCTGGGGTTGGTTCTAAGATAAATAAATCGGGAAGAATTTCTACCGGTTCAGGGAGACTTTTCACAAAAAGGATATAAAAAAAGTGAGCACAAACGGCCCACTTTCCCATCTGTATGCATTGAATGAATTATTCTTCCGAATCGTCCTCCATTTCTTCATCATCCGTATCAGCCGTAAGATTCAGCTCTACAACGGTATTTTTACCGGCTACAATAACGACTTCCGCTTCACCGTAATAGAATACTTCTTCTCCTGTTCCGCCATCGATGTAGTAAGTTCCCGGTTCAAGCTGACCAAAATCGGCAATCCCGGCTTTATCAGTAGCAATCGTTTTAACATACTTCATGTTCTCCAGGTTTTCTGCTGAAGTAGCGAGCCCGATCCATGCGTCTGCAAGATCTCCGGCTACCGGCAGTTTGATCTTAACAGTCAGTCCGCCCGTTGCGGCAGGCTTCACTTCCTTGTTTTTAAAGCTTGTAAGCAGTGCAGAAGCTCCTACCAGAAGCACGGAAAGAATCAATAATTTGCTTTTCATTTGTTGGTTTTAAGTTGTTGATCCTACTCTTAAGGCTTTTCGGATACGCCCTCACTTTGTACTATGTGAGCCAGTTTGCGACCCAAAGGTAAAAGAAAAAAGTGCAGGAAAATAAGCCGGTAATTAAATTTCGAACCTGTTTTCCCGAATCGTGTGAATAGAGGTCGAAGCAGGAAGATACTGCTGCTATCACTTCAGCGAGCTTGTAACTTTTCCCGGGAATATGGTTAATATAGCGCTCCGAACACATAACTATGACCAAATTCATCTTTTTCCTTTTCTTTCTCTGTCCGTATTTTGTGGTGTTTGGTCAAAACCGCAAGCTGACCTTCTCTGTTTTTTCTACTGAAGAAGACTGCTCACTGATTCCGAAAGAGCTCCTGGTTTCCTATGAAGTGAACGGACAGGATTCTATCATTCGCAAAGACTCAATAACTAATTGTTTAATTGAAATCGATCTTCCCGAAGTAGCAGGCAGCTACCGCGTTTCCGTATCGGCAGAAAATTATAAGAATGCCGTGTTCTACTTCGATGTAACAGATTCTACCTCGCGGCAGCTCACACAACCGCCTATCGAGCTGAAAAAGGATATCAGCCAGCTGGACCTGGTGACCATTACAGGCATCAAAAGAAGCTTTATACAGGTGGACGCAGATAAAACAACAATTACAGTTAAAGATAACCCGGTATTAACCGTAAGCAGCATTTACGACGCGATCCTGAAAATCCCTGGAGTTGTTCCTTATCCGGGTGGCGGATTTACAGTGGCCGGGAAAAATGCAAGTATTTATTTCGAAGGCATTCCGAGCAATCTTTCCGGGGATGATCTGACCAATTTACTGAAAAGCCTCCCGGCGAGCTCGGTCGAAACCATCGAGATCATTTCTAACCCGGGAGCTTCCTACGATGCCAATGTGAGCGGCTCTATCATCAACGTTATTAGTCTGGGAAGGGTAACCAAATGGTTTTCCGGAACAATTACACTCAATTACGGGCTGAACGCCAATAACAAGATCCTTCCATCCGTTGTGCTGAGCGGGAGGGCGAAAAAGTACAGCTGGCAATTGCAGGCCGGTTATTCGTTTTACGAACGCTCCTTCCATACGACTTCCGCGAAGAATTTCACGACCTTCACTCCTGTTGCCCAGCTGTATTCAGACCGGAAAGAACAGAATACCAGCTCGTTTGCTTATTTCAAGCCGACATTTAATTACAAGCTGAACGATCATTCCAATTTAATACTTAGTTACAATGGTTCTCTGAATTCGACCAGCAGCACCGGAGCTTCCGTTTCTTCGAGTAATGGAATCACACCTGCCGTAGGTTTTCTGAACACGTATAAAGCAACAGCAACCGGGCTCAACAACGAGCTCGTATTCAAATACCGGAACAAGCTCGACACGCTGAAACGCGTGCTGGAGTTTACCGCTTATTACTCTAATTATTCGCAGGAACGCCTGTCTGAGAATAGCCAGCTGTTTGAAACTTCCGGTTCCTATAGCCTGTTGAACAATGAACTGGATCTCAGGCGGCTTTACCTGAAATCGGATCTTGAGCTTCCTTTTCCGAAAATCAAGCTATACGTTCAGACTGGTTTAAAATACAGCAAGCTATTTGCCAACAGTCTTGGAAGGTACAATCTGCAAAGTGCGTCCGACGCTGTTTTCCAGGACCCGTCTTATAATTCCTCGCTCGATTTCGACTACACGGAAGACAACCTCGCAGGATATGCGGAAGCTAAAAAAGGGTTTGGCAAAAAGCTTTCGATCGGGGCCGGGCTTCGCGTGGAAAATTTCAGCCTCAAGCGATCATCGTCCGTGAGCACAAAACAGCGAACAGACTACTTCAATTTCTTTCCTTCGTTCAACGGGATCTACCGCTTCAGTCCGGATGTGAATTTCATCGCAACCTATTCCCGCAAGATCTCCATTCCGTCCTACAGCCAGTTTGATCCCAATAATTCCGGCTACTACGATGCTTACAACTCTTCTACCGGGAACCTGCTGCTAAGTCCGAACTTTTTCGATAATGTGGAAGTGAAATTCACCGTTTTCGATTATTTGCAGCTGTCGATGGATTATTCTCATTCACAGACACTGAACCTCAGCGAAGTAATTGTTCAGCCGAATTCGCTGCAGGCCAGCCAGACTTTCCGGACTTATCACGATGTGAACACGCTGACCTACTTTCTTTCGGTGCCGGTTCCGTTCGGACTGTTCCGCCAGGGACTGGAATTCTTCAACAACGCGATCGATATCGACAAGATCAATTTTCTTTACCTCTACACAGAACGAACTAAAACAACAGTTTCCGATTACACTTACCTGGCTCCGAATAAAGCGATGTGGACCTATGGTGTTTATTCGCAATTCATTCTTCCCTGGGAGATCCGGATGAATGTAGACTATTATATTACTTCAAAAGGAACTTACCAGATCTACGACCTCACAAAGACCCGTTCTTCACTGGATATTATCCTGAGCAAAAGCTTTATGAAAAACAAGCTAAAAGCTTCTGTTTCAGTTGATGATCTGTTCAATACGTCCCAATCCACTTTCAGAACTTCCTACCAGCACCTGGACCTGGAAAATTACAGCAAAGACGACACCCGGATCATCTGGTTCAAGTTCTCGTGGTCTTTCGGAAGGTATGAAAAATTCGATTCCGAAAACACTGGTCCCGACCCCGGAAAAACACAGGATCTGAATAATGGTCTGAAGTAATAAATTCGGCGCTGACGATTAAAAAAACAGCTACATTTACGCTGGATTTTTAATTTACACAATGAAACAGACACTTAAATTACTTACTGTCGCAATCGCCCTGCTTGCGTCACACAGCACATTTGCACAAGGCAAAGGATCTTATCTGAAATACACGGTGAATGGAACAGCTTACAATTTCCTGGAGGCCGATCTGAACTCGTATAATACACTGACCGGAGACGGCATTGACGAGATCAAGCATACAGAAAATCATTTCTATGTGGAGAATGCTTCCAAATACAAGCTGGACGTAGTAATCAACACAGCGCCAAAAATGAAGCCTGTAGTTTCCAAACTGCCATTCGTAGAGATCATCGTTCCTGTTGACGGTCACCTGCCAAGCGCTTATATCAGCATTGATAACTACGTAGGAGAAGATATCAATTTCTATTCTTCGACATTACTGAACCACGGAAAATTCGAGATCACGAAAGTGGAAGGCGACTGGGTGGAAGGCGTATTCGAATTGGTGATCAACAACACTTACCAGGAAAACGACCAGCTGACGATCACTAACGGAAGCTTCCGTTTCCAGATCCAGCCTCAGATGGAAGACTAATTATGATCTCCGGATCCTGCGAATACAAAGCGATTGCGGGATCCGGATTTTTTTAAGACCGCATGAGCTTAGAATTCTTACCCTTTTCATTTTTCGCTTCAGAGGTGAAGAAATGGAAACTACGCTACGAAGAACCAACAGAAGAAACACTCGCATTCCTTGCCGCAGCTGTTTCCGAAGAATATGCAGATTTCATCCGCACTGAAGGATTCTCCACTTACAAAAACAGCTTATACACCACTGTAGATCCGCTGAAATACAGGGAAGTCGTGCTCGCTTACGAGCTGAACCCGGAAACAGATATTCCTATTGTGAAATCGGCTTTTGGAGACCTGTTCTATTTCGACGGCTACTCGATAAAAACCCTGTACACATCCCACAACGAACGGTACACACTTTGCGAAGGCGATGCGGTGAAGTATTTTTTCGTTTTCACGCTCCTCGATTCCGATTTTCACAAAGATCTCCTGAGAAAGAAAACACTCTTCAAAAAATCCCTTGACCAGTTCGGACAACTGAACGGTGACGAATCTTACGCTTTTACAGAACCGTTGCATTCCGGCGGAAGAGAGGTCCTGGAAAACATCGGCGTTCGAAGCACTACTGCTTACCTGGAAGAACTCGGAAAGGCATTTCAATCCGACTAACTGCAACCATTAGATTCCGCTCTGAACTTGAGATAATAAGTAACGCATTTTACCCTATCACAGCAGCTCTTTCATTTCCTGCCAGTGATAGATCTTTACCTTTTCCGGTTGATCTGCGGCTGCCTTTACCATTGCCCAAGCGATATTCTCGCCGGTAATGCCCCGGTATTTTTTCAGGCGTTTTCCAATCAGCAGCGGATTAATGGCCGACCAGGTGGTTATCAGGAATTTTTCGAAGGAGCGGTTTTCCCGACGATTACCTAAGATCATCGATGGACGGAAAATATGCGTGTGCTCAAAATTCAGCGCCAGGATATCGCGTTCAGTCTCTCCTTTCGTCCGGATGTAGAAAATGCCTGAATTCGCATTGGCCCCGATGGCCGTTACAATGAAAACCGATGCTGCACCGTTTTCCTTCGCGATCTTTGCTGCCAGGACCGGGTAATCGTGATCGACCTGGTAATATTTCCGCTGATCGGGCGTGTGTTTTTTCGTGGTTCCCAAGGCTATAAACACCTCATCTGCGACCAGTTTTTCTTTCAGATCCGGCAAGGAATGATAGTCACCTGTGAGTACGATTAATTTAGGATCAGCCACATCCAGCTGTTTCCGAACAACCACCGTAACCTGTTCATAATCGCCATTGTTCAGCAGCTCGTTGAGAATGCCCGAACCTACAAAACCGCTTGCGCCGAAGAGCAGGGCTTTTTTCCGCTGGTTGTTATCGTTCATATTCTGTATTTATTGCGTGAATCTGGTTGCTCAGAAAGGAAGCTCGGGAGTGTATTCCATTCCTTCAAACCGCAGCAGCCATTCTTTTTTGGATAATCCGCCGGCATATCCTGTCAGGCTTCCGTTTGACCCGATCACCCGGTGACAGGGAATAACGATCGCGTGTTTGTTTTGTCCGTTGGCAGCGGCAACCGCACGAATCCCCGGAAGATTTTCCATGTGAAGCGCCTGCTGTTTATAGGTCCATGTTTTACCGTAAGGGATTTTGCAGAGCGCGTCCCAGACAGATTGCTGGAAAGCGGTTCCTGTAAGGTGAAGCTGAACGGTGAAATCCGTTCTTTTCCGGTCGAAATATTCCCCGAGTTCCTTTCTCAGCTGAATGAGATGGGCATTTTCACCGGGAACCAGTTCAGCCTTCAGCTCCTTTTTTAAGCGTTCCAGCTCGCATTCCAACCGGATCCGGTCGATGAATTCGATGAAGCACACACCCTGTGCCGTTGCGCCACCCGTCATGAGCCCGAGCGGTGTTTCTATTTCAAGCGTGTGAATAAGCATTTCCCGGAATTATCTGCCCGCAAGTTAGTGAAAAGTGCAGAAGGAATTTAATCAGACCTCGTCACCGATGCTGTTTTTCAAAGCCCACTTCAACAGGGTGTTCTTTTCCTTGGGCAATCCGAGCTTTTCAATGATATTGCTGCGATGACCTTCAATCGTTTTCTCGGAAAGGAAAAGCAGCTCAGCGATCTGTCTGCTTGTTTTCTGCCGTGCTATCAGCTCAACGATCTTCCTTTCGGAAAAGGTAAGCTTCGACAGCTCGGTGGTGTCGGAGGAGCGAACGCTCACCAGGTCCCGGAGCAGCGAATCGCTCACATACTGGTTTCCTTTTACCACTTCTGCCAGGCATTTTTCCAGTTCCGACTGGGCGTGTTCCTTGAGAATATAGCCGTAAATGCCATATTCCTTCGCCTTATTGTAGATGGTCATCTCGTTGTGCATGGTGAGCAGAATAACCCGGGTCTTGATCCGCGCCTCCTGTATCTTTTTCGCTACGTCGAGTCCGTCGAGTCCCGGCATATTGATATCGAGGATCGCAATATCGGGTGACCGGAGCTGGATCAGGTTCAGGGCGGCAACCCCGTTTGCACAGGTCGCGATGACACGGTAACCGTATGATTCCACGAAACTCTGGGTTCCCTGGAGTGTAAAAGGATGATCGTCGGCAATCAGGATATTCATCGTATTTTTTTTAGGGAAATAGTGATGATCGTTCCGGTTTTATCGGAGGTGATCTTTGCGGTACCGCCTATAGCTTTGCTTCGTTCAATGATGTTATGGAGCCCGAAGGCATCTCCACCGGAAAGTGTTTCGTTTACATTGAATCCTTTCCCGTTGTCTTTGATCTCGATATGAAAATCATCGTTATCCATGTGAATGGTGATCTTTGCCGCTACGGCTTCAGCGTACTTGATAATATTGGAAAGCCCTTCCTGGATAATCCGGTAGACCTGCAGCTCATCCGAAACAGAAAGCGATGAGTCATAGGCAATATCTGCTGTGACCATGAGTCCGTTAACAGCCTGGGCGCGTTCTGTAAGCTGATCGATACTGGCGGCAAGTCCGACCTTTTCGAACATCACAGGATGCAGGTTCCGGCTGATGCTCCGTATATCGTTGATGATCACATCGATCTTATCGCCGGCGGTTTCGCTGCCCATCGAATGTTTCAGGTTGAGCAGTTCATGGCTCACGCTGTCGTGAAGGTCACTGGCAATCCGTTTGCGTTCTTCTTCTGTTTTTTGCAGCAGTTGCCAGGTGTATTGCTGCGCCCGGCGGCTCTCGGATTTTATCTTTTTCTGTTGCTGGGCAGACTGAACAATGATCACCACCAGCAACAATCCTACGATCAGGGAGATCAGCAGGGCAATCGTCGTTTTACCATTGGAGATCGCTTTTCCCTGTATGGCGATTTTCTGCTGCCGCTTTTCAGCCTGGTGTTGCTTGTCGAGCTCGGCCGTTTTTATCATCATCTTTTCGGTCGCCAAATGCTCGGTCGCGATTTTCGCTTTTTCAGAATACGAAAGCGCTTTCCGGTAATCTTTTTTCAGAATGGCATCATTCTTCAGCACATCGTAGTACGAAAGCTGTGTCTGGTAATGCTCGTTTTCCTCTACGATTGCCAGGGCACGTTCAATGAGTCCGACATCGAGAATGCCTTTATTGGCAGCAAGCTCATATTCTGCTTTGGCAGCAATGTACTCCGCGTCGGAAAAAGGTGAATCCAGCTCCTTTACTTCCGGTTCAAGCGCTGTGAGGATCTGACCGGCCTCCGCTGCTTTTCCGTCATGAACCAGCTTTTTGGAGTATTCGGTATAAATGGAGATCTTCAGCGAAGGATCATTCAGCTTACAGGCATTAAAATACCGGTAGGTCGAATCGATCAGCGAATACCTGGCCGGATTTCCTGTTTCTTCATAGAGCAGGTTCTTATTCACCATGCTGATAAAAAGGTTGGTGGTATCGTTCCGTTCCCGGTAGCCTTGAATGGACTTATCGATATAGATCTCGGCTGCGCCGTAGTTCTTCGTAAACAGGTGAACTAAGAAGAGGTTGGTATAAACAGTGCTTTTTCCCGACGGATCATCCGTCCTGTTAAAGAATGAAAGCGATTTCAGGTTCGCCTCCAGCGCCGCCTCCTGGTCTCCGACCGACGAATAACAGAAAGCCATATCGCAGTAAGCATAAGCGATATTCGTACAGGTGTAGAAATCTTCCGCCTTTATCCTGGTAATCGGCTCATAGTAGGTGATCGCTTCCCGGAAATCGCCCTGATCGCTGTAATAGTTAGCCATGTAATTATCAAGGAAAGTCGTTTTCGACCGGGGAAGCTTACCGGCATAAAGCTGTCTGAAAGATTGAATGGTTACCTGGAAAGAACTGTCGAAAGAAGAATAATAGCTGTGATTTTCAGCAACGATCTCGAGCGCTTTTGCCGCTGAAACATAATCGTTCTGATTGAGCTTTTCGTTGTAATAGTCCTGGAAAACACGGTCGTACTCTTCGTTGTGAAAATGCTGCTTTTCTTCCAGCCAGGTACAGGTAGCATCCAGCTTAACAGGAACTTCCTTAAAAATCACCTCGGTTCCCTCCTTTTCTTCGCAGCCGGAAAACAGCAGCAGGCAGACAGGAACCAGGAAGCAAATGAGTTTTAAATGAAGTTGCAGCAAAACGATGAGTGTATTTTTTATAAAAGTAGCTGTTTAGAAGCGATTCCGGGCGTTCGGATCAAATTCAGGGGTTACCCCTTGTGTGACAACGGGCAGGATTACCGGATCTTTGCACCAGGTAAATTGCACTTGATATACATCAGCCTTCTTAAAAAGGCATATAGCATTTAAAAGTTTCACACGGAAGGGAGTGGAAATGACCAGGTAAATTAAACAGTAGTCCTTTCATTCAGCCTGCTATTCAAACAGGAAACACCTCGTTGCTCGCAGCGGGGTGTTTTTAGTTAAAGGTTCCTGAAATGGTGTGTTTATGCGGTGACGGTTTATTTCCAGGGGCCGTTCTTAGTCACATTGATGAAAGAAGTCCCGTTAAAGCGAAAGAGTCCCGCGCCCGACCCCACCCAAAGCGTTCCGGATCTGTCCTCCAGGATGCTCTGCACATACAGATTCGTAAGACCTTCATTGGCATTAAAAGCAGTGAAGCTGCCTGCAGACGGATCGTAGCGGCAAACACCGCCACCCAAAACGGAGAACCAGAGGTATCCTGTTTTTTGCTCTTCTGCGATCGCGCAGATAAAATCAGAGGTCAGGCCGTCTTTCTGCCCGAAATTAGTGAAGGTGTTCGTGGAAGGATCGTAACGGCTCACTCCACCCAGCCGGCTGCCGATCCAGACAGCTCCCCGGCTATCTTCAAAAATGCAGGAAACACCATTGCTGCAAAGACCGTCTTTTTCCGAAAAGTGGGTAGACATTCCGGGAACCGGCTCGTATTTGAAAAGTCCGATACCGTCTGTACCGATCCAGAGATTGCCTTTTTTATCTTCCAGTGTGCTCCATACCAGCCTGGTATTAAATACGGGAACCTCATTTTCCACAGTAACTTCGGGAATCGGGAAACGAACAAAAGAAGCTCCGTCGTAGCGGCAAAGCCCGCCAACGGTTCCGGCCCATATGCTGCCCGCCTTATCAATTCCCATGCTCCAGATGCCAAGGCTGGTCAGACCTTCTTTTTCGGTAAAATTGGTAAAGGATGTTCCGTCGTACCTGGAAACACCTCCATCGGTACCTAACCAGAGGTTTCCCTTTTTGTCTTCCACAATTCCCCTGACGGTATTTCCGCTTAATCCTTCTTTTTTGGTAAAATAGACCAGGGATTGCCCGTCGTAACGACAAACTCCGTCGCTGTTGGTGCCGAACCACAGATTTCCGTTCTTGTCCTGGTAAATCCGGCGGATATATTCGCTTACCTGCAAAGCAGGATCTGCCGGAGGCCCGTAAATTGCCTGGCCGGTCTTAATACTGTCCTGCGCGTTGCAGTAAGTGGTTAATCCTATCAGCAACAAAAGACAGATCTGCCTGTGATAGTACGGCTTCTTCATACGGTAAAAGTTAGCTGCTCATTTATGGGTGCTTGTTTCAGGCAGAGGATCTCCCCGACGTACCTGTTTAAAGAACACATGTGCGTAACAAGCTAGCAGAATCAGGGGGCCAGCTGGTATTCTTCTTCATCATCCCCGTCGTCGTCCCTCAGCACGATTGAATAAAGTCGGTTATCGATCATTCTGAAATAGTACTTTTCGATAACCGGAGGATCCATTGCTTCGTAATCATCATTGGCAAGAAAATTCGGACAAACAGGCTTTTTGTCATAGGTAACGATCAGCGTATCACCTTCAATCTGCCCTTTTCCAAAATAGAGCGGATCACAGCTCCCAAAAAGCAAAGGGTTGCCAATTGAGTCGGCGATCTTCGTTACAGCCATATCCGAACCGATAATCAATGTATGATAGATCCGGATATCCGGCGGCAAAGCGTAACATCTTCCATCTGCGCCCGATGCAAATCCGCCTCCGATCCAGTTCTCATACTGGTATTTTTTTCCTTTAATGGAATCAGACCAGGACTGTGCTCTGCACGTGAAAGAACCCGCCAGCAGCAGGATAAACAACAGCTTGTTTTTCATATTGATCGATTCAGATCCTCTAATATAAGGACTATTAGCCTGTCTTCCGAAAAACCCGGCCTTAGCTCTCCGTCCGTTTCCTGTGCAAATACTTCTCCGGACCATCCAGTATCATTCCGAAATGAAGCTGAAGACTTGTATACGTGCTGTTGTAATGATAACCTGTCCATTTACCGGTTGTAACGGAATTGTAGGCATATGCTCCCAGGAATTTGTTCTTCCAGGTATAAATAACCCCGGCGCGGAAATAATTGGTAAGACTAACGGTGGAATGGCGTTTAGCAGAAGCCTGCTCGAATAGTTGGGTTTGCTGAAATCCTATGTTCGGAATCTCGGAAACGTAGATCACGAGCTTCTTCGTGAGCACCCAGTTATAGGCATAGCCCACTCCCAGATCTGCTTTAACTGTTTTAAACTGGTCGGCGCTGTACAACTTCATGAAGCCGGAGCTGGCAGAATCCGGCAGGCCGCGCAGGTCAAAATCCTGGTAGGAGATCCCGGAAGAAACAATGAAAGAGCCCTGGCTTTTCAGCTGGCGGCCAACCTGTGAAAGGGAAGACGAGTAATAGAACTTTTTGTTGTTGGCTATGTAATCGACCTTAATGCCCACATTCCGCAGTTCGATAGTGTTCTGCCAGGAGTTAAAAACAGTGTCTGTTTCGTCTTCCGTACCGTTCACCCGGTAATAATTGAGATTCTTAAGGCTGGTATAGTTCAGATAGATCCGGAATGGTTGGAAGGAGGTCGAAAGCCGCAGGTCAGTATTGGTCGGTGCGTTGCTTTTATCGAAACCGAAACTATAGCCCAGTGTTGCCCATTTATAGCTGACTTCAGCACCCAGGAAATTCTGACCGCCGGTAGAAAAGCAATCGGAAGAAAACGACGTATCGGATCTTGTCACAAAACTGGTAGAATGGATCTTGAAGTTGGTCATCAGCCGCGGCACCAGGTTCGTGTAATAGCTTTTCACGTAAAGCGTATCATTCTGTGCTGCTGCCTGACCGGCAAACAGGAGCACGATCAGCAAAACCATACAGGATCCGGATCGTTTCGGCATTACCGGGAAATAAAACATAGCATACCTCTTTTTTCAGAAGACAACTCAAAGGGCGATTACCCCTAAGAGGCCATATTTTAGTAACGCAGTAAGAGGAATTTGATTGCCCGGAAATGAGTTCACCATTTCCGGCGGGTTTTCTTCACTTTCACCTGAATGGCGTCGGTATTAATTTCTGAGCCGTAAACTCTACGATTTCAGCAATGCGTTTTTGCCTGGTTTCGGGGCGTTTGGCAAGAACGATCCATTGCAGCATTCTTTTTCTCATCGATTTGCTCACGCTCAGAAAGAAATCTTTTGAGCCTTCTGCCGCTTCGAACGCTTTTTCCAGGTCTGCCGGCACGATCAATTCTTCGACCTCATCTAAAATCGTCCAGGAACCGTTCTGTTTTGCCTTTTCGATGATTGCCAGGCCGGCACTGGTCATGCGCTTTTCGGCTATCAGTTTGCGGACTTTTTCCTTGTTCACTTTTGACCAGGTGCTGGTGGCTTTTCTTTTACCGAAAAACTGGATGAATTTTTCATCGTCGAGCGTCTTCCGGGTACTGTCTATCCAGCCAAAACAAAGGGCCTCATCAACGGCATCGCTCCAGGAAATGGTGGGAATACCGGATTTCATTTTATAGCAGATGAGCCACACGGATTGCTCTTTCGCATGATTTTCCTCCAGCCATTCTCTCCATTGCTGATTGTTTGACGGATAAAAAGTCCTGATTTCTTCTTCTTTCATGTAATAACCTGTTGGTAGATCGTCAACCTATAGCGACAAGATAAATGAATCATCCTAACTACTTGAATGTTTCAGCAAAAATAAGTGCGCGGAATGACAGCCCTGTGTCAGGGGTGCGAAAGATTAATGGTAGCGGTCAAAATAGTCCTGCAAAGTCATGTTGTGCGGTGTAAACTTTTCGGTCATCACTTCCAGCTTTTTAATCCTGTCAATACGGAAAAACCGGAATTCCTTCCGCAAACGGCACCAGGCAACCAACAACCAGTTATCTGTGCTCAGCAGTGCAAATGGCTCGATGATTCTTTTAGTCGTTGAGTTAGCTTCGTTGATGTAATCTATTTCCGCCAGGTAAAAATTCGTCAGTGCAAATTGCAGGTCGGATAAATTATCGCTGGTTCGCTCGTTGTTTATATTCTGGGTGAACCGGGTCCGATCGGAGAGCAGATTGGCTTTGTCTTTCACACTGTGCTTCAGTACCGCTTTGATGATCGTAATCGCTTCCGAATAGTCTTTGACAAAGGAAGCATCTTTATTCTTCAGCACCAGTTGCTCGGCAAGAATGAGCGCATTGGCCTGGCCCTCGGTAAACATAACGGGTGGAAGCCTGTAGTGTTCCATAATGGAATAGCCTTTACCTTCTTCCGTTACAACCGGAACGCCAGCCTGCTCCAATGCCCTGATGTCCCTGTAAATGGTTCTGACACTTACGGAAAATCGCGCTGCCAGTTCAGGAGCCGTCAACAGCCGTTTTGTTTGCAACTGGGTTAAAATGGCCGTCAACCGCGAAAGTCGCTTCGTATCGTTGTCATTCATTTCGCCCGGGATCAGCGATGCTGGTCGATGAGGATCACATTCCCGTCCGGGTCGGTTACCATAAAGCCCGCCGGTCCGGAAGTTTTTTCGTCCACTTCATTGTCCAATTTGATGCCTTTGTTTTTCAGCTCCTGCTGAATGGCCCTTACATCGTCGAACTGTTCAATATTCGCGGCGTTTTCATCCCACCCGGGATTGAAGGTCAAAATATTCCCCTGGAACATTCCCTGGAACAAGCCAACGAGTGCATGTTCATTTTTCATAATGAGGTAATTGCTCGCCGGATCTCCTGCAAAATGCGTAAAGCCGAGGCTTTCATAAAACGCTTTTGAAATCTGAAGGTCTTTCACACTAAGACTCACAGAGAATGCTCCTAATTTCATATGGTTTGTTTTTTCTTTGTTGGTATGTATCGGCGGCCGGTCGGAAGTAGTTTCCGCTTTTCTGGCGATCAGCGAATTGACGTAAAACCCAAATCCGAATGACACCAGGAATCCTGTAGTGACCAACAGTTTCTTTTTCATAGTATTCCTCTTTAACCAACCGGGATCTAAAATAGCTATTCCCGGACTGTAAAAAAAGCGCAGGTATGTTGCTGGGCGCGAAAGATGCAGGGCCTATTTGGAATTCGATGAGTAATTCCTACATTCGAAACAGTTAATACCGGATTCAGAACCTGTTTTAGAATTTATATATGAGCACATCTCCCACACACGACGAACGTATGGCCAAGCTGACCTTCGCTTCCGTTTATCCGCACTACGTTGCAAAAGTTGAGAAGAAAGGCAGAACCCTGGAGGAATTGCAGCAGGTCATCGAATGGCTCACGGGTTTTGATGTGGCAAAACAACAGCAGCTGATTGATCAGAAAGTGACTTTTGAGACTTTCTTTGAACAGGCGAAGCTGCATCCGAATGTCGAGCTGATCACTGGCGTCATCTGCGGCTACCGGATCGAGGAAATTGAAACGCCGCTCACCAGGCAGGTCCGCTACCTGGATAAACTCATCGATGAGCTGGCCAAAGGGAAGAAAATGGAGAAGATCCTGCGCAGTTAACTCAACAACGTTCTATGAACTACAACTTTTACTATACGCTTTTATTACCGGTTTCCATTGCATGCGCTATGACCTCGTGCAAAAAAGAGCGAACGCTCGATGCAGATCTGACGGTTACGAGCGCTAAAGACGGATCAGCCATTCCCGGTGCAACCATAATATACGAATACAAAGGTCAGGCGTCAGCCGAACTTGTGAAGGAAGAAGTAGGCACAACCGACGAAAACGGGAAGTTCCATTTTAGTAGGAAAGTAGCCAGATTCGATACTTACACCAGGCTGAGGATCCATGCCGAAGGATATGAAAATGCGTACACTTACGGATTCGAAGTGTACATTGAGCCGGGAAAGGATAACACGATTGAAAAGCAATTGAATCCATGCTACCACTTTGCGTTTTCACTCAAAAATCTCAATTGCTTCAATGAAACAGATACCGTATGGGTCAATAATCTTTACGACTACCAGCCAAACAGCCTGATCTTCACCGGTTGCGTTGACACGATCCTGAAATTTTTTGAGTATCCGTATACCGGCTGGACGTATTATGACAACAAAACCATTAACCTTACCGTGAAGCGCAATGGCGTTGTGACCTCTTTCGAGCAGCAAACACCGATGGTACTTAAGCAGATCGTACCGATCAGTATTGTACTTTAAGCCAAATGCTGAAATTTATTACCTCCTGATTTGTCTTTAATCAGCGACTTCGGTAATTCATTGATTGTAAGCTCAGAATCCTGATCGAATAAAATACTTTCCGAAAAATCATTTTATTGTTGTCGGGATTACTATATTTGTGACAACAATGACAACTAGTATGAGAAAATTAGATTTTGCTTCACTCCAGGTAAGAGATTTAGAAGTTTCAAAAGCGTTTTACACGGAGAAACTGGGCTTTGAATTATCCGAAGCTACAAATCCCGCAGCCTGTATATTCAGCTACAACAAGGGCGAAGCGAGTTTCGCGATCCGAAAACCAATCGGTGACCTGGATGGCAAAGAACTGGGAACCGGAGTTTCCCTTTGGTTTGCAATCGATGAAAAGATCGAAGAGTTAGAAACCAGGCTTGCCGGAATGAATGTACCGCTCCTCGGTTCAATCACTCCCACGCCTTTCGGCAAAGCGCTTACTGCAAAAGATCCCGACGGATATGCCATTACCTTTTTCCAGCCGGATTAATTACAGGTTATGGATAACAGGGAAATCAAATACTGGGTGCTCGTTGCTTCAAAGGATCACGTGAAATCAGGCTTAGCTGCTGGCTTTGCCCAGGCATGCCACGGCAAGTCTTCTCCCTTGAAACGCATGCGAAAGGGTGATTTTATCCTCTGTTATTCAGGAAAACAAACAATGGGAAAAACAGATGTCTGTCAACAGTTCACAGCCATTGGGAAGGTAATCGATGATGAAGTCTACCAGTTCCAGGTGTCGGAAGACTTTTGTCCGTCGAGGCGCAACATCGAATTTCTGCCGGGCAAAGACGTTTCTATTCTGCCATTGATCAGCGGGCTGGATTTCATTCCGAACAAAAAAAGCTGGGGTTATCCGTTTCGTTTTGGTTTCTTTGAAATCAAACAGCACGATTTTAAGTTGATTTCCTCACAAATGCTCCGGAAAGAATATGTCTGAAAAAATCGGATTTCATTTTAAGAGTCCAAACGACAGCCCGGGATACCTGCTCGGTCAGCTCGTTATCCTCTGGCAAAGAAAGCAGAAGCGGGTATTGGATCCGCTGGATCTTACGCAAACGCAATTTGTTCTGCTGGCTGCACTGGCATGGCTTTCAGGAGAGAACGATGCCGTTACCCAGATTGACATTGCCAACCAGGGAAATGCCGACCGGATGATGGTGTCGAAAGTCCTGCGAACACTGGAAGACAAAAAATTCATCACCCGCCACGAACACCCGACAGACACCAGGGCGAAAACTATCCGCTTTACACCTGAAGGTGAAACTGTTTTTCGGAAAGCGCTCATCAGCATAGAACAGGCTGACGTGGAATTTTTTGCAGAGCTGGGAACTGATCTGCCATTCTTCAATTCCAATCTTGGAAAGCTTATTGGAGCCAACAAGTAGCAATCAGAAAGTCGTTTCCCTGAAAGACAAACGCAGAAGAGAAGGAAGAAAAAGAGCCCCGACGCAATCAGCCTCGAATGCTCTTTTTTCTTGTAGCCTCACGCGGGAAGCGGTAGTGGTGTTATTTTTTCAAAGTGGGCAATAATTCGTCCAGTTCGTTCAAGGTCATTGTGAAACCTTCTTTGAAGCCCATTTCAATCATTTTTTCCATGCGCTCAAGCGATTCGTTGTAAATGGTAATACTAACCCTGGTTATTCCATTTTCTTCGGTAAAATTCAAATCCCAGTTCGACCCTGGTAAATTGGGGTTTTCGTCTTTATCTGCAAAAACGCTCAGATACTTGAAATTGGTTTTCGGACTGATGGAAGTATAGTCCTGGATTTGCCAGCTTTCATTCCCTTCCGGGCTAACCATCGCATAAAATCTTCTTCCACCCTCTTTGAAGTCCATAAACTTTGTTTTTGAAGCGAAAGGCTTGGGCGCCCACCATTGGTCAAGGATTTCCTGTTTGGTAAATGCATCCCAGACAAGTGGAAGCTCCGCATCAAATTCCCGGGTTATAAATACCGCTTTTGCCGTTTTGTCAACGGTAAAGTCAAATAGCAAGTTATTTTTCATTTTCCTGTTTTTTAAGTGTTGATAGTACTTCGTCCGATTGAATGTCTCGTTTCACATAGTAACAATCAATTATGCAACCATTCGGTTTCAAATATAAGTGCAACTTTCGAGTTGCGCAAAATTATTGACAATTATTTTATCCTTGTTGCTAATTGGGGTTCCTTACGCACCTGGAATTCAGGTTATCACCTAATCAACGGGTTAATCTCCAGGCCGCGACTGCGACTGGCTCGCCTTCTTAAAAGGAAGCGTTAACTTTCCTGAACTATAATCTCAGGAAACGAACTGCGGAAAACACATTCCGATCCGTTCTACTCTTCTCCTGCGAAAAAACCCAAAACACTGGTTACCTTATCGTTGTCGCTTCCCTTCACGACAAACAACACTGCTCCATTGGTACCGAAGTACTGATTGTTTTCAGCTGACGAAAAATTGGTTTTTCCAACAGTTAGCGCGTCGTTCCCGTTATCACAGAAAATCAGAACCAATGAAACACCAGACCGTTTTGTCTGAAAATGGAATATGTTTTGAATGAGGTTTTCGTTTTCTAACTTCCCTGTATCTTCCCGCTTTTCAATGAAGGCTTCTTCATAATTATTGAGAAACCATTCCATCATTTCCTTGTTCGGATGATCATCGTTTAAACCGTTTAAACGAATCTTCGGTTTCATATCCTGCTTATCGACAAATGTTGATTGATTCGAAAACGAACAGGAAAACAAACCGATTAAAACGAACGTTATAAGTGCTTTCATGATGATGACCGGGATCAGTTAGTTTTCACAATACGTACTACATCGCTGTTGCCCGACTCATTCAGTGCATGTATGAAATAAATTCCCGGAACATAGTTTTCTCCAAACGTAAATACCGTTCCCGCAGCCACTTTTGAATGCGTCTGAAGCAATTTCCCCGAAGCATCAGTAATGTGAATTTCCGCGTACGTATTTTCGCTTGTGAATGTAAAGCCATAGCTGGATGGGTTAGGGAAAACGCTGTTCGCCTGGAGGTGGCTTTCACCAATTCCGGCAGTAGCTCCCGGGCACAGTGAAGCACCACCCATAAAAGAGCTTACGAAATTCGGTAAGCCAATTCCTGCATTAACACCCATGAATGCGGCATCGACATCAATTGCATTGTCGACATAATTGCAGGCGAGATTCCCGACATTGTCCGGCGACTGGATAACGCCAACAAATTGACTGTAGCTTTTCACTATATAGATCTTTCCGTCAGGGCCACGCTGCAAAGGATAAATGTCTGGAGTTGTACTAACGATCTGTACAGCTGAGATCATCGCGGAAGTACTTGGCAGCGTCAGGTCATATTGAAGCAATGTTCCGCTGGCCTCGTAGGTACTCACATAAAGCAGGTCGCTGTTGGGTGAAAATTCAATGCCGTAAACGTGATCAGCATACGAGATCGTTTGTGGATTGCTCACAATTCCGGTCGCTACATCGAAGTCGAATAATTCCACTTTATCCAGGTAACCGGCAGCAAGCGCTAGTCGGTCGCCGCAGGTATTGAACTTCATCTGGCCATAGCTGTTCTGGATCACCGCATCCGAGTGTACGATTCCCGTATGAGTTACCACAGCCGAATCGATACCGGATGCGGTTAGTTTGTAAGCATAGAAAGCGTCGTCATTCCAGCCATGGGTCACCAGCCAGTAATTGGGGGTTCCGGGCTGTCGTACCGCTGTTATTTTCTCCGTCACCGGTGTTTTCAGCAGCACATTCTTGGCCGTCACATTCCCGTTGCCGCCATCGAGGAGCATGTTCACTACTGAAAAGCGCAATCCGATTGATCCGCCGGTCTGGTCAGTTGTAAAAATGTAGTATTCATTGCTGTTCTCCGGTTTGGGAACGATCAGCGCCGCCTGGGTCGAAGAAAGTCCTCCCATAAGTCCTGATCCGGCCGGCATAACAGCGTTATTGGCATTCCAGACACTTACGCCATCGGTATAGAACAGCAGCTCACCTGTTGCAGGATCGGAAACGGATGCCGACCCTTCACCTGCGGCCATTTGACTGGTAGTGATCACAGTCGGCGCTCCACCCGAAAAATCGAGCCCGGCCATGTTGCCGAAATACCATTTGTCAGCGTAATGCTGTGCGAAATTAGTCGTGGAGATACAGAGAATTCCCAGGGCTATCAGGTATCTTTTTTTCATAGCAGATCATTTTAGTGTACTCAAATATAAAAGAATAAAACAAAAATAGCAAAGTAAGTAGCTATAAAACAGCGCTGTAAGATGAAAACCAGTGTCAGTCAAAAAACACGTATTCAAATACGATAGTGCTTTTCTCATCCTTGTTATTGGAACCTTCAATCCTTATTAAAAGTCCTTGGTCATTATAAATGAACGACCTTTTATAAGCGGAACCCGCTTTTGTTGTGAAGGTTTCGATCAAACGGCCCTGATTGTCTCTGACAGAATAGTTTTCCTGGTTTTGCTTCGCAGTGCCCGGATATACGATCTGAATCCAGGTAGTATCTCCGGAATACCTGTGATGCGTTATGGAAGTTCTATAGTAGTTGCCTTCTGAAACGGTTCGCTCAAGTCTGCCTGTAGAATCATAGTAATAAATTCTTTCACCTTCACCCCGGCCCTTATTCAGTTCTGAAGTGCCCGGGCTTTCTAACAGTAAGTAATCAGATCTGAGCAAAACGGAATCCGCATACTCATGACAGATCATGAAGCTTTCATTGATATCAAACACGTTAGAAATTTCCTGGACCGGTAATCCGTTTTCGTATAGAAATTCCTGTTGTCTGAATAATTTAAACGAATCCAGTGTTATCGGGTGAAAAACACGTGTTCTTTTCAGATCACCGGCCTCATCGTAATCGTACGTTTTCTTTCCATACCATCCGTCGACAATGCGGTTGGATGTGTCAAAAATGCTCGCATAAAACGTGTTGTGAGTTGGATGACCGTTAAAATCGAAATAAACCGTCGGACCTTCTTCCAGCCCCAGGCGTTCCTTACAACTGGAGACTTTATTCTCTTTCAGGACAGACGGCGGCACCAGGTCAATTACTATTTGACCGGTAGTTAGTTGAGCGGCTAACAAAAACAGTAAAGTCAGAAGCTTCTTTATTTTGGGATATGAAGTGTTAGGCACTTTCATTTATACTGTATGTTTCTTTCCAAATTTCTTTCTAAAGCCATCACTTCTTCCCTGTTGTATGCGATCGCTTTTCCTTTCGGATAGCAGTTGTTTACAAAATCAACCAGGGAGTAACTATTTTCTCTGTAGCAATTGGAGATAGAGCCCTGTAAACTTTTGCCTTTACTACTTGCGCTGATCCTGAATCTTGGCCAGCCCATGGGAAGATAATAGCCTTCCGGTCTGTGATCTCCCAGGGAATCAAGTTTCGAAATGAGCATTCCCAATGCTGCTATACGCTTGTGATCAAGCTGATAACTCTCAATAGTATCATACCGGTACATACTGTCAGCATGGAATTGCCCTATCTGTAGCATCCCGTCAATAACGAAAAGTGAATCATTAGTGATTTCAAACACTTTATAATTCACAAAAATATCCCCCGATCCCTGGGGTATGGAGATCCTTAACCTGGGCTTAAGACCTGGGCTCATCGTTTTATTCGCACCGGGTGAAGTCGGATTGCTACAGGACACAATTGCCATAGGAAGTGATAGGATTAGCAGGAAAGCAGCACGTGTATTCATAGGTGTTGAATACTGTTTCGGTTAAAAGTAACAGAATTCATGATCTCCGACTGGAGTTTGAAATCTTAGTCACCGTCCCAATTCTATCCCTACTTCTCTATCTCACAGTGTACTGATCCTCCACACCCCAACAAAACAAAAAAACCACCTCCCGATAGTATCGGGACCCGCTGAGTCTTTTTCGCGATCCCGTGAACTTAAAAGGTCCTGCCTGAATGGCCATGTGGTTATTATTTTTAAAATAGAAACGAAGGGTTAACTAGCTGCTGCATGAGCAGTAAAGGAAGGTCTTGTTCATGTAATACATATAGACCATTTATGCAAGAGGTTTGAGTACAACAGGTATTACAAAGAAATGAGAAAGGAATGAGAAAGGAATAAGACAGCTTTAGAGCAGGTATAAAGTAGTGAAACTATAAATTCTGAACATTCGTTATTGAAATCAAACAATTCGCTGCTCAGATTACCCTGCCGTTGTGTTACTGAATATACGGATTTTTTCCTTCTTCTGCAAAGAATCGCTGTTTTATGCAATGAGTACCAATCGTCAGGCTTGAAGGAAATCAATCTAAAAATGGTCCTGATGAGAGAAATGTCTAACCTTTTGGGGGAGGATTGGGACTCTTCTAAACTCAACTCTCACACTTCGCGTTGCAAAAGGAGCGAGTGTAAGTGCGAGAGTGAAGAACTGATGAGAGAAATGCCTAACTTTTTGGTGGAGGATTTGAAGATGTTGGATTAGTTATTCCACTCTCCAAACTCACACTCTTCGCTGCAAAAAAGAGTGAGTGTGAGTGCGAGAGTGAAGACCAACAAAAAAGCGAGTAACTGCTTTCGCACTCACTCGCTCTTTTTTGTTGTGACCCCGGAGGGATTCTAACCCCCAACCGCTGGAGCCGAAATCCAGTGCGCTATACAGTTGCGCCACGGAGCCTTTTTGCTCGTGGTGCAAAAATCCTTTTTCAAGGGTGCGCCACGGAGCCGTGCGGACTATTGTCCGGGCCAAAAATAGCCGTCTTTTACTGTTATTCCAAACTTCGGAGCGACTTTGACCGTTTTTACCTTAATTTTGAATGAAAACAACCCGTTTTCCAATATTTTGGAAAGTCTGCCGTTGAACACTGTAAAACTTTTACAACCATGCGCTTCGTTATTTTATTTCTTGGCTTACTGTTCTTTCCGACTATTTACGCCCAGATCGGAACCGGCCAGTGGCGTATGCACATTCCCGCGTCCAACGCGCTCGATGTTGCTGCGGGAAATGGAATGGTGATCGCCGCACTCAACAGCGGAGTTGTGGAATACGACATCGACGCAGCTGAAAACCGGGTGCTCAACAACCTGAACGCACTTTCCGACATTAAAGTAACCTGCGTGGTGTTCGAGCCGGTCTCCAAATCTTTCTTTATCGGTTACGAAAACGGGAACATCGACCAGATCACTTCTTCATCGGCTATTATCAATATTCCTGCTATCAAGCTGGCGCAAATTGCCGGTAACAAACGCATCAACAAAATGATCGCTGCCAACGGACGCGTTTATGTTGCAACCGGTTTCTCGGTTGTAGTGATCAATCCGGGACAAAACGAAGTGCAGGATACCTGGTATCCGACCAGCGGACTTTCCGGCGTTAACGATGTGGCGTTCCTCAACGATTCTGTTTACGCGCTCACGAACGATAAGCTTTACCGTGGACTTGCAACCAACGCTTTTTTGGCCAATCCGAGCCAATGGACAGCAGATCCGCGCCTGCCGGTTCCCGCCGCTGCAAAATACCGCGAGCTGGCTGTTGCCGGGAATGAGCTCTATTTCTCCCGGATCAGCGACGCTTACAACGGTGATTCCGTCATGAAGCTCAACGATACAGGATATACCGTTTTTCTCGGCCAGCAATTTCCCATGGAAATCCTGCGATTTGAAGTAATAGACGGGCTGTTCTATACCTATTACGCAGATAAAACCATTTTCTACAATGCCGATGCTTCCGTGAATTACGGGATCGAACATTACGGAGAAACTCCCGGCTCGCCAAGGAAAGTCGTTCATTACGATGGCACCTACTGGGTAGCCGATGAGGTTTTCGGACTCGTTCGTTTCGGAAGTCAGTATAACTACACATTCATCCAGCGGGAAGGTCCGCCGAAAAGCAGCTTCTTCTCCCTCACAGGTTCCAAAGACAAAGTACTCGTTACGGGAGGAATACAGGATCGCGTCATTTTTGCCTACAGTCTTGCCGGAGCTTACGCTTTCAAGGACGAAGCCTGGAAACTGTACGATCAGTCTACGCAGGCTCAATGGACATCCGATATGTGGGACCTCAGTATAGCGGCCATTAATCCGGACAATACCGACCAGATGGCGCTGGGGAGCTATAGTAAAGACGCGCTCTGCATCGTAAACGGCGATCAGATCTCCCAGGTATACAATGCCAGCAACTCAGGCCTGGAAGCCACCACACTTGGTAATAACAGCGTGTGTATCTCCGGAATGGAATACGATTCGGACGGAAATCTCTGGATCGCCAACGGCTATTCGACAAAACCGCTGAAAGTGCTGCTGAAAGACGGAACCTGGAGATCGTTCAGCACAGGAACGGCTACCGAAGCGAAATACACGACCAAAATAGTTGTCGATGGAAACGGGCACAAATGGTTCGGCGTCTACGATGTCGGATTGGTAGGTTATCACTACAATGAAACCGCTTCTGCAGATGCTTACAAGTTGCTTAAGTTCGGTGAAGGAATAGGAAACCTGCCTTCCAACAACATTACGGCGCTCGCGGTGGACTTCGACAACGAGATCTGGATTGGCACCGACAACGGATTTGCGGTACTTTACAACAGCAGCGGCGTATTCTCATCCGCTAATTACGATGCATCGCGCATCCTGGTAACTTACGAAGGAAACGTCGAAAACCTGCTTGGAAACACGCCGATCACCGATATCGAGATAGATGGCGGGAACCGGAAATGGATCGCTACGGCAAGCACGGGCATCTTCCTGTTATCGGCAGACGGACAAGAGGTTATTTCCCAGTTCACAAAGGAAAACAGTCCGCTGATCTCCAACAATATTATGGATATGGCGTTCAATGAGACGACCGGTGAATTGTTCATCATAACCGATCTCGGCCTGGTTTCTTACCGCACGGACGCCTCTTCGGAAGATCCGAATTATGGAACGACCACTGTATTCCCTAATCCGGTTAAACCCGACTATTTTGGGCCGATCACCATACAGGGAATCCGCTACGATTCGGATGTTAAGATCACGGATGTTGCCGGAAATCTCGTATACCAGACAACTTCCAACGGTGGAACAGCTACCTGGAATGGAAAACGGTTAACCGGTGAAGATGTAGCTTCAGGCGTATACCTGATCTGGACCGCAACCAATACCGGTGAAAAAGGCAAGAAAGTGGGGAAAGTCGTGGTGATACGTTAACACAAATGTCACCACAAAGGAGCAAAGCTTTATGAAGATAGTTGAACATGGCATCCTGATCCAGCGTGCTCCTTATTCCGAGACTAGTATCCTGGTAACGCTTCTTACTGAGCTGCACGGTCTGTCAACTTTCCTGTTCCAGGGCGGAAAAAAGAAAAAGGGAAACCTGCTTTTTCCGATGGCACACGTCGAATTCACTTACTACCGGCGCAATGACAGCTCTCTGGGGAAAATGACCGAAGTGAATCTCGCCACTGTCAGCAGGAACATTCCGTTTGATCCGGTGAAATCGGGAATTGCGTTCTTCATGGCCGAGCTCATTCAACAGATCGTGAAGCCGGGACATGCCGAAAATCAGCTCTATCTTTTCCTGAAAAACGAAGTCCGGTGGCTCGATGAGTCGGAAGAGCTGACCAATTACCCGATCTGGTTTTTCGGAGAGCTGAGCAGGCAATCAGGAATTGTCCCATCGGTGGAAGCCGAACACCCAACTGTGCTCGATTTTTCCGGAAAGCTAAGCACCATAAGACCTTTGAATGGCGATTATGCAGAGGGAAGCTGGGTGCACTGGATGGAAACAGCTTTGGAGGGAGAAAAGTCGCTTTTTCTATCCATGAACATTCCAAAGGAAGAGCGTTTGCAATGCTTTGATGCCTGGATCCGGTATTTCAGAAGTCATTTGTCCGGATTCCGGGAATTGAAATCCGTAGACATTATCCGGGAAGTTATCAGCTGATCTTTTTGAGTTCTCTCACCAATGCTTCTTCTGAAGAATCCGACAAGACAATCCGGGGATCAAAGCCAAGTTCAATTAGTTTCTTTCGCGTAGTAGATCCCCAGGCAACAAGTGTTGCAGATTGACTTAATGTATTTTTCAACAGGAAAGCTTCTACATTGCTTGGACTGGTAAAAACATAGATATCGGCTTCTTCAATGACAGCTTCTACAAGATTGGTTTTATAACAGCGAACTACTTCTTTCTGATTTTCCGGAATAATACGGGCAACGGTTTCATTCGATCTTGTTGAAAGTGGAAAAAGCACTCTTCTCTCGCCCAGCCATTCTTTAAAATCAAGAGCTACCGATTCCGGATTACCGGAATGATTACCGATAAAAACAATTGAACTATTTTGTAAGTTAATTTTGCCGGCCGTTCCTTGCCCTATTACGGCATAACAAATTCGATCATAACTAGTTATTCCACTTATAAAATAGTTATAAGATCTTATACTTGAAATAAACACAACGTCAAAAGGACGAAGAATCTGAAAAGGAACAGGCTCGAATTGCAACAAAGATTTTTCTTTCAAATCCCAGTTATTGTCTTCGCAAAATCTGATCAACGGGCTTCCATTTGCCGGTAACTTCCCGGAGAAAAAGATCCTAGTCTTCGTCTTCATCAAAATCTTCCGTCAGCGCTTCGATCACTACGTCTACCATTTCCAGGTCGTGCGGTCCTTCGAACTCGAATAGCTGCGCTCCTTCCTCCCACGTTGGAGCGTAAGAAACAAGCAAGCGGCCTTCTTCGGGGCAGTAAACTCCCAATGGAAGCTGACAGCCGCCCTGCAAACGGTTCAGAACGGTTCTTTCCAGCTCTATTTTCGATTGCACGTCCGGGTGATTCAATTGCTGCATAAAATCAAACAGCTCTTTGTCGTCGGCACGGATTTGTAAAGCCAGCACGCCCTGGGCCGGAGCAGGAATAAAATGCTCGGGATCCAGCACTTCCACATGAACAGCCGACAGGTCCAGTTCCAGGCGATCGAGCCCTGCTTTTGCCAAAAGAATCGCGTCATATTCACCGTCGACGAGCTTCTGAACACGCGTCGGAACATTCCCGCGAAGATCTTTGATCTCCACATCGTCGCGAAAAGCAGTCAGCAGGGATTTTCTTCTCGCAGAAGAAGTTCCGACAACCGCTTTCTCTTTCAGGTTCCAGTCCTGCGACGCATCCACCGCACGGGGATGAATAAGCAAAACATCCGAAGGATTTTCACGCTCGGAAACTGCAGCCACGATCAGTCCATCCGGCCAGTTCGTTTCCAGGTCCTTGTGCGAATGAACAGCAAGGTCGATCGTTTTTTCAATCAGTGCCTGCTCGATCTCTTTGGTGAAAAATCCTTTTCCCTCAAGCTTATCGAAGCTGAGATGCTGGATCTGGTCGCCCTGTGTTTTAATAATAGTAATGGAAACTTCGGCGCCCAGCTCTTCCAGCTGACGTTTCACGTGATTGGCCTGCCATAAAGCGAGATCGCTTCCACGGGATCCAATGCGGATTGTAGTCATACGTTTTTTAAGATTTTATCAGGATTTCCTTTGCCATTTTCATGGGCATGCTCATGTACTTTTTTTCCATGTAGCCAACGATCTTTTCCAGTACTTCGAGCGAATCCGCGTCCAGCGAATCGATTTCAGCTTTAAAAACATCATTGAAAGCAGTTGCTTTAATGTCTTTCACCATCTGTGGAACAGGACGCATTGCCACTTCTACCTGGCGGATCCTGGCAACGTGTCTGAAATCCTCAACGGCTTCGGCAATGATCGCTTCCACGTGAGCAACTTCCTGGGAACGTTCCTGCAAATGGTTCTCAGAGATGGTCTGAAGCACATTAATCGAGATCTGACGGGTTGCAAAAGCGGTGTGAACATCTGCCGCGATATCATTGGGCAAAGCAAGATCTATCGTTACTTTCGGCATTGTTTCTCCCTGGAGCAGCTTCGTGTAAAGTGCTTTTGTAATGATCGCATCTTCCGAACCTGTACACGTTACCAGCACATCAAATCCGCCGGCGTAATGCTCCAGCTCACTTAAAGGAAAAGCTGTACCGTTCAGCTCTGAAGCAAGTGCTTCGGCTTTTGAAAGCGTGCGGTTGAAGACAACGAACTGCGACATTCCGTGTTTTTTCAGGAAACGACACATAGCCGTATTCGTAACTCCCGCACCAACAACCAGCACTCTTGCATCAACGGGAACATCCATTCCCTGCAAACGCTGGTAGGCTATGGAAACGACAGAAACCGGCTTAAGCGAAATTTTCGTTTCCGTGTAAACGCGCTTGGCTGTTTCGATGGTATGTTTGATCAGCAAACGAATGAAATCTCCGGAAAGCCCAAGCTTGTGAGAAAGATCGTAAGCGTGACGCACCTGTGTGATGATCTCCCGTTCGCCGATTACCAGCGAATCGATCGAAGAAGCCACGCGAAGAATGTGTTCGATAGCTTCATTTCCGGAAACGATCGTAGCATTCGAAGCGAAGAAATGCACTGTTTCAGCATTTAGCTCAGGATACAGCTTTGCAAAAAAGGCGTGAAGAAAATCTTCGGAAGCAACATGTTTTCCTACAAGCAAGAATTCAACGCGGTTGCAGGTAGAAAGAAAAAGCACCTCATCCAGGTCCAGGGCCGATTTCAGCTCGCTGAACCGTTCCTGCTGACCATCCGCTTCAATATGTAAACGGCCGATTTCAGCGACGTCTAAATTTCGATGCGTAAATGCTATTGTATGGAAGTGTGAATGCACGTTTGTCTTTCTTGTTCTGTGAACTACATGCAAAATTCGCTATTGGATCGCTTAAGATTGTCAGAGTACTGTCAGAGAACCTAATTTAGAATCTTTATAAACAACGATGACATTAACACTCACTGTTTATCAGGGTTTTCGAGATTCCGGGCTCATTTTGCCTGTTCAGAATCTAACAGGTTTTCAACAACTTTTCAACCGATTTCAGTCATTTCCGTGTTGTGCAGTTTTGCTAAAACCGTGTAGTCGATAATGAACGTTCCCAAGGGAACGATGCAGGCCAGCAATACTTTCCAGGTTGTTGTACTGAATTTCCAGCTTTGTTCTACACCAACGCTCAGCGCATTCACGATAAAAAGCAGGAATAAGATCCCATGAACCGGGCCAATTGCCCTTACCCATGCCGGATCGTCGTAAAGGTATTTCGTGGGAACCGCAATGAAGACCAGAACGAGCAGCGATAAGCCTTCCAGGAAACCAACAAGACGAAGGCGGCCAATTTTTGAACTAAAGAATTTTTTCATATTACAACGGTCTGAAATAAGGCCTGGCAGCTAATGGCGAGAACGGCCAGGGAATGGATAGAAAAATGAGCAGCAATGCGATGGAAAACCAGATCAGCTGGGTACTGAATTTTGAGCGGTCGGTTGGTTTTCGCTTCGCCATCGAAGAGCCGATCGTGATTATTACAATGGCGATGAACATCAGGCTAATGTGAATGATCCCGAAAAACAAAGGTTCTTTCGGGTTGGTGGTATTGGCTTTCGAAAAATAGAATTTCACCAGCGGACTAACCATATAAACGACAAAGCCAATAATCAGCTGAACATGCGCGATCGTAGCTGTCCAGTGCCTGATAGCATCTTCCGTTTTTGTGTAAAGCTTATTTCCTTTCCAACCCCGGTAAGCTCTGAAAATGGCTACGAGTAAGCTGAACAAAACCAGCCAGCGGAAAACAGAATGAAGGAATAAAAACGGAATATACATCTTGTCCTTTTCAGACAAATATATTCATTTACATACTAAGTAGTATGTTTTTTGGAAACAATTTCATCTCAGTGCTTCCAGGTAGAGCTTAAGTTGCTTTAAATAAGATGTATAAGGGTCTTTATTTTGGCTCAACTTACCGATAATCCTGATTCCGCCGTAACCCGCCATTACAAAATCCGCAACGCCCGAGCTATCTGTATTGATGTTGATCTTTTCTTCCGATTTGGCTTTTTCGAGTGCTGCAAACATCGTGTCCTTAATGGTGAACATGATCTCAGACAATTCCGTATTAAACTGTTCGTTCAGCGGCGCCATTTCCTGGATCAGGTTGTAGGTCGGACAGCCGTATTTCAATTGCAGGAACGGATTGGACAGCAACAGGTCGCTCATCATCGTGTAAATAGCTTCAATCGGATCGGGCGAATCCATTAAAGGCTGTATCAATCCGGAGCGCATATTCTCCTGCATCACTTCGCGGATCACTGCCAGCCCCATGTCTTCTTTCGATTTGAAATGGTAATAGAAAGCACCTTTGGTAACTTCCGTTTCAGCAATGATCTGATCGACGCTCGCAGACTGGTAGCCATTCACATAGATCAGCTCAAAAGCCTTGTTAAGGATGGTTTGCCGGGTTGCAGCTGATTTTTTCATAAACATACCGATTGGTATGAACAAAGATAAGCTGAATTCCTCACACTGTATTTACTTTCCGCCGTTCGCCTGCAGATCGCTTAAGCAATTGGCGTCAAGAGTCGGGATCGGGGAGCTTCCCAGCAGGTTGGAAACCATTGATCCGGATTCGGCTTCCCAGTACATAAGGCAGTTTTCGTTGGTACAGTGATTTCCGTTTGCCGCATCCTGGTGCTGCGTCTGCATGGAGCTTCCCAGGTTAACAAGCCCCAGAATATGTCCGTATTCGTGGTTCACAACGGTTGTTTCCAGCTTGTAGCGCTCGGGTGATCCGAAACCGTTTGTAAGGCCGATAATGGTTTTTTCAAAGATCACCAGCGAGGTATTGTAGTAAGCGATTCCCAGGACTGAACCGCCGGACGTATTGCCGCTGTAATCTCCATCCACGAAAAGGAAATAAACGGCTATGGTTTTTTTGGCCGTAAACTGTGTTCGCTTATCATCTTCAATAGCCACGATATCATCGAGCGAATAACTGGCTTTTCCGTGTGGTGTAATTTCTGAATACTTAACGGAAATGGATTTTTTATGACTGCGTTCCGATACAAAGGATTTCAGCAGGGAAACAGTTTGATCTGTGGGCTGAAAGCCTGTCATATACTGGATCTCGATAACAACGGATTCGTAGTCGTCGTCAGAAAGCAGGTCGTTTGCCGATTTGCCGACTTCCTGCCGGTGATTCTTTTTGACCTTACGCTTGCTGTCCTTCCTGCATCCCGCTGAAACAGCGAGAAAAGCGATTAGCAGAAGACCGGATAGAAAGTATGTTTTTGTTCTCATAAGCTCGTTTGTCTAATCAAGTTACAACAAAAAAGCCAATCCGGATGCTGCTAGTCGTTGCGGTCCATATCGTAGACCATTCCGTCAGAGAGTCCGATCTTAGGAACATACAGCTCTTTGCTTTTCAATTCCTTCATGCAGAAAGTAAAGATCTCGAGAGCCGGAACGATCACATCGGCCCTGTCTGGTTTCAGCTGGAACTGGTCCATGCGCTGGTTCACCGTCAGAGGCTCCAGGTCATCGTACAGCTTTTTCATATCGGTGAGCTTCACGGGCGACTTTTCCTTT